>RCMY010003958.1_pt1 | contig 12960 bp, 9 predicted proteins | sample 2041341 | NCBI WGS metagenome assembly RCMY01 (sample SAMN09708234, study PRJNA481090) | Marine sediment metagenome, whole genome shotgun sequencing project. | reverse complement strand
CATTTTCTACAAACTACCATGTAGATACACACTGAGCTCAGAATAAGGTATCCAAAGAGCTGGACACTTTTCGTCTTCAGGATAAAGGCGATAGCAACAACCATGGTTGCACTCGCCAGAATAAACATTGGTCGGGGAATTTGCTTTAAGACAACGCGGCCGAAATGGGAAAAACGGATATGGCTCACCATCAGGCCAACCGAGCATGCAGCAATCGCCCATAATACCTGCGGCGGAAAAACAAGGGCAGCTCCAAGAACAACCAGGGCACCCGCGGGGCTGGGCAGGCCGTTGAAGATGCCATCGGGCAGATCTGTTCGCTTTTTGTCAACTGTAACAAACCGGATAAGTCGATAGGCAACTCCGCTAAAGAAAATCAAGGCGAAGAACCAGGCAAACGATCCACCCAATCTGACGATGATATAGGCGGGTGAAAGTCCAAAACTGACAAAATCGGCAATGTCATCCAGATACGGACCGTATTTGGTCCCACCATGTTTTTCCGCCATTCGGCCATCAAACAAATCGAACAGTTGTCCCGTAATTATAATGATAATTGCCCAGGCAAACCGCCCGTTAGAGGTCAAGTAGAGACTGGTGATGCCACAAAAAAAATTAAGTGTCGAAAGGATATCAGCATACAATCTGTTGGGAATGAATTTGAAGACGAGTGAGGCTGACGACAAGATGATACAGGCGATCAGAACTTCATCCCCCATATTGATGAAACTGGGGTTCTTATCCAGTAATGCACAAAAAATGACCAGGGCAAAACAGATAATCGCCTTTATTTTACCAAAATTATTTGCCGCCACTGAAAAACTGAGCAGGGAAAGCATTTTTCTGGCAAAAAACTGCCCGAACAGTTCAACCGCCACCATAATCCAGATCAGTTTTATCGAGATAATGCCCGCGTAGGCAAAACCGATCAGAGGCGGCAGATAGGTCAATTTATCACACAACGGATCCAGCCACTCACCCCATTCAGTGACCATATCGCAATTCCTCGCTACTATGCCGTCTACTCCATCAAGTATCGCCGCAAAAGTAAAAATGAATATGGCAAGAGACTGATAGCCGGAAAAGAAATACAAGACCAGCCCGACCACCGCCATTGCTGTTCGCCAGTAGCAAATTGCATTGGGATGCAGCAACCATAGATGGGTCTGTATATATTCCTGCATGGATCTCTTGTGGATCATCCAGGAGAACCAGTAATAAAAACCAGTTCCAACCAAGGCAGACGCTGCAATAACAAGTAATCTTTCCATATTCTTCTCTGGCTGAGGGAATAAATTTTAGCGATAGACAAAAAAACTTTCTCAACTCAGGCCTATTTAGCACTTTACCGGAGAAAAGTCTATTTTCTAACGATGAGAAAAATATCCTGCAGAAAGGAAAAAGACAGGCCACCTTCCACGGAGGCACCAGAGTTATCGGGATGATCTTTTAGAGGGAAATGCCAGGATGATGGAAAAATCACTTACCTGTTTTTTCAGCTACTTGACATTATATGCGACGTGCCTTCCAATATCTCTTCTGCCAATACTCATTATTCAGGCTGGAAATTGTTACGCCCTTTGAGCCGGAAGCGTGGATAAAAAGGTCATCTTCCAGGTACACGCCAACATGTTTCTGGAAGATTCCCGTTTTAAAAAAAACAAGATCTCCTGCCTGCAGCAAATCTTTTGGAATCTTGGTACCCTTTTTAACTTGCTCCTTGACCGTCCTCGGTAGATTTTTGCCGAAAACTTCCTTATAAGTAAGTAATGTTAAACCGGAGCAGTCCACTCCGTTGTGGGAAAGACCACCATAACGGTACCGAGTTCCCTGCCAACTGATGAAATATTCTCGCAGGGCTTCAGTTATAATTGCATCCCGGTCCGGTAGTGGCTGCTTCATTTCAGCACTGGGCCAGGAGTCATCCTGAGGAAGATATATGACGGTGCTCTTCGACGAACAGCCACCTAAACAGGAAAAAGAGAGCATTACCAACAACAACAAAGTGACACGAACCGCGCGTGGCAGCCTCATTTTGACTGTTATGTCATGCATGCAGTCTTTCTCCGCTCAGATGGGCGTTTAACGCTTCAGTGTACACATATTGGCGTCCCTAACGATTACCTCCACCACAATATAGATAATATGTTATAAATTCAAGCAAACAGAATGTTTTACTCTAAAATAAATCGCTCATATGCTCGAATAATTCGTTTTTCACCCTGGCCTCTGGCACATTTTACGGGCGGCTCTATGTTACGTACGACCAAACAACTATCGGAACTGATATCATGAAAGCAGTATTTTTGGACACTGAAGGCCTTCATAACTTTACTCTGACTGACCTTGAGAAAGAATGTAGCTCTCTGCAGCTTTATCGTACCACAAGCCCGGAAAAGATCGCAGAGCGGATTATCGGAGCTGAGATTATCATCCTCAACAAGATTAAATTGTCCCGTCAACATCTTGAGGCGGCGCCATCTGTGCGGCTCATCTGTATAGTTGCCACCGGCACCGATGTTGTGGACACGAAGGGAGCAGCCGAACTGGGCATAAGGGTGTGTAACTGCCAGGCTTATGGCACCGACTCGGTAGTGCAGCATGTTTTTGCACTGATGCTCGCCCTGCACACCAACCTGCTTTCCTATCATGCGGCTGTGCAGACCGGACACTGGCAGACAGCCACCCAGTTCTGTTTTCTCGACTACCCGATACTTGAATTAAAAGGCAGAACGCTAGGGATCGTCGGTTATGGCACCCTTGGTCGCGGGATCGCTGCTATCGCCCGGGCCTTTGGCATGAAGGTGGTTGTTGCCCGCAGACCGGGCAATCCTCCAGATGATAGGCCGCCACTGGCAGAAATGCTCGCCGAGGTTGATGTCCTGAGCCTGCATTGCCCGCTTACAGAACAGACGAGAAACTTGATAGATGCACATGCCCTAGGTTTGATGAAACCGACGTCGTTTTTGATCAACTGTGCCCGCGGTGGCATTGTCGATGAGCAAGCACTGGTTGAAGCTCTGCAAACAAAAAAAATAGCCGGCGCGGCAATCGACGTTTTGAGTATTGAGCCGCCCAGGGATTCCAATCCACTTCTTGAGGCAAAACTCCCCAATCTGATCATCACGCCCCATATCGCCTGGGCCAGCAGACAGGCGCGTCAACGAATTATCGACCAGACCGTGGAAAACATCCGGGCCTTTAAGGCGGGTAAACCACTTCGGACTGTGTAGTTCGTTTGCATCCTCAGAGTTGATACCATATCTTTGAACCGGACTGCCGGACTACCGAATTCGGCGAATACGAATAATCTTCAGGCACTGAGAGTCTCTTGTATCGCCACACCAAATTGATTGATAGTGTACGGCTTTTTAATATAGTGCCCGGCTCGGAGCCTCTGAGCCTCCTTTACTTCATTGTCCGCTGAGAAGCCACTGACAATTATTGCTTTCTGGCCAGGGCGTCTTTTCAAATGTGCAGGCGATCAGGATATCGCGTCATACTTTTAGTCTATTATTGATACATTAAAATTCATACTGGCACGATGAGTTCATTCCTCAAATGAACCTGCTCCTATATATTCAGTTGACAACTTGAATCCAGCAGATAATAATCTTTATCAACAGCAAACTACTATTGAAAAACAATGGGAACGAATTCACACAATATTTCAGACATACGTCTGCAACAGATGGTCGAAAGGCTTAAGGCACGTGATTATAGAATCACACCGCAAAGATACGCCGTCTTGAGTGTTCTCGCTCATAGTTCTGATCATCCATCCGCAGAGAGTATTCATGCGGAGCTCATCGAGCATTATCCCACAATGAGTTTGGCCACGGTATACAAAACCATAAATCTTCTTAAGCGGGAAGGAGAGATACTTGAACTGGGGTTCAGTGATCTCGGCAATAGATACGATGGTAATAAACCATACCCCCACCCCCACGTGATTTGCACCAAATGTGGAAAAATAATAGATCCGTCACATTTAAACTTGGATGAAATCACCAGCAAGATGATGGCAGAAACTGGATTCAAGATATTGACTCATCGTCTTGATTTTTACGGAATTTGTCCGGATTGCCAATAAGGAGTGATTTTTTTTGTTCTTGAATGGATAATCATTATTTGTTAATAAATATAATCAACAGGTTTTCACTATCTACAGCCAGTTCTAAACATTATAGTGGAAAACACCTTTCTGAAATAACAATTTACCTGATGGCTAATGCATGAATACCCCTTCCTGGACGTGAATGCATACCAAAGGTTTTGATGCGCAAAGAATGTTTGCATCGCACATGGCACTGCAGCGTATAACAACGCGTTATATTCGTAGCAGTGCCTTCGATATCACACAACAATGGGAGGCGACATTATGAGTGGTAATAGTAAGTGTCCAGTAACAGGCAAAACCAACAAACACGTAGTAGGCGGCAGGTCGAATCTCGAATGGTGGCCGAATCGGTTGAATCTGGAGGTTCTGCGCCAACATTGCCCTAAGTCCAATCCGATGGGTAAGGATTTTAACTACGCCGAAGAATTCAAGAGTCTGGACCTCGCAGCAGTGAAAAAGGACCTCAGTGCGCTGATGATCGATTCGCAGGACTGGTGGCCGGCGGATTACGGTCACTACGGACCTTTTTTTATTCGCATGGCATGGCACAGCGCAGGTACCTACCGCACCGGCGACGGCCGCGGCGGTGCGGGGACCGGCAACCAACGCTTTGCGCCCGTCAACAGTTGGCCCGATAACGTCAACCTCGACAAAGCACGCAGGCTTCTTTGGCCGATTAAGCAGAAATATGGCCGGAAAATCTCCTGGGCCGACCTGATGATCCTGACCGGCAATGTTGCTATGGAATCGATGGGATTTAAAACCTTCGGTTTTGCCGGCGGACGCGAGGACATATGGGAGCCGGAGAAAGACATCTACTGGGGTGCAGAAGAAGAATGGCTGGCTACGAGCGACAAGCCCCAGAGCCGTTACGCCGGTGACCGCGATCTCGAAGCCCCCCTGGCGGCCGTGCAGATGGGTCTGATCTACGTCAACCCGGAAGGCCCGGACGGCAATCCGGATCCAATCGCGTCAGGGCGGGACGTTCGAGAAACGTTCGCGCGTATGGCAATGAACGACGAGGAGACAGTCGCGCTTACTGCCGGCGGACACACCTTTGGCAAATGCCACGGTGCCGGCGACGCGGCGCTGGTTGGGCCTGAACCCGAGGCTGCCGGTCTCGAAGAGCAGGGACTCGGCTGGAAGTGCAGTCATGGCACCGGCAAAGGTGGCGACCAGATTGGCAGTGGTCTGGAAGGAGCATGGAACCCGACCCCGACGAAGTGGGACATGAGCTATTTCGACATGCTGTTTGGCAACGAGTGGGTACTGACAAAAAGCCCGGCGGGCGCTCAGCAATGGACACCGAAGGACGCGACGGACAAAAACCTTGCACCGGCCGCTGACGATCCGAAAAAGCGGGTTCCGATCCTGATGACCACCGCCGACATGGCGATGCGTATGGACCCGATCTATGAACCGATTGCCCGTCGCTTCCATAAAAATCCGGAAGAATTCGCAGATGCCTTCGCCCGCGCATGGTTCAAGCTGACGCACCGGGACATGGGCCCTCGCTCACGCTATCTCGGCCCGGAAGTTCCTCAAGAAGAACTAATTTGGCAGGATCCGATCCCTGCAGTCGATCATGAACTGATAGGTGCTAGTGACATCGCCACGCTGAAGGGCAAGATCCTTGATTCCGGCCTGTCTATCTCCGAGCTTATTTCAACCGCCTGGGCCTCAGCTTCGACTTTCCGCGGTTCCGACATGCGCGGCGGTGCCAACGGTGGCCGCATTCGTCTGGCACCCCAGAAGGATTGGAAAGTCAACCAGCCGGAGCAATTGGCGAAAGTATTGAAGACACTGGAAAGTATCGGGAGCGGATTCGGCAAGAAAGTCTCCCTGGCTGACCTGATAGTGTTGGCAGGTTGTGCGGGTGTTGAGCAAGCGGCGAAAAATGGTGGTCACGAGGTGACGGTTCCTTTCAAACCGGGCCGCATGGACGCCTCACTGGAACAAACCGATGCGAGGGCATTTTCCGAACTGGAGCCGGAAGCAGATGGTTTCCGCAACTACCTCAAGACCAAATACAGCGTATCGCCTGAGGAAATGCTTATCGATCGGGCACAATTATTGACCCTTACTCCGCCTGAAATGACGGTTCTTTTTGGCGGTATGCGAGCCTTGAATGCCAACTTCGGACAGTCTCAGCACGGCGTCTTCACCAAGCGGCCCGGAACGCTCACCAATGACTTCTTTGTCAATCTGCTCGACCTGGGCACGTCGTGGAAGGCGGTCTCTGAAGATAAAGACCTGTATGACGGCAGCGATCGCGTAACAGGTGCAGCTAAGTGGACCGGCACTCGTGTCGATTTGATCTTCGGTTCAAACTCTGAACTCCGCGCCCTGGCTGAATTCTACGCAAGTGCAGACGCGCAGAAGCAATTTGTCCATGATTTTGTGGCGGCCTGGGACAAGGTAATGAACCTTGACCGCTTTGATCTCGACTAAGAGGAAGAAAAAGAGTTGTAGACGGCTTCTAAAGAGTATTCTGAACGGTAAATCAGATAATCGTAAAGAGATTTTCACCACAAATTACGGAGTCTTTAACCCTTCAAGAAAGCCATGAGCAACATATCAGCGCGGCGTTTCAGAGTGTATTGAGACGTCGCGCTTTCTTCAAGTCCCCTTCAATCCGCTGGTCACAGAACTGCAGTCAGGTGAAACGTACGCAAACCGCAAGTGAAGCGGCGAGTAACAGGACGCAGTAAGTACGACACCTGGGTATTATGTGATAATCCTCGACGCACAAGACTGAGCTACCTGTTCGATCTTTTTGGTCAAGTCCGGCCACTGTTCTCGCAGCGGGGCAAAATTATTTTACCTGCTCATCCTTCGAGAAACCAGGCAGGGTAAATTTAAGTGTCACTTCTCCAGTTTTCTTATCAAGAGTGACCATTTTTTCACTGCTCTGGGCCACGCTCAGCTTCTTACCCAACGCCATCTCCAACAAGCCGCTGATAAAGCCCATCCCCTGATTCAGGACTTCTTCCATTTTTTCTGCCGAATTCGCTGCCGACTCGACAGCAAGGTGATCGTCCCGGCCATTTACCTGATTATCTTCCTGCACCAATAATGCTTCGGCCTCCAAGTTTTCTTCGGCAGCAAAATCGCGCTCTTTGTTGAGCACTTCAGGGTTTAAGAAATGCGGCGTATCTTCTGCGAGTTCCTCGGCAGGTATCGATTCCATCGGCTCCATTACGACTTCCTCGCCCATCATCTCCCGCAATTGATTGACCAGTTCCTGTCGTTTTTCCCGGGACAGCATCACTTCGTCTTTCCCGCCGTCAAAAACACCGCTGAAAAGATCTCCTTTAAGCTTGATCCCGGCCATGATCCGCTCTTCAATGCTGTATTTGGCGATCAGGTTGACCACATTGATACAGGTACTTTTCTGCCCTATTCGGTTGACCCGGCCGATACGCTGATTGACCTTGGCCGGATTCCAGGGCAGCTCAAAGTTCACCACGCAATCGGCAGCCTGCAGGTTAAGGCCGGTTCCCCCGGCATCGGTGGATAAGAATACCTTGCAGTCAGGATTGGTGTTGAATTCATCGATTAGGGCCTGACGCTTGACTACCGGCACTCGACCGGACAATTCGACAAAGGGAATAGCTTCCCGCGACAGATGCTTGCCGATCAGCATGGTCATGGTCGTCCATTCGCTGAAGATGACCACCTTCCGGCCATTCTGCTTGATCAATTCATCGAGGATATTGGCCAGTTCGTCAAGCTTGGGCGAAATATTGGTCTGTCGGTCTATGAGATAGGTAGAATCACAGGTTTGGCGCATTTTCAGGAGCAGGGTCTGGATACGCCGCAGATCCATCGGCGTAAGAAATTTCTTGTTCAAGAGCGGCAGCAGGGATTGGGAATAGCCAGCATGGATTTCCGCCTGTTCTTGATGAAGATCGATATAGTAGTCGTTGACGATCAACTCAGGCAGCTGGTCCAGCACTTCTTCCTTGCGCCGGCGGATAACCAGTGGTTTAAGTTTTTCATGGAGGGCGTTCAGGTTGACATAGCCAAGGATATCACCTTTCTTGCGGCGCCCCAGCAGAAAATGGTCGGCGGCAAACTGCCAGAGCGGGCTCAGTCGCTCGGGGTCAAGAAACTGCACCAGGGAATAGACATCTTCCAGTTTGTTCTCAAGAGGCGTACCGGTGAGGATGATTGCATGCTGGCGGGGGAGATTTTTTACCGCTTCAGCTGTCTTGGTTTCAAAGTTTTTAATCCGCTGCGCCTCATCGAGGATGATAAGATCCGGCTTAAGACGGGCAATAATTGTCACGTCCCGAAGAACCGCTTCATAATTGGTAATCTTAAACAGGCTGGTATCCGTACGATACTGCTCCTTACGCGCTTTGGCATTGCCGGTGATGATGCAGGCCTTTTCATCGCTGAACCGCTCAATCTCCCGTTGCCACTGCTGCTTCAACGAGCTCATGGTGACCACCAGCACCTTGCCAAAACCAAACACATCTTTTTTCAAGATGGCCAGACCAATGGCCTGCAGGGTCTTGCCAAGACCCATCTCATCGCCAATCAGCACAGCTTTTTTATAGAGTCCGAAATCAATGCCTTCCTGTTGATACGCATAGAGTTTCACCTTCAGGTACCTGGCAATGTCCGGCATTGGCTGGGTAGCGGCAACGGATAGTTCATTGTCTATCGCCGCATTGGTCAGCCGGCGCATAAGAGGTTCCTGGACGCGTATTTCTTTATATCCCTCCAGCCTGGGCAGATACGAAATAAAATCGACTCTATCGTTGTGCCGAAACAGACCATGCTCATCAAAGATTTCCCCCAGCAGGCCAGTCAGCGCCACCCCATTTGCCGCAGTGTCTCGCTCATGAAAAAGCCGTGGTTTGCCGGCAACACTGTCCCAGAAGATATCGATATAAGGAAAAGTTTCCTTGTCAAGACGCTTCTTGAATGTCTTTTGCTCCTGCAGAAAGGAGCTGAGAAAGAGCAGATGTTTGCAGGTCGCCAATTTATTCACATAGAAATCAGGGCAGGAACAGTGGCCGGTGCCGACGGCTGGATTGTGCAGAGTAACCTGATATTGCCGCCCTTTAGTCGTTGTCACCAGGTGGTCACCCTTGAACATATCTCCCTGAATTACTTTAAACACCTCACTTTTGGCCCGTTTATGGCGATCCTCCAGGGCCTGCTGCCTGATTTCTTCGTAAGAAAGATATTCTGCCTGTAACCCGTCATCGACACGTGACAAATCCTTCGTGGCGCCCTGCCGATCAAACAACTCCAGCAAAATCGCCACAATATGTTTGCAACCCGACCCCGGGTATGGACAGTCGCAATCGGTGGCTATGGCCCCGTTCAAGACAACCTCCGTTCGATAATTGCCGTAGTTTCCATCCACCTCATAGACATACCGGCCATTGCCACTTTGCTCACGGACAAGGCTGAATGCGCCGTTTTTCTGGAGAAACTCACCACGTTTAAAGATTATCGGTGAATCGGCAATGTGCCGAATGGTATCTATCGTCAGGGTACCCATGAATATTCCTCATTAAATTTCAAACGCTGTTGTAACAGGTAGGGAGACAGAGAAAAAGCAACCAACCGGAGGTTCCAAGGCCAAAACTTGGCCATATCAACAATATTTTTTCAAGCGACAATCATTCCTGACAACTTCATAAAAAGCCTAAGACTTACGATGACGATTGGCAGGATGAATACTATCGGGATAACGATCCAGCGCCGATGAACTCCGAGAAAATGGCAGCTGTCATTCATTTATTTACTGTGGCTGCCAACCATTTTGTTCATGGTCAAAAGAGCGAGGAAAAAATGATCTACAGCGAACTTTTTGATATTATCGATGAACTGAAGGAGGATATTTGGGATGCAGAGACTACTGAGCTTACTGACCTTTCCTCGTTTTTGGCCGCCTGGCAGCTTGCTCTTGCCAAAGAGGATTTCAAGGAGAACCGCGTAGCCGACTTTCTGCTTGAAGCAGCCTTTCTGCAACAAGGCAGTAAAGCCGTCGGCGAGCTGGCTCGTGGCTGGCAAAATGAACAACCACGCGGCTATCTCTACTGGCTCCAACAACTTGAGAAAGAAAAAAATTGGCCGACACTCCGTAATGCCGCCCTAGAAACCATTGCCGTCTTACCGCTTGATCGAAATCGGCTGCAGGCAGCAGATTTTTAAATTTTTGCAACGCAGAGCCTTAAGGATGATACAACCACCCTTGCCGGCTTTAGGGAAAGATTCCGATCAATGCCCTTTGACGGAACTCTGCTCAATCTACAGGTGGAGGCCAATCGACAGCAAGTCCGTGCGGAAGAACTGGAAAAATTCTGTACCTTTTGTACCGGAGCAGGAGCTCAATCATGTCCACAACTCCCGTTGGTTAAAGCATTCCTTATGGCAGGAAAAATTGATCAAGCCTTTGCCCTCTGCTAACAGGACAAAATGTCCGGCTGATCAGATGACGCTACCGGCTTGCTTTTTGCCAGTATCCTCTATCTCTTGTGTAACGGAAATAGCAATTGCGCACTTATTCACCAACAGTTGCAACAATGCGCCGGCGGCGGCAGGATACCTTTTGACAGTTACATTAACCAGTCAAAGATCGAAAACAGTTCGGGCTTTGCAGAAATCAAGCGTGGACTCAATCTCGTCGATGCAAAAAATTTTGATCTGGACGCTTACCAGAAATGGAGCGGAACTGTTGGTGAAAAACGGGTGAACGATATCGTCTCCAATACCCACCGAAGTGCCTACGACAATGCGGCAACAGTACTCGGTTCTCCGGCCGAAATCTGGAAGTAAATGGCGACAAAAAGAAAACCCGAGCCCTGCTGCATGAATACTGCAAGATGTTATATAATCGCCATACTGCTTTTCGACGAGAGGTACAACAGGCTGTCAGCAACTCTGAAATTCTGCGCGGAATGGGTGATGGCTGCACGTAAAAGGAAGAAAAATATGAATTAGCTCAACAGGGTGTGCTTTAAACTCATTTTACCTTTCCAGCAACAATCTTCTGGTCACTGAAGGCGACCCAAAATGATGTGGTATCAGTCATTGAGCCTAACACTTATCCAAAAGTGAATATCAAACATAATCTGGAAGCATCAATAATTTTGGATGCTCCATTTGCAGCTGATTTTCTGGGAGGAATTTTTAAATTTTGAACGTTCCAGACTGCTCCTTCTCGGGCATGTTTTTTTGGCATGTTTACATACGAACTGATCAGGAATTAGTCTCGAATTGCAGTTTTGCTTAAATGGAAGAGATTGGCAGAGAGATATCTTCTTCCCTATTGAAATTTTACAAGGGGGCCACCACGAAAAATCTCTTTTCCCCTCTATCGCTTTACAGATTGTCTGGAATTGAGAATCTTTTCTAAAGATGCTACTCTGGTCAGCAAAAGAATTACCTATCAATATTTGCAATTTCCAACCCGAAAGACTCCTGGAGACAGCCTATGAACAGACAAGAATTTAATACAATTGTAATCGGTTCAGGCAGTTCAGCATATTACGCACTTGTGGGTTTAAACCGTGACCCAAAGCATAAACTCGCTGTTATCGACGAACGTCCCTATGGCGGAACTTGTGCTCTGCGGGGCTGCCAGCCGAAAAAATATCTTGTCAGCAACGCGGAAGCGGTAGCCATGGCGGCACATCTTTACGATCGTGGTGTAGATGGTCCAGTAAGGACAAACTGGCAGGGCATGCAGGATTTAAAGAACGATTTTCTCCGCGGACGCTCGGATGCTGACGTGGAGCAGTGGCAAAAGCGCGGTGTTGCCACCTTCCATGGCAGCGCGAGGATGATCTCTGAAGACGAAGTGGAGGTCGGTGATTCCGTTTTACAGGGAAATAACATCATCATAGCAACAGGTGCCTTACCGCGGCACAACAAAATAGAGGGCAGTGACTTTGTCAATGACAGCGAATTTTTTCTCGATATGGCTCATTTGCCAAAACGAATACTGTTTATTGGCGGCGGCTATATATCATTTGAATTTGCCCACATTGCTGCCAGGGCAGGTGCAGGAGAAGTTGTGATTATGCATCGCTCATCTCGCCCGCTCAAGGCGTTTGACAGCGATATTGTTGCCATGGTCGTCAAAGCGAGCAAGGCAGCAGGTATCAATGTGCTGCTGGATACAACGCCCGTTCGTATCACCAAAGAAGTGGGGGGATATCTGGTGCATACTGCGTCTGGGGAGACTTATGAGACGGATCTTATCATCGAGGCTACCGGTCGCACTCCTCATCTTAGCGTACTGGAGGGTGATAAAGGGAATGTCGAATACTCACCTGGTGGCGTTGTTGTCAACCAGTACCTGCAGAGTGTTTCAAACTCGCGAGTGTATGCAATTGGTGACTGCGCCGCCACACCCTATATGCTGGCGCCGGTTGCCGACAAAGAGGGGCAGACAGTTGCTCACAACATCGTTTATGGGAATACGCAGATTATCGATTATTCGGTCATTCCCAGTGCGGTATTCACCATTCCCAGTATCGGCTCGGTTGGCTTGACAGAGGAACAGGCCCAGCAACAAGGTGGAGACTTTCGGGTAAACTATGGAGAGCCGATGGGGTGGCCATCCTCCAAGCGAATTGGTGAAGAACACGCGGCCTATAAGATTATCATTGATAATAGTACAGATCTTATAATGGGTGCCCATATCGTACGGCACAACGCTGCTGAGGTGATCAATACATTCGCCCTGGCCATGAAGTTCAACATAAAGGCCTCCGATCTTGCCGATTTTATGTGGGCATATCCAACATACACATCAGATCTTAAATATATGGTGAAATAAGGGAGTTTACCTTTGGCCCCTATAGCTTATT
>RCMY010003957.1_pt1 | contig 12962 bp, 17 predicted proteins | sample 2041341 | NCBI WGS metagenome assembly RCMY01 (sample SAMN09708234, study PRJNA481090) | Marine sediment metagenome, whole genome shotgun sequencing project. | reverse complement strand
GTTTCTCGACGAAATCGGCGAGATGCCGGTCGACCTGCAGGCCAAGCTATTGACGGTGATTGAGGATTGCAAACTGCGCCGGCTGGGCGCGGAGAGTGAGATACAGGTAGACGTACAGATAATGGCGGCCACTAACAAAGATCCTGAAGAACACATTCGAAATGGTCGACTGCGCGCCGATCTGTATCACCGCGTCAGTGTATTTAAACTGGAGTTGCCCCCCTTGCGGCAACGCATTGAAGATCTCCGTGAGTTACTGCCAAACATTGTCGCTGAATACAACGCCATCGCCGGCAAGCAAGTCAATAATATACCGGCCGAGGTTTGGCTGCGTCTGCAGGCCCACCACTGGCCCGGCAATGTGCGCGAACTGCGCAACGTGGTGGAGCGTTGCGTGCTGCTTGCAACTGACCAGCGCTTTCCTATTCAATGGTTACAGCTTATCGCACAAGAGCCAACCGGCGACGTGCCGCAAGCCGACAGTATCGGCAAGGCGCAGGATAATCACTTGCATTTACCGCTTGATGGTTCGATGGGCCTCGACACCATGGTCGGCCTTATTATTGAAGCGACGTTGGCGCGGCATGCCAACAACGTTGCGGAGACGTCGCGTGTGCTCAAAACCACGCGCGAAAAAGTGCGATACCGAATTGAGAAATATCATATTAAGGCGGGAGAGTGAAGCCTGCGATTTCCGGACGGCAAGGTCTCTTCCGTTGCCGACGCTATTCGGCTGCTCCACGGTTTTGCTCATGTCCTGCTTTGTAGGCTTTTAATATTGCATTAATGCGGGTTTGATGACCCGGGCCTTGCTCTCTAAACCAACGCAACACGTCATCGTCCACGCGTAGCGCTATTCCGGGTTTTTTCAACGGGAGCTTAACGCCAGTATGGATAAGCGCATCGGCCCAATCTTCGGGTGTGGTTCGGGGCTATCCTCATCGAATTGAATATCTTCGTATTTCATACCATCAGCTCGTTTCCAGTCCGACTTACTGCATTGTCGCTTAGGGCAAAACATGTTTCCGCCGGCGCTTGTGGCCCCTCGGTGATTGGCGTCGCAAACTCAATGCTGATATTCAGCACGGCGTTTAAGGAGTCGATGTCCAGTTTGACTCCAGAGAACAGGCTGGCGCAGGCATGGATTCCGCCGGCATCCCCGAACACGCTGCTCTCACGGACCAACGCATAGTGAGGGGCTGGAATGCAAATCACGCTGGCAGTCATTAGCATGGAAAACACCACCACGGCGGTATGTCAATCGCTACCACGCGCAATCCGGCCTGTCTATTGTGTTGTATGGTCAACACGAATGTCCATCATTTTGTGTGGACGAGCAGGATGAATTGAACCCAAAGGATTGGAGAATACTATGGCTGTTTTTCATGCGTAGTTTAACGCTGTGTAATTTCACCCAAGGTGGTGGCTAATATTTCCATTGTACGCTCGCGCCGTCGGGCAGGCTGCACAACCCGATCGGCGAACCGGCAGTTTAGCGGCGCGTTGAATTGGCATAGTCAATGCTAGCAGTCTAACGGAAAGCTTAATGGAAAACCCTGTCACTGGTGAGCAGCGTCGCAGAATTCCATTACGCTAAGTTGGTCGATGGTGCCCGAGTGGAAATAAGTTCTCATGTCGCGAATACTCCGCTAGTGCGTTCGCAATAACTGCTTATCACGAGGATAGTTTCGGCGCTGCTGGTACGTACCATTTGTCTGGAGACCACTATGCAAACATCTGTGAAATTATCCCTTGCAACCGCGATTGCCGTAACGCTTTGCGCACCTGGCAAAGCATCAGCCGCCGCGTTCGCTATTATTGAAAACAGCGCGCGCGGTCAGGGCATGGCGTTTTCCGGTGGCGGTGCCATCGCGGAGGATGCCAGCGCCGCATGGTTTAATCCGGCCGGTATCGTCAGGCTGGATAATCAGCTACAGATCTCCACCAGCTACATCATGCCGTCTTTCAAGTTTGCCGACCAGGGCTCGGTGCAACAGACGCCTCTGGGTAATCTACCCTTACTGCCTGCAGGCAATCATCACAGTGACGGTGGGCAAAACGCGGTCGTGCCTAACCTGTACTTTGTGCACGCGTTGAACGACCAGTTGTCGCTGGGGGTTGCCGTCAACGCCCCCTTCGGATTGGTCACCGAGTACAGTCGCCGCTGGGTGGGCCGCTACGAAGCGGTCGAATCGGCGTTGAAAACCGTCAATGTTAACCCCAGTATTGCCTGGAAAATTGATTCGCAGTGGTCGGTGGCTTTGGGTGTTAGCGTTGACTATATTGACGTCGAGCTCACCAATTCGCTGGATTTCGCCACCATTTGCGCCGCCGAAATTCAAGCAGTTTGCCCTAACGGCGCGCTGCCAGGCCAGGGTGGCTTCGACGGTTTTGTCAGCAACACCGGCGACGATGTTAGCCTGGGGGCTAACTTTGGCGTGATGTGGTCTTCCGAAGCGACCCGACTCAGCTTTACCTACCGTTCGCAGATCAAACATAGTCTGGAAGGTAAGGGGGATTTCAGCACTCCCTCCACCTTGGGAGGGCTGGCAGCGTTGCCCGAGCCACTGGCCAGCGGTCTCGGCGCTGCATTTGCCGACTCGGATATCAACGCCGATTTGACCCTGCCTGATTCAGCGGCACTCGGTTTTTACCATCAACTTACGCCACGCTGGGGTTTGACTGGCGATATTACCTGGACCGACTGGGCCGATATTCAGGCCATCACCATTCGCTTCGACAATCCGTTAACGCCAACCGGCGTCGAAGCGCTGGGTTTCAAATCCTCCTGGCGCTATGCTCTCGGCGTTCAGTACCAACCGAACGATCGCTGGACGTTTCGCACCGGCACGGCCTTCGATGAATCGCCGACCCCCAACGCCGCGTTACGCTCCGCCAGGCTGCCGGATGCCGACCGCACCTGGTTATCCTTTGGTGTCAGTTATCAACTGGACAAAAGCTATAGCATTGACTTCGGTTATTCGCATTTGTTTATTAAAGACGCCGGTATTGACCGTGTTGGTGTCACCCAGGGCCGTTTGCTTGGTGAGTACAATTCTTCAGCGAATATTGTCAGCTTACAGTTGAATGCCAGGTTTTAGCGTTAGTTGAGGTTACGCCGCACAGGCCAAAATGCGGCGTAGGGTGCGCCGTGCGCACCGATTGGTTCCGGCATATATTCTCGGTCTGCGCACCCCACTGAACTGCAAGTACCGAAGTGGATTTTCAGGTCATAACCACTATTTGATATCCTCCAGATTTTCATCGTGTTCATTTTTTTGTGCGGTGGCAAGGCCTTTGTTGTAGATATCTGTGACATTCACCTTGATGCCGGCTTCCACCAGTCTTGAAATCATGGTGACGGGAAACAGCACGTTGTCGGTATTGCCAATCTGGATAGCCAGAGATCTGCCCACATCGTCCTCATAGCTCATCCATTTGAGGTCAGGCTTGCGGGCATACAGATCGCCCAGCACCACGCCCATGGCTTGCAGGACATCCGGCTGGTGCGCTGTAACGGTGCCTTCATCCAGTAATTCCTGCAAAATCCCCAGCACCTGAGTTGTCGTACCATCCAAATCATGGCGTGTGTCACTGTCTTTGGCGGCGTCAATCACCATGTCACGTTTGCTAGCCAATACCTCCAGGTCGCGTGCGGTCAAACTACTGCTATCGCTGATTTCATTCTGCTTGTATGGAATGAAGTCCGCATCCTGGCCGGTTTGCGCGCTGCCAAGCGCCGGCAATAAGGCCAGCACGGTGATGACGAACATGTGTATCGAACCTGTCCGGGTTTTCATTTGTGTATATCTCCAATGGTTGAAAAGCCGAGCGACCGCAATCACGCCAGTTCACACCCTGCGGTATTCCATTTGTGCGCGTTGCATTTTGGAAAATTCCATACGCGCGTGCTGCGCCTGATCTTTCGAATCGAACACAATTGCAATGAGTTCATTAATGACAGCTTCCTTCAGTTAGTCAGTGTCTGCCTGGCAATCCTGCAACGGTCCACGTTGCCGGGCGGACACTATCACGTAGCGGGTTCGGGCTGTTCCTCGCTTTTAAAAGTTAAAACCTACGCCCAGCGAGTATTAGATGGCACCATCGTCAAAATTGCTCTGGATGTCATTGTTAGACTTGAAAATCATCGGTGGCGAACCAGCCGATGGCGGCGTTACCGCCGAACGAGTTGCTATCGAACTTTTTATCGCTGCCACCGCTACCCGACAGGGTTAACGTTCTATCTCCGGCTTCCGCACCGGCGAGGGTCGGCAGAGATAATAATAAAGCCAGCGCGCCGATAGGTGCTGTGTGTTCGATGTGATTGATGATGTCGAAATCTCCAGCTGTTTTGTTGTCGAAAAGCTGTCGGAAGTTGATTCACATCCTGACAGGCCAAGGCAAAACACAATGATTCATGTTTCATAGTCACTAAAGCAACGGTTATGCCAACATGGTAAGACACCCTTAATCCCCCACTCACGCCCATCCGAAGTGCGACCGGAATAGCATTGGTGTGTAATATTCCGCAATAAGGGTAAAAGTAACCATACATTCGAGAGCTGTTGAGGGCGTCAAAGCGGCTCCGGTTCCCCGCGCAGGAGATAGTGCCGGTTATGCGCCTCTGCATTGGCAGGAACAGTGCTGCTGGCACGGCTTGTGCTGTGTTTTGTTGCACGGTGTTACCGGAAATCGTTAAAGGATGACGCCTACGCCTTCATAACGGATCAATCGGGGCTGATGGCGAACCTGAGTATTGAGGGAACAAAGATTTCACGTATTAAGGAATAAACGATGGATGCCAGGCAGATCACTTGAACTCGCTGTCAGTGTTCTGCTTACATTTACCCGAATTTCATACAGACGATACAGATACAGGAGTGCCGGCTTATGCCAGGGATCGGGATTAGCAGCTTGTTGCTGGTTACAATTTGGCTTCTGAGCTCTTGTGGAGGGTCGCACGATTCGTTTACACCAGCTGCTCAGGAGCCCTCGCAGCTATCAGCGCAAGCGCCGAATTTTCTTATCGTCGTAGCCGATGACCAGTCGTTTGCGCATACCTCTTTCGCAGGCGACGTAAACGTTCGCACACCGGCATTCGACAGCATTGCTCGGGATGGCGTCTATTTCACAAACACTTATGCTTCCGCACCTTCATGCACAGCCTCCAGGTCAGCGTTATTGTCGGGCCTGCATTTTTGGCAGACCGGTGCCGGCGCAACGCTGTGGGGTTCTTACAGCGCGGAGCTGCCGAGTCTGCAGGGTACGCTGCAGCAAAACGGTTACAAGATTGGTTATACCGGCAAGGGCTGGGGTCCGGGTGTACGCGAAGAGGGCGCGATAACAGCCGGGCCCGCGTCTAACGAAATTAAGCTAACGCCGCCAGAGGGCATATCAAATATTGATTACAGCGCTAATTTCAAGGCGTTTTTATCCGCCAGGCCCGAAGGCCAGCCATTTTCTTTTCTTTTTACCGCGTGGGAACCGCACCGGCCGTACGCAAAAGATGTTGTGAGTGACGGCCACATAGACTGGCATGACGTCGTAGTGCCCGAGTTCCTGCCCGATGCACCCGCCGTCAAAAAAGACATTGCCAACTATCTCTACGAAATTGAATGGTTCGACCAACAGTTGGCGAACATGCTCGAAGAGTTAGAGCGTCGCGGTGAGCTGGACAATACCGTTGTCATCGTTACCTCGGATAACGGTATGCCCTTCCCACGGGCAAAGTCCAACAACTACGAGTTCGGTGTGCACGTGCCGCTCGCCGTGCAGTGGCCACGCAGTATCCCTTCCGGGCGGCAAGTCACTGACTTCATCAACCTGGCTGACGTTGCCCCCACCGTTTTAGAAGCGGCCGGGGTTGCCGTGCCACCGAACATGACCGGCGTCAGTTTTTCACCGCAACTGAGTGCAACGCAATCAGGTAGAGTTGACGCAGCACGAGACTTTGCGGTCACTGGCTTTGAGCGGCATGTCTGGGCAGCCAGACCAAACGGTCAGAACTATCCGGTACGTGCGCTGCACAACGATGACTATTTGTATATTAGAAACTTCGAACCGCAACGCTGGCCCGCAGGTAACCCCCTGACATATGCAGATATCGATAATCAATCGCCTGGCAGAGATTTTTTACTAACCACGCAAACCGCAGAAGTGACCCGGCTAAAAGGGCTTGCGACCGATAAGCGTCCGGCAGAGGAGCTCTATTTTTTGGCGCTTGACCCCTTGCAACTACATAATGTTGCCGACGAACTTGAGCACCTGCCCATGCTCGACGTGTTGCGCAGCCAGTTAATGGCTTTTCTAGTGGACCAACATGACATGCGTGTTGTGGGCAATGGCAATGAGTATGACAACCTGCCGTATTACGGACCGATGCCACAGCAATAGCAAATGAGTTTTTAGCTGTTCAAGGAAGTAACAACCATGAAACTTAGTTATTCAGACGAGCCAAATTATATGACCAAAGGGTCGCCAAATGGTGTTCGGAAAGACATGGAGCGTCGGCTGCAGGAGCATCGTGGAACTCTATCGACCCCAGCTCGGTCAATTTGTCACTCTGTGGCAGCTACAATGTAACCATGCCGGCGCGGACCGCGACGCAAAAGCAAGCGTAAAAAGCTTGCATGCTAACAGGTTGAATAGTAGAAACGAACCAGAGACTTTCGTAAGCCATTCATTCCCGTATGTGTAACGTCGCGACCGACTCTTCCGAAATTAGCCGACTACCCCGCTGATATCTTCCTGGCGGCAGCTTCCTTCCGTTTCGGCAGCTTAACTGTCAATACACCATCCGCTATTCCCTGTTAAAATACATTAATTGGCGGAAACGCCCCTTTGCTGCTGACGCCGGAACCGAACCAGTCGCTCGACTGTGCTGACTCCATCGCGTGCTGCAGGGCGAAGATAGCGTTTAAAGCATCTGTCGGTTGCAAGATCATGTTACTTCCCTCCGTTTGGTTCGAATCAGGCAAACGATACTCTCATTAAATCACATGGGTATCGCTGCCACGTTTTCAATCTCGTTTCTATACCCACGGCTCCCTTCGTTACTTTAGTAAGTCAATCTCGGGCTGCACTACCTGCTGCCAGGCAGGCCGGTTTTGTCAATGAATATCGGGCGGCTCGGCGAGATCGAAGGAGGTAAAGCGAATTGCATCGTTCTGTTCAAGGGTCGGGTCCCACTGTGCTGTATCGATGCCAAGCTGAGCTATAGTCGGCCGCAGGCTAGTTATCAGCGCCGCCCGGCAATCGGCAAGCACACCGCTGCCGGCACATTCCAGTTGCTTGTAGGGTGCCGCAGTTTGGTCAAGCGCCATATCCAGCACGCGGCGCATGTAGCCGTAATAACCGCCTTGAAATGCCGATCCTGTCGGACCTGGGGGATCGTTTCGGCCACTAACCATAACGCCGATATCTTCAACCGCGACAAGCTGTGGCAGCAGGGCGTCGATCATGTTGTCCCACCACGCGTCCATAAACGCCGCGGCAGCGTGGTGATCGTATCGCAGCGGCTGTGTCCAACACGGGGCCGTTGCGATCAAGACGCATGGCACCGAGTTGCCGCAGCTCGTTATTAATCCATTGTTGCAAGAGTCGCAACGTTTGCTGTTCGAACGCACTCAGATCGTTGACGTCGTCGAACAGCGTAAATACCTGCCTTAACACTTCCTGGCCGCGCAGGTCGGTGGTGCCGGCGTCGATCATGATTTGCACCAGGTCGGCGCGGGTCAGTAGGGGATTCTCCGGCGCAGCGCGGAATGCCTGCAGACGGCGCTCAAGCATCTACGAGCGATAAAGGAGGCCGTAGCTGCCCTTGCTGTCGTTTGCCCAAAAGCCCGGCGCTGGCGCGTTATTGCAGTTGGTGAAGTAGCCGGACGCTGGACTGACAGCGCGGGGATGGGCTTCCAACGGTAGAAAATTATCAAAATTAAAGCCTGGCGCCAGCTGCCCGGTGCGGATGTGCCACCAGTCGAATTCGCCCTCACCCCACTGAGGCAAGTCGGGGTGAATGCCATCAGCACATTGATTGTTATCGAGTGGACCGCAGTGTGGGCGAGGCAACCGAAGTTGTAGCGCGTGCTTGAGCGGGTGTAACGTATCTTCCGCGCCTGCTGTCAAGCCAGCAACAGCCGGATCCCTCACGTTGCCGATAATGGTGAATAAACACCACCGACGGTGAATATCAACCAATAGTGGGTGCTGCACGGAGGCACCAGTCTGGAGAGATCTTCCCGACACCCAAGTTTCTGGATGGATCTTTTAACGCGGTTAGCCATAAGTGCTACTGGCACGCTTCCTGCTCTTGAGTAGATAATCGCATCGACAAAAGCACAAACGACACAAACGACATAAAAGCCATGAAGACAATACAAACAGTCGACCAGTTTATCGATGCAAAAATCGGATCAAAAGACGACATTGCTACCGCCTGTGGATCACCCGGCAGCGTGGCCTTTATCACTAACTCACGCCAGTCCGGCGCTGGTAGCCGGGCGTTTGCCGAAGCTCTGCTCGAAACGCTGGCCGACAACTGTACCGGCAATCCATTACCGCAGGACTGGAAAATATTTGATCGCGGGATGTGCGAAACCGTATTGCAGGATCGGCGTCTGGGCGGTGCCATGAACGAGTTGCTAGATGAAGATTATCACTCCCGGATCGATGAATGGGTGCTGAGCCTGTTTGGTCGCGAGGGATCACAAAGCGTGGCATTCCCGCGCTTGTCGCAGTTGCTACGCACTGTCGCTACCATTGGCCTTGTCAGTGCTTGGTCATGGATGTTAGGTAATCACAGAAGGAGCTCAATATCATGACAAATGCAGGCAACAACTTTGAGCCAGGCGGATTTCGCATCGGCTGGTTCGGTCGCATCCTGTCGGTACTGCTAAGCGCAGTGTTGCTTGTCGCCATATTTGTTTTTGGCGCGGTGGCGTTAGCGCTAGTCGGTGCCTTCGTAGCGGTGATAGGAACAAAATTTTGGTGGATGCAGCGGCAGGCCGGGATCGGCGCTGATAATCGTAAGGGCGACATTCTGGATGCCGACTATGAGGTGATAACGACTGATGATAAGGATCTCGAGATACTGACGAAAACTGAAAAACAGGGTTAAACAGATCATTCCCTGCAGCGGCAGTGCCATTGCAGCGGCGTTTTGCCGGTACGTGGCTAACCTGGGCAGAAAATTAAATATGCAACTGAGGAAAGTACTATGCAGGCGTATCAACATATTCTGATCGCACTCGATGTGTTCATCGACTACAGCGCAGTGCTTGATCGGGCGTTGGCAATTGCCGGCGAAACGACTACCGCCAAACTGAGCCTGGCCTACATTACCGAACCCACAGTATACAGCGACGCTTACCTGGGCGGTTCCCAGTTTGATGTGCGCAACGAGATGCGCGAGATAGCAAAGTCAAAGCTGAAGGAGATCGGTGTGCGACACATGATTCCTCCCGAGCGGCAGATCATCGAGTCAGGTCGAACGGCGCAACTATTACATGAAATTGCCAGCCAGCAGGCGGTTGACTTGATTGTGATCGGCAGTCACGGCCGTCACGGCGCGCAACTGCTATTGGGGTCAACCGCGAATGCCGTTTTACACGGTGCCACTTGCGATGTGTTAGCGGTGCGTGTTGGCACGCTGAAAACGTGAACACAGCGACCCACACTGTGAAGTCGGTATGCAATGCAATGCAATGCACCACAACCACAACCACAACCACAACCACAACCGAGGAAGTCAGTATGTATACGACTAACATTCTCAATCGACATTTCAACATATACGCTGCCATTGCAATCGTGTTAATGACGGTCGTGCTACCCGCACAAGCCGCTATGCGCTGCGGCACCAAGTTGATCGACATTGGCGACTCAGCTATAAAATTGCTGGAAGACTGCGGAGAACCCGCGATAGGCGACACAAGCAACCTCGATTACGGTGAGTGGACCTACAATTTTGGCCCCGAGAAATTTATGATCAAAGTCCAAATTGTTAATGGTCAGGTTGATATATTTCAAACGCTGGGCCGCGGCTACGTTACCGAAGAAGGAGGGGGGTTGCCCGATGCCAATGATGCTGAGTCAGACTAGCTGGGTCTCGCGTCACCCGACGACGATGAGCCCATGGCACAGCGGTCTGGCAAGAATTTGAAATAATGACAATGAATCATTCAGTCAAAAAACCGGTGTTCACCATCAATCACAATTGTTGGTGCATCGAACTCGCAGAAAAAATGTCGGTGATTGTCGATGCCGACGCCTATTTTTCGTGCGCGATGGCATCGATGAAAAGGGCAAAAAAACGCATCTCGAAAATGTCAGTGTCGCCATTGCCCGGACCATTGGGGAGATGCCGAATGAACTCGCTATCCTCGAAATAGAGCAGCTCTATGTCGATCTAATCGCGCGAGCGGACCGCTATATTTATGCCGGAAGCCAGTATTTCGCGTCCCGGCGGATCGCCCAGGCGATAGCGAAACGCGTCGCGGAAGAAAACGGCCCCGAGATCGTTATCGTCAATCCGCTCAGCGCTGATGGCTGGCTGGAAACCGTAGCGATGGACAGCGCGCGGGCACGCTTATTTCAGGCAATCAAGCGGCAGGATAAAAGGGACAGATTGCGCATCTATCATCCTGTCACCGATTCTGGTGAGCCAATTTATGTGCATTCCAAGGTGATGATCGTGGATGACTGGGCCTTGCGCGTTGGTTCGTCAAACATGAATAACCGCTCCATGCGGCTGGACAGTGAGTGTGATGTCACCATCGACAATATGAGTAAGCCCTGCAAAAAAACCGCAGAAGGCATCTCAGCCGTGATGTTCGATCTTATCGGTGAGCATCTGGATATTGCTGCCGATGACATCGCTGCAGAATTCGCGCTGTCCCATTCGATCACTAGCAGCATCGAAAAGTTACGTGGGGAGGGGCACTCGCTTCGTCACTACACTGTTCCGGAATTGACGGACACGGAAAAATATCTTGCCGATCACGAGGTTCTGGATCCCGAAGGTCCAGAGGAGATGTTCGAGGCGATGAGCACACGCAGCATTTTTCGCGGCAGGCTTGGCCGCTTCAACGCAAAATTACGGCGGAAGAAAAAAGAAATAGCACATGACCGTCTCAGAAGATGAAATTCCTAAACGGCAAATAGGCCGCTTGATCGCGCTTGAACTCGGCGGGAAGAATAGTCTGACCGCTGGCACAGTGCTGCTGGTCATAACCACAGTCGCGCTGGCCTGGATGTTTTCCAACAGTATTTATGCACTGCATTATGCTCATCTATTTTACGGTGAGGATAAAAGCACGACTAATGAAGGTCAGCTGCTGCGGTTTCCGGGCACCGAAGAACCGAATTATTGGGACTTCATGTACTTTTCGCTGACGCTGGGAATGACATTCCAGACGTCGGATGTCGAGATTAATAACAGCGAAGTCCGCAAAGTCGTTCTTGCCCACTCACTTGCTGCCTTTGTATTCAACCTCGGTGTGATCGCGTTTACCGTGAACATATTGGGAGGAGCATAAGCACGATGGACAATTGCCTGCTTGACTGTGACAAAAGGTGAAACGTACCAGCCGGCGATTTGAGCCTCCGGCTAGTACGCTTATCGCTCACCTCAACGTAAACAGATAAAGAAGGCCGGCATGCACCGGCCATCTCTAATGCACGAGCGCTACAAAAAAGCATTTATAATTTGCCTGAAGTCACCTCCTAAATCTATTGCCAGTGCGGTGCAGTTTTATAGTAAGTATGGATCTCTTCACCCTACTGACGGTCTGCCATACGCTGAACATTGATCGGCACCGTATTTCAAACTTTCCGCCTTACTCCCTATCAATCCGTATCAATAAGTATACCAACAAGCCGGTACGCCAATCGCGGTATTTTTCTTCATCAACAGCGGCGTCGATGTCGCACGGGTAGAAAAGGCGACTGGCCGCACGATCGCGCGCGTCAAGGTTCAGCCAGCGGTAGAGAAGAACAGGCTGGCAGAACAGCATGCAGCGCAGCAGCGGCGACTTGAGCAGCGGGCTGAAAGTGGGGCTAACAACAACAGGCGCGAAGTTCAGAGTGATGGAGGTACAGGGCAAAAGAAAAATAAACCGAAGCAGGAGAAATGAAGTCAGCTATAAACTCGCAGAATTCGCACCGGACCAGCATAAAAATACATTCGCTTGACGTTTGGTTCGAATTCTATTTCGCTACCGTAAACCGGCAGGCCGTTAGCCCGCCGGCAACGAAGGCGCTAGAGGTTAGTAATCACTCTTTTCTTCTTCATCTACTTCTACCTCCGACTTGGGCTCGAACTTTGAGAACTCAGTAACGTCTACGCTGCCGTCTTTATCCTCATCCAGTTCGTCCCATTCGTCGGTCAGCTCCGTATCACTTGCCGCTTCTTCTTTGCTAATCTTGCCGTCATGATTTTTGTCTAGTTGGGCAAAAGTAACTTGTTGACGGTGCGATTCCGCCGTGGCGGGTTTAGTGACTTGATCATCCGCAGCGAATGCCGCTGAGCTTAGCAACGCAATCGATGCCAGGGTTAATAGTGTGATTTTCATTGTCGTAGCCTCTTTCTGTTGAATGGTTTTTGGGGCAGGCAAACTTACCACTAACGTCCTCGCCTGGGAGGTCATCGGTTAGAGCTGGCCGCACACAGCTTGTGACTCTGCATAGCTTATGCCAGAAAATAGCGGTTTATTTCGATAAAATCGGCGGCATCAATCGCCATCTGAATAGCGAGGGTACGATGCGCCAGCGCAGGTAACGAAATTTACATTAGCGATGATAAACCGCATTCTTGTTCGTCTTGAAAAGCGGCAACTGGCATTTTGTATGGGCACTGACAGCTGCGCACCTGCCGCACTACAACATCAAAGTTCAATCTGTATCCCCAGCTCCACCACGCGCTCCGTTGGCATGCCGTAAAAAACCGGAGCGCGTTGCGCATTGTT
>RCMY010009634.1_pt1 | contig 12966 bp, 9 predicted proteins | sample 2041341 | NCBI WGS metagenome assembly RCMY01 (sample SAMN09708234, study PRJNA481090) | Marine sediment metagenome, whole genome shotgun sequencing project. | reverse complement strand
GATCATGGTAATATTCGCCCCCCACGAAACAGTGAGCATCCGCGCCAACAGGCTCCAGATCGTGTTGACCCTCGCCGCAGAGCGCCATATCGCAACGAGAATCCACAATGTGTAGAGGCCAAGACCGATCAGCAGGAATTGCTCGGCCAGCGGTTGGGAAAAGTAGATCGTCGCGCCATACAACCCCAACAAAAGGTTGCTCACCACAACACCATGCCCCCAAAACACCCGCCCCAGCGGTGCTTTGCCATGCCACATCTCGATTTCAGCTGAAAAGAGCCGCGCCAACTTCCGCCGTTCCTTACCAGATTTCATCAGGTTTTCCTGCCACGCAGGAGATTGGACAGATAGGCAAGGAAGGTCACCGCCCAAGCGACCAGGGCAACGCCGGCAAAGATGATCGGCAGCGCAGAAATGAAGTGAAACTCCATCGCTTGCGCCATTTGATGGGTGCCGACCGCATACATCCCCAGCGGAAACACCGCCCCCCAGTAAAGCGGGTCATAGCGCAGCGGAAAGCGTTTATAGATGTGCCGCCAGATTCCCAGTATCACCAGCATCGGGATCCACCAGGTTCCGGTGGCCCAGTAAAAGACCGTGAACCCCTTCATGAATGGCACGATAGAATGAAGGAACGGCGCATCGTTGGAATTGAGGATCAACAACGACCCCGCCAAGGTGGAAATAGCCATTGCGCCCATGTTGATCCAATACGGCGGCGATAGATCCGCTGGCGAGAACCGAAAGAACGTGTAGCGGTAGAAGATCAGCGACATCATCCAGATATAGAGCATCCCGCCCCACAGCCACATCGACAGCGCCAGAAAATTCAGGTCCAACCGCCAAGGCTGTGCAACCTGAACCGCCAGAAGCGCCGCAAGAACGGCAATTGACTGCGTGGCGACGACGGCCAGCAGCCATGCACCGCTAATCCCCTCTGCAAGGCCGGGTTTGTCCTCTTTGACCGTGAAAGCCGTAAAAATAGTGTAGGTCAGCACCAGCCAGAGAACCACCGCTACGCACCAAAGCACGAAGCCAATAATCCAGTTATCTGCCAACAAGAGGAACTCACTGCCCAGCACCGTTGACGCCGCGATAATGGTAAAGAAACCGGGGCCGCGCAGGTGATCGATAAGGTCGGCGAAGAACAGCCTCGGGTGACGCACGATGCGCAGCACAGTCAGCACCCAGAGGATGAGATACGCCAAAATCGCAATGGCAAAAAGCACCCATGCGATGGTGTGAAACGCAATCTGATCGGCCGCCAGCGAAACGATTCCAGTGGCCATGACCATCCCGAAATAAGCCGGGGACAACGTCCTGACATCGGGCGGCCAATGCCGTTTTCTGGTCAGGGGGTTCGAAGATGGAGTTCGTGCGCCGAGCATTAGCCTGTGTCCTTTCAAAGCTCCATTTCCGGGCAATCTAGAAAGCGAAAGAAGACAGCATTAGGCACCTGCCGCCCAGTCCTCGCGTTGCCCTGCGTCCCCGGTCCGAACACGGAGCCTGACCTGTTTTTCGGTCGTGGGGACGGCTGGCGGGCCGCGCGCAGCCCCTTTTGACGTGGCAAAGTGATCCTCTTGAATCGGCGCCATCAATTTCCAAGTCTCAACCGCGGCCTTTTATCTGCTCCGCCCGCTGCGGTCTGCGGGCAAGCGTAAGATTGTCAATCAGCCTGAAATCTTGCGCTGACCCCGGTGGATTTCGGTCGTGAAATCCACCGGGGTCAGACCGTTCAAGCCGCTTCGAAATCCGCGCCCGTCACCTCGGCGCTTGCCACCAGACGGTCGGTAAAGGCGCGCGCCTCACGTATCCAGGCCGCTTTTTCCAGTGCCTCGGACAACTGCGCCCGGACCGCCTCGAACGGAAGCGCCCTGCCCGGCGCGACGGCATCCATGCGAATAACGTGATAGCCGAACTGCGTCTCGACCGGCTCGGCCGTAACCTCGCCTTCGCCCAACCGCTTCAGCACTGCTTCGAACGCCGGCACCGTGTCATTCGGCCCAAGCTGCCCCAAGGCGCCGCCGTTCTGTTTGGAGTCGCAGGCCGAGCTGCTGGCCGCGAGCTGTGCAAACCGCGCGCCGGGCCTGCGGGCCTCGTCTGCCAGACCTTGCGCCGTTTTCAGCGCCCGCGCGCAGGCGTCTGCGTCCTCGGGGTCTGCCGCGATCAGGATATGCGACACCTCCCAAAGGGGCGGGCTGCAAAACCGCTCCGGGTTCTTGGTCCAGATGGCGCGCAATTCATCCTCGCCGGGGGGTGGTGGCGATATCTCGGCCTCCATCACCGCGCGGATCAGCGCCTCTTCGTCGGTCTCGAACTTGCCCGGCCCTACCTCGGCAGGATCGGGCGCAAGGCTGCGGCTGGCGGCCTCTTGCAGCAGCAGGGTCCGGATGACCATGGCACGCGCCGCAGCGCGCCACGCCAATCCCGGCTTGCCCTTGGGCGCCGCGTGGTTTTGGGCCTCTGCCGCAATGGCCGAGATCGGGATTTCCTCGCCATTGACGGTCACATCGGAAAACAGTGGTTTGTTCATGGCAATCACTCCGAAGTCTTGCGGCGGCGTGACCGCACGATCTGAAAACCGGGCCGCCACAGGTAGCGCACCGGCACCGACAGCATGTGGACAAGGCGGGTAAATGGGAACAGCACAAAGATCGTCAAACCCAGAAACAGGTGCAGTTTGAAGATGATGTTGACGTCCGCGATATAGCTTGCCGCGTTCGGATCGAAGGTAAGTATGCCCTGTGCCCAGCTCATGAACTTGGTCATTTCATACCCGTCCAGATGCTGAAGCGAGACAAAGACTGTCAGCACGCCCAGCACCAGCTGTGCTAGCAAAAGGATCAGGATCCAGCTGTCGGCAAAGGCAGAATTGGCGCGGATACGCGGATCGAACAAGCGGCGATGCAGCAGCATCCCCCCGCCAGTCAGCGCCATGACGCCGGCGATGCCACCGACGACGATTGCGATCACCTGTTTCGCGCCATGGCTGATGCCAAGCGTGTCGAAAATTATGATCGGTGTCAGCAAGCCGCCGATATGCCCGAACAGGATGGTCAGCACGCCGATGTGGAACAGGATAGAGCCCCAGACCAGTTGATTGCGCCGCAACAATTGGCTGGACGAGGATTTCCAAGTGAAAGGCACGGTTTCATATCGTGCGATAGACCCGAACACCATCACCGTGATGGCAATGTAGGGGAAAACTCCATACAGAAAATAATGCATTTATGCCTCCATCATTTGGCCGCTGTGGCCGGTCTGGGGTTAACGGGCGCGTCCATACCGGCGAGCATATCGCGCACCTGCGGGCATCCGGCGTTGGGGTCCGGGCCAAAGAGAACCTCGCTCTCTTCCCAGATCGCATCGAGCGCCTTGAGATCATCGGGGTCCGTGTCCGGTTGGGCCAACAGTTCGGCCACGGCCTGACCGTCGGCCTGAACCTCGGCAAGTTGCACCAGAGCGGTGAACACGGCGGCGTAACTGCTTTCGCGGCGCTGTAGCCTCTCGACCAGCGCGGCAAAGATATGCGCCGCATCTGCTAGCACGTCCTGTGCCTCATCCGCGGGACGCATCGCCAGATATTCCAGCAGCACCGGCAGATGATCCGGCAATTCGCTGGTCGCCGGATCGAACCCTGCATCGCGGTAGGTTTCGACCAGCGACACCATCGCGCCTCCCCTGTCGCGGCTTTCACCATGGACATGCTCGAACAGGTTAAGCGACAGCGTGCGCGAGCGGTCAAAGAGGCCAACATAAGCCTCCTCCAGCGCATAGATGTCGTCCTGTTCCAGCGTATTGAGCAGCGGCGCCAGATCGCTTCGCGCCGCAGAAGTCAACCGCATATCCGATACCAGCACAGCGGCAACTTCGGGCATCGCCGTTTGCAGCTCCTTGGTCGGATAGCTGAGGATCAGCGAGATCGCCTTGAGTGTCCGGTCCATCACGGTGCCTCCGTCGGCAGGACGAGGGTCTTCTTTTTCCCCTTGCCGCCAAAAAGCGTGCCCTGACTGATACCGCTGGAACAACCGTTACCATCGGTAAAGCCGCAGCCGCCGCGTATTGCAAGAGCATCTTCGGCCGTCTCGCGATGGGCGGTCGGGATCACGAAACGATCCTCATAGTCGGCAATCGCCATGATCTTGTACATGTCTTCGATCATGCGGCCCGTCATGCCGACGCGTTCGGCAATCGCCTCGTCAATTACGCCATCGACGGTTTTCGAACGCATATAGGCCCGCATCGCCAGCATCCGCTCCAGCGCATGAACCACCGGCTCTTCTTTGCCGGCAGTCAGCATGTTGGCGAGGTATTGCACAGGAATGCGCAGCGACCGCACGTCGGGCATGTCGCCATCGATACCGATCATGCCTGCCTCTGCGGCATTCTGGATCGGGCTGAGCGGCGGGATATACCACACCATCGGCAAGGTCCGGTATTCAGGGTGAAGCGGAAAGGCGATTTTCCAATCCATCGCCATTTTCCACACCGGGCTTTGCTGCGCGGCCTTCACCCAGTCTGCCGGGATGCCCTGCTCCAGCGCGAGGCGCTGGATTTCGGGATCGTTGGGATCAAGAAAGATATCCAGCTGCGCCTGATAAAGATCCTGCTCGTCCGGCATATTGGCTGCTTCTTCGATGCGGTCGGCATCATACAGCATCACGCCCAGATACCGGATACGCCCGACACAGGTTTCCGAACACACCGTCGGGTTACCCGACTCGATGCGCGGATAGCAGAAGGTGCATTTCTCCGACTTGCCGGACTCCCAATTGTAGTAGATCTTCTTGTAGGGACAGCCAGAGACGCACATGCGCCAGCCACGGCATTTCTCCTGGTCGATCAGGACGATACCGTCCTCTTCGCGCTTGTAGATCGCGCCTGATGGGCAGGCCGCCACGCATGTCGGGTTGAGGCAATGCTCGCACAGGCGCGGCAGGTACATCATGAAAGTGTTTTCGTACTGCCCGTAGATGTCCTTTTGGATGCCTTCAAAGTTGTAGTCTTTCGACCGCTTCTCGAACTCGCCGCCCAGGATTTCCTCCCAGTTGGGGCCTTTGACGATCTTTTCCATCCGCTCACCGGTAATTTTGGAGCGCGGACGCGCGGTCGGGAAATGCTCCATCTCGGGCGCGGATTTCAGGTGGTCATAGTCGAAATCGAACGGCTCATAGTAGTCGTCAATCTCAGGGAGGTCGGGGTTGGCAAAGATATTCGCCAATATCCGCCATTTGCCACCCTGCTTGGGCTGTAATTTGCCATTTTTGCGAACCCAGCCGCCGTTCCAGCGTTTCTGATTTTCCCAATCGGTGGGATAGCCGGTGCCGGGCTTGGTTTCAACGTTGTTGAACCAAGCGTATTCTACACCCTCGCGGCTGGTCCAGACGTTCTTGCAGGTGACCGAGCAGGTGTGGCACCCGATGCATTTGTCCAGGTTCAGCACCTTGCCGATTTGTGCGCGAATTCTCATTCTGCGGCCTCCACATTCTGGGCCGGCGCGTCTAGCCAGTCCACTTTATTCATCTTGCGAACGACGACGAATTCGTCACGGTTGCTGCCGACGGTTCCGTAATAGTTGAACCCGTAGGACAGTTGCGCGTAACCGCCGATCATATGCGTCGGTTTCAGAGTTGTGCGCGTGACGGAGTTGTGAATACCGCCGCGACGGCCAGTTTTTTCCGACCCCGGCGTGTTCACGATTTTCTCCTGTGCGTGATACATGAACAGCGTGCCGTTCTTCATCCGCTGGGACACCACAGCGCGCGCCGTCAACGCACCGTTGGAGTTGTAGACTTCGACCCAGTCGTTATCGACAATGCCCGCCGTTTTGGCGTCAACTTCGCTCATCCAGACCACCGGACCGCCGCGGTTGAGCGTGAGCATCAACAGGTTGTCCGAATAGGTCGAGTGGATGCCCCATTTCTGGTGGGGCGTGATGAAGTTCAGGATGACGTGCGCTCTGTCCTCATCATTTTCCATCTTGGCGGTGATGGTTTTCGTATCGACCGGGGGGCGATAGGTGGCAAATCCTTCGCCAAAGGCCCGCATCCACAGGTGATCCTGATAGAGCTGTTGGCGCCCTGTCAGGGTACGCCACGGGATCAACTCGTGAACGTTGGTATAGCCGGCGTTATAGCACACTTCCTCAGACTCGATGCCTGACCACGTGGGCGAGGAAATGATCTTGCGCGGCTGGGCGGCGATGTCGCGGAAGCGGATCTTTTCGTCTTCCTTGACCGCCGCCAGATGGGCGTGCTCGCGTCCAGTGAACTTCTCCAACGCGTGCCATGCCTTCATGGCAACGTCCCCGTTGGTTTCGGGCGCAAGCATCAAAATGACCTCAGCCGCGTCAATGCCGGTGTCGATCTTGGCACACCCCTTGGCGGAGCCGTCCAGCCATTCGCCGTTCAGATCACGCAGGTGCTGCACTTCAACTTCGGTCTTCCACGCGATCCCTTTGCCGCCGTTGCCAACCTTGTCCATAAGCGGTCCAAGAGCCACAAAGCGGTCATAGATCGCCCCGTAATCACGCTCGACCGTGATAAAGTTCGGCGCTGTCTTGCCGGGGATCAACTCGCATTCGCCCTTTTTCCAGTCAAGCACCTGATCCTGCGCGATTTCCGAGGCAGTGTCGTGGTGCAACGGAAGCGCGACAACGTCGGTCTCCTTGCCCAGAACCTCGGGCGCGACCTCCTGCACCTTCTTGGCGATGGCCTTGAAGATTTCCCAATCCGACTTGCTTTCGTAGGCCGGGTCCACTGCCGCCTGAAGCGGGTGGATGAACGGGTGCATGTCGGAGGTGTTCAGGTCATCTTTTTCGTACCAGCTGGCCGTGGGAAGCACGATATCCGAATAGACGCACGTGGTACTCATGCGGAAATCGATCGTCACCAGAAGGTCGAGTTTACCCTCGGGCGCCTTCTCGTGCCACTTGACCTCCTTGGGCAGCACGCCGCCCTCCTGGCCCAGATCCTTGCCCATCACACCGTGTTTCGTGCCAAGCAGGTATTTGAGGAAATACTCGTGCCCCTTGCCCGACGATCCGAGGATGTTGGAGCGCCACACGAACAGGTTGCGCGGCCAGTTTTCTGGCGCATCGGGGTCTTCGCAAGACATTTCCAGCGCACCCGATTTCAACTGCTCTGCGATATAGGGCGCGATGTCCTTGCCTGCTGCCTTGGCCGCCTTTGTCACCTCCAGCGGGTTGGTTTTCAACTGCGGCGCGGAGGGTAGCCAGCCCATGCGCTCGGCGCGAACGTTGTAATCAATCAGCGTGGCATCCCAATCGCCTGCCGGTGCGGTTGGCGACAGGATTTCGCCAGCGGTCACCTGTTCATAGCGATATTGATCGGTATGCGCATACCAGGCGCTGGTCGCGTTCATTTGACGTGGCGGGCGGTGCCAATCCAGCGCGAAGGCCAGCGGAGTCCAGCCAGTCTGCGGGCGCAGTTTCTCTTGCCCCACATAGTGGCTCCAGCCGCCGCCGGATTTGCCGACACATCCGCACATCACCAACATGTTGATGATCCCGCGATAGGTCATGTCCATGTGATACCAGTGGTTGATGCCGGCCCCCAAAATGACCATCCTTCGGTCTTTTCTGCGTTGCGGGCAAACTCGCGGGCGACGACAGCGATTTTTTCTGCCGGAACGCCAGTGATCTTTTCGGCCCATGCCGGGGTGTAGGGGATATCGTCGGAATAGTCTTTCGACACCCATCCCCCGCCAAGCCCGCGATCAAGGCCGTAGTTGGCGCAGTAAAGATCGAACACCGTGCCGACCAAGATCTCGGTCTTGCCGGAGGTGATCTTTTTGACCGGGATGTTGCGGGTCATCACTTCGGGGTGGTCGCATCTAACGAAATGCTGATGCGCCATGCCGCCGAAATAAGGGAAATCAACGCCCTTCACTTCGTCATGATCGCCATCCCCGATAAAGGTCATTGCCAGTTCGGTTTCAGCGTTGCCGGCGCGTTCCTCAAGGTTCCACAGCCCGTCCTGGCCCCAGCGGTACCCGACCGAGCCATTGGGCGCGACCGGGGCGCCGGATTTCATATCCCAAGCGACAGTTTTCCACTCAGGATTGTTCTTTTCGCCCAGCTTGCCGGCCAGATCGTCTGCGCGCAGAAAACGGCCCGGGATCAGCTTGCCGTCTTTTTCCTCCAGTTTTACTAACATGGGGAAGTCCGAGTATTTGCGGCAGTATTCCTCGAAATATTCGACCTGATCATCCAGATGGAATTCACGCAGGATCACGTGGCCCATCGCCATCGCGAGGGCGGAATCAGTCCCCTGTTTGGGCGCCAGCCAGACATCCCCAAATTTCGATGCCTCGGAATAGTCCGGACAGATGACGGCGGATTTGGCGCCGCGATACCGTGCCTCGGTATAGAAATGTGCATCAGGTGTACGGGTTTGCGGCACGTTCGAGCCCCAAAGCAGCAGAAAGCCAGCGTTATACCAGTCGGCCGATTCCGGCACATCGGTCTGTTCGCCCCATGTCTGCGGACTGGCGGGGGGAAGGTCGCAATACCAGTCATAAAACGACATCACCGTGCCGCCCATCAGGCTGAGATACCGGCTACCGGCCGCGTAGGACACCATCGACATCGCTGGGATTGGCGAGAAGCCAAAAATACGGTCCGGGCCGTAGGTTTTCGTCGTATAGGCGTTGGCGGCGGCGATAATCTCGGTCGCCTCGTCCCAACTGGCGCGTACAAATCCGCCCTTGCCACGGGTTTGCACATAGGACGCCCGCAGGATCGGATCCTCCTGCAACGTCTTCCATGCGGCCACCGGTGTCATGGTCTCGCGCATCTTGCGCCAAGCTTTCATCAATCTACCGCGGATCAGCGGATTTTTCACCCGGTTCGCAGAATAGAGATACCAGCTATAGCTAGCGCCGCGCGCACAGCCGCGCGGCTCGTGGTTGGGCAGATCGGGGCGCGTGCGCGGGTAATCTGTCTGCTGGGTTTCCCATGTGACGATGCCGGATTTGACGTAGATCTTCCACGAGCACGATCCAGTGCAGTTGACGCCGTGGGTAGAGCGCACGATCTTGTCGTGCCGCCAGCGGTTGCGATAGGTATCCTCCCAATCGCGGCTTTCACGGGTGGTCTGCCCGTGCCCTTCGGAAAAGCGATCAAGCTCCTTGGATTGCAGAAAATTCAGTCTGTCGAGCAGATGGCTCATGTCATTCTCCTGTCAGGTCAGGGGTCGCAGGTCGATCACCGGCGACATTGATCGTTTATGGTCCAGCAAGGCGCCGGGACGGGTGTAGTAGAACCACGTCAGCACCGTGCAGATGGCGTAGAAGATCGCGAACCCCCAGAGCGCGGTCTCGGGCCCGCCGGTCATAGCAATCGATGTGCCGTAGGATTTGGGGATGAAGAAGGCGCCATAGGCCGCAATCGCCGATGTAAAGGCGATGATCGACGCGCTTTCGCGTTCGATCTGTTTTTGCCGCGCCGCGATATCCAGTTTCGGCATAAGGCGCGGGATTTCGTGCCGCATGATCGCGGGGATCATCTGGAAGGTCGAGGCGTTGCCGATGCCGGTCAACAGGAACAGCGCCATGAAACATGCGAAGAACAGCCAGAAGTTGCCGCCCACGCCGTCCTGCGGCAGGAATTGCATCACGCCGAACACCGCGATTATCATTCCGGCGAAAACCCAGAGCGTCACCCGCCCGCCGCCGAAGCGGTCGGAAATCCAGCCCGTCCCGGCCCGGCTGAGCGCCCCCACAAGTGGCCCGAGGAACGCGAATTGCAACGCGTTCACATCCGGGAACTGCGTCTTCATCAGCAGCGGAAAGCCTGCGGAATAGCCGATGAAACTGCCGAAGGTGCCAGTATAAAGGATGCACATGACCCAGTTGTGAAAGCGCGAGAAAATCACCGACTGATCCGCGAAGGACGACTTGGCCGAAGCGATATCGTTCATTCCCAAATAGGCCGCGATGGTGGCGATAATGATGAACGGCACCCAAACGAAGCCGGCGTTTTGCAACCACAACTGGCCACCGTCGGACAGCGGCTGCGGGGCACCACCCAGCGCCCCAAAGACGCCCATGGTGATGACCACCGGCACAAGAAACTGCATGACCGACACACCCAGATTGCCCAGCCCGGCGTTCAGCGCCAGCGCGTTTCCCTTTTCCGCCTTCGGGTAGAAAAAGCTGATATTGGCCATCGACGAGGCAAAGTTGCCGCCGCCAAGGCCGCAGAGCAGCGCCAGCACCAAAAAGATCAGATACGGTGTTTCGGGGTTCTGTACCGCATAACCAATGCCCATGGCAGGCAGTAGCAGCGATGCCGTCGAAAGGGTCGTCCAGAGACGCCCGCCGAATATCGGCACCATGAAGCTGTAGAAGATGCGCAAGGTCGCACCCGACAGGCCCGGCAGCGCCGCCAACCAGAACAACTGGCCTTGCGCAAAGTCGAATCCGATAGACGGCAGGCTCGCGACCACCACGGACCAGACCATCCAGACCGAGAATGCCAGAAGAAGCGCCGGGATTGAGATCCAAAGATTGCGGCGAGCGATGCGCTTGCCGGTAGATTCCCAGAACTCAGGGTTCTCGGGCTCCCATTCCGTCAGGGTCGACGCTGGACTGGCCGGGATCGGCATGCCTTCGAATTCGGGCAGCTGTGGCAACGCATCGCGGGCGATGTCGGGATGTGCATTCTCCATGGCGCGCACCGCCATATGCATCCACCCCATCGCAATCGCAACAAGGACGAAGAGTAAGGCAAAGCAAGTTGTATAGACGCCTGTCAGATCCAGCGTCGCGCCGAACACGATCGGCAAAACAAATCCGCCCAAGCCCCCGATCATTCCGACCAGACCACCGACAGATCCGACATTTTCCGGATAGTAGACCGGAATATGCCGGAATACCGCCGCCTTGCCGAGACTCATGAAAAAGCCCAACGCGAATATCGCCAGAACAAACGCACCGAAAGCCATATCGGTGGAAAAGCTGATATCGCCGTCCTTGCCGTGAATCGTGTAGCTGGTCGGCGGATAGGACAGCATGAACAGCAGGATCAGCGAGAATCCGAAGGTCCAGTACAGCACCTTGCGCGCACCGTGACGATCCGACAGGATCCCGCCATAGGCGCGAAACACGCTGGCCGAGAGCGAGAATGCCGCCGCTGCCATGCCGGCGGTGCGAATATCGACATCGTAAACACTCACCAGATAATGCGGCAGCCACAACGCCAGCGCCACGAAGGCACCGAATACAAAGAAATAATAAAGCGAAAACCGCCAAACCTGAAGATTCCTCAACGGGGCGAGTTGTGCCACGAACGACGGCGCCTTGTGGCCTGATTTTTTTCGCGCCTCGAAGACGGGATCGTTCTTGGCGAAAATAAAGAAAATGGCGGCAATTGCCGCCAATCCTAGCGCCCAGATATTCGCCACTGCCTCCCAACCATAGGCCACCATAACAAAGGGTGCGCCGAACTTGGTCACCGCAGCGCCAACATTGCCCGCGCCAAAGATACCCAGCGCGGTCCCCTGTTTCTCGCGGGGATACCAATGAGAGATATAGGCCACGCCAACCGCAAAAGAGCCGCCGGCAAGGCCGACGCCAAGCGCCGCCACCAAGAACATCGGATAGGTCTCTGCCATCGTCAGCAGCCATGTCGCGGTCGCTGCCAGCAGCATCTGTATCGGGAAAACGATCCGCCCACCGTATTGTTCGGTCCAGATACCCAGAAACAGCCGGGTCAGCGATCCGGTAAGGATCGGAGTTGCCACCAAGATCCCAAACTGCGTTTCGCTAAGGCCAAGCTGCTTCTGAATCTGAATGCCGATGATGGCGAAAATCGTCCAGACCGCAAAGTTAATGGTAAATGCGATGGTGCTGAGAGAAAGTGCCTGATTTTGATCTCGGCGAGAGACGCCGGATAGTGCATTCATGACTTCACCTTCTGAATCTTAATGCCGTTTTTCGGATCAATACGTTTCAGAGGTGAATTTGCGTCATTGCTGGCGCGGCATGCTTGACCTAGATCAAATTTCATAAGTTTGTTTTAGAATTAACTATCTCATCCAAAAATATCACGTTGGAGGGCGGATTTATGCAATTCTGTAACTCGTATTTCCCCGCTGACAAATTGATATTTATCAAGTATTTAATCTAGAGCTATCATCGTCCAGAAGGATCTCGACCATGCGCAATTCTGACATCACGGAAATCAAACAGCTCCCACTTTTTGATCGCATGTGCGATACTTATTTCGATCGATTGACGCGTGGGGCCTATGTCCAGACTTTTCCGCCCCAGATCGAACTGATCCACGAAGGCGACCGCTCCGATTTCCTCCACATCCTGTCCGAGGGCAGTGTCGAGCTTTTTGCGCGCTGGAACGGTCGGGAAAGCACAATGGAAATCCTGCGTCCGGTCTCGACCTTCATCCTCGCGGCCACGGTCCGCGATGCACCGTACCTGATGTCCGCACGTACGCTAAAGAAAACCCGCATCGTGTTGTTGCCATCGTCGGACGTGCGCGCAATTTTTGACGAAGATCAGGCCTTTGCACGCGCCATAGTCACCGAACTTGCGCAGTGTTACCGGGCCGTCGTTAAAAGCAGCAAGGATCTCAGGTTGCGCAGCTCGATTGAACGTCTGGCGAACTACCTTTTGCGCCAGCGCGCGGATGGCGCCGAAATGTTTACGCTGGCAATGGAGAAACGACGGCTCGCCTCTTATCTGGGCATGTCGGCGGAAAACCTGTCGCGCGCCTTCAAGACCTTGCGGCCTTACGGGGTCGCGGTGGACGGGACGACTGTAACCATCAGCGATCCGGCCGACCTGATCACATTGGCGAAACCTTCACCGTTGATTGACCACCCCGACCAATAAAAGCCGCGTTGAGATAGCCCTCGCGTGGTTCGCAGGCAAACCACCGCGGGGCGAATCTGTTGCACAAATCGGTTGAAGGACGGGACTCCCCTT
>RCMY010003956.1_pt1 | contig 12966 bp, 6 predicted proteins | sample 2041341 | NCBI WGS metagenome assembly RCMY01 (sample SAMN09708234, study PRJNA481090) | Marine sediment metagenome, whole genome shotgun sequencing project. | reverse complement strand
TCGTCCTTCTTGTCGCCCGTGGACATGCCAGCGAGCTCGTCACGCACGGCCTGCTTGCGTGCCCGCAGGTCGTCCATCGAGACCGTCATCGTGTCGCAGGTCTCCGCGCCGTCGGCGTCGGTCACGCAGACCTCCACCGTCTGGTCGCCAAGCGACAGGTAGACGTGGGAGCCGGCCACCGCGCCGGTCGCGGAATGGCTGGTGACGTCCGCCGGGGAGCCATCGCCCCAGTCAACGACTGCCGTCCACGGAGCGTCCGGGCCCGGGTCGTCGAACGAGGCGTCCAGCGTCACGGTGTCGCCGAACCAGGTCGACTGATCGGCACCGGCGTCGACGCTCGGCGCCACGTTGTCGACGATGAGGTCGAACGTGGTCGTGGTAACTGCACCGTCGGAGTCCGTCGCGGTGACCGTCACCGTCTGCGAATCGTCAGGACCGTCAGCTGGCGTGTGGGTCCATGCCCAAGTGCCGTCATCATCGTTCTGCGTCACGTCACCGATCGACACGGTGATCGCCACCGTGTCGTCGCCGACGTCACCGAACGTGCCGGAGTTCGCGGTCGAGGAACCCTCGTCCACCTGGATGTTCGCGGAGTCCGCACCGACCGTCGGCGCAACGTTCGCGATCTCGACGGTCACGGTGCTGGTGTTGCTCACGCCACCATCGTCATCGCTGATCGTCACGGCCGCCACGCTGCTCGCCGGACCGTCCGGGAAGAGGCAGTCGAAGCTGCCGGCTCCGGTCGCCGGGTCGAACGTCGCGTTCGAGAGGCTGCCCGCAGTGCCGCACGTCTGGGCGTCGAGCGCGAACGTGTCGTCGCCCGGGTCCGTGGCCGTGAATGCGTAGCTGTGCGTCTCGGACTCGTTGGCCGTCGTCGAGCCGGTCAGGGTGACCGTCGGGGCGACGTTGTCGACCGTCACCGTCAACGTGTCACACGCCTGACCTGCGTCGTCGTCGGTCACGCAGACCGTCACCGTGTAGGCCCCGTTGTCGTCGTAGGCGTGCGAACCGTCAACCGTCCCCACAGCCGGCGTGGTCGATCCCGGAGGACCACTCGGCGACTCACTCACCGAGCCGACCGCCAGAGCAGAACCATCGCCCCAGTCGATCGTCGCAGTGTGCGTGTCAGCGGTACCCGCATCGGAGAAGCTCGCCGGATCCAACGAGATGCTCGTGCCCTCATCCGTGCCCTGATCCGCACCCGGCTCCACCACCGGAACCACGTTGCCAACCGTCACCGTCAACACGTCACACGTCTCGGCCAGGTCGTCATCCTCCACACACACCGTCACGATGTACGCCCCGTCATCGGCGTAGGTGTGCGAACCGTCCACCGTGCCACCCGCGGTCGCCGACCCGACCTCAACGGCCGTGCCATCACCCCAATCGACCGTGGCCGTGTGGGTGTCCGCACTGCCCACATCGCCGAACGTCGCCGGAGCCAGCGCCACGCTGGTCCCCTCATCCGTCGCCTGGTCCTCACCCGCACCCACGCTCGGCGCCACGTTGTCGACGCCCACCGTGCTTGCGTAGCCCGTCGTGCCGAGGTCCTTGTCGCGGATCTCACCAGCCACGTTGCGCGTGCCGTTGTCGTCGGTCGAGCACACCTGGCTGCTCGACGCCGACCAGGCTCCGAACCCGGCCCCGTCGCCGCAGTCGAACCGGTACTGGAACCCGGCCGTCGTGTCAGCCACCGACGGATCCGACGGCCCCGACAGATCGAGCGTGAAGCCCGAACCCTCGTTGACCGGACCGTCGTTGCCGAACGTCGCCGTCGGAGCGACGTTGCGGATCACCGCGTCGATCGTCTCACCTGCCGCACCGGTGTCGTCGTCAGTCAGCGAGATGGCCACCGAGTACGTGCCGTTGTCGTCGTAGGTGTGCGACGCCGACAGCGTCCCTGCCCCGATCGTCGCTGCCGATGACGTGCTGTCACCCCACGCCACGGATCCCGTGTGGGTGTCTTCGGTGCCGACGTCCGTCAGCGTCCGACCGACGGCGATCGGGGATCCCTCGTCCCCGAGGATGCCGGAGATCGACAAGCCGGTGTAGCGCACGTTGCCCTGCGACAAGTTGTAGAACCCGAGACGGCCGTCCGGGAACGGATCGCCACCGGGCGCTGCGACATCGAGCTCCAACGTCCCGTTCACGAACACCTTCAGACGGGCGGCGTCATACTCGAAATCGAAGTCGTACTCGACGAAGTCGCCCCAGCCCGTCGACCCGAGCGTCGCCGCGCGCTGCAGCTCGGTGACCGGACCGTTGTGGTTCCAGTAGTGCCCATAGGCACCGAGGCTCCCGGCGCCCTTCACCCGCGAGACCGCAAGCCCCCTCGGTGCTCCGCTCTGATCCAGCTGCTTCCAGTCCACGAGCAAGAAGTCGGAGGCAGGGTTGGTCAGGTCGCCGGGCGCGAACCCGATCACGAACCCGAAGAAGTCGTCGTCACCGGAGGTCTCGACCTTCGCCTTGCCCGCGAGCGCCTTGCCGAACACGTCGAAGTCGCTGTAGAAGACCGTGGCGTTGCCGTTGACCGTCTGCACCACGGTGTCGCCGAGAGCCGAGACCTGCCAGTTCGAGCTCCCGCCCTCAGCCGTCCACGTGTTCAGGTCGGCAACGCCGCCCCCACCCAGCAGCACCGGATCGACGTTGTCGACCGTGACCGTCGCAGAAGTGGACGCCGTGGCGCTGCCATCGGACACATCGATGGCGACCGTGTAGTCATCCGACGCCGTCCCCGTCGGGTTGTCGTCCAGGTACTTGTGCGTCAGGTCGTGAACGCCAGCGCTGAGCGAGTAGCTCTGCACGGGCCCTTCGCCCCAGTCGACGTCGACGTCGAGGGGATCGTCGCCGTCGGGGTCACCGATGGTCAGCGACACGGTCGCGGTCCCGTCCTCGTCGACGGTGTCTCCCGTCGCCGACGCGGTCGGCGCGTCGTTGACGCCGTTCACCGTCATCGTCACCGTCGCGGTGTCGAACCCGCCGTCCCCGTCGGTCACGGTGTAGCTGAACGTGTCGGTGGTTGACTGGCCTGCTGCCAGCCCCTCGAACTGTCCGTTCGGGTCGTACTCGAAGGTGCCGTCACCGTTGTCGGTGACCGTTCCGCCGCTCGTTGACGTCGCATCGGCGCTCGACACGCTCAGGGTGTCGAGGCCCGGATCCGTGTCGTTGAACAACACGTTGACCGTGGTCACGGAGGATTCCTCGTCCGTGACGTCTGCGTCGTCGACGCCGGTCGGGGCGACGTTGGACACGGTGACGGCGGCATCGTTGGTGACCGGTGCGGCCGTGCCGTCGTCGGCCGACAGCGTGACCGTGGCGCTGCCTTCGTCATCGCAGGTCAGTTCAGGGTTGAGCGCTGACGCGTCGGAGAACGCACACGCTGGAGAGTCAACCGTCCACAGCAAGGTCAACGCGTCCCCGTCAGGATCGGACACCGCCGCGCCGCTCAGAGAGATCGGGGAGCCCTCGTTGCCGCTGTAGGGACCACCGGCATCAGTCGTCGGCGGGTCGTTGAGGGAGTTGATGGACATCGTCAACGTGTCGCAGCCGATGCCGCCATCGTCATCGACGGCGCACACCTCAACCGTGTAGACGCCGCCATCGTCGTACGTGTGGGACCCGTCGACCGTGCCCGGCCCGTTGCTGCCCGAGACGGTCGCGACGCTCAGCGGCCCATAACTCGTGATGTTGTCGCCGGAGGTGACCAGCGTCTGCGTGCCGTCGGAGGCATCGGTCGCTGCGAGCAGGCCGGAGCAGTATTCCGTCGTGTACAGCTCACCACTGCCTGCCGCGAGCCCGTACGAACAGCCGCTGACCAGAGAAGAGCCGGGTGACACCACGGTCGTGGCCCCCGTCTCCGGGTCGATCTGCGTGATCTGACCCGACCTGCCCCGCTCGACGACGAAGACATCACCTGAGGCGTCGACCGTGAGGCCGCCCCCGCTGAGGATGCCCGTGGCCAGCGTGCTCGTCGCCCCGCTCACCGGGTCGACCCGGAGGATCGACTGGGACGAATCAGAGGCCACAAGGATGTGCCCATCGGCTTCAACTGCCAGCCCGGCGTACAGGCCAGAGATCGACGCGACGAGCGACTGCGCGCCAGTGGTGCGGTCAATACGCACCACCCCCCCTGAGCCGTGACGGTTGGCGGTGACGATGTCGCCGCTGGCCTCGACTGCGATGCCCCACGTGCCGGCGAGCAACCCGCCGCTGGCGAGCAGCGTCTCGGTGCCCGTCGCGATGTCCACCTGGTACACCCGGCCCGACCAATCCGCCACGAACAGCTCGTTGGTTGCCTCATCGAGCGCCAGCCCGTAGCCACTGCCAACCACGGCTCCGCTGCTCACGAGCGTCTGGGCGCCCGTCGTGGGGTCAACGGACACGACTCGGCCGTCGATCTGCACGACGTACACCGTGCCCCCGCCGGAGACCACGCCGCCCGCCGTCACGGTGCCCGCCTCGATGGCGGTGCCGTCGCCCCAGTCCACCGTGGCGGTGTGCGTGTCGGCCGTACCGGCATCGGTGAAGGTGGAGGGGTCGAGGCTGACCTCGACGTCCTCGTCAGCCGACTGGTCGGCGCCTGCATCGACGACAGGTGCCACGTTGCCGACGACCACCGAACCGGTGGAACCCGTCGCATCGAGGTCCGGGTCACGGATCTCCCCAGCAACGCTGCGTGCAGCGTTGTCGGTCGTCGGGCACGACCGGGTGTTCGTCGACGCCCAGGCGCTGAATCCCAACCCGTCACCGCAGTCGAAGCGGTGGGTGAACCCAGCGGAGGTGTCAGCCGTCGACGGGTCCGACGGGTTCGTCAGCGACAACGTGAAGCTCGCGCCCTCATCCACGGGCCCGTTGTCGACGAACGTCGCCGTCGGAGCCACGTTGGACACGATGACGGTGGCCTGGCTGGTGACCGACGGGGGGCTCGTGGAGTCCGTCACCGACAACGTGGCCGTGTAGGTGCCGTCGTCGTTGCAGGTGAGATCGGGGTTCAGCGCCGAAGCGTCGGAGAACGCACATCCGGCCGAGTCCACCGTCCAGGCCAGCGCCAACGTGTCGCCCTCAGGATCAGCCGCGCTTGCGCCGCTCAGCGTGATGGCCGCACCTTCGTTCCCGCTGTAGGGGCCGCCGGCATCGGCGGTCGGCGGGAGCGAGAGGACGCTGATGTCGACGGAGTCGGTGTCGGATCGTGGGCCTGCAGCGACCATCAGGTCGAAGGTCAGCGTCGCTCCGGCGACCGCAGGCGCCGTGAACGTCGGCTGGACCGCGGTGGGGTCCGACAGCGTCACCGGGGTGCCCGCGGTCTGCGTCCATGAGTAGGCCAGCGGGTCGCCCTCGGAGTCCGTGCTCTGGCTGCCATCCAACGTCACGGTCTGGGAGACGAACACGGACTGATCGGGACCGGCCTTCGCGGTGGTCAGGCCCAGTTGCTCGCCGGTGATCGAGAGCGTCGAAGACTGGATCGAAGAGTTGATGGGGGCCCAGTTCTGGGTTGGGTACTGCTGCGGGATGTAGGAGAACTGGTAGTCACCCGGCTGCAACCCGTTGAACGTGACTCCCTGCCAGACGGTCACCGTGGAAATGGACTCAGTGCACGACAGCCCAGTGCTGTAGCTGGCGTAGTAGTTGGTGTCGCAGTCGACGAGTCCGGCCGGCTTGGTGTGCGAGACGAGGTTGAACGACACCGTGGACGACGGGTAGGTGTTCCCGTTGATGCCGACGATGTTGAACGAACCCTCGGTGAAGCTCGTGCCCGTGTGGTAGGAACCGAACCAGAACGTGATCGATCCCGGCCCGGCGTTCTCATAGCCGATGGACGTCGTGTGGGCCAGCGCAGGCGTCGCGGGCATCACGACCAGGGCGGTTGCGGCCAAGGTGACGACCGCCAGCATCCTCATGGCCCGCCCCCCGCGGAACAGCATCCCGATCAGTCCCGACATCTCGAGCCGTGTGAGTGGAGATGCCGTCGCCATGATGTCCTCGTTCGGTGCCGCGGGGCCCGGATGATCGCCGTCGCGGTGCATCCGCTCAGCAACATCTCGCCGCACGACACCATCCGAACAGCACGGCCCGGGCCTGTCATCCGTAGCGCCCTACGGAGACTCCCCTGGCGACTACGTAGACGTCACTTCCAGGGCTCCCGTAGCCCGTACCCGAGGACGTCACGGGTTCGGTTGCCGGTTGCTCAGCAGTCGATCAGCTCGAGGGCCGCCGCGCGTTGCGCGAGCTCACGCGTGATCACCCCGGCAAGGTCCAGCGTGGCTCCGGCCTCGACCCAACGCTGCATCCCCGCTTCGACGCAGTCCATCGCGATGGCGGCGAACTCGACCGCGTCGCGCGTTGAGGCTCGCTCCGACAAGCGAGGAGCGGCCCATGCCGCGATGATCTCGAGCCAACGAACACGCGCGGCAGCATGGTGAGAACGCACTTCGGCGCTCTCGGCGCTCAGCAGCGCGGCCAGCAACGCCCGCTCACGGGCTGCCGGGCTGAGGTCGGCCAACTCGGCGAGGACCGCCGCAAAGCCGTCGCAGAGCGATTCGCCTGCGGGGCGCGCCCCGAGCCCGTCGATCAGCCGCTGCGTGTTGGCCTCCTCTTCGGCGAAGACCGCGGCAGCCTTCGAAGGGAAGGCCGCGAAGAACGCGCCCTCCGGGATCCCCGCGGCCTGCTCGATGTCGGCGATCGACGTCGTCTCGAACCCATCGCGCAGGAAGAGCACGCTGGCAACCTGATGCACCTTCGCTCGATGAGCGGTGCGATCATCAGGTTCCACAGCTGCTCCCCAGTCGACAGAATCCCGACAACGTGCCATGACCGAGCCTGACGGGCCACCCAGAACCCATGAACCCGGGACACATGCAGGATGTGCCCGACCCGGCGATCACTCGCGGAGGAACTCCGGCAGCTCGGAACGGTGGAACCCGTCGAAGACGGTCCCGTTGACGGTGTCCGCCAGCGGCCATGACCGGTGGGCGTCGGTCCCACCGTCGACACGGATGCACCCGCCGGTCATGTAAGCGCTCGCGTCGGAGAGCAGGAACGTGACCACGCTCGAGACCTCGGCTTCACGGCCCATCCGACGCATCGGCGTGTGCGCCTCGAACGCCTTGATGACCTGCTCCTGGAAGTCGCGGTCGTAGGTGTTCATCCCCGACGACGCGATCGTCCCAGGAGCCACCTCGTTGATCCTCACCCCGTGCGGCGCCCACTCCCGCGCCGCCGTCATGGTCAGGTTCGCGACGCCAGCGCGCGCGGCACCCGTGTGCGACATCATCGGGAACCCGGTGTGATGGTCCGCGGTGATGTTCACGATCGAGCCGCCGGTGTCGCGCATCGACTGCGTGAAGACCTCGCGCATCATCGTGAACGTCCCCGTCAGGTTGTTGCGGACCACCGCCTCGAACCCCTTGGTCGACAGGTCCGCCATCATCGCGGGGAACTGCCCCCCGGCGTTGTTGACCAATCCATGGATCGGCCCGGCGACCTCGATCGCCGTGGCCACCGCCGCCGACACCTGCTCGTGGTCACGGTTGTCCGCGACGATGTGCGACGCGGCCCCGCCGTCCTCCACGATCTCCGCCACGACGACGACGAGCTTCTGCTCGGTCCGTCCGGTGATCACCACGTGCGCCCCGAGCGAGGCGAGCTCGTGGGCGATGCAGCGCCCGATCCCGGATCCACCCCCCGTGATCAGTACCGAACGCCCCGCGAACAGTTCGGGCCGGAACACGCTGTCGTAGGTCATGGGCTTCCTGTCTGGCTGGTCGAGCGACGGGCGACCTCCGCACCGTAGGTCGTGGCGGAGACCGCCAGAAGATCCGAGCGTCATCCTGCGAGCGAGCATGTCCTGATGCTTCATGTATCATATTGTTCATGAAGCATAAGGAGCGCCACCGTGGTCGACCTCAAGTCCCTCCCCACCGGCCCCGTCGTCCTCACCGACCACGGGCGTCAACACCTGCAGTCGCGGCTGTTCACCCTGGTCGAGCGCCAGCGGCACCTCGCCGACACACCCGCGTTGACCGGCGCATCGCCGGGCGAGGACCACGTCGACATCGATGCCGAGGTGAAGCGGCTCCGCTCCGTGCTGGAACGCGCCGTCTCCCCGACGGCGATCAGCGACGACCCGCGGATCATCGAGCTCGGTGACGCCGTGACCATCGAGCACGACGACGGTGAGATCGAGCGCGTCGTGCTGACCAACCCCGTCGAGGCGGTCGCAGCCGATCACCACGTCTCTGCACGCTCGCCCCTCGGGCTCGCGCTGCTCGGACGAAGGGCTGGCGACCGCGTCAAGGTCCGAGCACCGCAGGGCGACTACTCCTGCACGATCGTGGAGCGCAGCCGCGCCACCTGACGCCCACACGTGTCGCCGAGTCGGACACCTCGCCACGCTGGCCTCCCGATCGACCGAAGGCATGCCCGATGACTGACCCGCTGAGCACTGGAACCGCGTCGCTCGACGAGCTGATCGGCGGCGTGCGCATCGGTGACAACCTCGTGATCCAGAGCCACGGCGGAGCTGGGCTGCACCAGATCCTCGACTCCTACGTGGGGGCCAGGAAGTCGCGCCGGCTCGTGGCCTGCACAGCTGGCGAGCCATGGCCCGGCGAGCTGCCGGACGACGTCACGGTCATCGACCTCCCGAACGAGCCTCCCGCTGCTTCAGCACGAGCGCGGGACATCGTGGTCGCGCTGGACGAAGCCGCCGGAACCGACGCCCTGTTCGCGTTCTGGTCCCTGACCTCCATGCAGAACGCGTGGGGGTCCGACGACGCGCTCGAGTTCTTCTCGTGGGCGTGTCCACGCCTCTACCGACGCGGCAGCGTCGCCCTGTGGCCGATGGATCCCGACCTGCACCGACCGAAGTTCCTCCGTCGCCTCACCGAGATCACGCAGGTCGTGGTCGACCTCCGACCCGGCAGCGACGAGGACACCCTCATCGGCGAGGTGCTCAAGGCCGACGGTCGACCGCGCGTCACCGTCGGTCGACGCGTCGCATTGCGCGCCGACAGCCTCAGCCGGATCGAGGAGCGGGCATCGGTCGGCCCGTCCATCGGAGACCAGGTCCAGAAGGCGCGAGCCGACCGTGGGCTCGGGCAGGCAGAGCTCGCCCGCCTGGTCGACATCAGCCCGTCAGCGCTCTCCCAGCTCGAACGTGGTGCCCGGAGCGTCTCCGCCGACACGATCACCCGCATCTGGGAGGTGCTCGGCGTCCCGTTCGGTCCCGACCCCACCGCCGACCTCGAGTACATGATCTCCCGTCGCGGGGCGCAGCCGGCCCCCGAGTCGGCCCGCGGCTTCACCCGTCGACGCCTCGTGGCCGACCCTGCCATCGGAGCGTCGTGGCTCGTGACGATGCAGGCGGGCGCGTCGGGGCGGGACACCCCGTTCTCCGTCAAGTCCGCCGAAGCGATCACCGTGCTCAGCGGCATCGTCGACCTCGACCTGAGCGGTCGCCCCGAGACCTTGCACGAAGGCGACACGCTCCTCACGAAGGGGGCGTCCGTCACCGGATGGGCGAACCCGAGCCCGGTCGAGAACCGCCTGCACTGGACGATCCTCCCCACCTGAAGCCGAAAGGAACACCCATGAACATCGTCGAGCTGGTCCCCTACGCGGTCATGATGGCGCTGATGAGCATCGTGCCCCTCCTCTCGGTCGTGTACCTCGGCAGCGACGGCTCACGCGCAGGCGTGGTCGCGCTCCTGGCAGCGGTCGCCGCCGGCACCGGCATGGGCTTCGCGCTCACCGCCTGACGGCGGGCTGGGGTCTGCGCTCAGCGGATCCCCCGGTCGGCGGCGGTCACGATCGCCGCGGTCCGGTTGTCATCGCTCGCTCGAGGACCGCCGACGCACTCCGCAGTTCATCGCCCGACGAGCACTATCCAGCATTAGGCTCCACCGCGGCAGACCTCCTCCTCGTGATGGGGCAGTTCCGTGACAACCAAGAGCAACCGGCTGGATCCGACCGGCGTCGTGTGGGGCCTGCTGGCCGTCATGCTCACGCTCGGCCTCGTCGTGCTGGGCAGCAGCGGCCTGACGTGGTTCGACGCCGCGCTCATCGGGTATCTCGTCGGGACGTTGTTCGCGATCTTCGGCACCGTCTATCGCTATGTCGTCTGGCTCAGCCGACCATCCACCGCGAAGCTCAACGAGCGCGGATGGCAGCTGCTGTGGCGGGGCGATCACCGCAACCGCAACCTGCTGATGCTGCCCGGCTTGATCGTCTCGAAGCTGTTCGTGCAGGGGTTCATCCGAGAACGCTCGATGCGGCGCTGGCTGGCTCACCAGCTCATCTTCTGGGGCTGCATCCTCGCTGCCGCCGTCACGTTCCCGCTGACGTTCGGCTGGCTGCACTTCGAGTCCGTCGGGCAGGTCGCACGCGAGTACCGGCTCGTCATCGCCGACTTCCAGACCCCGGTCACCTTCGACGCGCGCAGCGTCTTCGGCTGGTTCATGTTCCACGCCCTCGACGTGGCTGCCGTCCTCGTCCTTGCCGGGGTGTTCATCTTCCTCGGCCGCCGTCTCCGCGACGCGGGAGCGCTGGCGGTCGAGCGCAGCGGCGACTTCCTGGCCCTTGCCGGTCTGTTCGCCGTCTCGGTGACCGGGCTCATGCTCACCGCCTCCAACCTCTGGCTGGAAGGCCGCTTCTACACCTTCCTGACCACGACCCATGCGCTGACCGTGATCCTCGGCCTGATGTACCTCCCCTTCGGCAAGCTGTTCCACATCTTCCAGCGCCCCGGCAACCTCGGCGTTGCCTACTACAAGCGTGAGGGTGCCGAGGGTGAGCAGGCCGAGTGCACCGAGTGCGGCTCCGCCTGGGCGAGCCGCATGCAGGTCGACGATCTCCAGCAGATCCTGCCAGCAGTCGGGTTCGACTACTCCATCAGCCCCGAGCAGGGCGGTGGAAGCTGGCAGGAGATCTGCCCCCCATGTCGGCGCCGTCTCGTGACGCTGGCCCAGTCCGAACGCGTTGGAGGCTTTGGCTGATGTCGACACGACCCCTGAGTGACGAGGCGCTGATCGAGCGCTACGGCCCGAACCTCAACCACGCGCCCCCGGGTGGCTGGCAGCGCGACGTGGACGACGTCGACCACATGACCCGGACGCACTGCTGCTTCTGCGGGCAGCAGTGCAGCCTGTACCTGAAGGTCAAGGACAACCGTGTCGTCGGCTTCGAGCCCGACTACGACTTCCCGTTCAACGAGGGGAAGCTCTGCCCGAAGGGCGTCAAGCGCTACCTGCAGGGCAGCCACCCCGACCGCCTCCTCGATCCGCTCGAGCGCGACCCGCAGAGCGCTGACGGCTACCGGACGGTCAGCTGGGACCGGGCGCTGACCCGCACCGTCGACGAGATCCGACGCATCCAGGGCGAGCACGGCCCGGACGCCTTCGCGATGCTGTCCGGAGTGTCGCTGACCAACGAGAAGTCCTACCTGGTCGGCAAGTTCGCCCGTCTCGCGTTGGGGACCGCGAACCTCGACTACAACGGGCGCCTGTGCATGGTGAGCGCGGGCGCCGCGAACAAGCGCTCGCTTGGGATCGATCGCGCCAGCAACTCGTGGGACGACATCCCCCGCGCGCAGGTGATCTGGCTCGCCGGCACGAACGTCGCCGAGTGCGCCCCCATCACGACCAGCTACATCTGGAGGGCACGCGACAACGGCGCGAAGCTCATCGTCCAGGATCCACGCGTGACGCCGATCGCCCGGACCGCCGACGTCTTCCTCGGCCTCAAGCCCGGGACGGACTCGGCCCTGCTCGGGGCGGTGCTGAACGTCCTGATCGAGCGCGACTGGCTGGACCACGACTTCATCGAGGCCCACACGACCGGCTTCGAAGCCGCTGCCGAGGCCGTCTCCACCCACACCCTGGCCTGGGCCGAGGAGATCTGTGGGGTCCCGAAGTCCCGCATCATGCAGGCGGCCGAGCTCTGGGGCACTTCCGAGACCGGGATGCTCCTGCACGCTCGCGGCATCGAGCACCACACCAAGGGCGTCGACAACGTCACGGCCTGCATCAACCTCGGCCTTGCGACCGGGAAGTACGGCAAGCCGGGCTGCGGCGTCACCACCATCACGGGACAGGGCAACGGCCAGGGTGGTCGCGAGCACGGCCACAAGTGCGACCAGCTTCCGGGGAACCGGGACATCACCAACCCGGTCCATCGTGCCGAGGTCGCCGAGGTCTGGGGCTGCGACGTCGACGAGATCCCCGGCAAGGGGATCACGGCCCAGGAGATCATCGAGGCGATCCATCGCGGTGAGATCCGTGGCCTGCTCTCGATCTGCTTCAACCCCGCGGTGTCGTTGCCCGACACGGCCCACACCCGCGCCGCGCTCGAGAAGCTCGAGTTCTACGCCAACATCGACTTCTTCCTCTCCGAGTCCGCCCAGTACGCCGACATCGTCCTGCCGGGATCACTGCACGAGGAGGACGAGGGCACCACGACGAGCGCCGAGGGGCGGGTCATCAAGATCAACCAGGCGATCGATCCCCCGGGGAACGCCCGCAAGGACTGGGAGATCCTCCTCGACATCGCCCGCCGTCTCGGCCGCGGCAAGTACTTCGACCACTTCGTGACGACCGAGGACATGTTCAACGAGCTGCGGGTCGCCTCGCGCGGCAGCGCGGCCGACTACTACGGCATCACCTGGCAACGGATCGAGGACGAGCAGGGCGTGTTCTGGCCGTGCCCGGAGATCGATCACCCCGGGACGCCACGGCTGTTCGAGGATGGCGTGTTCCCGACTGCCGACGGGCGTGGCAAGTTCCTGCCTGCGCCGTACCGGGATCCCGCCGAGGTCGTCGACGACGCCTACCCCGTCTGGCTCACCACCGGGCGCGTCGTCAGCCAGTACCTGTCCGGCACGCAGACACGACGCATCGGCCCGCTCGTCGCGCAGTACCCCGAACCACTCGTCGAGATGCACCCACGCCTCGCCGAGCAGCACGGCATCGCCGA
>RCMY010006128.1_pt1 | contig 12967 bp, 4 predicted proteins | sample 2041341 | NCBI WGS metagenome assembly RCMY01 (sample SAMN09708234, study PRJNA481090) | Marine sediment metagenome, whole genome shotgun sequencing project. | reverse complement strand
CCCCAGCCAGGTCACTTTTTAACTACTTGATTATCAATGAGTTAGCAATTTATAAAATTGCTAACTTTTTTTATACATTTGATTTTCAATTACTTACAACTTCAAATATTTTCCCATTTCGGTTAAAGCGGACGTAACCCCAAAGTATTGGGTTTGGATTGTGTCCAAGACCTGAGTAGTGAAGCTCATTCGCTGGAATATAGCTTTCCGCGAAATGCAGGGGAATGTGTTGAAGTATGTCATCCATTAAAACCTAGTAACCATCAAAGGGTGCTGTCTGCAACATACGTATCATAATTCGCAACATTAATCATAGCCCTTTTGTAATAATTTTAATAGCTTTTGTTGTTTGCATTAACTTAATAGTATTTCACTAAAAATCAAACCAATAACCTCCTAAAATTAAACACGAAGCCAATGCGAAGCTCAATATTGATATCTATCCTTTTTTCTCTATATTCTTGTATCACATTAGCTCAAAATGAAGCAATTGAACTAGAAGGGCAACTACAAAAATGGCATAAAATCACTTTAAGTTTAGAGGGTCAAGAGCTTAGCGAAAATGACGCATTCAACCCTTTTTTGAATTACCGACTTAACGTAACTTTTAAGAACGGAAATACGGAATATGTTGTTCCAGGATTTTATGCCGCAGATGGTAACGCGGCAGAAAGCAGCGCTAATAGTGGAAAAACATGGAAAGTACGTTTTAGACCAAACAAAATTGGCATATGGGAATACAAAGTTTCTTTTCGAAAGGGTAAAAACATAGCTATCGAAGAAGGCGCCGATATTGGCCAACCGATGGCACTTGACGGAACGACTGGTTCATTTGTCATTGCAGATAGTAACAAAAATACGAACACCCGTATTGCCAAGGGCCGGTTGACCTATACCGGTGAAAGATATTTGAGGTACGAAGAAACTAATGAAGCCTTTCTAAAAGGGGGTACTGATAGCCCTGAAAATTTCTTGGGGTACTATGAGTTTGATCAAACTCCAAAAACCCATACATATCAACCGCATTTAAAAGATTGGAAAGTGGGAGATCCTACTTGGCAAACAGGAAAAGGGAAAAATATCATTGGTGCGCTTAATTATTTAGCAAGTAAAGAAATGAACTCCGTTTATTTTTTAACTATGAACACGCAAGGAGATGGTAATGATGTTTGGCCTTGGATAGATGAAAATGAACGTTATCGTTTTGATTGCAGTAAGCTCGATCAATGGGAAGTCGTCTTTGACCACATGGATGAACTTGGACTTATGCTTCATATAGTTTTACAAGAAACTGAAAATGAACTTTTACTTGATATCGGGCAGTTGGGGGTGCAGCGAAAATTATATCTAAGAGAATTGGTCGCCCGTTTTTCGCATCATTTAGGGGTTACTTGGAATTTAGGCGAAGAAAATGGACCAGTCGATTGGTCGCCAAAAGGCCAAGACGATGCTGATAGAAAAGCTATGGCTCAATATATTAAGCACATCGACCCCTATAAAAATTTCGTTGCCCTTCACACCCATTCCGTTCCAGCACAGCAAGAGGACGTACTAAATCCTTTATTGGGAAATCAAGATTTAGACGGGCCATCTATTCAAATCCATCATCCTGATTTAGTCCATAAAATGACAAAAAAATGGATTCAAGAATCTCAAAAAACTAATAAGAGTTGGGTCGTCAACCTTGATGAGATTGGTCCAGCCGACATTGGGGCAAAACCTGATGCTGATGATCCCAGACATGACGAAGTTCGCGGCCCGGCACTTTGGGGCAACCTTATGGCGGGCGGTGGTGGAGTAGAGTGGTACTTCGGTTATAAATTCGCACATGCAGATTTGAATTGTGAAGATTGGAGGTCAAGAGATGTACTTTGGAATCAAACAAATATTGCTCTTAACTTTTTTCATGAACATCTTCCATTTACCGAAATGCATTCGGCAGATGAGTTAACAAAAAACGAGGAAGACTATGTGTTCGCCGAGAATGGTCAAACCTATGCAATTTATCTACCCAAAATAGTAGACACAAAGATTAACTTATTGGGTTTTAGTGGCACCTATTCTATCAATTGGTTCAACCCTAGAACAGGCGGAAAATTACAGAAGGGAACTATAAAACACATTAAGGGAGGTACTATCGTATCTATCGGCGTACCCCCATCCAACGATGGAGACTGGGTTGCTTTATTGAAGAATAAAAAGAAAAACGAATTAATCCGCTTAAATAAAACTCAGGTCGTCACCCTTGACGCATTGAGCGATTTTGAATATGAAGCTAGCGCTAATTCAGTTTCCTATTATAGAGATGAGGCAAACGGGGTATTGGCCATTGATGCCTCAGATGAAAACCAAAGAGACAAGTTCGCGCCTGCTTATACTATTTTTCAAGGTGCCACGGGCCTATACAAGACTACTATGGTAACAATGGCAGAGAACGATGGTGAATCGACATATATTATCCGCATCAATGGTACCGTAATAGATACCTTAATTAACCCTAAAGTTTCAGAAACGTTTAAAATCATTAAACATTATTTGAAAGAGGTCTTTGTACATCAAAATGATATTATTGAAATAGAATCTAAAGCAGTAACTAATGGAAAAATTCCAGAAAATATTGAAACTGCATGGTCGCGCGGCAGATGGAGTGCGCTTACATTGATACCTGATGGCCTCTCAATTAAAGAACATTTAAAGGATGCCGTATCATTTGAAGAAAAAATGGGTTTCTTAGAAGTTGAAGCTGAAGCTTTTCATCATAATACCAATAACGGTACGAAAAGAGATTGGTATATTAGGTCTGCGCAAACTAAAGTTAGTATAACAAACGAGGAGAACGCCAAACATATTGAAAAAGCTAGCGGCGGAGGTGCCTATATTGAAGCCTTACCAGATACTCGAATAACACACGATGACCCATTAATTCACGGAGAAAATTTCTTTCCTATCGCTGGTATTGGAGGTATAGTTTCATACAAAGTCAAAATCAACACGGCTGGAAAATATTATGTCTGGGCGAGTGCTTTTTCTAGTGGCACCGAAGACAACGGTGTGCATGTTGGGTTAGATGAAGAATGGCCTGAAAGTGGCGCTAGAATGCAATGGTGCGAAGATAAAAATCAATGGAAATGGTCTTCAGCGCAGCGAATGCCAGACAACCATTGCGGAACTCCAAACTCCATTTTTTTAATTTTTGAAACCCCTGGGGACTATATCGTCTCTTTTTCCATGCGCGAGGATGGATTTGAAATGGATCGCTGGATTCTAACACAAGATTCTAGTTTTAAACCATAATAACCCGTATTTTAAATCTATGAATTATAAAAAAGCCGTTCACCTTTTTATTCTTGGTAGTATTTTACTGTTCGCAATACCATTGCAAGCACAAACAAGCGTTGAACAAATTAATTTTGTTGACATTAATAATGATATCTCACAAGTAGCGGTTTCTACAATTACGCAAGATCACTACGGTTTTATTTGGATAGGCACAAATGGTACTGGCCTTTACAGGTTTGACGGCATAGACTACAAATCATATAAGCACAAGGTGAATGACACAACGTCTTTAAATAGCAGCCTTATACATTGTTCTTTTTTGGATTCAAAAAATAGACTTTGGGTAGGTACCGAAGATGGGCTAAGCTTATATGACCGAGATTTAGACAGGTTTAAAAGGATTACATTTGAGAAAAATGATGTAGAGAGAGACTCAAATTTTTCCGTATTCACTTTAACTGCAGACACAGCTAACAACCTTTTTATCGGGAGTTTTGAAAATGGATTTTTTAGACTTACTGAGGGCGATTCTATTATTCGTAGAATACCATCTGTTGCATATTCAGCAGACGACTTAATAAATATAAATACTATAAGGTCAAATCAAACTATTGGTACTTATGCTGCCACTAGTATTGGATTGCAAAAGCTCAATACATCGACAGATCAATTTGAGCTCGCTCAATTCCAAACAGCTGAAGGCAAACAAACTTTTGAGCTCCAAAGCCAGTCTATCTTATTGGACAAAGATGCTATATGGGTGGGCACCGTGTCCAAAGGAATTTATAAAATTGAAAAGGGAAGGGAAAATAATGGAGGCTTAGATGAAGTAAAACACTTTGAAATTACGAATAAGCGTATTTTGTCTATGGTCCAGCTTAAGGATGATTCTATTATGCTGGGTACCGAAAATGATGGTCTATTGCATATTGATCGAAACGGAAATCTCTTGAAAACTTATATTTCCGATAAAACGAATAAAAACAGTATTAGCTCAAATTCAATTTGGTCTTTATTACAAGATAAGAATGACCGTATTTGGATAGGCTACTATAATAGTGGAATGGGTATATATGATAACCTGTACGATAAATTTAACGGCCTTGAAAGCTTAGTTAATAATTCTAATTCACTTGAAGTGGGGTCTGTGACAGGTATTTTTAAGGGAGATTTTCAGAAGATATGGATTAGCATGGATGGAGGCGGAATAGACATTTACGACCCTACAAAAAACGAGTATACTCACCTAAAAGACAACGATAGAGGCTATACTGGTCTGACAAATTCTGACATGCAAACGATATTTTTTGATAGTAAAAAAAATCTATGGGCGGGAAGCTGGAATCATGGATTATACTTTTTGAAAAACGGAACTAAAAAATTCATCAATTACAGTAAAGATAATTTACCGGAAATTTTTAAGTCAAATAGTATCATGAGTTTTGATGAAGATTCAAAAGGCACCATTTGGATCGGCACTTTTTACAACGGCATCATTTCCTTCAACCCTGATGAGAACAAATTTAAGCACCATAACTCTAAATCGTTTATAGAAAAAGAAATTCACACCAGCGCTGTGCGTAAGGTTTTGGTTGACTCCAAAGATCGTATTTGGGTTGGCACTACTAAGGGTCTATTTAAGGTTACAAAGAAAGATAATGATGATTTTTTGGTTGAATCTATGGCAGATAAAATTGCGAGGACCAATCAAAGTACTTCCGGTGCAAACCACATCCTATCATTATATGAAAGTAGAAATGGTGTATTGTGGATTGGCACAAGAGGTTCGGGCCTTAGTAGTTATGATCAAGAAAAAGATATATATACTTCTCATAATGAATCTTTCAAATTACAAGAGGAAAATATTTCTAGTATCATTGAGAGTGAAAATGGTAATATTTGGATAAGTGGAAATTCAGGTATCTCAAAATTAGATTTATCCATCGGTGCGAGTACAAATTATACTTTCTATGATGGCCTATTATCGGATGATTTCAATTTTAACGCGGTACACAAAGATGCTCAAGGAATTTTGTACTTCGGTAATTACAAAGGTGTTGACTATTTCGACCCTAAGACAATTCGAATCAATAATAGCGTGCCCTCGTTGCGCTTAACAGATTTCAAATTATCCAACAAAGACGTAACTCCTAATGAGAAAAACTCTCCGCTGAAAAAGGTGATTGCAGAAACTGATGATCTAGTCCTCAGTCATGATCAATCCATCTTTACTATAGGTTACACAGGTATCAATTACACGAGACCCGAAAAGAATCAATATGCCTATTACTTAGAAGGTTTAGAAAATGATTGGAACTATGTAGGCGGCTTGAGAAGCGCCACATACACTAACCTAGATCATGGTGAATATACTTTCAAATTAAAAGCTGCAAACAACGACGGAGTTTGGAATAAAGAACCTTTGAATTTGAAAATAAAAATATTACCACCATGGTGGAAAACAAACTTTGCCATAAGTTCATATTTAGCTTTATTTTTCTTGAGCGTTTATCTTTTGAATAAAGTAACTAGGAATAGAATAAAAGAAAAACAACTTATCAAAAATGAAAGAAGCAGAAGAATACAAGAAGGTAAACTTCATGAGAAGAAGCTTCAGTTTTTTACCAACATATCTCATGAATTTAGAACTCCTTTAACTCTCATAATTAATCCTCTTGAGGATATAATGAAAGATGAAAAACTTGAGTTGCCTTATAGAATAAAAGAAAAACACAATATTATTCACAAGAATACAGAAAGACTATACAGACTTATCAATGAATTAATGGATTTTAGGAAACTTGAACTCAATAAGGTTAGAATAAAAGCTAGGCAAATTGATGTGGTTTCCTTTACTAAAGATATTGTTGGTTATTTCAACGAAGAAGCTTTCAACCGCAATATACAATTGAACTTAGATTCTGATTTATCAAGCATTCCCTTATGGGCCGATGAGCGCATGTTGGAAAAAATAATTTTTAATATTTTATCCAACGCGGTAAAAGCAACTCCAGAAGGTGGAGTAATCAATATTGACATTTCATCATCAGACAAATTGATACATATGCCATTGGTTAGTGAGGACAAACCCTTAAAAGTAGTGGAAATCGCAATATCCGACACCGGGCCAGGTATTGAAAAAGAAGAAGTTGAAAAGATATTCGAGCGATTTTATCAGGTAGAAAATATGAACAAAACCTATTACGGAGGAACTGGAATAGGGCTGGAGGTCGTTCAGAATTTTGTGCAGTTACACAAAGGAAAAGTCAAGGTCAAAAGTAAAATAGGAAAAGGAACCACTTTTAAGATAATATTCCCCGAAGGTAAAAATCATTTTGAAGAGAATGAATTACTAAAGGAAGAAACAAAATCAATTACCACTAAAGAAAGATTTTTTAGAAAAAGTAATGCTATAGTTGCAAATGAAGAATCAAAATTAGATTTACCAACAAGAACCAGCACATTGCTTATCGTTGAGGATAATTCAGAATTAAGAAAATATTTAAAAGATGAACTAAAAAGTCAATATAAGGTCTTAGTAGCCAAAGATGGTTTAGAAGGCTTAAAGATTGCCAAAGATTCGCTACCCGATGTTATAATAACGGATGTAATTATGCCTGAAATGGACGGCTTTGAGTTTTGCAAGAATATCAAAGAAGACCTAACAACCAGTCATATTCCACTATTGATGTTAACCGCTAAAACTAAAATCGATGATAGAATTGAAGGAATAGGGTTAGGTGCGGATGCCTACATGATAAAGCCATTTGATATGCGCTTGTTGAAACTACGGCTGCAGCAATTGATAACAAGCAGAAAGTTGATATTTGATAAATATTTTGGAACCATCAGCGGTGCAGAAGACAACGCAAATGCTTCTTCGCTTGATAAAGATTTCATACAAAGGGTCCTTAATTATGTACATGAGAATATGAGTGATTCTGATTTAAGTGTAGAGTTTTTAGCCTCGCAATTAAATTTAAGTAGAAGCCAATTGTATAGGAAAATAAAAACCCTGACAGGGCAAACCGTAAACGAATTTTTACGAAAAGTTAGATTACAAAGAGCGAAACAAATCATTGAAACTGAAAGTGATGTTAATATAAGTGAAGTATGCTATCAGGTCGGATTCTCATCTCCCTCTTATTTTACGAAGTGTTTTAAATCACATTTTGGCATCTTGCCAACTGAAGTCATAAAAAAGCGACAAGTAGATTCTTAAAGATGTACTAGTCGCATTATAACCCACTTTTCCATTTTAGGTACTTTGTAACAAATGTTGCAGCTATTAACTCAAATGTTGCATTTTCTTTGTTATGGGGTAAAATTGCTACATCTGTTTCACAACATGACTAATAGGTAACATTATTAAAGAAATTCAAAAGGTAAATTTGTATAGTGGATTTAAGATCATATCTATGAAGAAAAAATATCCAAAGTATAAAATTTTGGGAGAAATCATTTTGATAAGCTTCATACTTGGATTGCTAGTTCTCATTTTTCTTTACATCTATTAAAAAAGATGTTTTTGATTTGAATTAAAACACCAGAATTACAATAACCTAAACTAACTCATATGATGAAGCTTAAAATTGCAATTATCGCTTTACTGATGATTTGCTCCCAGTCTATTCTGTCGCAAAAAACAGTAAGTGGAACAGTAACTGATGAATATGGTGTACCCATGCCTGGAGCATCGGTCGTAATTCAGGGTACGGTCAAAGGTGTATCAACTGATTTTGATGGAAACTACACCTTAAATGATGTAGAAGATACTAATAGTTTGCTCTTTAGTTACATTGGAACAATATCGCAAACAATTTTAGTGGGTAGCCAAACAACTATTAACGTTACCCTATTACCATCTGCTGCGCAATTGAGCGAAGTTGTGGTAGTAGGCTATGGTAAACAAAGTAGAGCGACCGTAACGGGTGCTATTTCTACCGTTGACTCAGATGAAATAAGCGCTTTACCAGTAACGAATGCAGAGCAGGCTTTACAGGGTAGAGCTCCTGGACTTACCGTTCTAAATAACGGCGTTCCCGGTTCCACACCCTTAGTACTAATTAGAGGTTTGGGTACATTCGGCAATAACACACCATTATTTGTTGTAGATGGAATTATCGTTGGTAATTTATCTGGTTTAAGTCCCAATGATATTGAAAATGTCTCGATTTTGAAAGATGCTTCTACAACGGCGATATACGGAGCAAGAGGCTCGAACGGGGTTGTATTGGTAACAACCAAGACAGGTAAGAGTGGAAGAGCACAGTTATCATATGATACCTATACAGGTTATCAAATAAATACAGCCAGGTACGATGTAATGAATAGTGTACAATATTTACAGCACGCTGCAAATTTGGGTGTTTTTCCAGACAGGCCTTTGGAATTATTTCAAAACAATACTGATTGGCAGGATGAAATTTATCAAACTGGGATTATACAAGATCATAAGGTAACCTATTCTGGTGGAGGTGATAAAGGTAATTACCTTTTCTCAGGTGAGTATTTGAACCAAGAAGGTATTATTATTAATACGGGTTTTGATAGATACTCCTTCAGAGCAAATAGTTCAACCACATTTGGAAAATTAACGGTGGGTGAAACAATGTCCATATCTTTTGGAAAACAAAAACCAGAATTAAGTGGTGGCGGAAGGTCGCTTTTTGTCAACGCTGTTAAAGCAGCACCTTACTTGCCAGTTTACAATCCAAATAATGATGGTGGCTTTCAAGGGCCTTCATCTTCTGTGGATGGGCAAGATTCTGAAAATCCGGTTCGTATTCAAACACATCAACAATCTGTTAATAAAACGCTTGGTATCATAGGTAATATTTACGCTAGTTTAGAAATTGTTGAAGGTTTGAATTTTAAAACTCAAGTTGGTTTAGACTACTTTACCTTTAATGGTAGTAGTTTTACACCTACTTATAATGACGATAGCGTTATTGGTAGTACAACACATGCTCAAGATTTTGCCTCTTATGGCAGAAACTCTCAAGTGGGTCAATCCTTGATTTATACGAACAGCCTTACCTACAATAAAACTCTAGGTGATAAACATAATTTTGAATTGCTTGCATTAGCTGAAAAGTTTGAAAATAAATTTTCACAGTTCGGAGGGTCTGCAAGAAATTTGATTACCAATGAGATAGAACAATTTGGAGCCACAAACCAATCTATAGGTAGTTCATCCAATGAAACTAATAGAATAGGGTACTTAGGTAGGCTCAATTATAATTTTGATGATAAGTATATTGTTTCTTTATCTTTAAGAAGAGATGCTTCGTCAAGATTCGGTAGCAACTTCAGATGGGGTACTTTCCCATCAGCCTCAGTAGGTTGGAATATAGCTAAAGAAAGTTTTTTGGATGACACTAAAATTAACACGCTGAAATTGAGAGGAAGTTACGGTATCGTGGGTAATGATAATATCGGAGACTATTTATATAGTTCTACCCTAACTGGAGGTTTTGAATACCCTTTAGGAGATGGCAGAGGGCCTGGGGTTACCGCTAACGGAGGTGCCAATCCTGATTTGAAATGGGAGGAAACAACAATGTTGAACGTCGGATTAGATGTCGGTCTTTTCAATGATTCCTTCACGGCAAGTATCGAATACTATCAAAATCAAAGTGATGATCTATTGCTAAGTCTACCTGCTCCATTATCGAACGGAATAAACGCAGGAAATATAACGGCAAATATTGGTTCTGTAGAAACTACAGGATATGAATTGGCTCTAGGTTATAAAGATTATGAAGGAGATTTTACTTGGTCTGCAAATCTAAATATTGGCACAAGCACTAATGAGGTTTTGAGTTTAGGTAATTTAGAATCTTTTGAAGGTGGTGCGATGAAAGATGGTAAAGGAAATATTTCTAGAACCATCGTAGGCGAATCGCTATTTCACTTTTATGGGTTTGAATCTGATGGAATATATCAAAATCAAGCAGAAGTTGACGCAGTATTTACTGCAAACCCAGATCAAACAACAGTTCAACCAGGAGATGTTCGCTACAAAGATTTAAATGGGGACGGAGACATTACTTCTGATGGTGATAGAACCATTTTGGCAGATCCTTACCCTGACTTTACGTACGGATTAAACTTAAGCGCTAATTACAAAAAAGTAGACTTAAATCTATATGTAACTGGTGTACAAGGCGTAAGTGTCTACAATACCAATAAATATGATTTGGAAGGTGGAGCTGGTAGATTGTTTAATGGAAGACCGGTTCTTTTAGATAGCTGGACACCTACCAACCCTTCTACAACACAACCAAGAGTCGGACCCAATGTAGCACCACAAAACCATGGTATTTCTGACCGTTACATTGAGGATGGTTCTTTTGCTAGATTAAAGAATATTACTTTAGGTTATACATTGCCTAACGATTTATTTGATGACTATTTTTCAAAACTTCGCTTTTATATAAGTGGTCAAAATCTATTCACACTTACTGATTATACAGGATTAGACCCTGAAATCGGCCAAGGCAACCAAGAATTTGGTATTGATAGAGGAATATACCCACAACCCAAATCATTTATAATAGGACTTCAAGTATCATTTTAAAAATATAAATATGAAAAAAAATAAATTTATAATCGCGCTCATACTTGGACTGTTCATGATTAATTCTTGCTCTGAAGGAGACTTAGAATTAGCGAACCCTAATGAACTGTCCCCTGAAACATTTTTCTCTAATGAAGCACAGGTACAATCAGCAGTAAATGCCGCTTATGCAAATTTGCAAACTGTTGCACTTTATGGTCGTCTTTATTGGTATATGATGGACAATATGTCCCATGAGCAATCTGGTAACTCAGCGCAAGAAGCAGATAAAGTAACGTTTGCAGATTTTTCTTTTGATTCTACAAATAGTCAAATTGCAGAGTATTGGGATAGTTGCTTTCGCGGAATAAACAAGGCTAATTTTGTAATCGGTAATGAAAGTACCATTAACGCGATACCTGATTCTGAGCTATCTGCCGCTAGAAAGATGAAATTTATTGCCGAAGCTAGATTTATAAGAGCACAATATTATTGGATGCTTGTAAATAGATTTGGTGATGTACCGCTGAGAAATGGTGATTTTTCTCAACCAGAAGGAAAGCCAAAAAGCCCGAAGGCCGATGTCGTTAATTTAATCGTCGAAGATTTGACTTTTGCTTCCGCTAATCTATTGACAAAGGGTGTTGAGGAAAATGGACGCGCAAATAAAGGCGCTGCTCAAGCATTTTTAGGCAAAGTATTGTTGTACCAAAAGCAATATGGTCCTGCTTTAACCTCTTTTGAGAAAATGAGTGGTTATGGTCTTGAGAACGAATATTTCGATAATTTCAAAGAAGAAACCGAACACGGTGTAGAATCTGTTTTTGAAGTAGAATATGATTTGACTCTAGGTACTGGAGACAAATGGGGCAGCCTAGTAGTTGGTCAAGGGCAAAACCACGCTACTTTTAGAGGTCAAGATTATGGAGTGCTTAATTGGAATAACGTATATCCATCTGACGATTTAGTAGCTGAGTTTGAATCAGGAGATAATAGATTTCAAGGTAGTTTTTATGTTGTTGGAGATGCTTATAATAACGGTGCAAATACATTTGTTGAAGCCGATTTTGGAGAAAGTGTAGGGGAGTTTGGTCCAATAGCATGGAAAAAATATCAGAACTATTATAAGCAGGTCGATGAGGCACAGGAGTCAGGTATAAATGCTAAAGTTATTCGTTACGCAGACGTATTATTAATGATGGCAGAATGTGAAAACGAGGCCGGCACTCAATCCGCGGCGGTTACTTTAATAAATCGAGTAAGAACCAGAGCAGGATTGACTGGATTATCGACTACCCTAAACAAGCAAGAGGTTTTTGAAGCTATTGTTCACGAACGTAAGGTTGAGCTGGCTGGTGAACAAGTTCGTTTTGATGATATGATTCGCTGGGGTATTGTAGGTACGGAGTTGTCAAATACCAATTTTCAAGTTGGCAAGCATGAGCTATGGCCAATACCAGATAGAGAAATTGTTTCAAATCCAAATGTAAATGCTGAGGATCAAAATCCTGGGTATTAAAAATAATTTTTGTTAGTTTGGTTGAGTTAGTTTGAAAAAACAGTATGTTCTAAGCATGCTGTTTTTTTTGCTCAACCAATTTTATAAATAGAACGTTGAGAAATATATATTACATAGTAATCACCTGTATTTTTTTGAGTTGTTCTGAAGAGGGATTCCGTGTAAAAAGTACGGAGGCTAAAACCCTTTTCACCAATATTGATGCATCACAATCGAAAATCGATTTTTCAAATCAAGTAATACAAGATGATGAATTTAATTGCATTCGATATACCTATGCTTTGATTGGAGCTGGGGTCGCTGTTGGGGATGTAAATAATGATAATAGAGAAGATATTTACTTGATATCAAACCAGAACTCGAACAAATTATATCTAAATAAAGGTAATTTTGAATTTGAGGACGTCACTAGGGTTGCCAAAGTTGAAGATAACAAAGGTTGGTCTACAGGGGTGTCGATGATTGACATTAATAACGACGGATGGTTAGATATGTATGTCTGCAAATCGGCCTCACTAGCTGATGAAGAGCTACGCAGAAACAAGCTTTTTATCAATCAAAAAAACGGCAGTTTTAAGGAAGAGGCAAAACGCTGGGGATTGGATCAT
>RCMY010003955.1_pt1 | contig 12972 bp, 13 predicted proteins | sample 2041341 | NCBI WGS metagenome assembly RCMY01 (sample SAMN09708234, study PRJNA481090) | Marine sediment metagenome, whole genome shotgun sequencing project. | reverse complement strand
AAAACCCGTTAAAGGCTAGCCTTTAACGGGTTTTTTGTGTTTTAAAATAGAAAAGGGTGGAGAAGTCTCCACCCTTTTCGTCCCAAATCTTACCATAAACTTAACCTACTTATGCTATGGCAAGACTAAATTACTGGTATTGTGGGAAATAAAAAAGAAATTTTAACAAATTTTGGAATTATCTAGTGGTGATTATATGGTTTATGACTCTGTAAAGTGAGGTTTGTATGGTTAAATATGAAGTCTTGGATAATAAAAAAGGTGGAGCAATGCTCCACCTTTTTTCCCCAAATCTTACCATGAACTTAACCTACTTATGCTATGGTCCTCCAAAAATAGCACAAACAATCACCTCAAAAAAAGGTTTTAGACGAACGTCCTGATCTATGGTTGAAATGCGCTTTGTAGTGTTTAGTATTACAATTGTTGTAAGAAGGGATTTGAAACATTATTAAAAATAAAAAGGGTGGAGCAATGCTCCACCCTTTTCCCCAAATCTTACCATGAACTTAACCTACTTATGCTATGGTCCTCCAAACATAGGGCATTAATTAAAACAGAAAAAAGGTTTTAGATAAAAACCCATAAGCTTGGTTAAAGTGTTAATCATTTAAAAAAATTCTAAAAAATCGGAATATATTCGAGGATTGTCAGAGAAGAAAAAATAAAAAAGGTGGAGAAGTCTCCACCTTTTTTGCCCCAAATCTTACCATGAACTTAACCTACTTATGCTATGGCAAGTCTAAAGTAGGTGGGTGTACTTCCTTATAGACTAAAAACCCGATAAAATGTAAATATTATCGATGAAATGCACAATATTGTGCATTTCATCGATAATAGAATTAATAGGCCCTTTCGTTCTTTCCTTCGAAAAAGTTGATAAATGCTCTATTAACCACTCTATTTCCTCCTGGTGTAGGGTAATTGCCGGTAAAGTACCAGTCACCTAAATTTTTTGGGCAGGCTTCATGAAGACTTTCAATAGTTTGGTAAATAATCTTGACTTCGGCCTTAATATCTTTTGGACTTAAAAGCTCAGCTATTTTATCAGAAATTTGGTGAGCCGTAAAAGGAGCATAAAAATCTTTGACATAGTTAATGACTTTATCGTCATGGGAGTTAACTTGTTCTACACATTTATGATAGATCTTTTCTACTTCATCTAAAGTATTATGGTCCTTATGTAGCGCCAAGGCTGCTCTAAAGGCTGCAAAGTCTTCCAATTTGGCCATATCGATGCCATAGCAATCGGGGTATCTAATTTGTGGGGCAGACGAAACAACTATGATTTTTTTTGGGGATAATCTATCCAGAATCCTAAGGATACTCTTTTTAAGTGTCGTTCCCCTTACAATACTATCATCGATGATAACCAAGTTATCGCCCTTATCTACAGAACCATAAGAAATATCGTAAACATGGGCCACCAAATCGTCCCTACTGCTATCTTGGGTAATGAAGGTCCTAAGTTTGGCATCTTTTATTGCCACCTTTTCGATTCTAGGCCTCACCTCAAGAATATTGTGTAGTTCTTCACTTGTAATTTTAGTTCCTATTGATAGAATTTGCTCTTCCTTCTTTTTGTTCAAATAATTTTGGGCCTCTTTGACCAATCCAAAGAATGAGGTCTCCGCTGTGTTTGGTATGTATGAAAAAACCGTCTTTTTAATATTGTGGTCAATGGCTTCCAAGATTTGAGGAAAAAGAAGCTTGCCTAATTCCTTACGTTCTTGGTAAATTTCCTTATCACTTCCTCTAGAAAAATAAATACGTTCAAAAGAACAAGCTTTTCTTTCTTTGGGCTCTAAAACTTTTTGTATTGATGAACTCCCATCTTTTTTAATTATAATAGCACATCCAGGGTCAAGCTCTTTAACTTCCTCAAAAGGAACATTGAACACAGTTTGTATTGCTGGTCTTTCGGAAGCTACGACAACAATTTCGTCATCTTTATAGAAATAAGCTGGTCTTATTCCTGAAGGATCTCTCAGGACAAAGGCATCACCATGGCCCAACATTCCAGCCATAGTGTAACCACCATCAAAATTTTTGGCAGCTTTTCTTAGAATTTTCTTCAAATTTAATCGCTCTGCGATCAAAGGGGAGGTCTCTAATTTGTTATATCCCTCCTTTTTAATTTGTTTATATAATTTGGCTACAGCATCATCTAAAAAATGACCGATCTTTTCCATAACGGTGACGGTGTCTGCCATTTCTTTAGGGTGCTGCCCCAGTTGCACCAAATTGTCAAAAAGTTCGTGTACATTGGTCATGTTGAAATTACCTGCAACTATTAAATTACGGTGCATCCAATTATTTTGTCTTAGAAAAGGGTGTACATTTTCTATACTGTTCTTGCCAAAAGTACCATAACGAACATGGCCCAAAAGCACTTCACCTATATAAGGAATGTTTTTTTTCTGGGCTGCAACATCATCCTTGTATTCAGGATGCTCAATAAAAGCAGTATTGACACGGTCATTAATTTGGTCAAAAATATCTTGGATGGGTTGTTTCTGAATTGATCGAACCCTACTCATATATCGTTCCCCAGCATTCATATCTAATTTTATGCTTGCAAAACCTGCACCATCCTGACCGCGATTGTGCTGCTTTTCCATCATGAGGTACATTTTATTTACCCCGTAAAATGCTGTACCGTATTTCTCCTTATAATATTCCAGTGGTTTAAGTAAACGTATCACTGAAATTCCACATTCATGTTTAATCGCGTCACTCATTGATAATATAGATTAAAAAAGCCCTGATAATTAGTCAGGGCTTGTCATTATTGTAATTCAATATCAAATTGGGTCAAGGCTTTAAATTGATGCAATCTCTTTTTAACTTCGTCCCTGTCCAAATCTTTCATTCTTTCTGTTCCAAAACGTTCCACGCAGAAAGATGCCAAGTTAGAACCATGTATAACCGCATTTTTTATATTGTTGAACGATGTATTTTCTGTTGCTGCTAAATATCCCGCAAATCCACCAGCAAAAGTATCCCCTGCGCCAGTAGGATCAAAAACTTCTTCTAAAGGCAGGGCGGGTGCAAAGAATACATTCTCTTCATTGAATAATAGGGCACCATGCTCTCCTTTTTTAATTACTACATATTTAGGCCCCATTTTCTGGATTTTCCCTGCGGCTTTTACCAGTGAATATTCATTGGTCAACTGCCTGGCCTCTTCATCATTAATAGTAATGATATCGGTATATTTTATAACCTCGGTCAATTCTGCCAAGGCATTGTCCATCCAAAAATTCATGGTATCTAGAATAATCAATTTTGGTCTTTTTTCCATTTGATTGATTACACTCATTTGGACGCTTGGGTGCAGGTTTCCTAACATGACCACATCGGCATCCTTGAAATTTCTAGGCACTACCGGATTGAAATCAGCGAGAGTATTCAGTTCGGTTACCAAAGTATCCCTAGAATTCAAATCATTATGGTATTTACCTTTCCAAAAAAAAGTTTTGCCGCCTTTAACAACTTCTAAGGACGAAGTATCTATATTTTTATTTTTAAGTAGATCAATATATTCTTGGGGAAAATCATCACCAACAACAGAAACTATTGCCGATTGTATATCAAATTGGGAAGCCGCCAAGCCAATAAAGGTCGCAGCTCCTCCTAAAATCTTGTCCGTTTTACCGAAAGGAGTTTCGATAGCATCAAAAGCGACTGTACCTACAATCAGTAATTTACCCATTAAATCAAAATTTTGCTGCAAATATACATTAATGAAAGGCTAAAATCCATAGCGTAACTTCCCTTATTCCAAAAAATCGTCATGCGTATTATTTTCTGCCAAAATCAGCAGGAATTTCTCCCCAAGCCTTGGTTTCCCATTTAACTATCGGGGTATTGTACGAATTGGTTTTTAACCACGTTATGGCCCGTCGGATCAAATCGAATAAGGCCTTATTCTTAGCTGTTTCTACCAATTTAGTATTGCATGTCTTTTTACGCACCCAACTCATTGCCGTTCTAGAATCGGTATAAATGATACGGTCACTTTTGTGCTGTTTTAAAAAAGCAAGTCCGTGTACTATCGCCAAAAACTCCCCAATGTTATTGGTTCCTTCCTTAAAGGGCCCTTGTTTGAATAGATTTTGGCCTGTTTTTGTATCAACTCCTTGATATTCCATAACCCCAGGATTACCGCTAGATGCCGCGTCAACCGAGATGGAATGATTGTTAGGCTCTCCAATTTTCAGCAATTGCTCAGGGGTTAAACTCGAAGCGGCGTTCTTTTTGCCTTTATATTCCTCATAGTTTGAGTTATATGCTTTCTTGGCTATCTCGAAGGTCGCAAAAGATTTGTACTGCGCTCCCTTGTAACCGTTAATGGCAGCTTTACAATCGTCCCAAGTGGTATAAATTCCAGGCCTTTTACCTTTCCATACCACATAAAATTTTGTCTTTTTTGCCATTATTGGGCCACTAATAATTGTTCTATTATTTTAGGAAAATGCTCATATTCCAACGTATGTACTTTGGCCGCAATGTCATCAAATTCATCTTCAGGAAGTATTTTGGTTTTGGCTTGATGAATAATAGCGCCTTCGTCATAATTCTCGTTCACGTAATGAATTGTTATTCCAGATTCGATATCAGCATTATCCTTTACCGCTTTGTGAACCTTATTGCCGTACATTCCTTTGCCCCCATATTTAGGTAAAAGAGCGGGATGAATATTGATTATCTTGTTTGGGAATGCCTTAATTATTTTCTCGGGAATTTTCCATAAAAATCCAGCAAGGACAATTAAATCCGGATTTGTGCCCTTTAGAATGTCAAGAACGCAATCCGTTTCTTCGAAAGCAATTTTGTTAAAACATAAAGAACTGATATTCAATCTATTGCATCGATCTAAAACTTTGGCATCCCTTTTGTTAGATAACACACTGGCTATAGTAACGTTTGGCTTATCCTGAAAATACTGTACTATGTTTTCAACATTAGATCCAGAACCAGAGGCAAAAAGAACAATATTTTTCATTTAAAAGATAAGCGTTACCGAAGAAGAATTATTTTGGGCTAATTTAATACTCTTGTGTTTAAATTTCTTAAATTACCAGACATTTTAACAACAAATGGTGTTATTAAACCAAAGTTTTTTATTTTTGCCAACAATTTAATTTTTTAAAACAAATATTATTATGTCAGACATTGCATCAAGAGTTAAGGCTATCATCGTTGATAAGTTAGGAGTTGATGAAAACGAAGTGGTATCAGAAGCTAGCTTTACTAACGATTTAGGGGCAGATTCACTGGATACGGTTGAGTTGATTATGGAATTCGAGAAAGAATTCGATATTCAAATCCCTGATGATCAAGCTGAAAATATCGCAACAGTTGGCCAAGCCATAAGCTATATAGAAGAAGCGAAGTAATCATATGATTTCTTGAACACCTTAATAAATATCCATGCGGTAAACATGCTGCATGGATATTTTTATTTAATTTCACTAGGCTTATTAATATTAAATTGGTTCAATGCAATTAAAGCGAGTAGTGGTTACGGGATTAGGTGCGTTGACACCTATTGGTAACAATATAGAGGAATACTGGGATGGTTTAGTCCATGGTAAAAGTGGCTCTGCGCCCATCACTTATTTTGATACTGAAAAGTACAAGACCAAGTTTGCCTGTGAACTAAAAAATTTCAACGCAGAGGATTATTTTGATAGAAAGGAAGCTCGTAAATTAGATCGTTTCGCACAGTATGCACTGGTATCTTCAGACGAGGCCATCCTTGACTCCAAATTGAATTTGGATACTATCGATAAATTTCGTGTTGGGGTCATTTGGGGAGCTGGTATCGGAGGCTTGGAGACCTTTCAAAACGAAGTAATAAACTTTGCCGAAGGCGACGGCACACCAAGATTCAATCCTTTCTTTATACCAAAAATGATAGCGGATATTGCTCCAGCCAATATTTCCATTAAGCACGGTTTTATGGGCCCTAATTATACTACAGTATCTGCCTGTGCATCTGCTGCAAATGCGATGATAGATGCCCTTAACTATATTCGATTGGGCCATTGCGATATTATTGTCACTGGAGGAAGCGAAGCTGCTGTTACCTTGGCAGGTATGGGGGGGTTCAATGCCATGCACGCCCTGTCCACTAGAAATGAAAGCCCGGAAACAGCATCTAGGCCCTTTGATGCCAATAGGGATGGTTTTGTACTTGGCGAAGGAGCTGGAGCTTTGATTCTTGAGGAATATGAGCATGCCAAGGCAAGAGGTGCTAAAATATATGCCGAGGTTATGGGTGGCGGACTCTCAAGTGATGCTTATCACATGACTGCACCACACCCTGATGGAATTGGTGTAGTGAAGGTTATGGAAAATTGCTTAAGGGACGCAGGTTTAAATATTGATGAGGTTGATGCCATAAATACTCACGGTACCGCCACACTATTAGGTGACGTTGCTGAATTGAAGGCCATTAGCCAGGTATTTGGAGATCATGCGCCAGACATCAACATAAATTCAACAAAATCAATGACCGGTCACTTATTGGGTGCTGCAGGGGCAATAGAGGCAATTGCTTCGATATTATCCATGGAACATGGAATTGTACCACCTACCATAAATCATACTACAGTTGATGAGAATATTGATCCTAAGCTAAATTTAACATTAAATAAAGCGCAAAAAAGAGAGGTTAATGTCGCCATGAGTAATACCTTTGGTTTTGGAGGCCATAATGCCTGTGTAGTTTTCAAGAAAATCAGCTAAATAAACGATGAATTTCCCATCCAATATATTTAATTCCCATTCCAAACAGGATGGGGATTTTTTTTTGGGGATAACTAATATTCTTGGATTTAAACCCAAGAATTTGAAGATTTTCAAGAAGGCCTTTCTTCATAGGTCGGCAAATAAAAAAGACAAGAAGGGAATTCCCATGAATTATGAGCGTCTTGAGTTTTTAGGGGATTCCATGTTAGGCACCATCATTTCTAGATATTTATATAATGAAGTGCCTGAGGGCGATGAAGGGTATCTTACCAAAATGCGCTCAAAAATAGTTAGTAGGGAGCATTTAAATGAGTTAGGTAAAGATTTGAACCTCATAAAGTTTGTTGAAAGTAGAATTCCGAAAACCCACTTTGGGGATAATATTCATGGTAATGTTTTTGAAGCTTTGGTAGGTGCTATTTATTTAGATCGTGGGTATAAATATTGTGAAAAATTCATTTATGAAAGAGTAATAGTACCATACGTAGATATTGAACAATTGGAGGGCAAAGTAATCAGTTATAAAAGTTTAGTCATTGAATGGTGCCAAAAGCAAAAGAAAACCTTCAATTACAATGTATATGAAGATACCGGAAATGATGTGCTTAAACATTTTGCGGTAAAATTATCTATAGGTAATATTGTAGTTGCCAAGGCACGGGCAACATCAAAAAAGAAGGCTGAGGAAAGGGCATCCAAACGAGCCTATTTCGCCTTACAGGATAAGATGGGCGGAGCATAAATCTTATAGAAATCGTAACTAAAACGTTATATTTTATCTAAAAATACCTTTACTCTTTGGTAGCTTAGGCTGTATTCTTTATTAATCATATATTTACGTTTTTGTACGCATATGGCAGCAGTACACAAAATTATCGGGGATTTTTACGAAGATTCCTTTACCCTTATAGCATTACATAGTAGTATTGAAGATCATGCTATCGTGTATGCCATAAACTTGTGTATAAAGTCTATATTCAAAAGGTCGTCAAAAGATTTGGGATTATCGGAGCATATGTCGTTTCCGTTTTTCGAGTGGCACGATGATCAACATGATCGATATTGGGTATTGATTGCCAATGAGAGTACAAAAAAAGAAGGCTTGGCAAGAGAAGGTCTTTTTAAGGATGAAACTTCATTTGTAAAACGTCATCTCGTGCCAGAATATAAGGAAGTTGATTACTTTATCAAAATAGTGCATGATGATGACCTAAATGAGGATAAACTTTTAAAAAGTTTGATAGCTATCCCTAAAATGGTTACAGCATATAGTATTGATGCGGACAAATTAAAATCAAAAAACAACTTAATATTTTAAGTGATGCCAAATAAAAAGAAAACGAAAATAGTTGCGACCTTAGGACCTGCTACGAGCAAAAAGGAAGTAATCATAGATATGATAAAGGCAGGTGTTGATGTCTTTAGAATTAATTTCTCACATGCAGATTATGAAGATGTTACTGAACGCGTGAAAATGATTCGTGACATCAATAAAGAAATGGATACCAATATTGCCATTTTAGGCGATTTACAAGGGCCAAAATTGAGAGTGGGAGTTATGGCGGAAGAAGTTGTTGTTGCTCCTGACGATGAAATCACCTTTGTTACTGGGGAGCCTTTCGAAGGCAATTCAGAAAGGGTGTATATGAATTATAGCGCCTTTCCAAAAGATGTAAATCCTGGTGAACGAATCTTGTTGGATGATGGAAAGCTAATGTTCGAAGTAATTTCTACCAATAAAGAGGATCAGGTAAGGGCGAAAGTGATTCAAGGCGGACCGCTTAAATCAAAAAAAGGGGTTAATTTACCCAATACGAATATTTCTTTACCAGCACTCACAGAAAAAGATGTCCAAGATGCTATTTTTGCCATTTCATTGGATGTGGATTGGATTGCCCTCTCCTTTGTAAGACATAGTCAAGATATTATTGATCTTCAAAGTATAATCAAGGAACATGCCGAGCATAAAATACCGATTATAGCTAAAATTGAAAAACCCGAAGCGGTAGAAAATATAGATAAGATCGTTTCTTATTGCGACGGACTTATGGTTGCTCGTGGAGATTTAGGTGTTGAAGTGCCTGCCCAGGAAGTTCCCTTGATTCAGAAAAGGCTGGTGTTAAGAGCCAAAAAAGCAAGAATTCCGGTAATCATTGCTACCCAAATGATGGAGACTATGATAACAAGTCTTACTCCTACACGGGCCGAAGTTAATGATGTTGCTAATTCGGTTATGGATGGGGCAGATGCGGTTATGCTTTCGGGTGAGACATCTGTAGGTAATTATCCGGTTCAAGTAATTGAAAAAATGGCAAGTATTCTTGAAAGTGTTGAGAATTCAGATTTGATCAATGTACCACAAGAACCACCACATATTAGAACAAATAGATACATCACAAAATCTGTTTGTTATCATGCGGCCACTATGGCCAATGAGATAAAGGCAACGGCAATTTCAACTTTGACCAATAGTGGTTATACGGCATTTCAAATATCGGCTTGGAGACCAAGTGCACATATTTTGGTATTTACTTCCAACAGAAGAATTTTGACCCAATTGAATCTACTTTGGGGGGTGAAGGCTTTTTACTACGACAAGTATGTGTCAACGGATGAGACTATAGAAGATGTGAACAGTATAGCTTGTAAAAAAGGATTTTTGGATGTAGGAGACATGCTTATTAGTTTAGCTGCAATGCCTATTAAGGATAAGGGAATGGTAAATACACTAAGGGTAACTGAAATCGAGACCTGTACCTTTTAATAAAAGGGCATTATAAATCAAATTTCAATTGAATGGAAACCGAGTCTTCTTTAGCCTCGGTTTTCTTTTTTTCGGTATTCAGATTGGCTAATGATATTCCCAACAAGCGGACTGAATTTTCCATTTTTCCCTGATAAAGCAACTCTTTTGCAATTTCTAAAATTAGAGATTTGTCGGCAACGAAATATGCCAGGGTCTTACTTCGGGTCTGTAGAGTAAAATCGCTGTATTTGATTTTTAAGGTAATGGTTTTGCCAGCTAATTTTGATTTTTTCAATCGTCTTTCAAGTTCATTTGCGATTTGTTCCAGACGCTCCAGCATAAATACTTCGCTACTGAGGTTTTCGCTAAAAGTACGTTCTGCACCTACAGACTTTGGAGTTCGGTGTGGTTTTACAGCACTGTTGTGAATACCTCGAACTACATTATAATAGTGAGAGCCACTTTTGCCAAAATGGTTTACAAGAAATTCAAGGGGTTTTGCCTTTAAATCCTTGCCCGTGAATATTCCCAACTTGTACATTTTTTCCGCGGTAACTATACCGACACCATAAAACTGCCTGATTTCCAAATCTTCCAAAAATTGTAACACCTCTTCGGGATTAACCGTTTTTTGGCCATTAGGTTTGTTAAAATCGCTCGCGACCTTTGCAATGAACTTATTAATTGAAATCCCAGCTGAAGCTTTAAGTCCTACTTCATCTAAAATGCGCTGCCGAATTTCCTTGGCCAATAAAGTTGCAGAAGGATTACCTTTTTTATTGATGGTCACATCCAAATACGCTTCATCCAAAGAAAGTGGTTCAACCAAATCAGTATAATCATAGAATATGCTTCGTATCTTTTGGGATATTTCTTTGTATCGAGCAAATCTTGGTTTCACAAAAGTAAGGTGGGGACAATTTTTCCTTGCCAAATAGCCGCTCATAGCACTGCGAACACCATACTTGCGGGCCTCATAATTAGCTGCTGAAACAACGCCCCTAATTTCATTTCCACCTACAGCTAAGGGCTTACCTTGCAGTTCAGGATTATCAAGTTCTTCTACAGAGGCGTAGAAAGCGTCCATGTCTACGTGGATTATTTTTCGCAAAGGAGAATCTTCGGACATAAACAAATTTAGTCATATCTTAGTTTTATGAATACCCAACAGAAAACAGCGATACTATTAGGCGCTACGGGACTAACAGGAAACCTGTTATTGCAACTATTATTGAAAGATAATCGCTATGGAAAAATCAAGTTGTTTTCCAGGTCAAATTCAGGAATTGTGAATTTGAAAATTGAAGAACATATTGGCGATGTAGTTCATTTGGATGCCTTCAAAAATGATTTTGAAGCGGATGAGGTATTTTGTTGTATAGGGACCACTAAAGCAAAAACTCGAGATAAGGAATTATATAAAAAAATTGATTTTGGCATACCCACAAAGGCCGCTAAACTTTGTAAGGGAAATGGAATCAATACGCTTGTAATAATTTCTGCATTGGGCGCCAATTCAAAAAGCAACATTTTCTATAGCCGGACCAAAGGTGAAATGGAAGATGCTGTTTTACAGCTTCAAATACCTAAAACCCATATTTTGCAACCCTCTTTAATCGGAGGTAAGCGGGAGGAAAAAAGAATTGGGGAATGGGCATTCAAACAATTGATGAAAGTGGCAAACTTTGTAATGGCAGGACCGTTGAAAAAATATAAATCAATTCATCCTAAAGAAATTGCAAAAGCCATGGTTTGGTTGGCAAATAATGAATTTAAGGAAGTAAGGATTCCATCCGATGAAATAAAAAGTATATCCAGGAATCAATAGAACAAAAACAGTTATTGAGAAAACTAGATATGAAACCCCAGAAGGGAGTTATATGTTTGAAGTCGATGAGTTCCTGGCTGAAAATGAAGGATTGGTCATCGCTGAAATATAACTTAAAAACGAAAATGACCTATTTGAACGTCCTAAATGGCTCGGCGAGGAAGTAACAGGGCAACTCAAAAATTATAATTCACTACTGAGTAAAAAATCTTATAAATCATGGGAAAAATGAAATTTTTGACCCTTGCACTAATGCTATTCCTATTTGTTTGCTGTAAGCAAGAACAAAAAGAGGAAGCTGAAGCAGTCGAGGTGGTTATTGAAAAATCGATAAGGGAAATCAACAATGAGTTGATTAGCAAAGGGTATCAAACCTTTGATTTTGTTGATGAAACTACTAAGGATACTATGCTCATGCAACAATATTTTATTGCCTTTCTAAAAAGAGGACCAAATCGTTCACAAAACAAAGCGGAAGCCGACAGTCTACAAGCTTTGCATATGGAGCATCTTGGACGTATGTACAATGAAGGTTATGCCGATATATCGGGACCTTTTGGAGATGATGGTGATATTCGCGGGATTACAATCTACAATACTCCAACACTTGAAATTGCCGACAGTCTTGCCAATATGGATCCTATGGTAAAGTCAGGAAGGTTGGTTATTGAAATACATCCTTGGTGGGCTGCCAAAGGCTTTCCTCTGCGATAGGAATCATTTGGCAAGAATACCGGATTTATCCAATAGTGGAATTTGAGTCAAATTTTGTGCTGTAACAGAGTCTTTCTGGAAGACAAAACGCTTTTCATATAGTTTCCCCTTCAAATAATAAGTAACGTAAAATTCATTCGTTAAATCAAGGACTTCTTTCTGTACAAATTCGAGTTTTTCATAGGATTTTGCTCCTAGCGCTTCCATACTATGTCGCATAGTCGCGGTTTTTAAATCGCCATGATATCCTTTTGAAACAACGAAAACCAAGGTAATTGGGGCACTTCCGTCATTCAGAATATAGGCATTCCATTCTTTGGAAAGAAATTCATCATTCCACTCATGAACAAGCGCAATGTAAACGTCTTTGGCTACAGGTATTTCAATGTCTTTTTTCAAATGAGCGTCTATAGGGTACTTTTGAATTGCTCTAAGAAGCGAACATCGTTCTCGCTTAATAAACGAATGTCTGAAATTTGATGAAGTAAAAGTGCGATACGATCAATACCCATACCAAAAGCAAAACCGGAATAGACTTCTGAGTCAATACCACAATTTTCCAGGACATTGGGATCTACCATACCACAGCCCATTATCTCTAACCAACCCGTTCCCTTGGTCATTTTATAATCGGTTTCAGTTTCCAAGCCCCAATACACATCTACTTCGGCACTTGGTTCGGTAAAAGGAAAATAGGAAGGGCGTAGCCTGATCTTTGATTTTCCAAAAAGCTCTGTGGTGAAGAACTGTAATGTTTGTTTCAGGTCGGCAAAAGACACATCCTTATCAATATAAAGTCCCTCGACTTGATGAAAAAAACAATGTGAACGCGCTGAAATAGCCTCGTTTCTATAAACCCTCCCTGGCGAAATTGTCCGTATGGGTGGTTGGTTGTTTTCCATATAGCGTACTTGGACAGATGAGG
>RCMY010015306.1_pt1 | contig 12973 bp, 4 predicted proteins | sample 2041341 | NCBI WGS metagenome assembly RCMY01 (sample SAMN09708234, study PRJNA481090) | Marine sediment metagenome, whole genome shotgun sequencing project. | reverse complement strand
TTGGGAATCGATAAGGCAAATGTTAGTACCCGTAATTTTCCTGAAACTGTGGCGGGGATACGTAAAAAGTTTAGGATTGGGGATGGGGGTGATACGTATCTTTTTTTTATTACCGATTACGGAGATACTCGAGCACTTTTAAGTTGTTCCAAAATTGAAGGGCCCAGACCCATTTGACAGATTTCGATATAAGAAATGCGAGGGTCTTTTCTAATATCAGCACGTTAAATGCATTTTACTATCTCGTTTTATAGCCTCTAGGATGCAGGAAAAATCCTTACAACACTAGTTTTTGTTAACAATCTATGAAGATTTAACATTCTTAAATAATGATTTTAATTAAAGGCATATCCCTAACAATATCAGCAATTTAATAGCAAAACCGAAAAAAATTACAGCTAATTTCAGATACTACCAAATTAAATTATAAATTTTCAATTCAAAAGTTTCATAAAATTTTAGTATCATTACCGCTTAATTTGGTTTTTTTTAACATGATTAAATCAACTAGCGGTTAATAAAAATCACAACTCAATTTACATTTTAACTAACAAACAAACGATGATTATGAATCAAAAACGTACAAACTATGCGTTACGGCCCAAAAAGAAAGGTATTTCTTTCGGTATCGGGCTATTTTCAATGCTGCTTTGTCTAGGGTCTCAACTTGCCCTGGCCAATTCGGCGACAACAAGTAATAGTGAAGCCAATAACGTTATTCAATCGACGGTTACTGGTACCGTATTAGATAGTGATGGTATTCCCCTACCAGGTGCCAACGTACTTGAAAAAGGGACTACCAATGGTACACAGACTGATTTTGATGGTAATTTTACCTTGGAAGTCGAAAATGGTGCCACCTTGGTAATCAGCTACATCGGTTTTCTGAAACAAGAGGTAGCCGTTGATGGAGCTACTGTAAATGTGACCATGACCGAAGATGCCGCGGCATTGGACGAGGTTATTGTAACAGGTTACCAAACGGAAACCAAGCGTGAAACCACCGCTGCGGTATCTATTGTAAAGGCCGAAGAACTGGCCGCGATACCTTCCGGTAACGTAGAGCAGCAATTACAGGGTAGGGTCGCCGGTGTTACAGTTATTACCAATGGTCAACCAGGTACCACTAGTCAAATAAGGATTCGTGGTTTTGGTGCTTTTGGTGGTAACGAACCTTTATATGTAGTCGACGGTTTGCCTGTAGCGAATACTGAATTTTTAAATCCCGATGACATTGAAACCACTACCGTGTTAAAAGATGCGGCGGCAGCTTCGATATACGGTGCCAGGGCCGCCAACGGGGTGGTCGTCTATACCACCAAACAAGGTAAACGAGGTGCTCGCAAAACCGAAATGACCCTTAATCTTTCTAGTGGGGTCAGTGATCCGAACGTGGGAGGAGCCATTCCAATATTAAGCCCTATAGACCAGGCAAGATATACCCATATTGCCTATGAAAACGATGCGTCGGTAAGTGGTGACCCAGTTGATTACAGACATCCGCAATACGGTACGAACGCCATACCAACGCTACCCGATTATCTGTATGCCGATGGGGCTAGCGGTGTATCTGCCAGTCAGGTCAATTTGGCGCAAATACGGCAAAACTATGAGGAAGATCCGGATAATGTATTTTTAATAAAACCCAATTTGCAGGGTACCAATTGGTACAAAGAGATTACTAGAATAGCGCCAATAAGCAGATTTTCGCTTGGGTTTGATGGCGGTACGGAAAACGGTCGTTTCTATTCTGGCATTTCCGGGCAAAATCAATCCGGTATCTTACTTGAAAATGAATTTGTACGGTATACGGCCCGCTTTAACTCCGAATGGGATATTGCACCTTGGTTGAGTATTGGGGAAAATTTTCAAGTGACTTATCGATCCGTAACCGGCGGATTTGGTGGTGGTGGCGGTATCAGTGGTGCCGACGACGAATCATTTGTTACTACCGCAATTCGTATGCCATCTATCATTCCCGTTTACGATGAATTCGGCAGTTTTGCCAGTACTAAGGCAGCCGGTTTCGGAAACGCCCGAAACCCTGTGAGATCGTTGAAAAACGATGACGGCGACGACAAGGCATATGGTATTGGGGGTACAGGAAACTTTTACGTTCTCTTAAAACCCGTTGATGGATTAACCATCAGGTCGAGTCTCGGTGGGTCGTATTCAAATTTTTATTATAATCAGTATTCCTATAAGTATTTGGGGGATTCTGAACCTCAGGCAAGTGATGGCTATAGCGAAGGCAGCAGTTATTTCTTTAACTGGACTTTTACCAATACGGCCAGTTACGATAAACTCTTCGGCAAGCATAGGGTAAAGGCCTTGGCTGGTATAGAGGCTCTGAATACAGGTAAAGGTCGCAATATCAGCGGATCAGGTATAAACCCATTTTCCACGGATCTCGATTTTCAAAGTTTGAGCGTGGTACAAAGCCCGGTAGTAAATAGCAGTCAATTTAAGGGTGTTAACTTCTATTCCCTTTTTGGAAAATTGGATTATACCTTTGATGAAAGATATTATTTAACGGGTGTACTTCGCCGTGATGGTTCTTCCCGTTTTGGGCAGAATAATCGTTATGGTGTTTTTCCTGCCGTTTCAGGCGCCTGGCGGGTCATCGCCGAGCCTTTTATGCAAAATCAGGAGTTTATCACCGACTTGAAATTCCGTGGGGGATGGGGACAAATGGGAAATTCAAACAATGTGGATCCCAATAACCAATATTCGCTGTACGCATCCGATAGATCTAATACTTTTTACCAGACTACCGGTCAGGCATCCGGTACCGACGAAGGCTTCGCTGCAAGCCGCATTGGGAACCCCGATGCCAAATGGGAGACCAGTACCACCCTTAACATCGGTTTTGACGCAAGTTTTTTTAACGACAAATTGGAATTCATCTTTGATTGGTGGACGAAAGATACCGAAGACTTGCTATACCAACTGCCCTTACCCGGGGTTACAGGGAATTTTGCGGCCGCACCCTCTGTAAACATTGCAACTATGGCGAACAAAGGTGTTGATTTCGAGATTATAGGTAGGGGCAACTTTACAAAAGACTTTCTCTACGAAGCACGGGTAACCGCAGCTTTCTTAACCAATAAGATTGAGGCTTTGGCGCCTGGTCTTGATTTCTTCGATGGACCCCAGGTCAGGGATATTGTAGCTACCAGAAATGCGGTTGGGCACTCCCTTTCATCTTTTTATGGTTATAATGTGTTGGGATATTTTAATACCCAGGCCGAGGTCGATGCCAATACCTATGTCAACGAAGATGGTGAAACCCTACCTGCGCAAGATGGTCAAGGTCTGGGCCGGTTTAAATATGAAGACGTTGATGGAGACGGAAGGATAACACCCGATGACCGTAAATTCCTAGGTAGTCCGGTACCCGATTTTACAGGAGGATTAACGTTGAACCTAAGGTACAAGAACATTGAATTCGAGACCTATTGGTACGCCTCGATAGGTAATGAAATTTATTTGGAACCAGACCAAATGGTACACCGATTTCTACGGTGTCTTCGAAGGTTCTGCAAAAGGAAATGCAGCTTTCAACTCTTGGACACCCGAACTGGGTAACAATGCAGAGGTGCCACGATGGGAAAGTGCATCAAACTTTAGCACCAATACCGTCGGCAACTCTTGGTACGTGGAAGATGGAAGTTATCTTCGCTTACAACGGCTTTCCCTGTCCTATGATTTTAGGGGTCTTTTGACGGACAAACTAGGGTTGACGAAATTGAAAATCGGTTTGGCGGCCAATAATATTTGGACCTATACCAAATACAGCGGTATTGACCCTGGGGTCGGTGGTGGTGCAGATACCAACTTTGGTATCGACATCGGCAACTACCCGGTCTCGCCTCAATATTTGATTAGCTTTGAATTGGGAATTTAATCGCATGTGATAAAATTGTGAAGATTATGTCAGCTAAAAACAGTATTTTAAAAAAAAAGATATGAAAACATATAGAAATTCAAACAAACTGGCCATCCTCTTGGTCGCGCTACTTATTTTTGGCGTGTCCTGTAGCGATGAGTTCTTAGAGGTCACGCCAACAGGTTCCTTGGCCGATGCACAGGTAAGTACCAGTGCGGGTGTTGACGGCCTTTTAATCGGCACCTATTCCATGCTCAACGGATATCTTGGTGGCAACCGCGGTTCAACTCCAAACCACTGGCTTGTGGGATCAATTCTTGGAGGCGATGCCAACAAGGGTACAGATCCTGGTGATGGCGCCAATCTTGCCACATTCCAAAGGTTTCAGGCCGATGCAACTTTTGGCGAGGTCAACGCTTTATGGCGGGCCCGTTATGAGGGCGTAAGCCGTGCCAATGTGGTACTGAAAACGGTCGCCGAAAATTTGGACAACCTCACTGCTGAAAAAGCCAAAAAGGTACAGGGAGAAGCAAGAATGTTGCGAGGCCATTTTTATTTCGACCTCAAAAAGAACTTTAACAATATCGTGGTTTTTGACGAGACGGTGCTGGCTGCCGACATTCCCTTGATTCCCAATAATGGCGACGCTTGGGCCTTTATAGAAGCCGATTTCCAGTACGCGTTTGACAACCTACCTGCAACGACCGATGCGGGAAGAGTGAATAAATGGGCCGCAGCGGCCTATATGGGCAAGGCCAAACTGTACCAGAAAAAATATGCGGAGGCCAAAGACTGGTTCGATAACGTAATTGACAATGGGGTTACTTCTTTGGGAGACAAATTCGCATTGCTCGATGACTATCCCAAAGTCTTCAACGCTGCTTTTGATAATCATGCGGAAGCCATTATGGATGTAGAATCTTCGAACAACACGGGAAGCGTAAACAATTCTAACTGGTTCGATGACCTGAACTATCCATATCTTACTGGTGCCGAAGGCCCTGGCGACTGCTGTGGTTTCTTTCAACCTAGCTTTGAATTGGCGAGTTCCTTTAGAACTACCCCAGTGGGTTTGCCCTTGCTGGATAAAACGTACAGAAGCCCCAGTAATGCAGTCAAATCTGACATGGGCATTGCTTCAGCGGAGGCATTCACGCCCGATGCTGGCCCGTTGGATCCCCGGATCGACTTTTCGATTGGCCGAAGGGATATCCCCTATTTGGGATGGAAACCGCATCCTGGTCAAGCTTGGATCCGTGTGCAGAACTATGGTGGGCCTTACTCCCCTAAAAAATTCGTATACTATGCTGATCAAGAAGCTACCTTGACCGATGCCAGTTCGTGGACTCGCGGGTATGCCACTATGAACTACGCTATCATCCGTTTTGCCGACGTATTGCTCATGGCAGCAGAAGCGGAGGTAGAAGCCGGTACCTTGGAACAGGCCATGATCTATGTAAATAGGGTTCGTGCTAGGGCGGCCAAATCAGAATTCTGGATTAAAAATGAGGATGGTTCCGATGCAGCTAATTACATTATTGCTGAATATCCCGCTGCTCAATTCGCTACTAAGGAATCTGCTACCCAAGCAATTCGTTTCGAGCGTAAACTGGAGCTTTCAGGGGAAGGGCATCGTTTCTTTGACTTGGTGCGATGGGGTGTTGCGGCCGAAGAAATCAATGAATACCTTAAATATGAGGTCCAATTTTTACAGTCTGCTTATTCAGGTGCCAATTTTACTGCTGGCAAGGATGAATATCGTGCCATACCACAGGCCCAACTCGATTTGCAGCCTGACGTGCTAACACAAAATCCTGGTTACTAATATCATTTTTATAGTGTAAGTTAAAAGCTGCCCGAACGGGCAGCTTTTTTTGTTTCTTACTGGAGGTTCCCCCATCTTTGCATATGAGATTAAAATGTGGTCGTTAATCAACAATTTCAAATGAAACTTTACGGTTCAAATTTCAAAAAGGGTATCGTCAGTATTTTACTGCTTTTTTTAGTTTCAAACTACAGTTGCACCGTTAGTGTGCCTAAAACTCGATTTGTGAAAATAGATTCGGCAATCTCAGGCCTTGCTTTTAATAATCAGCTTACCGAAAATGACTCCATTAATATTATCGATAATGAATTTGTATATAACGGAGCCGGAGTGGCCTTGGGAGATCTGAACAATGATGGATTGGATGATATCTTTTTTGCAGGAAATCAAGTAGCCAATAAACTTTTTATAAATAAGGGTAAGCTAAAATTTGTGGATGTTTCTTCGACTGCGAATATAAAAAAAAAAGACGTGCTACAATGGTCTTCGGGTGTTTCTATGGTCGATATCAATGCTGACGGCAAATTGGATATCTATGTCTGTAATACCTTCAGAAAAGCTGACGCCAGACGAAAGAACCTTCTCTATATCAATCAAGGGAACAATAAGGAAGGGGTGCCTACTTTTGTAGAAATGGCGGAAAGCTATGGCCTTGCAGATGACACTTATTCTTCACATGCCCAATTTTTTGATTTCGACCTTGACGGTGATTTGGATCTTTTTATCGGCGTAAACCGTATCGAAGGTATCGATCCTAGCGAATTTCGACCTTTAGAAGATGACGGCACTTCGATGAGCAAAGATCGTTTATACCAAAACCAGTGGATCGATAGCTTGAGCAGATCTATCTTTGTCAATATCTCCGAAAAGGCGGGGATACGCTATCATGGCTATAGCCACAGTACTCTTATCAACGACTTCAACGAAGACGGTTGGCCCGACATCTATGTCGCCAACGATTTTTTGAGCAACGATCTTCTCTATATCAACAATCAAGACGGCACGTTTACCAACCGAGCGCGGGATATGTTCAAACATTTCAGTCTCTCCTCCATGGGCAGCGATATTGCCGATGTGAACAACGACGGACAAATGGCGCTGTACACGACCGAGATGCAACCCTATTACAACAAACGTAAAAAACTCTTCCAAGGCCCCAGTAACTATCAAAAAGAAATTTTCACCAAAAAATTCGACTACGAAAAACAATATACCCGCAATACCTTACAGATCAACCACGGCACCAATCCTGAAACTGGGTTGCCTGTTTTCGGCGAAATAGCCATGCTCGCTAATATCAAGGAAACTGATTGGAGCTGGGCTCCCCTATTTGCTGACTACGACAACGACGGACTACAGGATCTTTTTATTACCAATGGTTTTCCCAAGGATGTTACGGATCGTGATTTTGGTGATTTCCGTTCCATTTCAAACCAATTTATCAGTAAAGAAAAGTTGATAGCTGCCATTCCCCAGATCAAAATCCCCAATTTTATGTTCCGCAACAAAGGGAACTACGAATTCGAGGATATCACAGCGGACTGGGGACTCAATTTTCCGACCTACTCCAACGGAGCCGCCTATGGTGATCTCGATCAAGACGGTGATCTCGATCTGGTGGTAAACAATATTAACGACATTGCCCTTTTACTTGAAAATAAGACCAGCGAACTCGACACTGGCGCCAATTATATCAGGATACATTTGAAGGGAACGAAAAAAAACCCTGGGGCTATCGGTGCGACGGTAGAAATTTTTGCGGACAGCCTACGACAGAAAAAATCGCTCCTGACCGGTCGCGGATATCTATCCCAACCCGAAACCATCCTGCATTTCGGTTTGGGAAAAAGAAGCTCCATCGATAGTTTGAGAATACATTGGCCCGATGGCAAGGGCCAAAAAATAGGGAAAGTTGCTGCTGATACCGTCCTCACTATTTCCTATAATCCAGATGCTACCGTCCTACAAACTATAAAGGACACGAGCAATACCGTCCTTTTTCGGGAGGTAGCTACCGAGTACAATCTGAATCATTTGAGCGAGGATCACGATTTTATCGATTTTAACTTTCAGGGAACGATACCGCATAAGTTCTCGCAATACGGCCCGGCCCTTGCCGTTGGCGATATCAACAACGACGGTCTTGACGATATGTTCGTGGGCGCAAGCCGTAGCTTTAAGGAAAAATGGTTTATCCAACAAAAAGACCAAACCTTTGTGCAGCAAGAAGTGGCCTATAAAAACTCTGCCGAATTGCACGAAGAAGACACGGGCACCCTGCTTTTCGATGCGGATAACGATGGCGACCTTGATTTGTACATCGCGCGTGGCTGTGCCCAATACCCCGAAGGCCATGAATTTTATACCGATGTTCTGATGATCAACGATGGTAAAGGCAATTTCACCTATTCGGAAAACGGCCTGCCCAATATGCGAGCGAATTCCTCTGCGGTAAAGGCCGCGGATTTTGATAGAGACGGCAATCTCGACCTGTTCGTCGGCAGCAGGGTATTGCCTTTTTCCTATCCTAAACCGGACCGTTGTTATATTTTAAGAAATGATAGCGCCAAGGATATCCCAAAATTCGTGGACGTGACGGAAGAGATATCCCCAGAGTTACAATTTCCAGGATTGATCAGCGATGCCCTGTGGACGGACTTTAACGGAGATTCTTGGCCCGACCTTATTCTGGCCGGCGAGTGGATGCCCCTACGTTTCTTTAAAAACGAATCGGGGAGACTGGTAGAGGTTACGGAAACTACCGGTATCGCAAATCATTTGGGATGGTGGAACAGCTTGGCCGCGGCCGATCTCGATAACGACGGCGATATCGACTACGTCGCCGGTAACGTAGGCGAGAATATCAACTTTAAAGGCACAAAAGAAGAACCCGTGAGAATATACGCCAAAGATCTCGATGGAAATGGCACAATAGATCCACTAATTTCCTATTATCTTAGAGATAGTGTTGGCACCAAAAAAGAATATCTGTACCATCCTTGGCAAGATGTAACCAAACAGTATGTGGGCATCCGAAAAAGGTTCAATTCGTTCGGGGAATTCGGAGAATCGACCTTGCCCGAAATGTTTCCCGACGGCCTTTTGGATGATGCTACCGTACTTTCCATGAATTACATGAAAACGGCTTGGATAGAAAACCTGGGTGGAGGAAAGTTTAAAATTCACTCGCTGCCCGTAGCTGTACAAATAGCACCGGTTTACGGAATTTTACCCCAAGATTTAGATGACGATGGGTATATGGATATTTTGTTGATCGGGAACGATTTCGGAATGGAAGTCCAGCAAGGCCCGGCCGACGCCATGGTCGGACTTGCCCTTAAAAATAATGGCGATGGCAGTTTCGCACCCGTTCCTTTGAATGAAAGTCATTTCTTCGTGCCGGGGGACGGTAAAAGCCTTGTAATTTCTGATGAAAAGAGCCTGATTGTAGCTTCCCAAAACAACGATTCGTTAAAGATATTCGAGCGTAATCAAAAATATCCCAGTCGAATCATCCCATTACAACCTAATGAAATAAAAGCCGAAATCAGCTTTCAAAATGGTCAAAAGCAGGTAAGAGAGTTCTACTGGGGTAGTACGTTTCAATCGCAGTCAAGCCGTTCGATTTCTGTACCCTTAAACGCTACAGAAATTCGGTTTTTTGATAATTTTGGTGAGGAAACACGAAAGATTCAAACTAGAAAATAGTATTAAGGAACACACCTTTTAAATTATTAGAAAATGACGCGCCTGCAATGAAATTTCAGGGTTTTAACGTTTTATCTGATGATCAATTTATCCCATTTTCCAAAATCACCATATCAAAGTCCGACTCACGCCAATTTTTGGATAGATCTTCAGGCAGAGGAGTAAACGAATACGTAAAGCATGTTAGAACGATATCTTCGTCACCATCGCTATCGATATCACCGGCATCCATCAAAAACCATCTTCCTGAGATATCTTTCGGTAGATTAAACGCTTCAAAACTAAAATCTGCGCTGTTTTTATTTTCTAGGTAAACAAACGATTGCTCGGGCCTGATGTTGTAGTCAGGGAATGTGGAAATCAGGGCAATGTCAACGTCTCCGTCCTGATCGAAATCCCTGCTGACACTACGCGTCGCTCCATAGAAGGGATAAAAAAACGCTTCTGAGAAATGATTCGACCCGTCGTTTAAATGGATTCTTAGTCCGTGATACGGTTTAAGAACCGGCGTTTTATCGCCATTATCACCGTGCACCGTAATGATGTCTTGATCACCATCGCCGTCATAATCTAACATCTCGAACCAACTGCTTCCGTATACGGGGCTGAAACGGATAACCTGTTCCGGCCTGAAATCAAAATCGCCAGTTTGATAAAGAATAGTGATGCCCTCGTTGCCTTGGGCGGTCATCACAATGATATCGTCCGCACCATCATTATCCATATCCTGTATAATCGTTCTAAGTGTTCCCGGTTGGTTCAACAATATTCTTTTTTCGAATGACGTACCGTTCTTTTTTGCTAAAAGGGAAAGTTGACCCGTTAGGTTTCCGAATTCGCAAACGAGAATTTCATCAGTACCATTATGATTAATGTCGTATACCTGCGTATGTACGGGACGATGAAAATCAAAGGGCAATTGATCACCTGATGCATTGCGAAATACACTAATCTTACCTGCAGATCTCTCGGAAGGCTCGAGAATACCTACCGTGGTGAAAAATGCGGTACTGTCTGTTGCGTTGACTGCGGTAATGGTATTTCCCAGAGTGAATCTTTGTTTAAGACCCCCGGTAACTCCACTATATTCGAATACCTTCCCCCGCAAATCGGCGATAACCATAGCTTTTTTTTGTGGGTGAAATTCGGCAAATGTTATCGAACTTCCATCCAAACTATCCACATCGATAGTCTTCGCGGTAAATAAGTCCATTTTTTTGGTTGAACCCATATTCTCGATGGTTCTTAAACTATCGGGAGCATTCGAAACCACATAGTCCACAAGCAGCTTCCAGTCTTCTTTTGAGATGGAAGGAGCTACATCATAGACACCGGATTGTATCATGGCATATTGCTCTTCAAAGGTATATCCCTTGTAAGGATCGTACGTGGAATCTCGAACGCCCATTCGTGATCCCATCTCCGGCAGCACCGCATCTTTCCATAATTGCTTCGGTAAATCTTGGGGATCGGGAGCTAAATGACAGCTTGCGCAATGTGCTTCATACAGCACTTGTCCCCTTTTATTTTTGGAATTTGAGCAGGAAATCCCAATGAGGAAGAAAAAGGTTAAAATGGTATAAAGTATTCTGTTCTTCATAAAATAGTATCAAAGATACTGCTCTCTAACCAATCTTATTCCCTCTAGGTTATCCAATCTGTATCCCCCCCTATGCCTGTTTTACCTAAAACGATACTTCAAGGTTCAGCCTTGAGTTGTCCGCAATCCTCTACTTTAACAATCTTCGAGACCAAATTTCTTCTGAGTTGTTATGGAAATCTGCGTAATTTCAGTATTATTGCTAAAAATTTGGGTGTTCTTTAACATTGTTGAAAAGGTCGGTAAAAGAAAACAATTATAAGCTCAAACTAACTTCATCTAAGAAATCAACTTAACTATGAATCAAAAACAAGGTTACAAATCGTGTAGTCACAAAGAGAACTTTTTTTCTTTAAAGATCGTGCTATTTTCGATGCTGATCTTTGCAGGAGTTCAAATCGCACCTGCAAACGATGGAATACCTGTGAAAAACGGGGAATCTAGTAATCAAATCCAGTCCACTGTTACCGGTACGGTAACCGACGATATGGGCTCGCCGCTTCCAGGAGCAAGTGTTCTTGTAAAAGGCACCACCAACGGAACCCAAACAGATTTTGATGGCAACTATACCATTTCGGCGGATGCCAATGCAACTTTGGTCGTTAGCTATATCGGTTTTCTGACCCAGGAGATTGCCGTAAATAGCCAAACATCGGTCGATGTGCAATTGGCTGAGGATACAGCCCAATTGGACGAAGTAGTGGTAGTGGGGTACGGTACTCAAAAGAAGGAGGCTGTAACAGGAGCCGTATCCACAATTTCTTCCGATGATATTGTCGCCTTACCAGTAGCCAGCTTTACCGAGGCACTACAAGGTAGGGTTTCCGGTATTCAAGTTACCAATTCAGGTGGTCCCGGAACTAGCCCTATCGTGCAGATTAGGGGTATATCGTCAATTAGCTATGCCGCAGATCCTTTATATGTAGTAGATGGTTATCCAGTAGGTGGCTTGAACGACTTTGATAGTAATGACATCGAATCGATTTCAGTTTTAAAAGATGCGAGTTCTACGGCTATATATGGTTCAAGAGCTACAAATGGTGTAGTCATTGTAACCACTAAAAGAGGACGCCCAACCAATGGTGAAGTTGAATTTACCTATCGGGGGTTTTCCGGTTTCGCCCAAGCCTCTAAAAAACTAGATCTTTTAAACAGGGAACAATATTTGGAATTCGGAAGGGAACTTTTAAGCAATGCAGGTGCCACTTTTCCGTCAAGATGGTCAAATCTAAATACTCCTATCTATGCCGGTGCAAGCCAAACTTATGCAGAGACCGATGAAGATTACCAAGATGCACTTTTCAAAACGGGGGTCACCACTTCGCACAGCATAGGTCTAAGGGGAGGTTCTGAAAAATCACGTTTCTTTGGATCTTTTGGTTACTTTAAGCAAGATGGTACTATTGTAGGCACCGGTTTTCACCGCTATAATTTTAGAGTGAATTCCGATCACGAAATTAAAGATTGGCTTACTATAGGCCAATCATTGACCCTATCGAACGCCGAAAGAAAAAATGAGGCCTCTCTTGGTGGCCGGACCGCGATACAGAATACAATTAGAGGTGTTCCATATATCCCTTTAAGGGACCCTACTTTACCAGGTGGGTTAAGGGCTCCGGATGGATCCGACGGAACTGATCCTGAAAACCCGCTACGAGGTGGTCTAATAGACACCAACATCAATAGTAATGTACGTATTTTTGGTACTGCCTATGCCGATGTAAAGTTGACCGATGGATTGTCCTACCGATTTACCGCAGGCATCGATTGGAACAATTTTAGAAACAATCAACTGCAACCAATCTATTTTGACGGATTTAAGGGTCGAAATGAAAATATTATCATAGATGAGCAAAGCACTTCTACGGGCAACTACTTTTCAAATCAGTTGAATTATGTAAAGAATTGGGGAAATCATAATCTTGATGTTATCGGTGTCGCCGAGCGACAA
>RCMY010003954.1_pt1 | contig 12973 bp, 12 predicted proteins | sample 2041341 | NCBI WGS metagenome assembly RCMY01 (sample SAMN09708234, study PRJNA481090) | Marine sediment metagenome, whole genome shotgun sequencing project. | reverse complement strand
TCCATTTATTGATATGTTTCTCTCGGCTACTATCTGTCCTGATTTATTTACCAAACCTTTTCCAATATTAATATCATTTCCTGAATAGATATTTACTTCATTTTCAAGATCACCTGTTATTAATATATTTCCTGCCTGTGTACCGTTTCCCTTCAAAGTTACCTTATCTGCATCTATTGTAAGGTTGCCTTCTGTATACGTAGAAGTATTTTGGGTAAATTCCTTACCCTTTATTTCTATTCCTTCATTTCCCAGATTTTTGTTAGTTACTATGGTTCCATCTGCATTTATTCTTAATACCTTTTGTGCTATATTATCCCCGGCAACTCCAATATTTCCATTTACTCCTACTATCTTTATCTGATTTCCGTAAATACTTCCAAATGCTGAAGATGATATCAAAAGCTCATTGTTATTTACTCCCTGTTTTGTGTGATCTCTTGTATGAGGATTATAGTCAAAATCTCCTGCTATCAGGTCCATATCTGCATCCTTTGCATATATCTGACCATCTATATACATCTGTTTTGATAAGAAAGCTAAATACTGCAATCCTTCTGCATTTATTCCTTCACGACCAATTTCTATCTTTCCTCCACGAATATTGAAAGGAAGCAGATCTCCGTTTCCATCTAAGTCCACTCTTGAGGTTGTAAATATCGCTTTATCAAAATTTATGAAGCCCGTATTGTTTAAATAGAAACCATTCTGTGATGAAAATATTATATCCGTTTTATTTTCTGACATCACTTCAAGCCAGTTTTCTATCTCTACTCTGTTATTTCCACCTACCCTGTTTAATATTAATCTTGCGGCCTGTTCTTTTGTGAGATTTGGATTAGCTGCCATCATTCCTGCAAGATAGCTTCTTCCTACTCCCTGACCAAAGTTATTAAATACTGTAGGATCTTTTGTTCTAAACTCACTAAAATCATTAACTGAGATACCTCTACCATTGGGGGTGTTTATGTTTACAATGTTCGCACCATTTTGTGCTCTGTCTACACTTGTTTTCTGCGGTACATTTTTATCTACCTTTATATCTGCAAACAGCATGCTGTTCAACATTCCAAGTAGTAATCCTACTGCTACATTCCTTTTTACAATGTTATACCTTTTCCCTTTCTTCATTTTTCCTCCTTTTATTCATTCTTACAAAAAAAGTAACATCTTAAAAATATTAATTTGATTACAGTTTTACCTATATTTTCATTATTACTTTTAAAACGTCACCTTTGTTTTTCCTTTTATTTAGTATATATTATCCTTAGTATCATTGTCAATATTTTATTATACTAATATGAAGTTTATATGAACAAAAAAAGAGTCCTTTATCAAACTCTTCCTTTTTAATCTATTCATCTTTAATATATTTATTGTTTACTTTTTTCATATCCTGTAACTCAATTATTAAATCTGGATCATAATTATGCATTATCATATCAAAAGTTACACCTGGATCTAATTCATAAAATAGACAATAAATTAAATACAAATGTTTTAAATTATACTTTTTATATCCAGCCTCAACATTTCTCACAAAAGCATTAGATACATTTAAATGTGTTGAAATATCAATTGTAGTTAAAGAAAATTTCTTTCTTAACTTTTTTACATTTTTAGTAATTTCTCTATCTAATTTATTTATAGTTACCATTTAGTATCACCAATACAATTCTATAAAAATATTTTTAAATTTAAGTACCTGTTAGGTAGACAAAAATAAAAAAATATGATAACATAAAATAATTAAAAGAAAACTACCTTGCTTAAAATAAATAAAAATAACACTTCCAAATTTTAAAGTGTTATTTTTTAATGATTTCTATTTATAACAGTGCTATTAAAGTTTATATTTTATAATAAATTTTTAGCTTTTGCTTATCATTTCCCTACTACTTTTTATTATGTCGGCAAATTTAGATATAATATACTGAAATTACAAACTTCAATGACATTCAGATGAAGTTTGAATTTATACCTTGAATTAACAAGAGCTTTATTATTTATACCATATTATTAAAAAAGAGCAATTAAGCTCTCTCTGGTTTTTAGACTTAAAACTTTATATAGTATACTTATAAATTCTTGTTTTCTCTTCTATCTATTTTATATTCCAAACAACTTACTATTTTGTAAAGTTTTTTAATTATATTGTTGAATTGTGAAATTCAAAATTATTAATATTATCGATTATGAATTCTCCATTTGTCAACTCTAACCATTTATTTACATATTCAATAAATTCTTTTATATATTCTGAATATAAAATTGTATAATTTTTACTCAACATATATGAATTCAATAGTTTTGTTTCCTTAACTAAGAAGTCTCCGAAATCTTGAACTAAAAATTTGTCTTCACCTAATATTTTCAATAAGAGATATCTATTTGGATATTTTTCATTTTTTTGATTCATAGTATTTCCTTTAGTTAATTTATATAAAGTATTTTCTTTTTTTAGATCAATAAATATATTAGTATTTCTTCCTGAGTTAAAAAATTTATCAAAAGATCCAATCCACTTCATGATTTTTATCATGATAGTTTTTACTTCTTCACTAAAGGATAATAATAAGGTTTTATCAACAATTAGTTTCATATTATTAGCATTTACTTCAAAAGATTTATAAAGTTGAAATCCAATAAAAATATTGGACTCAATTTTTTCTTTTATTTCTTGAATAGATAAATCTAAAAATTTTGAAGTTATTTTTTGAGATAGACCCTCAGAATAATTAAAAATTATTTTTGTCAAGTGATTAATAAGGGTTAAAATTTCTGTATCTATTTCTACCTTTATGTAATCATTTATTTCATTTGTAAAAAGATTTTTATTTAATATCTCTAACATAGAATTTTCTATTATTTTTGATATATTATGCTTAAATGTTGATCTTTCCTTATTTGTTAAATCATATGTTACAAGCCTTCTCTGTCTCAAATCAAAGGGTAAATCTTCTATTTTTCCATAAGCAGTATTATAAAAACAAATTATTTTTTCCCATCCTAGTGTTTTAGCTGCATATCCTAATTCAATTAAAACATTAGGATTCGGAGTTTTCTTTCCACTATAATCAGAATTAATTATTGATATATCTGCTATGAAAACTTGAGCTCTATCTATTTTTTTAAAAATAGTCTCTACTATATCAGGTGTGCCTACCGTATTTTTAGTATCTCTTTCAATATTTAATTCTACAGTAAAAGTATCATTTTTACTTAAATTTTTAATTGCTTTTTTTATACATTCTTCTATAAAACTACGGTTATTATTATTTGGTAAATCAGATTGCCATGAATAGAATATTATATTCTCCATTTATTTTATTCCACCCTTTCTATTATCCTATCATATTCCATAATTTCATGAACTCAGCCATAAATTTTTCTGCTATTTCTCGATTATCATAGATCGATATATTTTCATTATTATACTGAGCTTTTACTGTCCAGTTATATGAACCACTAATTACTGTCTTTGAGTCAATTATACAAAACTTGTTATGCATTAGATTTTCATAAGGTTTTATTGGAAATACTGCTTTTGTCTCAAAATACTCCTTACATCTAGCTAAGTATTTTTGATTAATACTATCATTTACCATGATGATTCTTATACTTAATCCTTCTTTTTTCTTTTTATATAACTCATTTAGAATAGTCCTATCTGTTATCCAGGCAACTGATACCCATATCGAATATTTTGAAACTCTTATCTGCTCTATAATTTGAGCCTGTATACCTTCAAAATGGGGTGTAACTTTCACATCATCCGGAAGATCTTCTCCTGTTATTTTATATACTCCGTCAAAATCTTGAAATTTATACCCATCATATTTAATTATTTCATTTATTTTCTCTACTGCAACATCTCTATTTAAACTCTCATCCTTGGCAAAATGCTGGGAATCTATTATTGACTCGAGTATGATTTTTAACTTCCTGTTTCCGTTTGATTCTTTCAATATTTTTTCAGCATATCGGTTTCTTGATAATCCCTCAGGTAAGCCAAGTGGCTGTTCATTGTTTTTGTCACGATTATAAACTTCTCTTATTCCAACTGGTCTAAATAATTCTAATATTTTAGGGCCTGATAGCTTAGGAGTATATCCACAATCACCTGTTATATACTTACTTAACACTTCTATTGATAAATCACTTAATTTCATACATCCCCCTTTATAATAATTTATATTCATTGCCACTTGATATTTTTAAATGCACTTTCTAATTCATTTATATTTTGATAACGTTCTTTGTGGTTATCTGAAATTCCATTATTTATAAAGCCATTTAACATTTCATTTTTATGTTTTTTGATCCCATTTGTCCTGCCAGTTAATATATAGTAGATTAACTTAGTGAAAGCATATGTTTCATGTACCATATTATAATTCTGAAATCCATGTTCATATACGGATAATTTGGGATCATTCAATGCTCCTTTTATCTCCGAACTTAAGCTAGTTAACTCACTCTTTTTTATTTTTACTAACCCAAAATCAGAAATTTTAACAACATATCCATTATCATACCTTTTTAAAAGGATATTTTTAGGATTTATATCTCTATGTAGTAATTCTTTACTATGTAGGTATTTAAATGCAGTTATAATCTTTTTTATTAAATCAATTCTAGTTTCTAAATTTATTTTTTTATTTTTATCAATATAATCATATACTGTTTCATCAAGATACTCCATAGTATATTCTCTTTTTTCTTCATTATAGTTATAAACTTCTACTATATAAGGTGAATTAAGTTTGCTCATTTCTAAATATTCTCGTCTAAATCGTTCGTATTCTTTATCATTTAAATCATCTTTGGCTCTCTTTATTACAAAGTTTCTATTATAATGTGTATCATAATATTTATAAACTTCTGCATACGAACCCTCTCCTATTTTTTCAGAATAATAATAGTTTTTAGTATCTTCTCTTACAATTTCAATAGCAGACTTTAATCTAAAAATTGGTTCAAATTCAACTATTTTTATCTTTTTAAAATCGTCTGGTATACGGCTGCCCCTTTCCTCCAAAAAAGAAAGACAGTACTCAAATATATTTAAATATCCAATTAATTCAAAATCATATAGAGTATTTTTAAAATATTGTGAACATTTATTGATTTCTTCTATTATATAAATTAAGGTTGCACTTTCATAAACTACATAGTAATAATTACTACGTTCAACCCTCTCATTCATATCCTTAAATAGATCATTAACTATATAATGAAACAACGAAAATAATTTCATAATATCTTTATTTTCAACATTTGAATACACATCATAGGGATCTAATTTCTCTATTTCAAAATATTTTGTAGTTCTATAATCATTTTGATATTCAGTAAGCTTTTTCTTCAAAAATTTTTCTGGATATTTTTTCATATAACCACCTTTTATTTTATAAAATTCTATTCAAGGTACTTCTGAGGTAAAAAAGAGCCCGAGGGTCTCGCGATCCCAAATGCTATCTAAACTATATTAAAAAAATAATTTATTTCGTTTCGTTTATATAACTTCTTAAATTACTGTATCCCTTAGTAATAGAGGGATTAACAATATAAAAAAAGCTAAGTAAGGTAGACTTATGCACTTCGTTTTAAATATCCTCTGGAATATAAAAGGTACTTTCAGAGAATATTGTTGTATACGGGTCTTGCGAGTCCCGATATCCATATATTTATTTAATTTTTTTATATTCATGTCCTGTCCATTATGAAAAGGCCCTGATATATTATAAATTTTATATGAGTCAGTGAATCACCAACCCACTAAATTATTTGTCATTATCCCGGGACAATAAATGTTTTGGGATCCTCACCTTCTAAGACTTGCCCATTATCGTAAACTTTATTTTTATCTCTTGCATAATTCCAAAATAAAACTTCAAATGTTTTTATATCTGCTCCTTCTATCTTCTTACCATAAAAATAAATATTTCTTTTATCTTTATAGTATCCTTCACCCAGACTTTGGAAAGTTTTAGGTTCTGCTCCTATTATCTTCTTTGATAAGAAATATACATTTTTCTGATCTTTTGAGTATTGTTCATTAATAATATCTATTGTTTTTATATCTGCTTCTGTTATTCTTTCATCTTTATAATATAGGTTTTTTTCATCTTTTGAGTAATTATCATTTATTCTTTTAAACATTTTGGGGTTTGAATTTACTAACTTTTTTATCTCTCCATTTTCATTTATATAATATACTCTATTTTTATCATTAAAATATTGTTTGTCTAGGATTGCAAATGTTAGTGGATCTACATCATTTATTTTTTTATTATAATAATATACATTATTCTGGTCTTTATAAAAATTATCATTTATCTTATCAAATGTAGCTGTATTTATTCCACTCTCTACTTTTCCATTATAATACACATTGTTTTTGTCTTTTGCATAATAACCATTTATTTCATAAAATGTGATTGGGTCAGAATTTATAAGCGTTTTTCCTGCAAAATACACATTATCTTTATCTTTTGCATATTTTTCTTTAGTACTGTTGATAATTCCTTTTTCAATATACTGTTTTTCATTATTTAAAATTATTTCAAAAGTATCAGTATCTGCAGATGTTAATATAATCCCATTATAGTATACATTGCTTTTATCTTTCGAATAACCGTATCCCAAAGCTTGAAATGTTTTAATATTTGCATTCTTTATTTTATTATTTTCAAAGTACACACCATTTTTATCACTATACGTCACAGCTGCTGTAGCACATGTTGTGCCCCAAATTGAATTTCCAGTGTTAAAGTGTAGTGATAGTATTTTAAATGTCTTAGCATCTATATTGTTAAGTATATTTCCCTCAAAATAGACACTGTTTTTATCTTTTCCATATCTTGACTGACTGGCTCCTATAGTATCCTCAGATATAAATGTAGCTGCATCTGCATTTGGAAGTAAAATTTTATTTTCTCCATTTTTATTATAAAATCCTGTGTAGTAAACTTTATTATCTTTAACTTCATAATTTGAAATAAAACAATCTAGTGAGAATCCATAATTTGATACTAAAAATAATAACATTAAATATAAAATCTTCATTTAAACTCCTTTTTTTATTATAATATGTTTTTATGACTGAAATAACTGGCCATTTTCTGCAACTGTCTTATATTATTTAGCAAGGGGTGTACATTTTAAATAGTCACTAAATCTAAATTAGGAGTGAGAAAAATATGATTCCCTTATCTAAATCACTTTGAGTAATGTAACATTACCCTATTACAAACATTGGCTTCGTTGTCTAAGTGTTCTTAGTTAAATTGATAATCTGATCTTAAAATCAAAATATGGAGTTTTAAGAGACTTATTTTTTGGATTTCTTATCATTTATTATATTTTTAAGTGTTAATCTTCTAAATCCCATTCACCGTCATCACATTCGTGACCTGAGAGAAGCATCTTTTTAAAATACTTTAGTAACTCTTTTTCCAATTCTACAAATTCATCATAATCGATTTTATATTTGTCGTCATCAATAAGCAGCCTGACATAACCATAATAGCCATTCGCTGTTTCCGAAATATCAATGCTGTAATTCTTCTTTTCAAGGTATCTGATAAAATCTGAAACTCCATTTTTCCCGATTATATATTCATCGTACTCATCATTGTCAAAAATCCTTCTAAAATTCAAACGATTCGTTTTATAATCGAATGCAGCAATTAATTTGTTCCTATCTATATTTTTTATAGTGTAACCTTGAGGACTAATTATAGATATTTCGTTATAAGTATCGGCGTGTTCATCTGAATCTACAGAAAAATCTAAATCCTCCAACTGTTCAATTGCGGCATTTAATGCGTATTCTGCCTCACGCTCAGCTTCTTCCTCTAAATCATGACCGATTAGTTCAAGATATGTTGTGTCTAACTCATTGGCTATTTGATCTAAAACATCTATAGGTACTGTTATTTTACCACTTTCATATCTTTGAATAGTAAGAGGTGTCTTTCCCAGTAATTCTGATAGTTTAACTTGTGTCAAACCTTTTATTTTTCTGTATTTTTTTATATTACTACCTATTTTTTTATTTGTTTGGTATTGATAATCTCTATAATTCATGATACCACCTGTATATTGATTTTTATATATTTTAACATGGTTTTCTTAATTCTCAAAATTATTTTATTGACAAACACATCTTTTATATGATATGTTATATATATCTTTTAAAAGATGCGTGTTTATTTTTAGTGTCATGTAAATGATATTAGATACATAGAAAAGCGAGGAGATGGGAATATATGAAATTAAATGTATTAAAAGGCAAATTAGTAGAAAATGAGTTGGATTTTGGAGCATTGGTTAAGCCTTTGAGCATAAATTATTCAACTGTATTAAAGAGACTGAGCGGACAATGTGAATTCAAACCAAGTGAAATATCAAAGCTGAGAAAACTCTTAAACTTAACGGACCAAGAGGTCATTGAAATATTTTTTGATTAGAAAGGAGAAAAAATATGCAGATAGAAGTATTTAGAACCAAATGTAAGACAGTAGCATCAGGAGGCAGAATTAGAGGAGAATGTCAAACTTTAGAATATCTTGAGGAGGAAATAAATGATTTTATCTGGAAAGTAAAAGTTATAGATATAAAACATACTCTTTCTGCACATGATACAACTTTTCACTTTTTTACAATAATGTATGAAGAAGAGGATTAAAAGGAGGGCCTTACAATGAATTTTAAAGAATGTTATAAAGGCTTTCTACAGGCTAATGGTAAAGCTCCTGCAGTATCTTACACTGGAAAAAATATTAATTTTTTACCTTATGAAGCAGCCAAAACTTATAATGAATTTGTTGGAATATTAGCGGATAACACAATACTGGTAGATGTAGATAATGAACATGAGGGAGAATTATTAAAATCAATCCTCGTGGAATTGGATATTAAGTGCCCTATACTAAGAACTACAAGAGGTTATCACTTCTTATTCAAACATAATAATATGTATAAAAAAATTATGACAGCAATAAAAACTCCAATAGGAATAACTATTGATATCAAATTCGGAGCTCGTAATGGTGTTCAATCTTTAAAATTAAATGGTATTGAAAGAGAAATATTGAGTAACCCAAATTATGACGAAATAACAGAAATACCAAGATTTCTGTATGTGCCTGTTAAAAATTCTTTTAAAAACCTTAATATTATTGAAATGGTAGATGGATCCGGGAGAAATTCAGCCTTAAGTGCCCATAAATTCAATTTATATAAGAATGGTTTTTCTGATGATGAAATAATAAAGATATGCAACATTATAAATGACTATATTTTTTATGAATCACTGGACGATGAAGAATTTAAAACTATCATGAGAGATGAAAATATCCAAAAGCAAATCAGATTTTTTGAAGACAAAAAATTCTTACATCATAAATTTGCTGAATATATCCGGGATAATTTTCATGTGAAAATGATCAATGACAGATTACACATTTATAATAACGGATATTATAAACTAGATAAGAATTACAAGACAATACAAAAATTTATGATTGATACAATACCTTTTCTAGACACAAGACAAAGAAGAGAGACTATGAATAATCTGGAAATTATTAGCAAAGAGGTAAAGTCAGATAAATATCATATCTGTTTCAATAATGGACTTTATCATGTTAAAACTCAAAAATTTATACCTCATACACCAGATATAATATGTACCAACAAAATACCGCATGATTTTAATCCTGAAGCAAAGAGAAATGAAATAGACAGGATTGTATCAAGTTTTGTATGTGATGATGAACAGCTAAAGGCTTTGCTTTATGAAATAATAGGCTATATATTTTATCCTGAACCTTTTCTTGACAGATGTTTTATTATAAAGGGTGATCATGATAATGGTAAAAGTAAATTTCTGCATATGATTGAGTGTATGGCTGGTAAGGATAACGTCAGCTTTCTTGATTTAAAACAGTTTAGTGACAGATTCACTCCTGCAATGTTATACGGAAAAATTGTTAATTTGGGTGATGATATATCTAACCAGTTTGTATCTGATACTGCTATTTTTAAAAAACTTGTTACATCAGAACCTATTATTATAGAAGAAAAAGGAAAAAACGCTGTAATTTACAAACCGAGGATAAAACACTTTTTTGGAGCAAATGAAATTCCCAGATTTCCAGATATGACCGGTGCAATAAAGAAAAGAGTCTTGATAATCCCCTTTAATAATGATTTTAGTCCAGGAAGTCCAAACAGAGATGAATTTATAAATGATAAACTAGAGAAAGAAGAGAATCAAGAGGCCCTTATCCAGTTAGCAATTGAGGGCCTTAACAGAATAATGAAAAGGACAAAATTAATACTTCCACAGTGTGTAGAAGATGAGCTCAAAACATTTGATTATGACAACAATCCAATATTAACATTTATTGATGAAAAAGACGCAGCATATCCAAATGGTGGATGGTATTTAAGAAAATCCACAAGCTCAGTCTATTATGAGTATGATCGTTGGTGTGATAGCAACGGATATAAAGCCTTTAGTCAACCAAAATTTTCAAAAGAATTGAAAAAGCTAAAGCAATTGGATATTAAAAATATCAGAGAAAATGGAAATGTTGCAAGATGTTTTATACAAGAATGTCTTGTAAATTAAGGGTGTTATGCATTCCTACTCTCCCAGTTGGCTAATATTACTGCATTCTATGTACTTTTGTTACGCTTAGTTATGCATTTGTTGTAATAAGCATAACAGCAGAATGCATTATTACTACTGAACTAGAATATATCTTGTTACGTTGTTACTCTTATATTTATATTCTTATATATAGATAAAGTAATAAAAAAATAAAATATATATATTTATATATATAAAGGAATGAGAAGAGATGTGTAACAGTAACAGAATAGAATCAAACATTGGAAAATAAAAGGTTCTAGTGTGTTACACAATGAAACGACATCCGTAACATTTTATAAAAAGCTGAATAATGTTGAAATAAAATAATAAAAGGTGTGATAATTATGACAATATTAGAGAAATTAATAACACTGCATAAGATAACTAAGAAAGATTTAGCATTACAACTGGAAATTAGCACTAAGACATTAAATAAAAGACTAAAAGGTATAAGTGAATGGAGAATACAAGATATTCATAATATTGCTGATATATTCCAGCTTATGCCTTGGCAGTTAGAACTAATGTTTTTCAGTAATTCAAAAACCGCTAATGACAAACAAGCACTGGAGATATGGGGGGAATTACTGAATTATTTTATTAATAGAAATGCTACAGCAAAATAAAAAACTGAGAAATGCTGAGGTACTGCAAAATACTGCAATAAAATGTAGGGAAATGTTGGAAATAAAATTTTGTAATTGCTAAGAAATGCTAAGGTACAAAATATTAGTATTCTACATCTGACATTATAAATGTAACCTGAGAAAACCTATATATTGAACTAGATAAAACTAGACTTTTTTCAATGAAAGGAATGATGAAATGAAAAGCTTTTTAGAAACTACAGCAGGATTTATATTATTTATGGGTCTGTCTAAAATAAAAAAAAGAGATAGCAATCTGGCCGGATTAACTATCTCAACATTAAAAATCATACTAACTAATGCTAACATATAAAATTTTAAAAATCAATAACTTTATTAATACTAAGGAGTGATAAATAATGAATAAAACTTTAGATAATGATAGCCTAAATATAATTATATTCAAAATAAAAAAATTATATAAAAAACAAAAACAAAGAGAGGATAATAAATGCAAAACTGCATAATATATGCCAGAGTTAGTACAACAATGCAGGAAGATAATGAAAGCTTAAAATATCAAATTCTTAAGGCCCAAGACTACGCTTTACTGAAAGGCTACAGTATTAAAAAAGTAATATCTGATGTTGAATCCGGCGGCAAAGATGACCGCCCTGGGTTCATAGAATTACTAGAAGAGATACAAAAGAAATCATTTGATATATTAATTGTTTTTGAAACTTCTAGGATATCAAGAAGTACTAGAACGTTATTAAACTTTGTTTTTGAGCTTACTAAACAAGATATAAAATTTATATCTATTTCACAACCTGAGTTAGACACAACTACACCTACTGGTATGTTATTCTTCCAAGTTCAATCTGGATTGGCTGAGTATGAAAGAAAACAAACCTCTATAAGAACAAAATCAAATAAACTTGCTCGTGCTAAAGATGGAAACTGGCAAGGCGGTAATCTACCTTTTGGATATACCAAAAATAAAGATAATAATATTATTCCCGATGAAGAAAATGCTGAAATTTTAAAGAATATGTACTTAGACTATATCGAATATCAATCTTTAAAAAAAGTTGCTGAAAAGTATCAAAGAAATATTTCCAGTATAAAGTTTATGCTTTCAAATAAATTTTATATTGGTAAGCTACCTTATGGGAAACAAGAAAATAATCTTGATACAAATACTTATAAAAGAAATAAAGAATTCAAACATTTTTTTGAGGGAAGGCACTCGCCTATTATAGATTTAGATATTTTTGACACTGTCCAGAATTTAATAGCCAAAAAAAGGATCAGAAAATCTAATGGTTTATTATTCTCCGGAATCCTAAAATGTCATTGTGGCGGCAAAATGTATAAGACTTCTACCAGAGGTTATATCGATTATAAGTGCAACTCTTGCCGTAAAACAATAAGCTCAAGCAAAATAGAACCTATAATTATAAGAAAAATCTTAAAAATGACAGAACTAAAAAAATTGAATAACAGGGCCTCTATAGATAATATCTTGAAATTACAGGATAAAATAAATATGATAAATAAGAAACTTAGTAAATATAATGATGAGAAAGTTAAACTTATAGACTTACTTACAAAAGAACTTATAACAGAAGATGAATTTATATCCTCTAAAAGAAAGGTTGACAATAAAATACAGCTTGAGCAAGTAAATATAAAAAAGTATAGCTCCATGATTGCA
>RCMY010003953.1_pt1 | contig 12975 bp, 13 predicted proteins | sample 2041341 | NCBI WGS metagenome assembly RCMY01 (sample SAMN09708234, study PRJNA481090) | Marine sediment metagenome, whole genome shotgun sequencing project. | reverse complement strand
ACAGGGTAGAAATAACTATTGTAGCAATCACGAGGTACATAAAGACCTGCTTCCTTGTCCCATTTAGCATTTTTAACACCGAGATTTTCGGCAGGAACAAACTCAGTATTGAAGCGGACTCCATACTCAGACAGAGCGGCCTTATTAGACATCGTAAGGAAACCTAACAAGTCCTTTAAATACTTAGGGTATTCCTTATCTGTCACAGTACCTTTCTTATCCCTCAGGTACTCAAAGTATTCCAAGACACCATTCACGCCAAGGGTCAAGAACTGCTTATCAATGTCCATGAATCCCTGTGTGTAAGCAGGGAGCAAACCCGCATCAATATAGTCTTTCAACACTTCACGATGAGCCAACAGGTACTTGTGTACTCTGTCCACCACTTCGTCAAGCTTGATGCCACACTGCCCAATGCGGTTGATGTTCAGGCTAATAACACGAGCAGAACCTGTAACGACACCACCTGCACCCAAAGTATAACTGAATGTGTTGTCTGCCAATTCATTTCGTAAGCGGCAGTTGTGAGTTTGGATACCATTCGCCAAGGTGAAATACGGTTCTTTTCCATCTGCCATATTAAAGCAGTATACAGGCTCGTCATAGTTCGTTATTTCCTGTACCTCAGATACTTTAAAGAAAGTACCATTAAGTGTTATCTTATATACATCACCCATAGAGCGTTTATTCTGCGGGTCATACCATCGAATGCAATACAGAGGGAAATTGCGAGTAAACTCTTCCCCACGAATGATTACCTTTTCATCCGTTCTGTCACTTTTGTCTATGATTGTCTGGACACCCATTGTTGTGAGCAGTGCTTCCATCTGTTCTACTAGTTTTTTAGATGTGGTATAAATTCTGTTGCTATTTCCACCATCGGTTGCATAAAAGCCATCAAGGATACCGCGACGGAACTCTAAACTTTTGTTGCAAACATCCATGTTAAGCTCTTTGGTATTACAGGTACCTCCCTTAACACAACGTCTAATAAAGGCGGCAATGCTCTTATCACTTGTCTTTGCGAATACGACATTGTTTTTAGATGGATATATACACCAACCTTTGATATATTCAATGCATTTCTTAGCCTTATCCTCATTCAGCGATAGGGTAACTTCGATAGAATCGCAGTCATCCCGTTCATACATAGACCCATCACCTAAATACATCCCGATAAGGAAGCCATCTTTATATTCACCGCTACCCTCTTTATAGGCTCTATCGTTAAACATAAGCCAATCATCGGTAGTAATTTCATCCACCCTCTTATCTCCCGCCAGTGTTGGGAAAATATGATTAGAGGTACACAAAACTTCTTTTTTATTTGAAGTCACAATTCGATACATTTTATCTGTAGGTGTTGTCTTCACAAAGCTACCTTTTACCCAACTACCATCAAAAAAGATAGTTAAGTTTTTCATTGGTTTAAAATCACCAATTCGGATAAGTTTGACACCATCTTCATTGCGTACTAATACGCGTTGATTAGCGTCAAAACAGCAAGATGCAAGACTATCTACCTTATCAGACATATAGACAAAGAAGGAAAGACCCCGTGCCTGTTCATCTGCTAGGATATGCATAAAGGTATTGTCTTTGAAACCACCTGTGCCGTCGGTCAAGAGTGCGGCGGTGACAACAGGGAACGTCAACAATTCTTTTTCTCGTTCTTGTCTGAACCATTGCAGGAAATATCTCTGCAATCGATAGGTGCTTTCAATGTCTACTTGTGTACCGTCTGGATAGTAGAAACCACCAAACATTTCTTTCAGGTAATCATGATCAAACACACTCACATTCCAAAATACAGACTGGTCACCTCGTGCGCTGGCAGGCTGATTCAGTGCATAGACAACGCCCTGAAATTCCTGATTGACTTCTTCAAAGTGTTTACCAAGGTAATCTTTGCCCCACTGTTTCCGCGCGAAGTAGTCAAACATGTGAAGGAACTCAACCGTAGCAATAGCTCCACTGAAATTGCTTGCAATCTGGTAAACAAGATTGACAAATGAGCCGCAAAAGCTCTGCAAGTTTTTTGGTGCTTTAGACACACCGCCTAAGCACTTCGTACCTTCCAACAAGAAGGGATACAAAGTGATACTGGCACAATAAGGTTTCAAAGATGTTTCATCATGTGTATAGATATAATGATTGGAAAGGTCATCTTCATACGCCTTTGCCATGTATTCACCAAACATCTGTGTCAGCTTGTCTTTAACCAACTTACGGTTAATCTGGATAGTGTCTGGTTTAAATAATTCTGCTTCCAAGCCTGCAATCGTCTTCTGGGTCACATTGCTGTTCGCATCTACCTTAGAGGCCGTAGCGGCATTGGAAGACACCATATAATCATGGATGTATTTAATCTTTTCTTTTAAATCAACATCAGGTAACATTCTTTCCCCTCCAAAATTTGTGTGTCTCATCCAAAAAGCAAGGTTGAACAAACACCACATTGTCATTCTTATCTAAGCGGTAAGATTGCGAGATGTAGTAAAAGCGTTGATTTGTCCGAGGACTCTCAAGGCCACCCAAAGTCTCTACATAAGGGCCTGTCTTCAACCAAGTACAGTGTCCTTCAACTGCAATCATTTTGTCACGTTCTTCATCATCACTCCCACTATACAAACCTACAGGAGCAATAAATGACAAATCACATAGGAGAGCAATCAAGGATTCTTCTGTAATATGGTTATTATTTGTACCACCCATTACAACAATAGCGTTTGCCCCTGCATCAATGGCGTCCTGTGCTTCTTCTAAAATACCAAGAAGGGACGTTAAGGACACATCTTCGTTCTGTAATTCTGGACTATGACAACCAACACAATGCTGTCTGCAAGCCCCTAATTCAATCGCATAGGCCAATTTATCAGGCAATTCGTTGAATGTAATATCTGTATTAACAACAGGGTACTTTAAAACTCTTGACATGATTCATCTTCCTCTCCTAGTAATCTGTGTCTGTCCTTATCCCAATGGAGATATCCTGCAAGCCCTGTTGAACCTGCAAAGCGATTCTTTAAGACACGAATTTTAATCAAGTTTCTTTCGGACTCATCCTCTGCCTGCTGATTGCGCTCAAGTGCTAATACTTCATCGGGTATTTGCTTCAATGTGCCACTACCCCGCAAGTCATCAAGCGAGATGATCCCACCTTCTTCAAAGGATTTTTCACCGCTTGTCTTTTTCAAGTGAGAGATAACAAGCATCCCGACACCCGTTTCTTCAACGAGTGACCTTAACTGTGTCATCAGTTTATCAATGGTCTTTCGTTCATCTCCGCCCTCATCCATGCCAGACACGGCAATAGAGATATGGTCAAAGATGATAAAATCACACTGCTCCGCCACGGCTAAATAGCGAATACGTGACAACAAGTTACCACTCTCGATAGACCCAAAATGGTCATATAGGACAAATCGTTTATCACTGAACAGTTCTTCATAGGCTGTCTTTAACTTATCCTTGTCTACACTGCCCCACATAATAGACAGAGGTTTTTCAACATGGATAGACAACAATTCACGGAGTGTCTTCTTCGGATTTTCTTCGAGAAAGACAAGCCCTATTTTCAGTCCATCCTTAACCTTGAGTTTGTAGGCAATCTCACGGGCCGCTGTAGACTTCCCTATGCCTGTACCGGCTGTCAGCATCACTAATTCCCCTTTACGGAGTCCCTTCGTAATACTTTTCAGCCCCTTGCACCATGGATAGTCATAACACTGAGCTTCTGTATCATCACTGAAAAATTCATCTTCAATGTCAGCGGCATTAATAATTCCATCTGGCCTATATTCCTTTGCGGTAAAGATGGCCTGTATAATTGCATCTCCCTTACCTGCTACAAGACATGCATTAGCATCCTTTTCGGGTAAGTCTGCAATTTTTAGTTTGTGTGGAGACAACATCCCCTGCACATCCTCAACAGCCTTTCGTCCCTGAGCGTCCATGTCAAACATGACAATGACTTCATCAAAGGACTCTAACCATTCGAGGTTTTCTTTAAAGGTACGTTTAGCCGACGTACAGCCATGAGGTAAAGACACAACAGGCCACTTGTTGCCCCCCATCTGGGAGACAGTCAGACAATCAATCTCTCCCTCTGTAATGACAAGCTTCTTGCCACTGTGGAAAAGATTCTGTCCAAAAAACCGATAAGCAGAAGTACCATTCAGATAGAACTTCTTATCCTTTGTCCGTACCTTCTGAAAAAGGACAGAACCGTCCTCATCACAATACTCTGCGACTTGAACGGTTCCTAGCTGTGTCTTTGTAATATAATAGCCATAACGCTCACATGTTTCAGCAGACAAGCCCCTTGCACGGAGTGTCTTACACTCCATATCCTCATGGGGAATAATGGCATGTTTAGTCACCTCTATACCTTCTTTCGGAAACTCTGTATGATGACAACTGAAACAGTATGTATGTCCATCGTCATACAATGTAGCGGCATCATGGCTTCCGCAATAAGGACACGGAAGATGTGCCTGTGTAATTTCCGACATGACTAGTCATCCCCATAGTGTACAGCAAGTTTGTATTTGTTCTTAATGTCCCGCATGGTTTTGCGCTGTGCATCGGACATATCCTTTTCACTGGCACAACCAACCAATAGCGCATAGACGGAATCTTTCACATGAGTGAGTCTATAGTCACCGTAAGCAAGGAAGGGAATCCCTTCTTTCACTTCACCATTCGGGAGTACGATTAAATGATACCCGATATTGAACAGCCCTTCTCGTCGCTGTTCTACATAAATTTCCCGAACGGTCTTAACCTTCGGTTCAAACAAGACACGCACCATGTTAGTTTCCTCTCTTTCTTTGTACTTCAAATTCATGTTCTCACCCCTTATTTTTTCTTTTTAGGGATAAGACCTTTCATAGGCTTCTTCTTTTCTCTAAACCATGCGTCGGGAATCTGTCTAGTGGAGTATTTAAATCCATTTTTCTGCGCCCAATCTGCATAGGTTGTCTTACTGCCTTTATACAACTTCAACTTAGGATTCTGGAAGACAAACCGAATATCCAAATTGGGATACTGCATCTTGATGAGCAAGTGCTTCTGTCTGTCTTCTCTTTCAAAAATCCCCTTTGCTTCTATAATGATTCCATTCGACAACACAAAGTCTGGAGTATACTTATGCTGTGTGGCAGGTTTTTCATAATTGATGTAGTACATCTCATACTTTTCCTGCTTCTGTAGCTCCTGTATCTGTGCGCTAATGGTGTCTTCAAAATGACTTCTCTTTTTAGGTGGTCTGTATGTATACGCACCCCCATTACAAAAACTTCGTTTCAGGTCTTATCACCACCCCAATTACAAAAACTTCGTTTCAGGTCTTATCACCACACTGTGAACGTACTCCCACATCTATAGGCGGGAGACTTCTTGCAGAATCAGGTTAAAAATCTTCATCTTCATCCGAACCATCCGTAAACGGAACATCTACATCCGAACGTGTGTCTTCTTCATCATCAGCAATGACAGACGTAGAATCAAAGGCCCCTTCATGCTTCTTAAAGCCAAAAGAGCTTGCATCCTGTCCATTACCGTATGGAATGTACTTCAAGAGCTGTACCGCCTGCAAGCGGAAAGACACACCAAAGTTTTTCGATGTATTGTAATACGGAAAGAGCTGATAGGCGACAGTAACGACACTACCATTACCAATAGAACTCTTGATTTTACGAGTAACAGGACGTTCAGCACCATCAAAGACGGGTACAACTTTGTCAAATTCCTTGCCTGCCTTTGTAACAATATGTGCATTGGTAACGAATTTAATGCTTGCGTCGCCGTTGTCATCTTCACGGTACGCGCCCATATTAGGCTCAGCGGCGAACTTCTTGTTCTTGAGTGTTTCTTTAAATTCTTCCCAGATCGTCTGGGCTTCCTGCATCAAGTTATTCATGTCTTCAACAGACGGAACAAGCGTAATGCTATATTTGTTTGTGTCTGTACCGTTAAAAGTTTCTGTGTCTGCTAAATGACACCACATAGCCTTCCCTGTAATTACACCATCATTCATATTCATGTTCATTTCTCCTCTTTTATAATAAGCTTGCACGAGTAACTAAAATCATGCCGTCGGAATTTTCGAGTAGTAAATCTGCAATGGCTGTCTTAATGCCATCCTCAAGCTTTACATGCTTCCTGCGAGACTTTGCGGCAATGACACCCAAGAGACACAAGGTATCATTGTCATAAGTTCCGCCATATAAAAAGCGAATGAGCTTGTTTGCATAGACAACATAAGGTTTGTTCATAGTTTCCATCATAATTATTTCTCCTTTTTTGTAGTGGTCATTACAATACGATATGCTCCCCGTTCTTGATTGTATCCAACCACATTTCATAGACACAAAGTTTATCATAATCAGCTTTCATATCTTCCTCAGTGCCTTTATGGCCCATACGGAGCCGATATTTAAGGATATTGCCCTTGAGGAAGCCAATAAATTCATCACGACTAAAAAGGGCCTGCATGACGAGAATAGGTTCAACAACAGCGTCACGATAATGTTTATCATGCATAGTGCCTTCCTGTGTGTCTTCATCCTCATGGACGAGGGAGACACGCTGTGCCTTAACTACGTATACATCATCACTGCCACGGAACCGTACACCATATATTACTCTGTAGCTTTCTGCATCAGTGTCAGGAGTCTCCCACACGTTAACAACTACTGCATAACCACTTTCGTGTGGTGGTGGTGTAGTCTCCCAATTAGACATATTCACCCACACGGTATCATAGATATCAATTTTTCTCATGGTTAATCTAGTCCTTTCCTGTGCTTCCAAAGCCTTCGTGTTCCCCCTTTTTTGTAAGGGAATCAACTTCTACTAATTCGTTCGGAACGTTCTCTACAAGCATAACCTGCGCAATGCGTTCCCCTTTATTGATTCTTGTAACGCTACTTCCGATATTTTCAACAAGCAAAAACAATTCATCGACATAGTCACTATCAACAATCCCTGTGCCATTGGCTAATCTCATTTTTGTTTTAAGACCTGTAGAAGACCGTACATAGACCTCTAAATGATACCCTTCGGGAATTTCAAACGCTACGCCTGTAGGGACTTTATAAGCCTCATCCTGCCCACGTTGCGGATATAACGTAATTGTTTCATTTGCAAAGACATCATAGCAAGCGGCGGACGCTGTAGCCTTGTAAGGGGCCTTTGCGTCGGTTGTAAGGCGATTGAATTTTAAAGACACCATGTTATTTGTGTTTGTTGTCTTTCTTCGCTTGCGTGTTGTTTGTTCCATAATCAATGCTCCTTTCAAAAAAGCAAAAATTGAAGACTTTCTTTCTTCACTATGTGCCACAATTAAAAAAGACACCATGAAAGACTTTCTTTCTTCACTATGTGCCACAATTAAATGTTGGTGTCTTCCCCCTCTGCTAAAGAGAAAAAGACACACAAAAAGAGAAATACTTAATTATCTATTATTGATTATTAATCATCATCAATAATAAATAGTAAAAGAACTATAAGTATCTTAAAGTATTTATAATATTCTTTAAGTATCTTATAGTTCTTTTTCTCTTCTTTCTTCACTATGTGCCACAATTACAAATCATAGTTTATTTATGCAAAACAATATTTACTATTTACTACTTCATCAAGATTCAAGTTCCCTTTTGATGGGATTTTTGGTATTTCTTTCCCTTCTGGTAACAAATATTCAACATCTTTCAACCATTCTTCTAAATAATTATGCCCCTTATACATATTGACTAGTTCAGTACGAATAGCCTTGAATAAATCTCCTGCATGTTCTACATCTGTACCAAAGCTATCATGAATCATAAAGAAATTCGTGTTTCCTTTTTCAGCTTGGTTCATGATAACTCTTTGCATGTGACAAGCATCCATACTATGAATGAAATTCGGAGCGATTGCCTGCGCTTGTCCTCGTGTGTCTATATCCGTGCTGTCTTGTGGGACGTAAATACGGATATAACCACCATTAAATCGCATTTTGCATATTTCCATGTTAGGTATAAATTTGTTCTGCTGAATCGGTAAACCATTGGGGCTTGTCCATGCGACCGCTTCCCCATTCTTACCAATCAAACTAGCTGTCTTTTTTAACCATTCCATGCCCTCTACGGCCTTGACAACCGTTGTGGTTACTGCATCCCATATCAGACCTGCCATGTAGTTTGCGGCCTGTGAGCGACTCAAAAAGATAATGTTGTCTTTATGCTCATCAAGCCATGGTTTGATAATGTCGGTCTTGAGATTTTCGGAGAAACCATATTTACGGCTTCCATATGCCAGAGTCATGACGGAGCGCTTGCACACTTTGCGCTTGATACCGTCTGTACCAAACTTTTCATGAGCATAAGATAACCATTCTGTTGCCAGCTCTTTTGTACCGTACACAATGCACTTTTTACCCTTGCTGTCAAGTACATATTCACCACTTTTTTTGTCTTTTTTGTAATCGTCTGCCGTCCCTGTAATGACATCTCGATGTAAGACAACATTTACTTTATCAGCTACAACTTGATAAATGTCATGGACTGTTTCATCTGGGATTAAATTAACGTTCTTACCCCCAATTTCATCTGCAAGAAGCATGGAGAAGTGCTGTAGCCCTGAGCAGGTTCCATCAAAGCTGATAGGAAGACCCGACTTGAATCCAACAGCTGACCCTTCATGCTCAGATTGATAGACACGGAGTCTTTCAAACTCAAAGCAGAAGGCCAGAAATTCCATAGGACTCTCATCGCCCGCCACTTCGTCCCACCATGTGTACGTTAAAGGGGAAGCGGCACTCTGTAAAATGTTGTCTTCATTATCAAGTACCCATTTAATACGGTCATCAAAGGGAATCTTGTCGAGTCCTGCAAAGCCTGCCCCTGCAATGTAAAACCACTTGAGGGCATCGTCACTTGACAAGGGCGTCGGGTCTGCAAAAAGCAATAAAGCTTTCTGTGTGTCATCCCCTTGAGGATTCAAGGCTGGACACATTGGGTAGATACGTCCTCTATAGTCAAGGTTCCATGGGAAATAAATCTTTTCATAGACGCTATACTTCTTGGCACATCCTAATGTTGTATTGGTTCTGAGAACCTTGGATACTCTAGCTCTTTCACGCTTGTAATAAGCAACAAGACGTTTTTTATGAGCTTCAAGTTCTTCGGGTGTCGGGTCAATCAAATATGGAATTTTGGGCGTTTCGTCCGTTCTGGGAAGCCCACCTAAGCCACCATGGTTCTCCATGATAGACACCATGGTATCAAGTACCTTGTCATTGATGACAAATGGGGTGTCTTGCAAGGCATTCACAGCCTTGAAAAGCCAACTTAAATCTAATTGTTCACACTTTTTGAGATACTGAGACATGAACGTATTTTTTTGGTTTAAGTTGGCCCGGATGAAATGCGCAAAGGGGGCATTGTCTCCATAATACGCTCCATCCCTTACTGTTGTCCATGGTTTAGGGGGAATAACACACGGACTAAACTTATAGCTATTTAGTACCATAATATCAAGACTTTTAGACCATGTTTCTACCAGCCAGTCATTCGCCTTGAGTAACTTTTGACTCCCTTCAACCTGATAGTCAAAGTATCCGCTTCCCTTTATTACCGCTTCTAGAATGACAGTCATTAACTTATAAATGCCTTCCTTATCGATAGTTTGCTGTGTGAAATTCATGGCTTTATACGCCTTATGAGCATATTGAATCTTAAACGTCGTGTTCATGCGGTGTTTAAGTCCTACTTCAAAAAAAGCCCCATCCTGTCGAGTTGCTTGTTTTAAATATTCGTAACTGATTACTTCTTCCATAAAAGAGGAGACAAGCTCATGTAAGTTATTGTTAAAATCTACATACGTATCATTAGAGTTATGCATGACAAAACCTATTAGGGTATTTAGAGTTAATGTTATACATGTCTTAATAAGGGTGTCTTCATCGCCTTTATACAGGCTCTGGAGTTGATTTACAACACATTGATACTTAGGTACTACGCCGCATTTTTTCTGAGGAAATAAAACGTTTTTAACGTTTGTGTAGCAATCGGAAAAGACATGTTCCATTAACTTGCTTCCTATTTTCGTTTCCCCTGCTGTGCTATTCAATACAGCTTGTTCATATGTAGCACGCAACACTTTTTCTGCAAAGTCTTTCGATTCATGTTCAAGCTTTAATTGCTCTTGCATAGTTCCTTTGATTTTTTCCATAGTAAATCCTTCCTTTCCAGTAGATGGAACAATTAAATATTTCTTCAATATGTGACACAATTAAACTTTTAGGTTGACAAAATATTTGTTAGAGAGACAACAATCATCTATCTACGAAAGCTTGTTTGACACATAGGGTATAAAATTGGCGTGTCCCCGCCGTGTTGGTGAAGACACGCCTTGAATCAGGTCACAAGAGGAAACAGCGTCCTCGTTCGTGTTCCCCACATGACAAGAAGTCATATCCAATAAGATGTTCTGTAAAATCATCTGTTGGCATCACTAATTCGCCCCCAATTTCTACAGAAATTTCATCCTTTTCATTCCACGAATCTCCTAATAATAAAACAGCCTGTCCGTTTTCATGTGCTTTTCTTGCTTCATCAATGCTTACTTGCTTCATCATGATTATTCCCCTATAAATGTTCGATGTAATTAGCTAGACAACAGAGTCCAATAAGGCAGGCGCTGTAGACAAGCCCGTCTATTTTATGCCAATAGTGTTTTATCATAGTTCTTTCCCCGTTTCTGCAGTATCACAAGGGACTTTTTACAGCCCCTTGCTTTTTGTACTGGCCACTACAATTTTATTTGTCTTTTCCTGTCTTGACTCGCATCTTTTCCATGCAATCACCACATATAACGTTGGTGTCTTCCTTGCCTTTTACTGTTGCGCCGCATATCGGGCAAAAATATGTGACTGTTTTTGGACGGGCCTTCTTGATTTTCTTCTTTGATTCCCCGTTGAGAGCAAAGAGAGTATGGCAGGGAATTAACAGCTCTTTGGGCATGGCCTGAAAAGCCAGATCAAACGGCCCACCTTCTACGATGTAATGCGTTACGTGTTGTCCCGTGCGCTTGCCATTTGGCGTCCCATCGGAAGACGTAATGAGGCCAACTGTTTCCATTTTTTCCGCAAAGTCCTTATTGTGATAACAGCGGCGAGGAGCAGAGCCGTCATACTCCTGCCATAAGTGACACATTTCATGAACCAATGTGGCATAAACTTCCTTGTCTGTGCGCTCGCCTTCTTTGAGGATGTAATCGGGATTGAGGGCAATTTCGCCCCATTGTTCGACACCCTTATCGTCCGTCCAAATTGATGGTACATAGTAGCCGAACGTGTTACGTTCGCGGTTGAGTGTGAGCATGACTTGGGGCAGGCTGTCTTTGAACAGCTTTGCGTTGAAATAATCAAATGCGTCTTGTAAAACTTGATACTGTTTTTCTGTCGGTTTTAAGTTTGTCATAATAAATTACCTCTTTTATTGAAATGTTGGCTTGTCTCATCAGTAGGCAGGTTGCCAGCCTTACCTAGACACGAGGATTATACCCCGTGTTTCGACTATTTTTTGTAAAGAGGGCAAATAATAAAAGGTGTTTCGTTATCGATGAAACCATAGGCGGCACAATTCTTTTTCACATACATTTCTAATTTATTCACGTTATAGAATTTGAACACCTTTTCTAGGTTTCTAGTTCTAAACAAGGAATCTAAGATTTCGATGCTATCATTATCTTTTTCTTTTTTTGTTGGCAAAGATGCTAATCGTGCCTTAATTGTCTTGTACTCCAGCACGGTGTTTGCTTTTTCCTTTCCCACTACCTTCGAAATAACACTGTCTATATTCAATTTTTCAAAATCTTCTTTCGCCAACATGTCTGTTGGCATATCCATATCATGGAAAGTGCATAAGATATAGCCATTCGTCCATGCAAGGCCATATTTTTCTGATTTTTGTACTTTTTTACACACGGGCCTAGTTTCCTTTTCACATTCTCTTTTAAGGAATTTAAAACGATTGACGGCGGGCTTGCTGTTTTTCGCGTTTACATAAATATCGTCGCGACATAATTCTGTAATTTGCTTTTTCATTTCTTCTTGTGTGATGTCCTGTGCGGATAAGATTTTCAAAATTTTGTTTGCTAACGTCATAGTGCCTTCCTTTCGTTTCTAAACAAGGCTTGTCTCATCAGTAGGCAGGTTGCCAGCCTTACCTAGACACGAGGTTTTAGCCCCGTGTTTCGACATTACATTTCATCCATAATCTGATTCGTTTTTTGGTCGAGGTAGTTAACATATGAAAGATAATAGCGTGTTGCTATTCCTGCATCATTATCTGCTAACAAGTAACAGACATCCTGTAAAACGCTTTTTACTTTTTTAATTTTTTCATTTGTTATCATCCAGTCGGCGGTATAGATACCAACTGAGGATTTATACAGCCATAAATCCACCAGCTTTTCTCCATACATTTTTCTTAATCTAAGTAATGTTGTTGTGTCTTCCTTTTTCATCATGTTGTCCTCTCTTTCCTGTTACTCGTTAAAATTTTTAGGGGCTTGTGTTTCTTGTGTTCCCCGTTTCGTTATGCACAGTATATCAGCGGGGATGCATTTTGTCAAGCGTTTTTCACGAAAAATTTTAAGAAGACACACAAACCGCATTAGTAAGCCATTTATCATAACGTGTCTCTGTTTCTTATCATCGTTTCTATTAGATACTATACAGTGTACTTGTATTGGCGACTACAATGCTTCTAAGCGAGTCTAAGAGGTGCTAAGCGAGTCTAAGAGGTGCTAAGCGATAGCATGGAGATAACTTTAAGATACCAACAGATGACAGAACACATGCAAAATCACGATTGAACAAAATTTCAAAACACAACAGATAACCATGCACATCCATTCAATTCGCATGAACATATGAACAACCATTCATATATAAAAAACAACAGATACGAATAATTCACATCA
>RCMY010003952.1_pt1 | contig 12976 bp, 10 predicted proteins | sample 2041341 | NCBI WGS metagenome assembly RCMY01 (sample SAMN09708234, study PRJNA481090) | Marine sediment metagenome, whole genome shotgun sequencing project. | reverse complement strand
AGAATTTACCCGGAAGCGGTGAATACGTTCCGCATCATGACGTATTTCTGGAAGGGGAAAGTCTTGCATGCGCCGGTAATCATGCGAATCGGTCAGGGGGGACGTCATTTGGATAATGCGCATGCGGGCGGTATGTTTATCGCGCTGGATGAGGATGGTTCTTTGCATACTACGGCGTTTACAGAATTCAAAGAGCAGTATGAGGAACATCCGGATACGCATATTCGTTTTGATGAATGTAAGGTGGCACTTTTGCCACGTGTGATAGAGACGGCGGAGCGGATGCATCGCAGCATCACCCGCCGAGCCACTCGACTCGTCGGCTCCTCGCCCGAGATCGGTGACCTCCTGATCGACACGCTCTCGCCGTATCAGCTCATGCGCTCGACCACCCGAGGCCTGCAGCACGGTCTGCGTCTCGCTGGTCACCCGTTCGACCAGGTCGACCGCCCCGAATCCGACGGATCAGCCAGCACCAAGTTGCTCGGCGCTCTCAATGGCATCTGCGGCGACCACCTGGAAGCGACCGACAACCCCCTCGGTCTGTCGATGAGCCTCCACACCGCCTCCGCCGCCCTCGAACTGACGCCCGCCGGACTCGCCCTCGGGCTCGACCACGTGTCGTCCGACATCGTGGTGATGGTGCACGGGTTGGGGCTCTCGCACGAGTACTGGCATCGCAACGACAAGCAGTCGATCGGGCACGCCCTCCACGAGCGGGCCGACACCACGTCGCTCTATGCGAACTACAACACCGGTCGACACATCTCGACCAACGGCCAAGACCTGGCGGACCAACTCGAGCAGCTGGTGTCCAACTGGCCCGTCGCTGTTCGGTCGTTGAACCTCATCGGCCACAGCATGGGCGGTCTGGTCATCCGGAGTGCCTGCTGGTATGCCGAACAGGCCGGGAGCTCCTGGCTCGAGCCGCTGGCGCACGCCGTCTACATGGGCTCTCCTCACCACGGAGCAGCGCTGGCCAAGGGCAGCCACCTCCTCACCTATGCGATGCTGCAGACCGAGCACGCCGCGCCCCTCGCACTTGGCCAATACACCAGCAACGGCGTGAAAGACCTCCGGCACGGCAACCTCCTCGACGAAGACTGGCATGGTCTCGATCAAGACCAGCAGCGCAAGGACAACCGACGCGCCGTCCCCCTCACCGATCACGCCGAGCACTACTTCCTCGCGGCGAGCATCAGCTCCTCCGCCATTCCCCAGTCGCTCCTCGGCGACCTGCTGGTCCGACTGGGCAGCGCAACCGGCCACCATCGAGACGAGCTCAAACGACTCGCCACCGACACCGACCACTGTCGTGTCTTCCACGGCCTGAACCACCTCGACCTGCTCGACAACAAGGTCGTCCGAGAACAAATCGTCGACTGGCTCACCGACTGACCCCCAGAAGTTTCGTCGCTCGAGCCCTCGGGCGGGCTTGAACGACGGAGCTTCTCTCGACCGGCTCGATGTTTCGTCGCTCGAGCCCGTAGGTGGTCCTGAGCGACGAAACTTCGGGGGTGGGGATGGGCTCACAGGGGTGGCGCTCGGAGTGGTCGGAGGCGGTTGGCGGCGTTTGACCTCGGCGCTCGTCGGGTACGGCGTCGGCCATGAACACCACCACGATCAACCCGACGACCGGCAAGGATCTCGCGACCTACGAGAACCACACCGACGGTGAGCTTGCCGAGATCGTCGACTCCGCCCACGACGCGTTCGACGACTGGCGTCGACGTCCGCTGAAGGAGCGAGCCGAGATCGTGGCGAAGATCGGTGAGCTCCTGAGCGAGCGATCCGACGACCTGGCGAAGATCATGACCGACGAGATGGGCAAGCTCATCTCGGCAGGAAAGCAGGAGGTGCAGCTGTGTGCGGGCATCTGTGCGTGGACTGCGGCGAACTGTGAAACCGAGCTGGCCGACGAACAGCGTGAGCTGAACGGCGGCCGTGCCATCGTGAGCTACCAGCCCGTCGGCATCATCCTCGGCATCCAACCCTTCAACTTCCCGGTCTACCAGGCCATGCGCTACAGCATCCCTCAGCTGATCGTCGGCAACCCGGTGCTGCTCAAGCACGCGTCGAGCGTCTGGGGCTCGGCGCTCATGCTCGAGGAGATCTATCACGCAGCGGGAGTCCCCCGTGAGATCTTCCGTGTGCTCAAGACCTCCAACGAGCAGACCACCGGCCTCATCGCCGACGCCCGAGTCCGTGGCGTCACGCTCACCGGTAGCGGGAAGGTCGGCAGCATCGTGGCCGCCGAAGCAGGCAAGCATCTGAAGAAGACCGTCATGGAACTCGGCAGCAACGACGCCTATCTGATCCTCTCCGACGCCGACATCCCCACCGCGGTCGAGACCTGTGTGCAGGCTCGTACGTACAACAACGGTGAGACGTGTGTCGCCGCGAAGCGGTTCGTGGTCGTCGACTCGATCTACGACGAGTTCCGAGACGCCTTCGTCGAGCGCATGGCAAGCCTGACGATGGGCGATCCGAACGACGAGGCCAGTGGCCTCGGTCCGATCGCCCGAGAAGACCTGCGCGACGAGCTCCACGAGCAGGTGACGGCTTCGGTCGAAGCCGGTGCGACCGCAACGGTCGGCGGCGAAGTGCCGGACCGGGATGGCTGGTTCTACCCGGCGACAGTGCTCGAAGGCGTGAAGCCCGGGATGCCGGCCTACGACGACGAATTGTTCGGTCCCGTGGCCTCGCTCATCCGAGTCGAGAGCGACGAAGAGGCGATGCGAGTCGCCAACGACTCACGCTTCGGCCTGGGCGGTGGCATCTTCTCGAAGAACGTGGGGCGGGCGACCGAGCTTGCGATCAACGAGTTCGACACCGGGATGATCAACATCAACGGCTACAACCTCGCCAACCCGCAGCTGCCGTTCGGTGGGGTGAAGGACTCCGGCTACGGCCGAGAGCACGGCGGCTTCGGCCTCAAGGAGTTCGTCAACATCAAGTGCGTCATGATCTCGGAGTCGTGACTGCAGCTTCGCCGTGACGGCCCGGGGCGATCCCTGCCGGGCGTCCCTCGTCGCTCACGTCAGATCGTCGACCAGCGGATGCGCGAATCGCGCAACCGATCCCACGGAATACCCACCTCGACCGGCTCGACGATCGGGCTCGGTTCGCGATTCGACAACAGTTCCTCGAGCACCGTGCACCGGGCCTCGGCTTCGGAGACCAGGCGGAGAGCGTCTCGCCATGCCTCGGTGCGGCGCTCGAGATCAGCGCGGAGTCGACGAATCTCGTCACTTGCCGAGGCTTCGAGTTCCGGACCATACTGTTCCATCCCCAGAGCTTCTCAGATTCATCACTGCGAGCGTTGAGCAATGCCACTCAGAGCGGTGGAGTGCCGACGATTTGCCTGGTACTACTGACGTCATCACCCAGCCAGTTTGGGCACGAGTCGAACGAGGAGTCATGGCACATCGCAATCCATTCGGGCAGTTCACAGCGTCGCTCCCCGGCTTGCCGAGCGTGAGATTCGTCGAGTGAGGGGCGAGTTCGAGGACCATCTGCGCGAGATGTTTCGGGCATGGCCGATCATCGGGATCCTTGCTGCGCTGGCGGGCGCTGGAGCATGGGCGCTGAGTGCGGCGGCCTCTCCCGTCTTCGTTGCCACGTCCGTCGCTCAGGTGGTCGTACAACCGACGGATCGGTCCGATGACGGCACCGTGACCGAGTTCAGAAGTCGCACACTTGCCGAGTTGGCAACGACGCCGGCCGTCCTCCTTCCCGCAGCGACTCGTAGCGGTCTCGACATCGATGCCACAACGGCAGCCGACCGTGTTCGCATCGAGTTGCTCGACAGCACCGGTTTCATCGAAGTGACATCCGAGGGCCCGTCGGCAGCAGAAGCGGTGGCACTCGCCGACGCTGTCGTGGCCACCATGGCCGATTTCGTTGCCGGTGACCGTCAGCTCGGTTCCGACGAGGAGCTCCGAGTCGTCGAGTCGGCACAGGCACCGACCGACCCGAAGTCCGATCGAGCCCTCCAAACCGGACTTCTGGCAGGGTTCGTCACCGGACTCCTTGTTGCCGAAGGTGTGGTCGCGCTGCGTGTTCTTCGTGGGCGACTGTCGCCGATCGACGCGGCGGCCGACCTGGAACGAGCCACCGGAATACCCACACTCGACACGCGAGTCGGAACGGGCGCCATGTCCTTCTACCAGAACCACCTCGCTGCGTTGCCGACGATCACCGTGTTCGCTGTGGCCGAAGCCGACATCGGTGTGTCGGTCGATCTCGCTCGAATGTCGGCTGGCGCCCACGATCGGGTCTTGATCATCGACGGAGATCGTCGGAACCCTCGGCTCCACCGACTTCTCAAGGTCGAACAGGTCCCGGGTCTCGGCGAGTTCGCCGACCGCCGACTTCCGCTCGGCGCCGCTGTTCGACCAGGGCCCCTCGGTGGTCGAGTGGCCATCTTGGCTGCCGGCTCGAGCCCTGCTGCCGCAGCGTCGACGCATCGATCTGCGATCGAGCGCGCCGTCGACGAGTCGGGCGCCGATCAAACCATCGTTGTTGCTTCCGAATCCAGCGAAACGCTGGCATCGGTGCAAGAGTGGTTCGGAACGTCGGCTGCGATCGTGCTCGTCGTGAACGTCTCCGATGGCCGAGGTCGACGTCGGGAGATCGTCAAAAGGTTGAAAATGGCCCGCAATTCTGGAGTGCGACTCGCATCGGTCATCCTCGTCGACACACGAAACGGCAGCAATCGCTGATGGGGCAGGTCACCATCATCCACGAGCGCTTCAATGTGCTCGGCGGCGCCGAGAAGGTCACGCTCGAGTTGGCGAAGCTCTGGCCTGATTCTCACGTGTATTCCGTGCTCGCCGACCCGACGATCTTCAACTCCCACATCGAACCGCATCGGACGTCGACGAGCTGGCTCCAACGCGTCGGCAGCTTGAGCCAGCGCGACGATCGGCTGCTTCCGTTGATCCCACTCGCGTTGGCGTCGAGCCGGTTTGCCGACAGCGATCTCGTGGTGGCGAGTCACTACGCCTTCGCCAATCGCATTCGCGTACCTGATCATGTGAGAAGCATCAGCTATGTGCACTCGCCCGCTCGATGGATGTGGGACAGCGAGATGCGTGAGGTCGAGTACTCCTCGCGATGGGCTCGTCAGGGCCTTGCCGCACTGGCGATGACGCAGCGACGCGCCGACCGCCGGGCAGCTGCACGTATGAACGGGCTGATCGCAAACTCGACCACCGTCGCCGAGCGCATCGAGAGTCACTGGAATCTCACCGCGAGGATCGTTCATCCGCCGGTCGACATCGACTTCTTCACCCCCGATCAATCGGTCGAACGAGACGACTATTTCCTGATTGCCGGCCGCTGTGTCCCCTACAAGCGCACCCAGGTGGCCATCCACGCAGCGAATGCGACCGGCAGTCGTTTGATCGTTGCCGGGGACGGTCGCTCACTCGACCACTGTCGAGCAATCGCCGGTCCGACCATCGAATTCGTCGGAGCTGTCGACGACGCACGCCTCCGCGATCTGTATCGATCGGCGAAGGCGCTCGTTTTTCCTGGCGTCGAAGACTTCGGGATCGTTCCGGTCGAGGCCCAGGCGTGCGGCACCCCGGTGATCGGTGTCGACCTTGGTGGCCTGCGAGACACCGTCATCGCCGGGACGACCGGCGAACTCATTCCCCATCGACACGACCCCAACGAGCAGGCCGAACTCCTCGCCGCCGTGATGGGATCGTTCGAGGCGAACGAGTACCGGTCGGCCAAGATCCGTACTCATGCCATGGGTTTCGGAGCCGACACCTTCGCCTCGGGCATACGCCGAGCTGCCGAATCGATCGGCTGAACCATGGCGACCTATGACACCAAGCGACTCACCGAGGCGTCCGACATCGCCGCGCTGGTCGACGAATGGAACGAACTGGCCGGTGTCTGCTCGGCCCAGCCGTTCGCCCTCCCAGCCTTCGGCCTGACCTGGCACGAGCACTTCGGTCGGGGCGACCTCGTCGTGATCACCGTTCGTAACGGTTCGGGCCGGCTCGACGGGGTCGTGGCGGTCGACCGACGAAGGAAGGGCGTCGTCGAGGTCCTCGAGCCATTGGGGCAAGACCTCGGTGCGGTCACCGACTTCCTCGTGCGGCCCGGCACCGAATCGGTGGCCGAAGAACTCTGGAACAATCTGCTTGGGGAGCGGCAGCGATCGATCTACATCACCGACTTCGTCGTCGGTCGACCCGGGCTGTCGTCGCTACGCCACGGCAACTCGAGGTGGACAGCCATGCTCTCCGACGAGTGTCCGGTCATCGACCTGCGGGGACTCGATTCGGCTCAGGAACACCTCGCACTTCCACAACGGTCTGGCTTGCGCAAGAAGATGCGAAAGGCCGAGCGGCTCATCGGTTCCCGGCACTTCACCACCACCTTCGAGAGCGATCCGGCCAAGATTCCCGAGATGCTCGACCGTGTGTTGCCGCTCTACGACAGGTCCCATCGGGTGAGCCCGAAGCTCCACCTCGATCGTGGGAAGTATCGCTCGTTCTACCGGTCCTCCATGTCTCGCCTCGCCGAGGCGAACCAGCTGACGATTGCCGTCGCCGAACTCGACGGCGAACCGGTCGCCTTCGACGTGTACGTCGTTGCTGGAACCACCGCGTCGGCGATCCTCGGACGGTTCGACCCCGAGCAGGGCGAGATCTCTCCCGGCCAGCTCCTCACCGGGGCCGGAATCGACTGGGGAATCGAGCAAGGACTCGAACGCCTCGATCTACAGCTTGGCGGAAGCCTCTACAAGCGACGTTGGGCGACCGGTGCCTACGACACGGTTCGCGTCCTCGCCTCTGATCCATCGACCTTCGTGCGGGCCGATGCCGGGATCAGGGCCCTCGGGCAGATCAGGTCCGGTGTCGACCGATCGCTCACGAGCTTCGAGGCGCTCAAGAATCGCACGGGTCAGATGTATCGGTCTCGCTGAGCACCTCGACCACGACATCCCACGCCGGCTTGGGGTCTCCGTCAGCTCCGATCAGACCGAAGTTGTCTTCGCGATCAGCTGGATCACCATCGGCCGGATCGGTGAAGTTGTACAAGAAGAGCGGCCCCAGCGCATCGTCGCTGCGAACACAGCGCATCGCCTGGCCGATGATCTCGGCTTGTTCGAGCGAACTCACCGCTCGGTCGCTCGTTCCGGTCGGTGCGCCGAACTCGGTCAACCACAGTGGCACCACATGACCCTCGTGCTCGGCGACGAGATCGGCGATCTCGGGGAGTCGGCGGAACGAGTTGTTTCGTCCTCCGTCGGACGGTCGTGCAGGAAAGGTGTAGGGGTGCACACCGACCGCATCGGCCGTCCCCGGCTCGACATATCGATAGAACTCACTCAGGAAGGTGAGCGGTGAAAGATCGTCGCCGTCGTCCGATGCCGGCGCCAGGCCACCGGTGATCACGGTCGACTCTGGCAGTTCACGCCGGATCGCCGCTGCCGAGGCATCGAACAGTCGGGCGTAGGTGTGGGGGTCGGCACCGGGTTCCCAGAAGTCGGCGACATTGGGCTCGTTCCAGATCTCCCACGCACCGACCGATGACCCGTAGCGATCCGCTGCCTGTGTGACGAAGGCGGCAAAATCGTCCACGTCGATCGGCGGGGGTTTGTTCGACGAGTCCGATGGTCTGGCCCACGAAGGCGAGTAGGTGACCAGCATCAGCACCTCGAGCCCCGACGCCTTCGCTGCATCGAGGGTCGAATCGGGGGTCTCCCACTCGAAAACGCCCGGCTCGGGCTCGATCCGAGACCAGTCGAGATCGATCCTCACCCACTCCGCACCGAGCGATGCCATCGCCTCGAACCAGGCCTCTCGCTCACCAGGCTCGAGATCGAGGATGCGCGATCCCGGTGAGATCCCGAGGGTGAGCGCGTCCTGGGGGTCCTCGGTCCGATCGCTGCATCCGGCGAGGAGTGAAGCCAGCAGCGCCAGGATCGACATCGAACGCAGCCACCCCTGTCCACCACCGATGGTCGACGACCGAGGACGTGGCGTTGTCACCCGACCTTCACGAAGCGACAACGGACTCGAGTTGGTGATCCGGCCAGGAGCCCGGAGCTCGCAGGAGCTGCGCTGCCAGCCGGGCCGTGGAGAGGTGCGGGCCCATGGTCAGCCTCGGTAGACGGTACGGGTCGGTCGTCGGGTCGACCCGGCCGTTCAAGAACGTGAAGCCTGCTCGGTACCCGACGCGCTCGGCGGCAGCGCGGACCGATGCATCGTGGTGGCCACTGGGATAGGCGAGGAGGTCGACCGTCTGGCCGGTCAGGTCGCGCAGTGCCTGCCGTGAGGCCGACAGTTCGGTGAGCACCTGGTCGGCGCTGAGGGAGGTCAAGGACGGATGATCGACCGTGTGTGACCCGATCTCGTGTCCATCGTCGACGAGTTCCAGCAGTTCGGCAGCCGTCATCGTCGCTTGCTGCCCGTCCCACCATGCCGGCTTGGTTCCGAGGTGACCCGACACGGTGAAGACCGTGGCCCTGACCTCGTGACGATCGAGAACAGCTCGAGCGTTCCGGTACACCCCGACAAGTGCATCGTCGAAGGTGACCACCGCGCAGCCCTCGACGGAACGACCGGCGGCCAGCCGCTCGATCAGCTCGGTGGCCGTCACGAAGGTCAGACCCAACCGAGTGAGCAACCGAAGGTGTCGGTCGAGAAGTGCCTCGTCGACTTGGTACTCGGTCGGGCCGTTCGAGACGACGTCGTGGTACCCGAGCACCACCGCACCGTCGGCGGCCCGTGCCCCATGGGTGAGAAGTTGCCGAGCGACACTCGCCGTCCACCTCATCGAGCGACCTCATCGGCTGCGACGACCGAATGGAAGATCTCCACCAGGGCGGCGGTTGCCTTTTCGGCGTCGTACACGTGCTCGAACCGGCAGCGTGCCTTGGCACCCATCGATCGCCGACGTTCGATGTCGTCGATCAAGATCTCGAGGGCCTGTTCGAGTCCCTCGGCATCACCCGGCTCGATCAAGAGCCCGGTCGTTCCGTCGACCACCATCTCCTGAATCCCCGAGGTACGAACGGCGATCACCGGAAGCCCCGCCGCCATCGCCTCGATCACTGCGTTCGGCGCCTGATCGATCGACGAAGGAAAAGCGAAGATGTCGCTCTCGGCGAGGAACGCCCACAGGCGCGCATCTCCCTGCTCCATGTCGTCGATCACCGTCACTCCTGCGGCCGGTTCGACCGGCTCTCGGGTGATCAGCACCAACTCGGCCTTGCCGGCGAAACGCCGCTGGAAGACCTCGAGGAGCATGTCACCACCCTTCGCCTGGAATTGACGCCCGACGAAGATGATCTTCGGCCGTTCGACGGGGGCACGTTCGGCCACCGTGTGGGGTCCGACGATTCCGAAGGGCATCGTCGTGACGCGTTCGTCGGCCAGTCCGTAGTGCTCGCGCAGTGATCTCGCCGCCCAGCCGGTGTTGGCGATGACGTGGTCGGCGCAGCGGTACACGCGCTGCTCGAACGGTCGCCCGACTCGAACCGCAAGGGGGGTGAACCGAGTCGCCGTCCGAAAGGGAATCCGGTAGGCGTTCTCGGCGTTCGTGGTGTCGAGAGAGATGACGCAGGGGACGTTCTTCATCGATCCGACAGAGAGAAGGGCGGTGTTCTGGGTGTAGAAGTGGACGAGATCGAAGTCGGTCGCCATCCTGCGAATCTGACGCCGCACCCACCACGCTGCAGCGAGCTGTGCTCGCAGCGGCTGGAAGTCGAGGTCATGACGACCGAGACCGGGGAGCGATGCCGAGATGAACCGTCGCCAGCCCGTTGCCTTCGGAACATCGAGGAACGTGGCATCCACATCGCTTCGATCCTCGAGGCACAGCTTCAGATGATGATGCACGGTGGCATGCCCGCCGATGTTCTCGTTGACGAAGAGCACCTTCATCATGAACCGCTCGCCGACAACTCGCGCAGCGTTGCGCCAAATGCGGTCGCAGCATCATCGAGGGTGAAATGCTCGCCAATCCTCGCCCTGCCACGCTGACCGAGATCCGATCTCCGCTCGGGGTCGTCGAGCAGCGACTGGAACGCAGCCGACATTGCTGCCGCATCGCCGGGTGGAACGACCAGTCCGGTGTCGGCGACCAGCTCCGGTCCGCCACCGTGATCGGTGACGACGACGGCAAGCCCGAGACTCATCGCTTCGAGCACGGCGAGGGGGCCCGCCTCGGGTTCGATGCTGGCCGAGACGGCGATGGACCAGCGACGCATGACCGCCCTCGGGTCGGTGCGTTGACCCAAGAACTCGATGCGTTCGGCGATCGGCGAGGCTTCGGCCTGAGCGATGAGTGAGGCTGCGTAGTCTTCATCGCCTTCGAAGGGGGCTCCACCCAGAACTTCGAATCGTGCGTCTCCTGTGGTCATGGCTGCAGCTTCGAGGAAGACACGATGACCCTTCCATGGAGTGAGCGCCGCCGTGATTCCGATGATCGGTGGCCCCGATTCCGCGCTCGACGTGGCCGGCTCCACCGGCCACTGCGTACCGTTGGCGACGACGGTCGACCGAATACCACTCGCCTTGGCGAACGACACCGAGGCCTCCGAAACGCCGATCGCCAGATCGACACCGGACTTGACCAGCCGCACCATGCGGCGAATCCCTTCACGTTCGATGACATCGTGGATCAACCAGGCGACCGGCGTACGACTGTGCGCCATCCACATCGCAGGCAGCGCACGGACCGAGTTCACCACGATCACATCGGCATCAGCCGAGGCCGCCCGGATCGAGCGAGCCGCCCTGACCGAGCCGAGGAGCGATCGTACGATTCGCTCGATCGTTCCCCCCTGGCCCACATGCAGGACCGGAAGGTCGATCCAATCGATACCGGCCTCGTCGACCACATCGCGAAATCGGCCGGGGGGTATGGCCAACGTCCACCGCTCACCACGGTCACGCCCGGAGAGCGCATAGTCGAAGAGCACTCGTTCGGCGCCCGACATGATGCCCGAGGCCGAGACGGCGAGTACTTCCAGGGATCTGCTCACTGATTCACCTTCATGAGGTCGTCATAGACCGCCATCGTCTCTGCGGCCACTCGCTCCCAGGAGAGCTCACCGGCGCCGTCGGACCCGGTACGGCGAAGCGCCGCACGCTGTTGGTCGTCGCCGACTGCCGCCGTCAACAGCTCGGTCAGGGCGTCGAGATCGCCGGGAGCGACCAGAGGGTGGCCGGGGAGGACATCGGCGAGACCACCGACGTCAGAGGCCACGACGACAGCGCCGCACGCTGCGGCCTCGATCGGAGGAAGACCGAATCCTTCATAGATCGACACGTAGGCGACGACATCGGCCGTCCCGTAGAGAATCGAAAGGTCGGCATCGTCGACGAAGCCGAGTGAGCGCACGTGCTCGGGGACCGGCTGGGACCCCGCACCGACGAGTACCAGCGGCACGTCGACACGCTCGCAGGCCGTGATCAGCTGGCCGACGTTCTTGCGAGGCTCGATGGTTCCGACATGGAGGACAAAGCGATCGGGGAGTTCGAATCTCCGCTGCACCTCGATGCGTTGGTCATCGGACGGCGCGACGAAATCGGGGCGCGGAGCAAGCGGAACCACCGTCGAGTCGCGATCAAAGCGTTCGTGGATCCGCTCGGCGGTGAATCGGGAAACTGCAATCAGCGCATCAGCCGAACGAATCCCGTGACGGACCGCCAGCCGTTCGCCGCTCGATCGGACCCGGGAGAAGTTCCAGGGGGTGTCGAAGACCGAGAGATCGTGCACGGTCGCCACGCTCGGGCCCGAACGGATCGGCAGGTCGACATCGAGGCCGTGCGTGACATCGAAGACTCCGTTCGGCCGCAGCGACTCGACGAGGCGCCGGCCACCGCGAGAGGTCGCACGCGGCTCGGCCGCGACACCGGGGGGAAGGTCATCGAGCGCCGAGCGCTGCACACGTGCGGTCAGTTCGATCGTGGGATGCCGGCGAAGTTCGTCGATCAGATAGCGACAGTAGATCGGGACTCCTCCACCGAGGCCCCTCGGCTCGAGTTGCATCGCGTTGAGGAAGATCGATGTTCGATTGATGTGATCACCCCCACCAGCAGCCAGAAGAACATGTCGGCCGGGAAGATCTCCCAGTACGACGAGATGAAGCCGACAGGAATCGATGCGAGGACCATTGCGGTGATGCCGTGAGCAAGGCCGAGATCGTCTCGCGAGATCGGCAGTTCGGCCACCCGCCTGGCCTGGCGTGCGGCGAGAACGAGCAACCAGACGAACAACCAGGCGCCGATCGGGCCGAGCTCGATCAGCGTCTTCACGAAATAGTTGTCGGGTTGATACGAGTCGGTCCGTGCCGAGGTCGGGAACACGTCGGGGTCGGCAGCGAAGAGTTCAGCGGCGCTCCCGGTGGTTCCGATGCCGAGACCGAGCGGCTCGACTCCTTGATCGACGACCTCGGACACCCATCCGGTCACTCGAGCATCGAGACTGTTGGTCGAGAGCACCGCAGCAGCGCCACCGGCGAACACGACCATGACGGCGGCGAGAGGCAACAAGACAAGGGAGCGAGCCAACACGCGGTACCGGACCAACCCCAGATAGATCAGCCCGACGACCAGACCGAGAAGCGCACCCCGAACGAAGCTCACCAGCACGCCAACGATGAGCAACGGCTGCGACCAGAGGAAGATCCGATTTCTCAATCGTTGCCGATCTTCGAGCGAGACGGGAATGCCGATCAGCATGGCGAGCATCACGAAGAACGCAAACGGAAACGGTTGGTTGAATGTGGAGAACGAGCGGAGCCAGCCCTTGGTGAATCGGATGACCTCGTCGTACTCGTAGCCCAACTGATTCAAGGCCGCGTGCCCGACGAACTGCTGACCGATTCCGACCACCGACACGATCACGGCGTTCGCCATCAAGATCGTCACCAGCCGATCCCGGTCTCGAGCCTCGAACGGGGCCAACCGTAAGATGGCGGGAATCGCGAGAAGGTAGA
>RCMY010003951.1_pt1 | contig 12976 bp, 14 predicted proteins | sample 2041341 | NCBI WGS metagenome assembly RCMY01 (sample SAMN09708234, study PRJNA481090) | Marine sediment metagenome, whole genome shotgun sequencing project. | reverse complement strand
TGAGAGGGCCTGCTCGAGCGCATCGGCCCGTGCCTGCCAGCGGTTGACGTCGGCGTCGGCGTCACGGCGTTCTTCGGTGGCGGTTTCGAGCCGCGCCTCGGCCCGGTCACGGTCGTTCTGAGCCAGTGCGAGCGCCGATTCGAGCGCTGGTCGTTCGTCGTTCTCGATCCGACTGGCATCGGCAGCGGCGGCAAGGCCGTCTCGCTCGATGCGATCACGCCGCTCGGAGATGCTCTCGAGCTGCTCGAGGATGCGGCTTCCCTCTTGACGATCGCGTTCAGCCGCCGACCGAAGGGCGTTCAGCTGTGCCCGGGCCTCGGCAGCGGCGACAGGCGTCGGGCCAACGCCTTCTCCCCACTCCTCTTCGAACGCGGCGAGATCGGCGACGATGCTCTGGGCACGGACGTCGAGTGCTTCGAACTCGGGCTCGAGCGCAACCTTCTCGGCGATCGTGGCCTCGAGGTCGGCGGCGATCCGGGCCGATTCGGCCTCGAGACTGGAGACGACACCCTCGTCGACCGACGACTGGAGTTCGCCCGACAGGCGGCGATGACGCTCGGCCACCACGTTGACCTGCCCACGAATGCGTTCCCGCAGGCTGCGCCCACGGTTGAGCACATCGGTGACATCGGAGCCGCCGAGAGCCCGCAGTTCGGCCTCGGCATCGATGACCACGGCGTCGAGCTGGGCGAGCTTGACCTTCAGCTCACGCTCTCGCTGGTCGAAGTCGTGATGCTGGCGCTTCGCCGATTCGAGCGCCGTGGTGATGGCGCTGAGCTCTCGTCCGACGAGGTGCAGCTTCAGCGCCGTCAATTCGGCAATGAGGTCGCCATGGCGGCGGGCGGCGTTTGCCTGCTTCTCGAGCGGCTTCAGCTGCCGCTTGACCTCGCGTACGAGGTCGGCAAGGCGGGCGAGGTTGTCGTCGGTCGAGGCCAGACGACGTTCAGATCGCTCTTTGCGCTTGCGGTACTTGAGGACACCGGCCGCCTCTTCGATGATCTGGCGACGCTCCTCTGGCCGAGCGTTGAGCACGGCATCGATCTGACCCTGCGACACGATGATGTGCTGCTGGCGTCCGACACCGGAGTCGGAGAGCAGGTCTTGCACGTCGAGGAGACGGCACGAGACGCCGTTGATCGCATACTCCGACTCACCGGTGCGGAAGAGGGTGCGCGTGACCTGCACCTCGGAGAACTCGATCGGCAGCGTGCCATCGGAGTTGTCGATGGTGATGGACACCTCTGCTCGACCCAGTGCGGGGCGCTTCGAGGTGCCGGCGAAGATGACGTCGTCCATCTTCTGGGACCGGACGGCCTTGGGCGCCTGGGCGCCGAGCACCCACGCCATGGCGTCGACCACGTTGGACTTGCCCGACCCGTTCGGCCCGACCACGACGGTGACGCCGGGCTCGAGCTCGAGCGTCGCCGGATCGGCGAACGATTTGAACCCCTTGATCGCCAAGGATTTCAGATACACAAATCACCTCGTGGTCCGCCAATGAGCGTGAAAGCTTACCTATTGGCTGTGCTCAGGCCCCGCGTTGCCCCTCAGAGCCTGACCCGACGCCCATTTTCAACACGGAAAGAGTTTGGAGCGGAGCGAGAAACTCCAAGGAACCCCAAAGGCCCGCCAGGGCCGACGGGTTCCCGGCCGCCAGGCCGAAGAGTTCTCTTACACTTGGGTGTTGCAGAAGTAGACAGTCCGGCCCTTGAACTGGGCCTTTTCGATCGGCAGGCGAGATCGGGGGCTGAGGTCGCCGTCTTTGCCGTAGACCGCCAGGTGATCGCCGTACTCACCCGGTGCGCCGGTGAGGTCGATGAACGGCCGACTCTCGAGCGACACACCGCGATATTTGATGGCGTCGTAGAGAATGCCGACGACCGAGCGATACAGGCGTCGAAGCTCCTGGGTGGAGAGCTGGTTGGCCGGACGGTCGTACTTGATGCCGGCGTCGAAGAGGATCTCGTCGGAGTAGATGTCACCGATGCCGACGAAGGCCTTGGGATCGGTGAGCACCGTCTTCAGCGGAGCCGTGAACGACTTCATGTAGCGCTCGAAGAGCACCCACGAGATGGGCTTGGCCAGCAGGTCGAGACCGCCGGCGTTCGGCAACACGTCGTCGAGTTCTTCGGTCAACACCGCAGTGATGTGTGAATCGGCGCCGGGGTCGACGATGCGGAGATCGCCACCCTGGGTGAAGCTGATGATGACGGCGGTGCCCGATTCGGCCGATTCCTTGCTGGCCACTCGGGACAACGAGGCATCACCGAGGAGTTCGATGACGATCGAGTGCTCGTTGTTGAGCTGGAGCACGATGGCCAGGTCGACACGTTCGACGACGACGATCTTGGCCCCCTCGACCAGATCGGTGAAGCTCTTCTTGGTGCGGTGGCGCGGCATCGTCTTCAGGACCTTGATGTCGACACTCTTGATTTTGCGGCCGGCGGTGTCGCGTTCGAGATCACGCTTCAGCGTCTCGATCTCTGGCAGTTCAAGCATTGCTCTCGCCCATTTCCCCTGCGTGTGAGGCATTGAGGGCCGTCCATGCTGCGCTTGCCGCCGCCTGTTCAGCCCGTTTCTTGGATGTTCCCGACCCCTCGCCCCGTGCGACGCCCTGTACCAGGGCGACAGCAACGAAGCTCTTGTCGTGGTCCGGCCCGGAGCCGGTGATGCGGTAGACGGGCGAGCCCAACTCGAGCTGTGCCGTCAGTTCTTGCAAACGGGTTTTGTAGTCGAGACGGCCCGGGCGCTGCGCACCCTGGGCGATCTGCTCCCCGAGGCAGTCGAGGACCACCGTGTTCGCTCGGTCCCAGTCACTGTCGACATAGACCGCGCCGACCACGGCTTCGAAGGCATCGGCGAGAATCGACTCTTTGGTGCGACCCCCCGACATCTCTTCTCCCCGCCCCAGGCGCAGATCTCGACCGAGACCGATGCGCTGGGCGACGTCGGCGAGGGTGGTCGTGTTGACCACCGAGGCTCGCAGCTTCGCGAGCTGACCCTCGGGCAGGTCGGGATAGGCGTCGTGGATGAAACCGGTGACAGCGAGACCGACAACGGCGTCGCCCAGAAACTCCAGGCGCTCGTTGGATTCGGCATCTTCGTTCTCTGCACAGAAGCTGCGGTGGGTGAGTGCGAGCGTCAGCAACGCGCCGTCACTGAACTCGTATCCCAAACGCGCTCCGAGAGAGTTCTCGCTGTCGGCTGTGATCAGGACTCGGCCCCCGCCTTGGCGTAGACGTAGTCGACGGCGTCACGGACGGACTTGAGATCCTGAAGGTCTTCGTCGTCGATTCGAAACCCGACCGTACGATCGGCGAGTTCTTCCTCGAGCGCTTCGACCAGCTCGATCAGCGCCAAGGAGTCAGCCTCGAGGTCGTCGGCGAACGACGCACCCTCGCGGATTTCCTCGGGTTCGATTTCCAGGATGTCCGCCAGTCGGTCGCGCACCAGCTCTAGGACTTCGGCACGGGTCATGGGGGATTGCTCCATATGAGTCTCGGCAGGCATTCGTGCTCCTGTGAGGGGCCAGAACGCCGAGAGTGTAACCGGTTCCTACCGCAAGTGAGCGGTTCTTGCTCAGGAACGGGCGTCGATCATGTCTCGGAGGCGCTCGACGATCTGGTCGTCGGCGATCGCTGCCGTGGTCATGATCGAGCGGCAGATCGTGGCTGCGTCGGACGACCCGTGGGAGATACACGACACGCCACGAACGCCGAGCAGGAGCGCGGTTCCGGTCTGTTCGGTGTCGAGACGGTCGATGACCGGGTCGATCAGCGGGGCCACGACTGCGCCCGCCGCCACACCCTCGGCGGTGGAGGCGATGGCCGCACGCAGCTGGGTACGGGCGACGAGCATGGCGCCTTCGATGGATTTCAGCACGACATTGCCGGTGAAGCCGTCACAGACGATGACATCACAGACGCCGAGCATGAGGTCTCGTCCCTCGACATTGCCGATGTACTCCGCGCCGACGTCTCGGGCCCAGCCCGGGTCTTCGAGGAGTGCTGCAGCGTCTTTGACCAGCTGGTTTCCCTTGCCGGCTTCTTCCCCGATGGTGAGCAGGCCCACTCGGGGGCGCTCGACACCGAACCGGACACGGTTGTAGACCGCGCCCATCTCGGCGAACTGCACCAACCACTCCGGCTGGCATTCCGCATTGGCGCCGCAATCGAGCAGCGTGGTCTCGGTCGACCCGAACACGGGGAACGGGACCGCGATCGCCGGGCGGGTCAGACCCTTGATGCGACCCATGCGAAGCAACGAGGCCGCCATGGCGGCGCCGGTGTTGCCTGCACTGACGAGCGCACACGCTTCGCCGTCGCGTACCGCCTCGGCGGCGCGCACGATCGAAGAATCCTTCAGCCTGCGGACGCTGGCTGCCGGCTCGGCACCCATCTCCACGACTTCGGACGCCGGCTTGACCTTGAGGTCTCCGACATCACCGAGCCGATCGGGGTCACCCACCAAGAGGACGTCGACACCCTGTTCGGACGCGAGTCGCGCCCCTTCGACCAGCACCGACGGTCCGCTGTCGCTTCCCATGGCGTCGAGTGCGACCGGTAGTCGCTCACTCATACGTCTCTCTCCCCGTCATGGCCACACAGGTGCCAGAGTCGAGACAGATCAGCCGACGTCGAGCGCCTGGCGACCCTTGTACCAGCCGCAAGAACCGCAGACGCGGTGGGGCAGCTTGGCGGTGCCACAGCGTGAGCAGTTGCTCATCGCTGGTGCGCTGAGCTTCCAGCTCCCGGCCCGACGACTGCGGGTCTTGGACTTCGACTTCTTCTTCTTTGGTACGGCCATGGCTGAAGTCCTGCACGTTTCGATCCAATGCACCCACCGGCCGGTGAGCACGAACGTCGAAGGATAACGGGCCTTCAACCGATTCCATCCACCGAGCAACCGAGACGTTCGCCTCATCCAGGCCAACGTCGTCCGAATGAGGCAACGATGCCATACTCACCCGCACGATCCAACCGGAGGGAAACGGTGATGAACGAGTCGCAACAGCCATGGGATCCGGGCTCGGGTGAGCCGGTTCCACCGGGCACGCCAGCCCCACAGCCGGGTCAGGCACCCCGGTTCCCGCCACCCGGTGCCACCCAACCGCAACCCCAACCCGCCCAGCCCCAGTACTCACCACCCGCCTACACCCCTGCCCAGACACCACCCGGCGATGGGCCCGACACCTCACCCCAACCCGAACGCCGGAAGCGGCGGGTCTGGCCATGGATCCTCGGAGGCTTCGCCGTCTTGTCGTTCGGGGTCGGAGCGTGCAGCTTCGTGCTCTACCGATCCGTGATCGGTCCGGTCGACCGTGCCAACGAGTTCCTCGCGGCCGTCGACGCCGGCGATTACGCGGGCGCTGCATCGATGGTCTCGACCCAGCCCGAGTGCTTCGGCGAGACCGCCGAGCGAGACATCGAGCAGTTCTTCGAGGGAGTCGACATCGTCGACTACGACCTCACATCGGTCAACGTCGCCACCACCAACGGCGACACCTCCGGTGACGTCTCGGGAACGATCACCGTCGCCGGACAGCCGACCGTGCCGATCGATTTCGGCCTGGTCAAGAACGGCGACTGGGAGGTCTGCGGACTCGAAGTCGATCAGTAGGCACCGACCTCAGTCGAGCGCTCCGACATCGAGCTCAGTCGAGCTCGCCCACACCGACCTCAGTCGAGCTCGCCCACACCGACCTCAGTCGAGTTCGATGTCCGACAGGGCCGACCAGCGTGGATCCGGTGGCGGCGGCTCGGCCGCGCGTTCGGCCTCGAGTCGCTCCCACTCCTCAGCGGTGACTGCGGGGTAGCGCTCGGGGTCGGGACCTTCACAGTCTTCGCGACACAGCGGCGCCAGCGGCAGACCGACGAGCACGGCATCTCGGACGATGGGAAGCAGATCGATCTGCTCACCGTCGAAATCGACGATGTCGGAGTCTTCGGGAGCGTGTACCTGGAAGATCTCGTCGACCGTGACCTCCATCTTGCCTCGAACCTCGTCGAGGCAACGACGGCATTCTCCCTCCCACTCGAACTCGACTGCTCCGAGCACGCTCACGCCACGCTCGATCGAGTCGATGGTCACCGAACCGGTGATCGGCACCTCATGCCGAATGCGGCTGGTGATGACCTCGGTCGGCGGCAGGATCGCATCGATGTCGATCGTCATGCGTTCACCGAGGCGGCGGCGCAGCTCGGTGACGGTGATCAGAAGGTGTCGAGTCGGGCGGGGGTCACTCATGATCAGTCCCACTCGGCGTAGGCGGCTGGTTCCTCGACCGCATCTTCTGGGGCCGGAGGCGGAGGAGGCAGCTGATCGGCAGCCGAGATGCCGAGCAACTTCTCTCGTCCCTGCTGAACGGTCCGCTGGGTCTTTTCGAGCACGACCTCGAAGGAGGCGAGCTTCTGGTCACAATAGTCTTCGACCTGGTGCCGCAGCTGACGGGCTTCGGAGCGAGCCTCGTCGACGATCGAGCGCGCACGCGCATCTGCGGCCTTGACCACTTCCTGGCGCTCGATCATTCGAGCGACCTGCGATCGGCCCTGCTCGATGATCTCGTCACGTTCGTGTTCGGCCTGCAGCAGGAAGTCCTCCCGCTCCTTCAAGAGCCACCGCGCCGCCCGGAGTTCCTCGGGCAGACGGGCCTGAGCATCCTCCAGCAGGTCGAGCAGTTCGTCTCGATTGACCTTGACCGTTGCCGACATCGGCATCGGTCTGGCCTGGGAGATGATGGCGATCACGTCGGCCAGGATCTCGTCGACCTCGGGGACGGTGTACTGATTCGAGCTGGTGGTCACGATGCGAACCTCTCGGTGAGTCGAGCAGCAACGACGGCAGGCACCACACCGGTGATGTCTCCGCCGAGAGCGGCAATCTCTCGAACGTAGCGACTGGAGACGAGCGAGGCTTCCCCCATGGCGGGCGCAAAGACCGTGGGCACGCCGGCGGTGAGGAAGTTCATGGTTGCCTGCTGCATCTCGGCGTCGAGGTCACCGGCCCCTCGCACACCCTTCACCAGGCAGTCGGCGCCGAGCTCGGTGGCTGCCCGAGTCGACAGCCCCACGAAGAGCTCGATCCGGACGTTGGGCAGTGAAGCGACGCTCTCGGCGATCATGGCCACCCGCTCGTCGGGGGTGAACATGCCAGATGGTTTGGCCGGATTGTGACCGACCCCGACGATCAGCTCTTCGAAGAGCGGCGCCATGGCGGAGATCACCTGGATGTGACCGTTGTGCACTGGATCGAAGGATCCGGGGTAGAGAGCGACAGACATTCGCGTTCCTTGCTGAGTGGGCCGATCGACCCGCGTCGTTGACGGTGCAGCCCCTCCCCCGCTGGCCACAGAGTAGCGCCACGACGGCACGGCGCTACCTCAACCGAAGCGGAGGGTTCAGTCGGCGTCGCCGGTCTCGATCGATGGGTCGAGCGGTGCATCGACCGCCAGATCGACCGAGGTGTCGTCGCTGCCCTCGTCCACGAGGTCTTCTGCCGATTCGTCGGCCGCGAACAACCCCGCACGAGAGGCGATGACGATCTTCGCTCGCCCGTACTTGCGGCGCCGTTCTTCGACCCAGCGGTCGGTCAGTTCGACCGGCCGCTCGGCGTGACCGACCAGGAGGTCGGCATCGACGCCGTCGAGCAGTGTCTGCCAGACATCAAGCCGGTACGGCGGGTCACAGAACGCGACATCGCCGTGGCCGATCGTGTGGATGGCTCGTTCGACCGGCACCGAAAGAATCGTCGTGCGGTCACCGAACCCGAGTGACTTGATGTTGGCCTCGAGGGTCTTGAGCGCATTCCGGTCGCTCTCGACGAAGGTTGCGTGCTTCGCTCCTCGACTCAGGCTCTCGAGCCCGAACGAACCGCTCCCGGCGAACAGATCGAACACCACGGCGTCTTCGACCCCACCGAGGCCGATGAGCATGTTGAAGATCGCTTCTTTGGCCCGATCGGTGATGGGACGAGTCCCCTGGCCGTCTGGCGCCTTGATCTTTCGGCCTCGAGCCGTTCCGGCAATGATGCGCACGCCCCGACGCTACCGGCAATAGCGTCATGGCTATGCCCATGCCCGATCTCGAGATCGTCTGCGTCGACTGCGGCGGCACCTGCTACCCGCTCGGTTGGTTCCCCGAAGACGGTGAACTCGACGCCGGCACCGTGCTGCCCTACCGGTGCAAAGACTGCCTCGACCGCTGGGACATCGTCATCGCCGACGACGACACCGACGCCTACTGACCCCACCCGTCAGCACCCAACCCCAGCAACTTTGGAGGTTTGACACCTCTGAGCGGCATCAACTCTCCAAAGTTGGACTTGGAGTTGCCGTTGACGCGCTCACCTGAGAGCGTAAATGAATGGAAACAAGAGTAGATGATCTGCTTTTGCAGATCGCGAAGGGTCAGCACGGCCTCTGCGCTCGTTCCGACCTTCTCGGACTGGGAATGCGCCCCAGCGCCATTCAGCGTCGAGTCGACCGTGGTTCACTGATCATCGCCCATCGCGGGATCTACCTGGTCCCCTCCCTGGCGAGCCCCCTGACCGAATTCCAGCTCGCCGCCCTCGTCGTCCCGACCGGTGCGTTGAGCCGCCGGACCGCCGCCAGTCTCCACGGACTCAAACTCCCGCCTCGCGACCGGATCGATCTGGCGGCACCGCTCGACGTGCATCGACCTCGACTCGCGAACCTTTCCATTCACCGAACGATGCACCTCCCAGCGGATGACATCACCCAGGTACATGGCATCCAGACGACGACGGTTGCCCGCACGATCTGCGACCTGGCCGCATCGCTGTCGTTCGCCCAATTGCGCTTTGTCACCGAACGCTCCCTCCTCGACCAGCGCTGCACCCTCGACGAACTTGCGGCGTGCCGCTCGGCATTCGTCCGGCGAGGCCGGGGTGGAAGCGCAAAGCTCAACCTCCTCGTCGACGGGCTTCTCGAGCGCGACGGCCCAGCCGCAACGGCCCTCGAACGACTCCTCCGGTCCGTCCTCGAACGCGGCCGGATCCGTGGTTTCACCGAGCAGTTTCAACCCGAGTGGTACGACGGTCGGCGTGGGATCGTCGACTTCGCCCACGTCGAGGCACGAATCATCCTCGAAGCCGACTCCCGCCGATGGCACGCCACCACACAGGCGATGGCCGAGGACCGCCGGCGCGATCGACTGGCGCAACAACACGGCTGGATCGTCCTCCGCTTCACCTGGCACGAGCTCCAGGAACGGCCGGATGCGGTCGCCGACGAGATCGCCGCACTCATCGAAGCAAGAACCGCCGCAACTTTGGAGAGCTGACACCTCTGAGCGGCATCAACTCTCCAAAGTTGCGAGGTGGCTGATGGTTGCGGGGTGGGTCAGCCTTTGAGGAGGAATTCAGCGTCGGCTTCGTCGAGGAAGACCTCGAGTTCGGCGGCGAGGGCGGGGTGGTTGGCCAGGGTGGGGTCGGCGTTCACGAGCTCGATGGCCACTTGGCGTGCGGTGACCACGGTGTCGCGATCGCGGCGCAACGAGGCCAGTTTGAGATCGTTCTGCCCCTTCTGACGCTCGCCGAGGATGGTGCCCTCGCCTCGCAGGTCGAGATCGACCTCGGCCAACTCGAACCCGTCGGTACTGGCGACGAGGGCCTCGAGCCGGGACTCGCCATCCGGGGTCGTCGCCTCGCCGACCAGCCAGCAGGTGGAGGCATGCGTGCCACGGCCGACTCGACCTCGGAGCTGGTGCAGCTGAGCGATACCGAATCGATCGGCGTCGAGGATGACCATCACGGTGGCGTTCGGGACGTCGACACCGACCTCGATCACGGTGGTCGCCACCAGGACCTCGAGTCGGCCGTCACGGAAGGCGGTCATCGTGGCGTCTTTTTCGACCGAGGCCATGCGCCCGTTGAGCAGCCCGATCGCGTGCCCCTGGAGTTCGGCCATCTGGAGTCGCTCGAAGATCGATTCGGCCGAGGCGACCTCGAGCTTCTCGGACTCTTCGATCAGCGGGCACACCACATAGACCTGTCGGCCTTCGGCGATCGCGGCCCGAACGGCGGTCCACATCGTGTCGAGGTCGGCGGCGCCCTGCGGCTCGACCTCGCCCTCGAGGGAACCGGGCGCACGAACCCAGCGGGTCTCGATGGGGGTTCGCCCCGGGGGCAGTTCGTCGAGCACCGAGACGTCGAGGTCGCCGTAGACGGTCATGGCCGCAGTGCGAGGAATGGGCGTGGCGGTCATGACGAGGACGTCGGGGAGAGCGTCGCCCATCGACTTGTCACGCAGGGCCGCCCGCTGCTCGACGCCGAACCGATGCTGCTCGTCGATCACGACCACACCCAGCGAGTGGAACTTCACCTTGTCTTGGATGAGTGCGTGGGTGCCGATGACGAGGTCGATCTCGCCGACGACGAGGTCGTTCAGGATCCGGCGACGATCGGCGGTGGCAATGCGATTCGAGAGCAGCTCGATCTTCAGGGGCCGCTCACCCAGCAGACTGTTCGGTGCCGGAACGATGAGTCCGTCGAGGAGCTGGCGGATGCCGGCGAAGTGCTGTTCGGCGAGGACTTCGGTCGGCGCCATCAGGGCGGCCTGATGCCCGCCATCGATTCCCGCCAACATCGAGGCGACGGCGACGAGAGTCTTGCCGGCGCCGACGTCGCCCTGGAGGAGCCGGTGCATCGGCACGGGGCGTTCCAGGTCGCGATTGATCTCGGCGATGGCTCGCTGCTGCGCTCCCGTGAGCGGGAAGGGAAGACTCTCGTAGAACCGCTCGACCGACGGGCCATCGACCTGGTGGACGAGACCGACCTCGGTCGCCTCGATCGCCCGCTTGCGCATCACCAGCGCCAATTGCATTCGGAAGAGCTCGTCGAAGACCAGCCGACGCTTGGCGATCATCGCCTCGGCCATCGTCTCGGGCTCGTGGATGCCCTTGATCGCGGCCTCACGATCGATGAAGTCGAACCGGTCGAGCACCGACATCGGAAGTGGCTCGACGATGCCACGAGCGCCCTCGCCCGTTGTTCGCCGAAGTGCCTCGGCGACGAACCCCACGACGTCGTTGGTGTGGAGACCGGACTTCTCGGACTGGGGATACACCGGAATGATGCGGCCGGTCTGGTTGCCGACGAGGTCGACGATCGGGTTCGCCATCTGGCGCTCGTTGCGGAAGAACGAGAGCTTGCCGTAGACGACGGCCTCTTTTCCTTCGACCAGCTGACGAACCCGCCATTGCTGATTGAAGAAGGTCAGCTTCATGCTCGTGTGGCCGTCGCTGACGACGGAGTTGACCATCACCCGGTTGCCCTTGATGCGACGAGACTCGGTGCGTTTCACGGTGACGAAGACGCTTGCTTCTTCGCCCTCTTGGAGATCGGCGATCCGAGCCTCTTTGGTTCGATCGATGTAGCGCCGGGGGTAGTGCGTGAGCAGATCGAGCAGCGACTCGATCTCGAGCGCTCGCAGACCTTTCACCTTTTTGTCGCCGACACCATTCAGCTTCTGCACACTGATCTCTTGCAGTCCGCGGTAGCCGAACGGTTCCTGCTTGACAGTGTCGGTCGTCATACCTCCTCCAGTGTGCATCCTCGGGGCCGCGAGTCCTCGATCGTTCGTCGCGATCACGCGACCAGATAGCTTGGACCGATGGGCACGATTGCCCGCAGCGATACTGCCCATTTGGGCTTTCGGCACGCTTGACACTTGGCGTACCCTTGCGAGATGTCACCCCACGGGTGTCGTGCAACCCACACCACAACGCAGCCCTGTTGCCCACCTGGTGTGAAGCTGCCCGAGCAACGAGCAAGTCAACGAACGTGTCGAGCGAACTCCAAGCAAGCGAAACACAGACAAGCGAAACACGACGGAGAACGAGGAACTCATGCAGGGTGTAGTGAAGTCGTACGACCCAATGACCAAAGACGGCGTCGTCCTGAGCGAACGCGATCTCACCGAGATCGACTTTGCCGAAGATGCGCTTCGTGACTCGGTCTTCCGGATGCTTCGTCCGGGCCAGCGCATCAATTTCGACCTCAACGATCAACAGCAGGCCGTCCGCGTCCGACTGGGATCCGAAGTCGACATGGGCACGCCGATCTGGCTCCAAGAAGACGAGAGCTGAGTCAAACCTGGCCGTCTCGACATGACGGCCGTCCCCCATCCGCTCGACAACGACGTCGGAGTACCACGTGAGCACAACCCATACGACCGCTGATGTAGCAGCAGAACTCGAATCGAAGTTCGGTCTCAAGAACATCGATCTGCAGTTCGGTCTCGGCCAGGACGACCTCTTCAACGAGGCCATCGCAAATGACCGCGGGCGCACCAGCCTCGATGGTCCCGACGATGCGCAGAAGGCCTTCCCGACGGCGCTCGGGCTCGATGGTCCGCTGGTCTTCTACAGCGACCCGACCTGCACCGGTCGCCCGGTCCAAGACACCTTCGCCGTCGCCCGACCCGACACCGTCGACACCGTCTGGTGGAAGAACGACTTCAAGCAGTTCGATGCCGAGAAATTCGATGCTCTCGTTCCGAGAGTGATCAAGCATCTCAACGACCGGAAGGCTCGTCTGTACGCCACCGACGTCTTCTGCGGCACCGACCCCGGCTTCGCCGAGGCCTACCGGTTCGTCGGCGAGTACGCCAGCCACGCCTACTTCTGCAACATCATGTTCCCCAAAGAGGTCCGCAACGACGCCGACCGCGCCGAGACTGGGTGGACGCTCATCAACGTGCCGTCCTACGAGTGTGATCCAGAGCGCGACGGCACGCTCACCAAGCGGGCCGTCATCATCGACATCGAGACCCGTGTCGCCCTCGTCCTCGGCAAGGCCGACTACTGCGGCGTCAACAAGAAGACCATGTTCACACTGATGAACTTCGTGCTTCCCGCCAAGGGTCAGCTCTCGATGCACTGCTCGGCCAACGTCGGCCCCAACGGCGACTCCGCCATTCTCTTCGGCCTCTCGGGCACCGGGAAGACCACCCTGTCCG
>RCMY010003950.1_pt1 | contig 12977 bp, 7 predicted proteins | sample 2041341 | NCBI WGS metagenome assembly RCMY01 (sample SAMN09708234, study PRJNA481090) | Marine sediment metagenome, whole genome shotgun sequencing project. | reverse complement strand
GATGTCGGCGGCGATCTCGGCGGCCTGCCCGGCGGTATCGAGTTGCAGTGTGGTGTGACCAGGTCCGCCAAGCGTGTGGCATGATACGCACCCGAACTCGAGAATCGGCTGCACGGTTTCGGAGAACGCGCCGTCGCCGATGTCGGCCGGGTTCGGGGCGACGACCAGCTGGTTTTCGTCGGGCGTATCGGCGTCGACGTCGACCCGTTGGGCCACGAGGTCGAATGTCACAGAGATTTCGTTGCCGGTGTGGGCGAGGCCTGCGACGTGGATCGGACCGATGTCGTAGGTCGACATCAACACGACGGCGGTCATCGTTGCTTGGAGGGTTTCGGCATCGAGGCTTGCGGTGCCGGTGAACGTGACCGCCTCGGTGGTCTCCTTGATGGTGAGATCGCCGGTGATCGTCAGCTCGGCGCTGGTGCCGTCCTCGACCAGGTCGGGGAGTCCATCGACGCTCGTGGTGGAGAAGGTGGCGAACGGAAAGTGCGTCGACTGGAGAAAGTCGTGGCGGATGCGCTTGTCACGCAGGTTGGAGTCGGACGTGAACAGTTCGACGTTGGCGACGATGTCGCCGACGCGGCTGGCGTCCGGGTCTTCGAGGTTGACCGCGATATCGCCCGCCAGAACCGCCGTGGACCCGGAAGCGGTCTTCGACTGGCCGGCCAGGCTCTCTTCGACGGCATAGGTCAGCGAAGACCCGGCATCGGGGCCGATGCGGTAGAGCCGTTCGGTGTCGTCGAGGTCCTCGATGATCGGCGCGGTGACGCCGGAGGTCTTTGCATCGCCGTCCTGCAGGAGCCAGTCCCACTGATCCTTCGTGACGAGCGCGACGGCACCGATGAGCAGGATGACCAAGACCGCGATGCGGCCTTTGTCGAGACGACGAAGATGAGCCATTCGGACAGTATTGCAAGTTCGGCTCGCAATTTCGACTCGCTGTGGTTGATTTCGACTATCGGCGCGGTGGCCGAAGGATCAACGACGGCGTTGCGGACTTGTAGGCCCGGTACTCCGGATCGTTGCCCCACTTCTTACTCGCCCTGGATTCGAGTAGCGGCACGCCGCTGATCCGAGTGATCAGGAGGTAGACGAACACCGGCGAGATGAGCGTGACGTATCGCCAGCCGTCCAACGTCGGGAGCGCGATGAGTGCGATGCCGCACCAGAGCATGATCTCGCCGAAGTAGTTCGGATGTCGCGACCAGGCCCACAGCCCCTCGGTGATGAAGGCGCCCGCGTTGGCCGGATCGGCACGAAACGCGCGCTTTTGTCGGTCGGCGACCACCTCGATGGCGAAGCCCGCGCCCCAGATGAGTGCGCCGATGATGGCCAATGGTCCGAGGTCGGGTCCGTCCTCGACCGTCAACGCCGCGAGGGCGCACGCGAGGGTGAGGAGGACCCAGAGCCCCTGGATCGACCACGTCATCAGGAACCGAAGAAAATCAGGCTTCAGATCGTCGAATCGGCCGTCGCGTCCGTCTTGTTTCACCCGCCGGAAAAGAAAGGATCCGAGGCGAAGGGTCCACGTGGCGATCAGCGCGCCGAGCAGCCACGAGCGCGCGTTCGGTTCGGCTCCGAACGCGACGGCAAACCCGAGGAGCGCGAGGTAGGTGACGCTGCCGGTGAGGTCGTAGTAGTGCTCGGTCTGGGCGACAAAGGCGGGAACGAACGCCACCCAGTTGATGGCGAACGCGATGATTGCGCACCACGCAAAGGTGGGGAACGACGCCACGTCGGTTCCGCCCGAACTCCCGGCCCACGTGATGAGTGCGCCAATTGTCAGGCTGGCGACGATGCCGCCGATGGAGACGATCCGAGTGTTCACCCCACGGGTCTACCGCACTCGACGCCTCGGTGGTTAGGTCGCCGTTTCACACGTCGGGTGCAGATAGTTGGCTCCCGGTCCTCCGACGCAGGTGTCGTTCCCCGTCGACCCCTTGAGGGCGTCATCGCCGGCGGCGCCGCGCAACACATCGTCGTCGGGGCCGCCGAACATGACGTCGTGGCCCGCGCCTCCGCCGAGTATGTCGTCGCCGTGCGAACCACGCAGGACATCGTCGCCCGAGCCGCCCAAGGCATGGTCATCTCCTCGGCCGGGCTTCAAGAAGTCGTCCCCTGGCCCGCCCAAAAAAGTGTCGTTGCCGCCGCCCGCCCGCAGCTTGTCGTCGCCGGTGTCGCCGACGAGCACGTTGTTTCCCGAGCCGCCGAACACCCGGTCATCGCCGTCGCCTGCGCAGATGATGTCGTCGCCGCCGAGACCGCGCACGGTGTCGTCGCCACCGCCGGCCACGATCACGTCGTCGGCCGCGGTTCCCTCGATGAGATCGGCCACGGTGGTCCCGACGATGGTGGCCGTGACCCCCCGGCACGAATAGGCGGGAGCGTCGGGATCGAGCGCGAGGCGACGGATGGTCCGGTCGTGCTTGTTCAGGATGTACAACTCGCCGTCTGCGTCGATGCCGAACCGGGTGTCGCTGCGGGTTTGCCCGGGGTTGACGAGATCGATGAATCCGGTCTCGGTTCCGTCGATATGTACCAGCAGCTCTTCGGGCGTCAGCGCCTGGCCGGTTTGGAGTGCGCTGACCATCTCGTCGATCGGCGCGAGGAAGAACCGGCCTCGGACGAGATCGCCGAAGACGTAGTAGCCGTCGAGGGTGGGCTGGCGGGCACCGCGATAGACGAAGCCGCCGATGATGGCCGTCGGCGCGTCGGCTGGAAGCGGTGGCGTCGCAACCTGGTTGGAGGGCAGGTTGTGGTCGTACGTGACGACCGGGCCGATCAGTGGCCCGGTCGGGTTGATCGACGTTGCGGCGCGCTCGGTGACGTTCCCCTCCAACGCATCCCAGCCGTAGTTCCCGCCGGGGACGACGATGTTGACCTCTTCGGTGTCGGTCGCGCCGATGTCGATCGCGATCATCGTCGGGATGGCGTCGGCGCCTTGGGCCCAGCTGAAGGACTGCGGATCGCGGAATCCGTAGGCAAAGATCTCGGGTGCACTTCCGGGGGAATCGACAAACGGATTGTCGGACGGGATCGAGTACGGCTCGGACTCCGTCGCGAGCGGGTTGATGCGAAGAAGCTTGCCGAACGGGTTGTCGAGATCCTGGGCCCAGGGTGCGATCGTCTGGGTTTCCCCGTTTGTGCCTTCCCCGACGGCGATGTAGAGAGCGCCGAAGTCGGGCGACTCGGGTGGGGCGAACGGGTTGAAGGCGATCTCGCCGATGGCATGCGGATTTCCTCGGTCGTCCTGGAACGCCAGCCGCAGGACCTCGCGATACGACGTTTCGTCCACCGCTGTCGGGTCGCCGGGCTGCACCCGCCATTCCGCGACGACTCGGTGAGTGACCGTGGTGACGGCCGGCAGGTTGTCGATGTCGGCCATCGCGTACGTCGGCTCGCCGGCCACGTTCTCCTGATGGGCGGTATAGAGCAGCCCGAAGCCCGGCGCTCCCGGTGTCGCGTACTCGGGGTGGAACGCGACGTAGGTGAGCCCGCTGAAGGGAAGCCCGCCGGTCAGGAACGTATCGGTTCGCGCGCTGGTGAGATCGAGAAACGGGGTGGCCGACACCGAGCCGCTGTCGTCCAAGAGCCACACCTGGCCCTCCTGGGTCGGCACGAACAATTGGCCACTCGGTGCTTCGGTGAGTTCCATCATCTTGCGCCCCGCCGACCCCGGGAGCTCGGCAAACGTTTCGAGCTCGAGGACGAGACCCGCTCGCGGCGGATCGCCGGCGGCGTCCTGTGCGGTGCTGGGCGCCGCCATGAGCCCTGCGGTCAGGACTGCGATCAGGACCGCCGGGAAGATCGACGCACGGAGGTTTCGGGGTGTTTTCGGCACGGCAAACAGTACGCCATGGGGTCGGTACCGAATGGTGATCTCAGAAGCGCACTCAGAAGCGCACTCAGAAGATCGACTCAGCCGTGGTAGTCGGCGAAGTTCTGGGTCATCCAGATTCGGTCGTCGTCGATCACGATACCGATTCCGATATCGGTGAATCGGGAGCGAAGGATGTTCGCCCGGTGTGACCTGCTCGCTTCGAGCGATTCCTGGATGACGGCGATCGACGGGCCGTAGCCGACGTTCTCGCCGATCAGTTGCCAATCGCCGCCGATCTGGTCGTCGAAGTCGGGATTGTGGGCCAGTTCGTCGCGTTCTGACAGGGTCTCGGCCCAGTTGCGGGCAACTTCGGTGAGTTGGCCGTTTGCCGTGAGCGGCTCGCGACCGCGCTCCTCCCGAATTTCGTTGACCATGGCAATCGCGGCCGCCTCGAGTTCGGGGCTGTAGTCGGGTCCCAGAGGATCGACCGCAACCCGCTCGGCGGGCGCCTTGCTCGCCGCTGTCTCGCAACGGTGATCGGCGGCCTGTCCGCTACAGCCGTCCACGCCGACGCCGCCGTCGATGATGTCGTTGCCGCCGTTGCCGAACAACTGGTCATCGCCCGCGTTGCCGAACAGGTAATCGGGCGATGGTCCGCCCTTGATCAGGTCGTCGCCGGGTCCGCCGAATATTGCATCGGTCCCCTTGCCGCCGCACAGCACGTCGTTGCCGCCGTTGCCGTGGATCGTGTCGTTGCCCTTGCCCGCGTTGATGACATCGTCCCCGGAGGTGCCGATGATGACGTCATCGCCGTTGGTGCCCACGATGGTGGCATCGAGGCCGAGACACTTCGACCCGCCCGCTGCATGGGCGGGACTTGCCGCGAGGCCGATGGCGAGCAGGGCAATGGCCGTGAAGGCGGGCCATCGTCGCTGTCGGCCACCGCCGGCCTCGATCGGATTGCGTTGTCTCTTGCGCGACCGCGGTCGTTGCATTGTACTTCGTCCCTCCAACTGCCCGTGCCGAAGTGCGGGCATTCCAGGGACTCCATCGGCGCGAATGTGCCGACGTTGAGGGCAATGATGGCGAGGCGCTTCCGCGACCCGTGGGATCTGTCAGCCGTTCGGCGAACCGAATCCGCTGTCGGTGGGAGGCCTGGTCCGAAGGTGATCGGTGTCGACATTGCGTTGTTCGGTCGCTCCGGTATCCCAGAGCTGCACGGTCTCCACGGCGGTGAGCAGCGAAGGGGCGACCCAGCCGATGACCGACACGTTGACGTTGGCCGCAGCGGTCGAGCGCAGGCACAGCTCGCCATCCTGACCGGGGCGGGCGACGACGTGAACGGTGCGAGATGATCCGGCGCTGTACGTGAAGGTTCGACCGGGGACGTCGGAGCGGCCACAGGAGCGAACGTCGACGTTGCCGCCGGTTGTCGGCGAGACCACCCGTACGGCCAAGAGCGCCTGCGCCGGCGGCGAAAGATCGGTGGGAACCTCGATCGAGAAACGCTGTAGTTGGCCGGATTCGAGTGTGCCTGCGGACGGATCGAGGACCCGGTCGGGTGGCACCGAACGCAGGCCGGCGGCCTCCGGCGATACGCCTTGGACGTCGACGGAAACCGTCGCGTCGACCGACGACACGATGCACACCGAGTCCTGGTCGCCGATGTTGACGAGCCGAAACTCCGACGTGATTCGCCCGGGTGCGATCGCCATTCGATCGCTGCGATGGGGCGCCTGACCGCACGGGTACACCTGCACGGTGCCCAGGCTGTCGGTCGCATGCGACTGCAGGTCGAGGGCGACAACACCTCTCGCTGAGCCGCCGACAGAGCCGACCGCAGTTGGAGCCTCGCCCAGACGGGAATCGAACGGCCGCAGATCGAGGCGTTGCTCCTGGCCAGCCTTCGTGGCGATCGTCTGCCCCGGGAGGCCGACGGGGTCGAGCGTGCTTTGGGCCGGGATGTAGCCGACCACATCGACGACGACGTGCGCAGCGCCGGACGTCGAGACACAGACATCGCCGTTTGCGTCGAGGGCCACGAGCGACGTGTTGCCCTCGAACCGCTGGTACGACGTGGTGCTGACGGGTGACCCGAGGTCGGTCGAGTCGCAGCGATGGACAAACAGGCTGCCCCACCATCGGTGGTCGGTGGCGGTGACCCGAACAACGGCAGCCTTGGCATCGTCGGGCACCCCGGCCCGACCGCCGACCCGAACGGCGAGCGGCGTTCCCGGCGCGAGCCGGCGCGGCACGGAGTTGACCTCGGTGCGGATCAGATTCGCCATCGCTTCGGCGCCACGGCTGTTGAGGTGGATGGCGTCGTAGGTGAACCCGAGTTCGCCCGAGATGCTGGTCCAATCGGCAAGCGACAGTTCGGGGTGACGACCGAGCGCCGCCCGTAGGTGGTCGTTCACCGTCGGGAAGTACCAGGCGTACTGTCGGACCTGGAATCGACCTTCGGGCGGGGAGTTCTCGTAGGTCGCGTTGCGCAGCGTCACCCAGATGACGTGCTTCGCGCCGCCCGCCACGAGCGCGTCGATCAGCTCGTCGATCTCGCGATCGAAGCGACTCGGATCCCAGTGCGGATAGTTGTGGCCGACACCCACGACGGCGACGTCGCCGATCAGATGGGCCTCACCCCGGGCGACATCGCCGGCGACGCCGGTGAAAATCGCCGGGAAGCCGGAGATGTTGACCTGCCGGCCGGGGAAGGCCGCACGGATCTGCGACGGCGCGCCGAGCAGCACGGAATCCGCCATGACATAGATCTGTGAATCGGCCGCATACTCCTGGCCCCCGGCTGCGAAGCCAAACGGCTCGTCGGTGGGCGACGGGCGGCTCCGTGCGTGGTCGATCGTGGGGTCGCGTTGCACTTCGAGGCGAGAATCGAATACCTCGAACGGTTGCATGGCGTGGAGTTGGCCGGGTGTCAGTACGGCGACCCGGTTGACGGTGAGATCGGTGTCGCCCGGCGCCGTGACGCAGACCGTGCCGTCCGCAGCGGGAGCGGTGACGACCGTTGCGGTGGTGGCGCGGTCGACCACGGTCACCGTGGCGTGGCCGGGGGTCGAGGTCACCTCGCAGGAATGCACGCGGACGGTTCCGTTGCGCGCGGCGTTGCGGGTGAGAAGGGCGAGAACGGCCGGCTGGCCCGTCGCCGTTTCGTTCGGATCGAGCAACGAAAGCCGGTGGGTGACCGCGGCGGTGTTGCCGGTGGCCCGATACGTCAGGAGCCGCCGACGGTCGTCGTGTTCCAACGAGCGGGAGCTGTCTGCTGCTACCTGGCTGATCGAGACTCGGGCGCGTTGCGTGCTGGTGACACACAGCCGGTCTCCGTCGGGAGCGACGAGGTGGAGGTCGGCGGATCGTTGATTTGGGGCAAAGGCAAGTGTGGGACCGCGCTGCGATGATGCGCACGGGAACACTCGCACCGAACCGTTGGTTCGGATGCCGCGGGCCTCGATCCCAACCGCGACGGTGACGGCGCTGTCGAAGGTGTCCGGATCGAGTACGACCTGCTCGCCGGCGTCGATGACCCCGGTCCACGCGGGCCTGGGCGCAGCCACGAGGCTGCTCGCGGCAGTCGTCCAACCCTCGACGTCGACCGTGAGGTGCGTGTCGTGCGAGCTGGTGACGCATACGTTGCCGGCCTCGTCGAGGGGAACGAATGCAGCCGTACCGGACGCGGCTACGACGTGTGCGCCGAACTGCGTCCCGCCCGACGCCTGGTCGCACGAGTGCACCGCCACGTTGGTCTTTGCACGCGTGTCGAGCGCCGTCACCCGAAGCCAGACCGCGGCTGCGTCGGCGGGTACACCGCCGCGTCCGGCTACCGGAACGGTGATCGTGCCCTGCACCCGACGTGGCGCTTCGAGCACGGCGCGGGAGATGGTGTCGGCCATCGCTACTCGTCCCTTGGTCGTCAGGTGGATCGAGTCGGTGACGTAGCTGGCATCGGTTGCCACATCGTCCCACTCGGCAATGCTCAACTCGGGGTGTCTGTTCAACGCGTCACGAAGGACCCCGTTGAGTTCGACCCAAACATCGCCCCAGACGCCGAGTTGCACTCGCGTCCAGCGGCCGTTCCCCGACGTCGCCAGCGTCGGTTCTCGCAAGCCGATCCAGATGACGTGTTTGGCCCCTCGGGCCAGAAGCGACTCGACCACCCGATCGATGTCGGTCGCGTAGCGCACCGGGTCCCACGAACGAATGTTGTAGCCCAACGCCACGACGGCAACATCGCCGATCGCGCCGGAGTTCTGGGCGATGAGACGCGGCCCGTCGCCCACGGTGACGCCGGGGAACCCGGTGATCGAGACGGAGTGACCCGGCAGTCGTTGCGACACGAGCGCGCCGGTGGGGAGAGCGACAGAGTCGGCCAGGATCAGGATGCGATTCGACGTGTCGTAGGCCGCGGGTTCGCCCGATGGGTCGGCCATCGCCGACGGCGCCAGCAAACCGATCAGCAGGGCCGTGGTGGTCAGGATCGCCGCCAGGATCAGGAGCGTCGGTCGTATCCGGAGGAGGCTGGCCACAGGCGTCGAATCGGGTGGTGGTCAGGCGCGCTGGCGGAGCGCCTCGAGCGCCTCGTCGGCGTGGGTGGTGAAGTTGGTTTCACTTCGGATCTCGGCGAGCAGCGTGTGGTCGGTGTCGATGACAAAGGTGGCGCGTTTGCTGGGGATCGGGCCCATGCGCTTCGTGCCGAACTGCTTGGCGATCGTGCGGTCGGGATCGCTCAACAGTGGGAAACCCAGACCATTCTTCTCGTCGAATTCGAGTTGCCGACCAACCTGGTCGGCGCTGATTCCCACTCGCTGGGCTCCGAGTTCTGCGAACTCGGCAGCCAGGTCACGGAAATGGCAGCTTTCCTTCGTTCAACCAGGGGTCATCGCTTTGGGGTAGAAGAACAACACCAGTGGCCCTGATTCGAGTAACCCCGACAGCGTCACGGTGTTGCCGTGTTGATCTTGGGCCGAGAAATCCTCGACGGTGTCTCCGATATGCATACGGTGAATCTACTCGCTTCTCGACGTACCTCTCGCCATGGCCGTACCGTCAGGCCCGCCGTGTGGCTCGACTAGCGTCGGCCAGACGAACGAGTTCGGAACGAGTGCGGGGGTGGACCATGCAGGTCGGAGACGAGGCCGTGGCCGGTGACGAGTTCGAGGACGCCGTCGGGTCCCGCCGGGTGCCGAATGAGGACTGCGACATGGTGATGAAGGGCGGCATCACGTCTGGTGTCGTGTACCCACGGGCCATTTACGGCCTTGCGGTGCGCTATCGCTTGCGCAACGTGGGTGGAGCGTCCGCGGGTGCGATCGCCGCAGCCGCTGCGGCAGCCGCAGAGTACGGCCGAACGTCAGGGGGCTTCGACCGGCTCGATGCGCTGCCCGACTTTCTGGGGGCCAACCTCGCGCACCTCATGCAACCGAGCGCTGCGACGGCGCCTGCGTATGAAGCCGTCCTGGCGACCCTCGATCGCGACCTCGGCCTCCGGGCCAAGTTCCTCGCCGTCGCCAAGATCGCCGTCCGAACACATTGGAAGGTCGGTGCTGCGGCTCTTGTGCTGTTCGGGCTGCCCGCCTGGCTCGGGGCGGCAGCTATCGCCGGCGGGAGCCGGTGGGCGATCCCGGCTGTTGCGCTGAGCTTGCTGCTTGCCCTGGGCCTCGCCCTGTTGGTGGCGGTGGCGCGATTGGCCGGCCGAGCGCTGGTGCATCTGCGCGAGAACGGCTTCGGCGCGTGCGATGGTCACACCAACACCAAACCCGGGCATCTACCTCTGACCGACTGGCTCGACGAAACGTTCAATCGGCTCGCGTTCGACGATGGCGCCGGCGATCCGGCCGGCCGGGTGCTCACGTTCGGCCATCTTTGGGGGCCTGCGGCCACGGACGCGTACGTTGCGCTTCCTCCCGACCAGCGCAACCCGACGCCGGGCCCGATCGTGCGCGAGCGATTGATCAATCTCGAGGTCATGACCACCAGCCTCAGCATGCGGCGGCCGTTTCGGATCCCGTTCGTCGACGACCATTGGTTGTGGTGCGACCAGTGCCTCGGCAAGTACTTCGCCGAGCCCATCATCGAACAGATGCGGACTGCGTCGCCCGGTGGCGATGTGGTTGCCCTGGTGTCGGATCCCGTGGTGCCCGAGCGGCCCGAGGATGCCGTTGGAACCGAACCGTTCTCCACGATCGCGGGCGACCCGCGTCGGGTGTACCCGATTTCGGCGATCTGTCCCATCCACGGGGGTGGCGTGGTGCGGCGCCTTCCAGATGCACCCGACTTTCCTGTCGTGGTGGCAGTGCGAATGAGCCTGTCGTTTCCGGGCCTGTTCAGCTCGGTGCCGCTGCTCGCGGTCGATCGCAGCCGGGCCGAGGCGAAACAGGTGGTCGAAGTGGTGTGGATGTCCGACGGGGGACTGTCGTCGAACTTTCCCATCCACTTCTTCGACTCGTTGGCCCCGACGAGGCCCACCTTCGGCATCGACCTCTTGCCGCTGCACCCTGACTTCCCCGAGCGCACGTATCTGCCGCAGCGACTCAGCGGCGCGCCGTACAAACGCATTCACCCCATCGGATCGTTTGTTGCGTTTGCCGCCGCGGTGAAGGACTCGATGCAGAATTGGACGGACTCGGCGCAGGGCACGTTGCCCGGCTACCGCGACCGGGTCGTGCAGGTCCGTCTCAGCAAGGACGAGGGTGGCCTCAACCTCCGGATGCCGCCCGACCGCATCGCCAACCTGACCCAATACGGCGCCGAAGCAGCGGGGAAGCTGCTGGACGAGTTCCGCTTCGACCGGCACCGGGAGACCCGTTTTCGCGTCGCGGTCCCCGAGCTCGACGACGCGATTTCTTCGGTGGGCCGGGTCTGGGGGGCTGCGCCACGGGACCCAGCCGGTGCGGAGGGCGACCTCGGTGCCTACGCCACATTCCTGAAGCACCGGCTGAAGTCGCACCGAACGGCCAAACAGCAGTGGCTGGACCAAACGACGGCGGGCGAGCCGATCACGCAGTTCGTCGATCCGGTGACGGGTGAGGTGATTCGCCATGCGGAGGAATTCGCGACGGGACAGCTCGACAACCTGGGGCGCCAGGTGTCGAGGATCGAGCAGTTGGTTGCGCTGCGCGAGCAGCAGTTGGCCGACGAGGCCGTGGCGGTCGAGAACGGGGCCGACCCGGTGACCGAGACCCTCAGGCCGAGGCCGACGCTGCGGTTGACGCCCCGAACCTGAGGCGACGTCGTCGGGCGCGGCCCGGAATTGCCCACTGAATCCCGATTCTGACGACCCGTCAGATACTGTGGCCCACGTCGAGGAGAATGCATTGTGAACCCACCCCCCGTTGCCACACCAGAGATTCCGCGGATCATCTCGGTCGATGACCATGTCATCGAACCGCCCGACTTGTGGACGAGTCGCCTACCGGCGAAGTACCTCGACCGCGGGCCGCGCATCGAGCGTGACAAAGCCAAGTTCCACTTCGTCGGCGGCGTCTTCTCGTACGAGAAGGGCGACGACGCAAAGGACGGCGAGTGGGGCGACTGGTGGTTGTACGACGATCTCGTCTACCCGATGCCACGGTTGTCGGCCGCAGCGTGCATCGAGGGCAGCGTCGACAACGTGCCGGTGACCTTCGATGAGATCAACCCGAGTGGCTACAAACAAAAAGAGCGTTTGGAGGCCATGGACGCCAACCACGTCGACGTGTCCCTGTGCTTCCCCAACATCTTGCCGAGGTTCTGTGGGCAGGCGTTTCTCGAGCGCGACGACAAAGAGCTCGCGCTGTTGTGCGTCAAGGCCTACAACGACTGGATGATCGAAGAATGGTGTGGCGGCGATGGCCATGGTCGTCTCATTCCGCTCACGTTGATTCCGCTCTGGGATCCGGTCGAGGCGGCCGCCGAGGTGCACCGCTGCGCCGCTCTGGGCAGCCATGCCGTTGCGTTCTCCGAGAACCCATACCATCTCGGTCTGCCGTCGATCCACGACGCCAACCGGTTCTGGGAGCCGTTCCTGCAGGCGTGCGAGGACACCGAGACCGTCATCAACATGCACATCGGTTCGTCGTCGCAGATGCCCTCCACATCCCCCGACGCGCCGTTCATGGTGTCGTCAACGCTCACGTTCTCCAATGCCATGGGGTCGATGTGCGACTGGGTGCTCTCGGGCACATTCGTTCGTTTCCCGAAGCTCAAGATCGCCTACAGCGAAGGTCAGGTCGGCTGGATGCCGTACGTGATGGAGCGCATGGACAAGCTGTGGGAAGAGCGGGGCAACCTCGACGGCGTCGGCACGACGCTGCCCGAGAAGCCCACCAGCTACCTCACCAACGTGTTCGGGTGCGTGTTCGATGACGAGACCGGGCTTCGAAATCGCGACGTTGTCGGCATGGACCAGATCATGTTCGAGACCGACTATCCGCATCTCGACTCCACCTTCCCGCACACGCTAGAGATCGCGCAGAAGATGGTGAGCCAGGCCGGGCTGAACGACGACGAGATCTACAAGCTGATGCGCGGCAATGCCATCAAGGCGTACGGTCTCGAGCGGTTCGGCATCACCAAGTAGGTCTGCATCAAGTTTGGCGTCGGTCCGGTGGCCGGCCTGATCGTTGCGATTCTGCTGATGGTTGGGCTGGCCCTGGCAGCCTGGGCAATGTCGGGAGATGGCGAGCCGCGTCCAGACCAGGTCTCGACGAGCGTTGCCACGGCTCCCGCGGGCGGTTGAGTCGGTTCGACCGAGTTGCTGGGGTCGATCACGTTCCCAATTTGCCTGAGGACCATGGTCCCGGGCAGCCCGATTGCCCCAGCGGCGCTGGGGTACCGGTTGCTCAGTTGTGGGACGGTTTTCGGTGTTCCCGGGCCGCGTTTCGTGCCCGAGTCTTGGCAGCGGTCGGTGGCGGGACGGTTTCCGAGTGTTCGCCGTTGGGGCGGTAGATCTTGAGGGTGCGGTCAGGCAGCAACTTCAGTTGCCAGGCGCCTTCGTGCACCAAATGATGATGTTTGTGACAAAGGGGCAACAGGTTCACCAGGTCGGTGAGTCCGCCGTGTTCGTCGTTCGCTGCGCTCACTTACCGCCTTTCGGCGCTGGGCGCCGAAACGCTTTGGCACCCGGAGGCTCGGGTTTCGGGTCGTGGTGTTCGTTTGTGGTTTCCGG
>RCMY010003949.1_pt1 | contig 12980 bp, 12 predicted proteins | sample 2041341 | NCBI WGS metagenome assembly RCMY01 (sample SAMN09708234, study PRJNA481090) | Marine sediment metagenome, whole genome shotgun sequencing project. | reverse complement strand
AAAGAAGAAGTTTTACAACAAGCAGATTTTATTTCGCTACATGTACCTGCACAAAAAGAATATGTTATATCTACCAAAGAATTTGACATCATGAAAAAAGGTGTCGGTATTGTAAATGCCGCTAGAGGTGGCGTAATTGATGAAATTGCCTTGGTAAAAGCAATTGAAGAAGGTAAAGTTTCGAATGCTGCTTTAGATGTTTTCGAGAAAGAACCGAGTCCGGAAATTCAATTGTTGATGAATAAAAATATTTCGTTAACACCACATATCGGGGCTGCGACCTTAGAAGCGCAAGATAGAATTGGAACAGAGTTAGCGCAACAAATTATTGAAATCTTAGGATAAATAAATTTTTAAAAATTATTAATTATGGCAATTATTAAACCATTTAAAGGAATTCGACCTACTAAAGAACTTGTTGAAGAAGTAGCATGTTTACCTTATGACGTAATGAATTCTGAAGAAGCTTTTAAAATGGCTGAAGGGAAAAACGCCTCTCTATTGCATATAACACGTGCCGAAATTGAATTTGAAAAGGGTACAGATTCTCATAGTGATTCTGTATATGCAAGAGCTAAAGACAATTTAAATGCTTTTCAAAAGAAAGGATTTTTAATTCAAGATACTGAAGCGCGTTATTATATCTATGCGCAAACAATGAATGGCAAAACTCAATATGGTATTGTTGGTGCTGCATCTTGTCAAGATTATTTAGATGGAAAAATAAAAAAACATGAATTAACGCGTCCAGATAAAGAAGAAGATCGTAAAGTATTAACTCGCTATTTAAAAGTTAATATTGAACCCGTATTTTTTACCTATCGTGCTGTTCCTGAAATTGACAAAATTGTTTCTGATATTGTAAAAAATAATGTGGCAGATTATGATTTTACTGCTGAAGATGGTTTTGGTCATCATTTTTGGGTAATTGAAGATGCATCAATAAACAATACATTAGAGCAACTTTTTGAAGAAAAAGTTCCTTGTACGTATATTGCTGACGGACATCATAGAACTGCTGCCGCAGCTGGAATGAGTGCAGAGTTTGCTGTAAACAATCCAAATCATACTGGAAATGAACCCTATAACTTTTTTATGGCGGTACACTTCCCTGACAACCAACTTAAAATTATTGATTACAATAGAGTTGTAAAAGATTTAAACGGATTGAGCTCTACTAAATTTTTAGATAAAGTTGCCAAATGTTTTATAATTTCTGAAGTAAGTGACGCAATTATAAAACCTTCTAAACTTCATGATTTTTCTATGTATTTGGACGGAAAATGGTATGGTTTAACAGCAAAAGTAGGAACTTATAATGATAATGACCCTATTGATAGTTTAGATGTAAGTGTTTTATCTAAATGTGTATTGGAACCAATCTTGAACATTAAAGATTTAAGAACAGATACAAGAATAGATTTTGTAGGTGGAATTCGTGGATTGGGTGAATTAAGCAAACGTGTAGACTACGGAGAAATGGCTGTTGCCTTTGCGCTATTCCCAGTAAGTATGAATCAACTTATGAATATAGCTGACACAGGAAACATTATGCCTCCAAAAGTAACTTGGTTTGAACCAAAATTGCGATCTGGATTAGTTATTAATAAAATAGATTAAATTTAGTGATTATAAAAAAAAATCTAAATAAAATATTAGAAACACTCCCTGCAAATGTTCAGTTAATTGCAGTTTCTAAAACAAAACCAATAGTAGCTATTCAAGAAGCCTATGACTTGGGGCAACGTGTTTTTGGAGAAAATATGGTACAAGAAATGGTGCAAAAACACGAAGCTCTACCTAAAGATATTGAATGGCATATGATTGGTCATCTGCAACGAAATAAGGTAAAATATATGGCTCATTTTGTGGCTTTGATTCATGGAGTTGACAGATTTAAAACACTGCTAGAAATTAACAAACAAGCCAAAAAAAATAACCGTATTATCTCCTGTTTGCTCCAAGCCAAAATTGCAGAAGAAGATTCTAAATTTGGACTATCTTTTCAGGAAATTGAAGAAATTCTTTCTTCGGAAGCATTTATTGCATTAGAAAACATCAAAATTGTTGGTTTTATGGGTATGGCAACTTTTACCGAAGATGAAAAACAAATTGCCAAAGAATTTCAATCGTTGAAAGCATTTTTCGATTCCTGTAAAGAAAAATATAAAAGTGCCAATTGCGAATTAAAAACCCTTTCTATGGGAATGAGTGGTGATTATCCAATTGCTATTGAGAACGGAAGCACCATGATTCGCGTCGGAAGTGCCATTTTTGGAGATCGAAATTATATAGCCTAAAACCTTACTTCTTCGCAAGAATCGATTTTACAATTCTTTTCGGATGTATCCTTGAGTTTTCAATAAACCATTTGTGCGTCTCCATTCCGCCACAGATAACACCTGCCAGGTAGACTCCTTTTATATTGGTTTCCATAGTTGTCGTATCATAGTCGGGTAATTTCTTGGCATCCTTTGAAAGATATACTCCTAATTTTTCTAAAAACTGAAAATCAGGTTTATAACCGGTCAATGCGAGAACAAAATCATTTTTTATCGTACGTTTTTCTCCATTTTTTGAAAGAATATCAACGTTATCCTTTCTTATTTCAGTAATTTCTGTGTTGTATAAGGCCGTAATACTACCTTCTTCAATTCGATTGATAATATCAGGTCGTACCCAATATTTAACCCGCTCGCCTATTTGTTCTCCGCGAATAACCATGGTAACCCTTCCTCCTTTTCTATAAATTTCTAACGCCGCATCTACAGAAGAATTACTGGCACCGACAACAATGATATCTTGTCCCGAAAAATAATGTGGATCGTTATAATAATGATATACTTTAGACAAATTTTCTCCGGGAACACGTAAATAATTCGGAATATCATAAAAACCCGTAGCGAGAATAATATTGGTCGTAAAATAGTTACTTTTCTCTGTTACAACCTCAAATACAGTCTCTTGAGACCCGATATCAACTACCTTTTCAAATAGATGGATCTTCAATTTATGAGAAGTTGCAATTCGACGATAGTATTCTAAAGCTTCTCTTTTATTCGGTTTTGCGTTACTGCTAATAAAAGGAATTTCATCAATTTCTAACTTGTCGGAGGAAGAAAAAAAAGTCATATTTGCCGGATAATTGTACAAAGAATTTACAATCGTTCCTTTTTCAATGACGACATAAGAAAGATTATTTTTTTGCGCTTCGAGTGCGCAAGCAATTCCAATCGGACCCGCACCAATAATAAGAATATCTAAAGGTTTTTTCATAAAAAAATCCGAATTAAGAATTTAATAAACTGTTTATCAATGCATTATTTTAAATAAGGTCTCTTTTAAAATATCGCCTTGCGGTAAATTTGAAGCTCCAACACCTTTACTTTTCATATCGGCGCCACGCAAAATACCAATAATTTGAGCTACTTTTCGCATCGGATAATTTCGAGCAGCCGTTTGGTATTCATTCACAAAATATGGATTGATACGCAGCATTTTAGAAACATTGATTTTTCCTTTATCTTTCAAACCATGATATAACAAAAGTTGTGTAAAAAAACTATTCAGCAAAGAAATAGTCATCACCAACGGATTATTTTTTGGATTTTGTGCAAAATAATTAATGATTTGATTTGCTTTCACAATTTGCTTTTCGCCAATTGCCTTCCGCAACTCAAAATTATTAAAATCTTTACTAATGCCTATATTCTGTTCGATATGCACCGGCGAAATAGTAGAGCCTTTTGGTAAAATCAACATCAATTTTTCTAGTTCATTATTAATTTTTGATAAATCGGTTCCTAAAAACTCGACCAACATCAAACTGGCTTTCGGTTCAATTTTATAGCCTTTTTCGGCTAAATTACTGTTCAACCATTCCCCTACTTGATTCTCATACAGCTTGTTACTTTCAAACAAACACCCATTTTTAGCGATTATTTTTGCCAATTTTTTACGCTTGTCCAATGTTTTGTATTTATAACAAAAAACCAAAATGGTACTCGGTTGTGGATTTTCAGCATAATCACATAAATTTTCAATCGTTCTCGATAAATCCTGCGCTTCTTTAACGATGACCACTTGTTTTTCAGCCATCATTGGATATCGCTTTGCGTTGGCAATGACATCTTCAATCGATACATCACGACCGTACAACACCATTTGATTAAAGCCTTTTTCCTCTTCGGCTAGCACATTATTTTCAATATAATCGGCTATTTGATCTATATAAAACGCCTCTTCTCCCATTAAAAAATAAATGGATTGGGTTTTTCCTGAACTAATTTCATCGACAATTTGCCTAATTCTATTCATAATTCGTTCGTTAAAAAAGAATAGGAAAATGGTTTTATTTGTGGTTAATTGTATCTTTATCGCATGATAAAATTGAATCTGCCGTCCTATTCATTCAAGTTCAAAAATAAAGAAAATAAGCTTTATATTTTTGATAACTTCCGAAAAAAATATGTGGTTTTAACTCCCGAAGAATGGGTTAGACAGAATTTTATTACTTTTTTAACAGAAGAAAAAAAATATCCGAAAACGCTTATCGGTATCGAAAAAGAGTTTAAAATCAATAATTTATCCAAACGATTTGATGTTTTAATTTTTGATAATTCCGGCTTGCCCGATATTATTGTAGAATGTAAAGCGCCACTAATAAAGATTACGCAAGATACCTTCGATCAAATTGCTCGTTACAATTTAAAATTTAATGCAAAATACGTCATCGTTACCAATGGTTTGGAACACTTTTTTTGCCGATTAGATCATAAAAACAAGAAATATGAATTTTTAAGAGATATTCCCACTTATGCAGCAAAATTATAAGAACTTTAGTTTAAAAAACCTTGTAATTAGCGTATGTTTGCACTCGTTTTAATAAATAGAACACCTATTGAAAGTAGCCGTTGTTATCTTAAATTGGAATGGTCGCCAATTATTGGAAAAATTTCTTCCTGCTATGCTGAAATACAGCAAAGATGACGCTACTATTTATGTCGCTGATAATAATTCTCCCGATGATTCGATTGATTTTTTAAAGGAAAACTACCCAGAAATTCATATTATTCAGAATAAAGAAAATGGAGGTTTTGCCAAAGGTTACAACGATGCTTTGCAACATGTAAAAGCGGATGTTTTTGCATTGGTAAATTCAGATATCGAAGTTACCGAAGGATGGTTAAAACCTGTTATTCAGCAATTTAAAGAAAATGTAAATACGGTTGCTATTCAGCCGAAATTATTAGATTTTAAAGATAAAACCAAGTTTGAATATGCCGGTGCTGCAGGTGGTTTTATCGATTTTATGGGCTATCCTTTTTGCAAAGGAAGGGTTTTTATGGAATTGGAAAAAGACGAACACCAATACGATTCTTCTTATAATATTTTCTGGGCTACCGGTGCTTGTTTTTTTATTAAATCAGCTGTTTACCATCAATTAAATGGATTTGATGAAGATTATTTTGCCCACCAAGAAGAAATAGATTTATGTTGGCGCATACAAAATGAAGGTTATAACATTCAATACGTTGGTGCATCGACCGTTTATCATGTTGGTGGTGCGACCTTGCAAGAAAGCAATCCGCATAAAACATTTTTAAATTTTAGAAATAGTTTGTTTTCCATCAGTAAAAATGTTCCGAAAAGATTTGTGTTTTTTGTGATTCTTTTGCGTTTGATTTTAGATGCCATCGCAGGCGTTAAATTTATTGTTGAATTACGACCAATTCATACTTGGGCAATTTTAAAAGCGCACCTTAGTTTTTATTATCACCTACCAAAAATGCTTAAAAAACGAAAAAAAATCTCCTTTAAACAAACAAAATACTACTATTGTTTCAGCATTGTTTGGCAACATTTTATTTTAAGAAGAAATTCGTTTTCTCAGATAAAATAAAAATTGCACTCTACCATTCCCTAATTTCACAATCATTGCAAACTGCTTAATATCAATTGATTATTTCGATTATTTATCCTTTTTACACTAATACTAAAACTTTGTTATCTTCCAAATAAAACGAATGATTTTGGAGTAAAAACTGGACTTGAATGTATTCAAAAATAATCGAAAAACATATTTTTTAATCGCTTTATCAATAAATTATATATATTTATTTTTTGAAAAGGTTAATAATTCCCTAGTTTATAAAGTAATTGCTGAAGAAAAAAACATACATATCAAGTTCGAATCCCTCTAAATTTATAGTTCTTTTTCTATGTATTTGTGTTAGTAGTATCTTCTTCTTGAGTTGCTCCAAATCTAATGCTAAAAAACATCGAAATAAAGACCTTACTTTTTCCAATCTGATACATTACGATTTAAATGAAATTAAAAAAAATGGTGTTTTACGAGCCATAACAACCTATTCCCCAACAGGGTACTTTTTATACAAAGGTAAAACCATGGGTTTTGAATACGAAATGTTGCAACGATTGGCAAACAATTTGGGCGTGGAATTAGAAATTATTTTAGCAAAAAATGTAGATTCCGTCATTCCGATGCTAAACCGAGGCGATGGCGATATTATTGCAATGGGATACACCATAACCAATGAGCGAAAAGAGAGTATTAGTTTTACCGATGCATACTTGGTCACTTTTCAATCTTTAGTACAAAGAAAACCAAAAAATTGGCATCGAATGACCGCCGATAATATAAAGAAAAGTTTGGCAACCGATATTGTTGATTTAATTCAAGATACGGTTTCTGTGCGATTAAATTCATCGTATTATATGCGTGTAAAAGAATTATCCAACGAATTGGGAGACACCATATATATAAACGTTTTACCCGGTGAAATAACCGATGAAGAAATTATCAAAAAAATTGCCGATGGTGACATAAAATATGGTGTTATCGATAATAATATCGCCACGATTCATAAGAGTTATTACCCAAATATTGATATCAACACTCCTATTAGTTTGTCACAAAGAATTGCATGGGCAGTGCGTAAAAATTCACCCAACTTATTAGATAAAATTAATGAAGATTTAGCCAAAATAAAACGCAAGCCTGACTATAATATCTTGTATAAAAAATACTTTCAAAACAGGTCGCAGTTTAACAAACGACTGAACAGTGAATATTATACCGAAATAACAGGTAAAATAAGTAAATACGATCCTTTGGTAAAAAAATATGCCAAAGAAATTGGCTGGGATTGGCGTTTGTTAAAGTCGCTAATTTATCAAGAATCTATGTTTGATGAAAATAATAAAGCTTGGACAGGTGCAGAAGGTTTGATGCAGCTAATGCCGGAAACAGCAAAAGAATTGGGAGTAGAAGATGTAAATGACCCCGATCAAAATTTAAAAGCCGGAATAAAATATTTGAAAAATATGTATGATTATTGGGATGAAATTCCGGATACTATTCAACGTATAAAATTTGCAATGGCCTCTTATAATTCAGGTTACGGACATGTAAAAGATGCGCAAGAACTTGCAAAAAAATACCAAAAAGATACTTTAATTTGGGATGGTGGTGTTGATTATTTTATCTTAAATTTGTCGAAACCAAAATATTATAATGATCCAATTGTTTCTTATGGCTATGTTCGTGGAGGTGAGCCTTATAACTATATTATCGATATTTTCAATCGATATACAAACTACAAAGATTTCGTCGCGGAATAACTTTTTACAAAACTGCTAAAAACTGCTAATACATGTCTATTTTCAATATCCTCGATCTTCTTGGTACTGCTTCTTTTGCCATTTCTGGAGCTTTATTTGCCATCAATAAAAAAATGGATCCTTTCGGAGTTTTTATCATTGCCTTTGTAACAGCAGTTGGCGGAGGAACCTTACGGGATATTTTAATCGATCGAAGTCCGGTTGCTTGGATGGAGAATTTATCCTATGTATACACCATAGTAATTGCAGTAATTTTTGCGATTCTTCTTCGAAAAAGAATTGGATATTTAAGTAAATCCCTATTTTTATTCGACACTATTGGTTTGGGAATTTTCACTATTATTGGAACAGAACTAGGTATTCAACACAACCTTCATCCAATTATTTCTGTTGCTTTAGGCATGATTACAGCAACATTCGGAGGTGTTATTCGAGATACATTAAGCAATGAAGTGCCTTTGATATTTCACAAAGAAATTTATGCTACAGCTTGTATTGTTGGCGCCATTGTATTTTTAATCTTGAATCGTTTTCATGTAAATCACGATATAAGCTATGTGGTTACGACTTCTATTGTCATAACCATTCGTTTGGTTGCAGTTAAATTCAAGCTAGAATTACCTACTTTTTATAAGCAGAATTAATTTTTATAAACAAAAGATCCCGCTAAATAAGCAGGATCTTCTGAAGTTATAAAATCTTTTTTTCTGAATTGTTATTCTAGTAATCGCCTAAAGTTTCTTTATTTTGTGCTAAGCCCTTTTCTAAAAGCTCATCATTAGGAGCTTTTCCGTGCCACGCGTGTGTATGCATCATATAATCAACGCCATTACCCATTTCTGTATGTAATAAAATACAAATTGGTTGCCCTTTTCCGGTTAACTCTTTTGCCTTTTTCAAGCCATCTTGAATACTTTTAATATCATTGCCATTTTTTACTTCTAAAACTTTCCAATCAAAAGCTTCAAATTTTGCACGTAAATCACCCATAGGTAAAACTTCGTCTGTAGAGCCATCAATTTGTTTTCCATTAAGGTCTACGGTTGCAATTAAATTATCTACTTTTTTACCGGATGCGTACATAATTGCCTCCCAATTTTGTCCTTCTTGTAATTCACCATCTCCATGCAACGTATAGATTAACTTATCGTCACCATTCAATTTTTTTGCTTGAGCAGCACCAATTCCAACAGACATTCCTTGTCCTAAAGAACCAGCCGACATACGCACACCCGGCAATCCTTCGTGGGTTGTTGGATGTCCTTGCAAACGTGTATTTATCTTTCGAAAAGTTGCCAATTCCTTAACGGGAAAAAATCCGCTATGTGCTAAAACACTATAAAAAACCGGTGAAATATGCCCGTTGGATAAAAAGAAAAGATCTTCCCCTATTCCATCCATTTTAAAATCGATAGAATAATCCATCACATCTTGGTATAAAACGGTCAAAAACTCAGCACAACCAAGCGAACCACCAGGGTGACCCGACTGCACGGCATGAACCATTCTAAGAATATCTCTTCTAACTTGGCTCGTAAAATCTTGTAACTCTTGTAAATTGGGCATCTTATCGTGTTTTTTAGTTTGGCAAAAGTAATAAACTCCTTTTAAAAAGTTAATTATAAACTTCTTTTTTTATCTTTATATGTTCTAGTGTCTGTTTAAAAATCCGTTAATGATTTTTTTATGCATTTTATACGCATTATTTCGTTAAAATTTTGAACCGTAGCTAAGGCTATGCTCAAAAATTTCGTCTCATACTGCACCAAATATGTCTATAAAAATTCTAATCACAAATTCTTAAACAGACTCTAATTATTTTACAGAAATAATTAAAAACTCGCAACGGAAGAAATTCTAGGGTTTTATAACCTTCAAATTAACATAAAATGAAAAAATCTACTAAAATCTGGCTTGGTATTCTCACTTTCATACCTATTATTTTTGTTATTATTTATTTTGTAGGATTTATCACTGTTATGGTTACTCAAATACCTGATTTAGAAAAAAATACAGGTGAATTTCCTGCTGTTTTCTTAAGCTCCTTTTTCGGAATTCTTATCTTCTTATTTTTAGCTGTAATGATTCGCCTCGGTGTCATGATTTATTATATAATCCACGCAAGTGGTAATCCGAAAAATGATAGTACAAAAAAAATAATGTGGATTCTTTTACTTGTGTTTGTTGGTAGTATTGGTAATATCCTTTATTATTTTTTAGAAATCTATCCTTTAGATAATATCGAAACTAGTGCTCCTGAAAAGATTACTTAAAAATGGGAGCAAAACGTTTACATTATTGCTTGACAACAACATGAGCAGAAACATTTGCCCCTTGCAATTTACCCCAAGAACCTTGACTATTCATTCGGGAAAAACTCGAACCACCACCCATTTTACCTCCATAATAAATGGAATAACCAGATGTTTTAGGATTTGGTAAAATCTCAAAACTCATGAAAAAATTTTGATCAATCACAATATCTAAGTCTTCCATTTCTATACGTAACCATCCTTTTTGAAGCAAAAGTTTTTTCGAAACCTCTTTAAAAACGATCCGTTCACCGGGTAATTCTTTAGAAAAATCATAAAAATTAACACGAACTCTTGCCGAATCAATACCTTCTACACCATTTAAAAATAATTTTGCCGTTAAAATTTGTGAAGGCTTTCGCAGAGTCATTTTTTTACCAAACTCTACAATATCTTTAGAATCTCTATCTTGCATCGCTCCCCACAGTAAGGGATTATGTGATGTAATTCCGATTTTTTTAATTTTTGGCTTTTTCGAAATCAATACGACCTCATCCAAAGTATTATCTCTTTCCGTTAGTGATATTTGATTTTTTTGACTTTTCGATAGATCGGAAATGGTTTTTTTAACCGTTTCAAATCCTACAAATGAAAAAGTTAAGGTGTCTGATATAAATTCTTTCGGAATCTGCAATTCAAAAGTACCAGATTCGTCTGATGTTGTTCCGAAATTTTTATCTGCAATTCCGATATTTACATACGGAATTGGTTGATTAGTAACGCTGTCCATTACCACACCAACTACATGCTTTGATTGAGCGGAAATATTTACACTGGTAAAAAAAATAAACCCAAAAAAGAAAAACAAAATTTTAAACCTATTCATAAACTTTAACCTTAAATATTAACCAAATAACTCTTCGCTTTCGATATACAAACTTTCGATAAAACTATCTGATTTTTCCATTTCATCGCGCATCACAACATCATCTTCTATAAACGGAACTTCTTGACGAAAGCTCTTCATAAAAGCTTCTAAAAAAGGAGAACTTTTTGTTGGTTGCCTAAAGAATAAAGCTTGTGATGCATTCATCAATTCAATGGCTAAAATGGTTTGCACATTATCAATAATTCGCTTGGTTTTGGTGGCAGCATTCGCACCCATGCTCACATGATCTTCTTGTCCGTTACTCGAAACAATCGAATCTACCGATGCCGGAGTCGCCAATTGTTTGTTCTGGCTAATAATACTCGCAGCGGTATATTGCGGAATCATAAATCCGCTGTTCAATCCCGGATTTTTAACCAAAAAAGGCGGTAATTTTCGCAAACCAGAAATTAATTGGTACGTTCTTCTTTCAGAAATACTGCCTAGTTCGGCAATGGCAATTCCTAAGAAATCAAGCGCTAAAGCCAAGGGTTGTCCGTGAAAATTTCCACCAGAAATAATTTTATCTGCATCAACAAAAATATTCGGATTATCGGTTACGGAATTAATTTCGGTAAGCATCGTTTGTTCCACATATGCCAAAGCATCTTTACTGGCTCCGTGCACTTGCGGCATACATCGAAATGAATACGGATCTTGTAGATGTATTTTTTTTCGTGCAATGAGTTCACTGTCTTGCAAAAATTCTTCAATTCTCTTTGCTGTTTTTATTTGTCCTTTATGAGGTCTTACAGCATGAATTAAGGCATCAAAAGGAGAAATATTTCCGTCGTAAGCCTCAAGAGATAAAGTGCCAATCAAATCGGCTAAATAAGATAATTTATACGATTTTAGCACCATATAAATACCGTAGGCACTCATGAATTGTGTTCCGTTTAAAAGTGCTAATCCTTCTTTGGAACGGAGTTCAATTTTATCCCAACCAAATTTATGTAGAATCGTTTCGCTATCGTAAACCTTCTCTTTGTAAACCACTTTACCTTTACCAATCAAGGGCAAAGACAAATGCGCCAATGGCGATAAATCTCCAGATGCTCCCAAAGAACCTTGCGTGTAAATAATGGGGTAAATATTGTTATTATAAAAATCAATGAGTCTATTTATTGTTTTCAACTGAACACCTGAGTATCCGTAACTTAAGGATTGTATTTTAAATAAAAACATTAGCTTTACAATCTCTTTCGGGACTTCTTCACCTGTACCACAGGCATGCGACATCACGAGGTTTTCTTGTAATTTTGTAAGATTTTTATTCGTAATTTTCACATTGTATAACGAGCCAAAACCGGTGTTGATACCGTAAATCGGAGTCTTATTCTTTTTCATTTTTTGGTCGAGATAAGAACGGCATTTTTCGATCTTTTTAATTGCCTCTTCCGATAATTTCAATTTTTTCTCTGTTAGAATAATATCCCTGATAATAGGTAAATCTAACTGTTTGTCACTTATGATATGGTAAGCTTCCATAATCGATTTTTTTACAAATTACACGAAACTAAAATTGCTGCGCAAAGAATCTTCTTTAAAGTTTCATTAAAACTTCTAAAGAAACTAAAAATATAAAATTTAGTATTATTTTTGAAGCTTAATTGTAAAACAAAATTTATGAAATATTTACTGTCACTTGCCTTTTTACTTTTAATAATTTCCTGTGCAAAAGAAGAAAAACCAGTTGATTATGCCATTTTACATGGTAAAATATCAAACCCAGATGGTGGAAAATTTGTAATTGGCAATTCTGAAAAGAAAATTACCGAAATAACCTTGAATGATGATGGTACTTTTACCGATACACTCCAGAATATTTCGGCAGGCTATTACACCTTTAAATATGCCAATGAATCTTCTAAAATTTATTTAAAACCTGGCGATGATTTATCTTTAAATTTAAACCCTCAAGAGTTCGATGAATCGATTCTTTATGCGGGAACAGGAAGTACAGAAAATAACTATTTAGCACAAACATTTTTAAATAACGAAGCTTTAGGCGACTTGACTACCTATAGTTATTTGGGTACTTTGGAAGAAAACATCTATGTGCAAAAAATGGATTCTATTAAAAAATTACAAGAGAGTTTTTTAATGCAACAAACCGATTTAGACCCTGATTTTAAAATCTTAGAAGAGGCTTCCAT
>RCMY010003948.1_pt1 | contig 12984 bp, 13 predicted proteins | sample 2041341 | NCBI WGS metagenome assembly RCMY01 (sample SAMN09708234, study PRJNA481090) | Marine sediment metagenome, whole genome shotgun sequencing project. | reverse complement strand
GTGAGCGGTTGGCTGCGCGGTTTGGAGCGACGTTTTCGCAAATCCTACGCGAAGTTTGACGCAACGTTCGCACATCGTGCGCGGCTTTTTCTGCAAGCCCCTTAACTTTACCAGTTTCCTCAGGAAATCGGAAAATTACCACGTCGGTATTACGTCGGTGCAACGTCGGTATTACGTCAGTGCGTGACGAGCGAACGGTGGATAAGTCGCTGTGTTAACACCCCGGACGGTCGAAGTATGACGTAAGTCTTAACGCCTCAGCGCAAATAACCGATGGCATAGGTTGGCGTGATCTGCTGGCTTTCGATGAAATCATCGAGTGCTTTTTGCTCGGGATCGTCAACGGTAAGGGTTTCGACCATGGCGAGACCACCCGTGACAAAGAGACTGTCGATATCTTCGCCAAGCGCGCCTTTGATGTCTGTAATGATGCCATCGCCAATCGCAAGGATGCGGTTGTCGGGGATATCAGTGCCAAGGGCTGCAAGGCGGCGGCGGGCGAGGTCATAGACCGGCGGGTGCGGTTTGCCGAAGTAGAGGCTTTCGCCGCCCATTTCCGTGTAGAGTTTCGCCAATGCGCCCGCGCACCATTCCCGGGTGTCGCCGCGATCGACGACGATATCGGGATTTGCGCAGAGGAGCTTTAGGCCGTTTTGCTTCGCAAGGAGGAACTCGGGTCTGTTCGCGGCGGGGTCGGCTTGGGCGTCGAAGGGACCGAGGCAGACGATGCCGGTGGCCTCTTCCAATGGCACGCGGGAGATCTGGATCGGGTCATCGACCAAGTGGATCGGTTCGAAAAAGGTGAGGTCGTAATCTTGGCCCATGAACCAGACCTTGTCGCCGATCACGCCCCGGAACATGGCCGAGCGTGCGGAGTCTCCGCTTGTGGCGATGACGTCCCAGCAGTCGCGGGCGACACCGATCTGTTCGAGTTGTTTTTCGACCGAGGCGCGGGGACGGGGAGCGTTGGTCAACAACACCACTTTGCCGCCGCGTGCGCGGTAGTCTTGCAGCGCTTTTACGGCTTCAGGGAAAGGTTCCAGACCGTTGTGGAGGCAGCCCCAGAGGTCACAAAAGACAGCGTCATACCCGTCCGAGATGTCGGCGAGAGTTGCAACAATGGGGATGGTCATGGCGGTGTCAGACTTTCAGGAATGGGATGATTTGCTTTTTGCGGCTGACGACGCCGGGCAGGGCGACCATGTCGTTGGGTGCGGTGACGCCAAAGCTTTTCTCGGCGACGCGGCGCACAGTGTCGTTCTGGATGAACATCAGCGCTTCTTCGGAGAGAATGTCGATTAGGAAGAACAGAACGTGATCTACGCCATCGTCTTCGGCGACGCCCGCAAGGTCTTCCATGATGCCCGATTTGCGTGCCAGAACCGTGCTGGGCGACGTTGTTTCAAGGACCGAGACGCGGAATTTCATGCCGTCAATTTCGTAAGATTTGCTGTCCATGCGCAGAAGTTCGCTGTCGGAATAGGACGAAACGTCGGATTTTGCGGCGAACATCTCGCTGGCGTAGTCGCGGATCGATACGCCAAGTTCGCTCGCCAGTTTCTCGGCCAGTTTGCGGTCAACATCGGTGGTCGTCGGCGAGCGGAATTCCAACGTATCCGACAGGATGCACGACAGCATCGCGCCTTTGATCTCGGCCGGCATTTTTTCGGTGTCCGCGCCCATCAGATCGTACATGATGGTCGCGGTGCAGGCGACGGGGCGCACGGTGATGTTGATCGGGCCGCGCGTTTTCAGACCGCCCTGCAACATGTGGTGGTCGATCACTTCGATGACGTTCGCGTCGTTAATCGAAGCAGGCAGTTCGGCCACGTTATTGGTGTCTACGATGACGACGTCGGCGCCGGATTGCACGTCTTCCAGCAATTCGGGACGGTCGAGTTTCCAGCGGCGCAGCACAAAAAGCGCTTCTGTGTTGGGGTCGCCCAAGAGCCGGGGTTTAGCCGGGGTGCCGCGACAAGTGGTCAGGTACCACGCCCAGATAATGGCGGACCCGGTCGAGTCGGTATCAGGGGACTTGTGGCCGAAAACTTGGATGGACATGCGTTGCGTTCCGTCAATGCGTGGGTGTTTGGCCGGGTTATAGCAGCGCGGAGTGGGATGTCACGGGGCAGATGAGCGTGGTTTTGACGCATCGGTCTGAACGGTGTAAAAAAGGGCTTCGGATCAAGGAGGACTCTACCAATGGACAAGCGCGCTTAAGTTTTTAAGCCCCACGTTTATGGCGCCACGCGCGCCCCTTCTTTTCGAGGAGCATCCTGACAATGGACCTGTCTGACTGACGCCCTTTTGGGCGCCTTTGTGCCGTGCATGGTCACGGCGTCCGTATCGCCTTTTCGCACGAAAGGTCATGGAATGACCAAAACTCCGAAATCCCCCGCTTTGGGCGGGACGAAACCTCTGTTGCCTCAAACCAAGCCCGCGAAGGCCCCTGGATTTAATCCGGGGCAAAGCCGACTGCCGGACGGTCTGAAGCGGGGCCAGCGGAAGGGTGGCAAACCCAAGCTGTTTCCCGGTCGCACAGGCGGTCGGTGACAAACTCTCCCGCAGGCGCTTGGCGCTTGCGGGGATCTGGGGCATTCTGCTGGCAAAAGAGCATTATCGAGGACAGGCAGTTTGCGCGAGACGGAGCTTTACCCGCCCATCAAGGCGTTTCTTGAGGGTCAGGGCTGGGAGGTCAAAGCCGAGATCGGGGCTGTCGACGTCATGGCGTGCCGTGAGGGGGATCCGCCGTTAATTGTCGAATTGAAGGTCAGCTTTTCGTTGTCGTTGGTGCATCAAGCGATTGCACGGCAGATGGTGACCGAGCTTGTTTACATCGCAGTGCCGCGCAAGGCCGGAAAGCCGTTTCAAAGCACATTGAAGAACATGAAGATGCTGTGTCGACGGTTAGGGATTGGACTTTTGACGGTGCGGATGACGGACGGGTTGGTCGAGGCGCAATGCGATCCAGCGCCGTTTCAGCCGCGCAAGATCAAGGTGAAAAAGGCGCGGCTTTTGCGGGAGTTCTCGCGGCGCACGGGCGATCCGAATGTGGGCGGTGCAGCGCGTGATGGTGTGATGGTAACGGCGTATCGGCAAGATGCGCAGGCCTGTGCGGTGTATCTGTTCGAACACGGGGCCGCGAAGGGTGCAGAGATTGCGAAGGCGACGGGTGTGACGGTGGCGACAAAGCTGATGCGGGACAATCACTATGGCTGGTTCGAACCGATTGATCGTGGGGTGTATGGTCTGACGGAAGTAGGGGCTGTGGCTGTCGGGTCGATGGATGGCGCCGAGGTCTTGCGGCCATAGATTTCGAGCTGATCCAAGGCCGCGGCCCGACGTTGATGGTCGCGTCTGTGGCGCGTTCCGGGGGTTCCTTGGCGGCGCGATCATGCTGACACGCGCTCATCCCTTCTGCTTCATCCTTTTGAAAATACTTTGGGGAGGTTCGGAGGGGCAACGCCCCTCCGTCAGTTGCCTTCGCAGAAGGCAAAGTCCCGGCATACACTCACCCGATCGCGACGGCCTTCACATCGTCATCAATATGACTCTCATACTGACCGAAGTTTTCGGCAAACATCGCCACCAGCTTGGCCGCCTGACGGTCATAAGCTTCGCCGTCGTCCCAGGTCCGGCGTGGATCCAATAGAATATCCGGCACGGTCGACGCCTTTACATGGGTCGGAACTTCGAACCCAAAGTACTTGTCCTTGCGATAGTCGGCATCTTCCAACGACCCGTCCAGCGCAGAGGTCAAAAGGGCGCGTGTCGCCTTGATCGGCATCCGCGAGCCAGTGCCATAAGCACCCCCGGTCCAGCCCGTGTTCACGAGCCAGCATGTCGCGCCGTGCTTTGCGATCTTGTCCCGCAACAGCGCGCCGTAGACTTCCGGGCGGCGTGGCATGAAAGGCGCGCCGAAGCAGGTCGAGAATGTCGGCTGAGGTTCCGTGACACCGCGCTCGGTGCCGGCGACCTTGGCGGTAAAGCCTGACAGGAAGTGGTACATCGCTTGCGCCGGGGTGAGCCGCGCAATGGGTGGCAGCACGCCAAACGCGTCACAGGTCAGCATGATAATGTTCTTCGGATGCCCACCAATCGCGGTCTTCGAGGCGTTCGAGATATAGTGTAACGGATAGGCGCAGCGCATGTTCGCGGTGAGGCTGTCGTCTTCGAAATCGAGTGCCTTGGTTTCGGGATCGTAGACCATGTTCTCGATCACCGTGCCAAACTTCTTGGTGGTGTCGTAGATCTCGGGCTCGGCGTCGCGCGACAGGTTGATCGTCTTGGCGTAACAGCCGCCCTCAAAGTTGAATGTGCCACGATCCGACCAGCCGTGTTCGTCGTCACCGATCAAGATGCGCTCGGGGTCGGCGGAAAGCGTTGTCTTGCCGGTGCCAGACAGGCCGAAGAACACTGCCGTATCCACCGGATTGCCGGGGGCATGGTTGGCCGAGCAGTGCATCGGCATGATGCCTTTTTCCGGCAGGAGGTAGTTCAAAAGAGTGAAGACAGATTTCTTGTTTTCGCCTGCGTATTCTGTGCCGCCGATCAGGATCAGTTTGCGATCAAAGTTCATCGCGATGACGGTCTCGGATTGACAGTTGTGCCGCTTTGGGTCGGCGCGAAACGACGGTGAGTTGATCACGGTGAACTCAGGCACGAAGGTATCAAGCTCGTCGCGGTCAGGACGACGCAGCATGTGGCGGATGAAAAGCGAGTGCCAGGCAAGCTCGGTCACGACCCGCACGTCAAGCCGGTGCGCAGGGTCGGCGCCGCCGAACAGGTCCTGCACAAAGTAGTCGCGCCCGGCCATATGCGTGGTCATGTCGTCGTAAAGGGCGTCAAAACCCTCTGGCGACATCGGCGTATTGTTGTCCCACCAGATCGTGTCTTCGACCAACGGCGTGCGGACGACGTGCTTGTCGTTAGGCGAGCGACCCGTAAATTTGCCGGTCGAGACTAAAAACGTGCCGCCCTGACCAAGCTCGCCTTCCTTGCGGCGTAAGGCTTCGGCGATGATGTCGGGCTCCATGAGGTTGTAATAGACCTCGCCCAAACCAGAGATGCCTTGCGTGTCTAGCGTGTGATCGGAATTCACCCGGCCGTTTGTCATCGCCTTGTCGCTCCTATTGGAATGCGTCTTGGTGGTCGTTTAGGTTCTTATAGGCAGTCGCTTTTGGCGATGAACAGGACGCATTCGCACAGTTAGCGCCATCACTTGGCCGGGGAGCCGGGTTTAGCGCCAACATTGGCCGAAGCGCGCCCCTATTTTCGCGAAATCTGGCCCAACCTGTGGCGAATTAGCCGAATCTCAACAAAAACAACGTTCCTCTAGCGTGGCGAATAGGTGTGATTCGCACATTATTGTTGAATTACCGCAAAGCAGACACGAGTATGCCCAGAAAAAGACACGACAGAATGCGCCATTCATAAGGCGCTTATGAGCAGTAAAAGGAATTCACGCATGTCCAGGATCGCACTGGTCGATGACGACAGGAATATTCTGACGTCCGTTTCAATGACACTCGAGGCCGAAGGTTTCGAGGTCGAGACATACAACGATGGGCAAGCTGCCCTCGATGCTTTTAACAAGAAGCTGCCTGATATGGCGGTCTTCGATATTAAGATGCCGCGGATGGATGGCATGGACCTGCTTCAGCGGGTTCGTCAGAAAACCGCGATGCCAGTTATTTTCCTGACCTCCAAGGACGACGAGATCGACGAAGTTCTCGGTCTGCGGATGGGGGCGGACGATTACGTAAAGAAGCCGTTCTCGCAGCGTCTTCTGGTCGAGCGTATCCGCGCACTTTTGCGCCGTCAGGAAGTGATTGCTGGCGACCTTGAAGGTGGCGAAGTGGATCAGGCGCAGGTGATGACCCGCGGCGAACTTCGTATGGACCCATTGCGCCATTCGGTGACGTGGAAAACGCGTGACGTATCGCTGACGGTGACAGAATTCCTTCTTCTTCAAGCGCTTGCACAGCGTCCGGGCTTCGTCAAAAGCCGGGATCAGCTGATGGATGTCGCTTACGATGATCAGGTGTACGTCGACGACCGCACCATCGACAGCCACATCAAGCGTCTGCGCAAGAAAATGCGGATGGTTGATGATGAATTTTCGGCAATCGAAACGCTCTACGGCATCGGTTACCGATATAACGAAGAGTAAATGTTCGCGTCGGGGGTGAATGTGGTGGGCGCAAAGCCAGCCAAACACGCCGACGTCGTTTTGGGTGAGGACTGGATTGGTCCTGACGCAGCGGCGGAAAGCGAGGCACGGGCCAAGCGGGACCGGCGTGGTGTAATAACCATGAACCGGTCGCCGTTGGCGCGCAAAATCATCACGTTCAATCTTTTGGCAATCCTCGTCCTTGTGGCGGGGGTTTTGTTTCTCAATCCGTTCCGCGACAGTCTTGTTATTCAGCGCGAACGCGGCATCGTGATCGAAGCCGAATTGATCTCGGGTTTCTTTGAGGCGCAATTGCCGGAGAACGTGCCTGTCAGCCTGTCGACGGGCGACGGACTTGATATCCCGCGCACCCTGGCGGCCCTGGAAATCCCGAATGCGGTTGAGATTTTTGTCTACGACACCGCTGGCGGGTTGGTCGCGACGACGATCGGTCAGGAGCGCCGTCCAAGTCCCGTGACAGGCATCGACGGCGAAGATCGATCGACCGTCATAACAGATTTTCTGGACAGTATTTGGTACGGTATCTCGGGCATTTTCGGCAAGGAAAACCAAGGGCCTGACGTCGAAACAGCCAACGAGGACCTCGTTGCGTCGTTGGTGACGGCAGCTCTTGAAGGCGGCACGCGCGTGCAATCGGCTACGGATGCGTTCGGCAATACAATCTTCACCGTCGCCACGCCGATTATGCAGGGCGCAACGCCAGTAGGTGCGGTTGCAATCGCAAGTGCGGCAGGAGAGATCGACCAGTTGGTGCGATCCGAACGCGAGCAGGTATTGCAGATGTTTGTGATCGCGATTTTGGTGTCGATTGGTCTCAGCCTTGTGCTGGCTTCGACAATTGCCAACCCGCTGTCCGATCTGGCCGCAGCAGCCGAAATCGGCCGCGAGAAGAATGCGCGTCGCTTCAGCCCGAACCGCGTGCGGATCCCCGATTTAACCGCGCGGCCTGATGAAATAGGTCGGCTGTCTGGCGCCCTTCGTGGCATGGTCGCAGCGCTTTATGATCGCATTGACGCCAACGAACAATTCGCGGCGGATGTCGCGCACGAGATTAAGAACCCACTGGCGTCTTTGCGGTCTGCGGTGGCGTCGCTTAGGATGTCCAAGCGCGAGGATCACAAGATCAAGTTGATGGACGTGATTGAACACGACACGATCCGCCTTGATCGGTTGGTCAGCGATATTTCCAACGCATCGCGGTTGGATAGTGAGCTGGTCAAAGAGGACGAAGAACCGTTCGATCTGCTACATATGATCGGCAACCTCGGGGAATTCCTAGGAAATGATGCGCGCGAAAAAGGCGTGGAATTCATTACGGACATGCCGTCCGGTGAGATCGTGATCGACGGCCTAGAAAGCCGTTTGGCACAGGTCTTTGTGAACCTCATTTCGAACGCGGTATCTTTCTGCGAAGACGGCGACGCGATCCGAGTTTGGGTGCGCAAGCGCGAAAACCGTGTCCTTGTGGTGGTCGAAGACACCGGCCCCGGCATCCCGGAACAGGCGCTCACCAAGATTTTCAATCGGTTCTATACCGAACGCCCGGTCGATCATTTCGGCAATAATTCGGGTCTTGGCCTGGCGATTTCCAAGCAGATCGTCGAGGCCCACGGCGGCGTGATCTGGGCGGAAAACATTCGTCCCACCGACGCCGACGTCACGTCAGAGCCCTTGGGCGCGCGGTTCGTCGTCGGCCTTCCGGTCTAAGGGCCCATGTTGTGACCGTCTCTGTGCAAACACCGGTCAATATCCATGCCTCTGCAGTTGCATTCGGATCCGCGGGTCTGGTGATTTTGGGTGCGTCGGGAACCGGCAAATCTTCTTTAGCGCTTGAGTTGATGTCGCGCGGCGCGCGGCTGGTGGCGGATGACCGGCTGATTGCGACGCCCGATATGAACGGTGGATTGCGGCTGACGGCTCCGTCGGAAATTGCGGGTATGATTGAGGCGCGCGGTGTCGGTTTGATCCGCGTGGACCACGGCCCGGCGATGGCGGTTTGGGCCGTAACACTGGACGAGATCGAGGACGCCCGATTGCCGGACAACCACGAAACTGTGATTGCCGGTGTTTCAATTGCGCTTTTGAGACAGGTTGAGAGCCCGGCGTTCCCCGCTATGCTTTGCGCTCTGATGATCGGAGGGCGCGTCGAAATATGAGCGAAACGGGATCGACAAAAACGGATGCGCTGAAGCGGTTGGTTCTGGTGACTGGTGCCTCGGGTGCCGGGCGCGCCACGGCGATCAATGTCTTGGAAGACATCGGATTTGAGGCGATTGATAACTTGCCTCTCAGTCTGGTCGAGCGGCTTTTGGCGGGGCCATCGCTTGGGGCGCCGCTTGCTCTTGGGATTGATGTGCGCAACCGGGACTTTTCGACCGATGCGATGCTGGCGTTGCTGGGCGAACTAGAGGCTGATCCTGGCGTTGCTGCCGAACTTTTGTACCTTGATTGCCGGTCTGACGTTTTGGTCCGCCGGTATTCCGAAACCCGTCGTCGTCACCCGCTGGCCCCGTCCGAAACGCCTGATATCGGGATCGCGCGCGAGATGGATTTGCTGGTGCCGGTGCGGGCGCGGGCGGATCGGTTGATTGATACGTCGGAATTGACGGTACACGATCTGAAGGCCGAGTTAATTGCCTTGTTTGGAACCGAAGCGAGCGGGCGGTTGTCGGTGTCCGTTGAAAGTTTCTCCTACAAGCGCGGCCTGCCTCGCGGTGCTGATATGGTGCTGGACGTACGATTTTTGGCCAATCCGCATTGGGAAAAAGCTTTGCGCGCCTTGGATGGGCGGGCGGTCGAGGTTCAGGATTACGTTGCCAATGATCCAAGGTATGGCGCGTTCTTTGAGCGTGTCGTCGATCTGACGCAGTCGTTGTTGCCGGCCTTCAAGGACGAGGGGAAAACCTCGCTTACTTTGGCGTTTGGGTGCACTGGGGGGCAACATCGTTCGGTTGCCCTTGCGGAAAGAATTGCCAAAGCCCTTGCAGAGGCCGGGTGGCAGGTGTCAACTCGCCACCGGGAACTTGAGCGGCGCAGTCTGGCTGGGCCGACGTCGGATATGGGGTCAAACGCGTGATCGGGATTGTCATCGTCGCACATGGCGGATTGGCGGACGAGTATCTGTCCGCGGTCGAGCATGTTGTCGGCAAACAGTCGGGCGTGCGCACGATTTCCATCGCTCCGGACCATGATCGCGTAAAAAAACAGGCGGAAATTTGTGCCGCCGCCGACAGTGTCGATACCGGCAAGGGCGTGGTGGTGGTGACGGATATGTTCGGCGGGTCGCCGTCGAATTTGTCGCTTCGGGCCTGTAGTCCTAGCGACCGTAAGATCATATATGGGGCGAATTTGCCGATGCTGATTAAGCTCGCGAAATCGCGGAACAAATCGGTGCCTGTCGCGGTGCGGATGGCCTTGGAAGCGGGTCGCAAGTACATCGACTCATTTGACGGATAGAGGCAGGAATGGCTGACACAGCAAACAGAACACTGACCATCGTCAACGTGAAGGGACTTCACGCGCGCGCTTCAGCGAAGCTGGCCGAACTGGTCGAGGATTACGCGGCCGAGGCCGAGGTGTCGAAGGACGGACTTGTTGCGTCCGGGGATTCCATTATGGGCCTGTTGATGCTGGCCGCGTCGCGAGGCACGCAGATTGATGTGGTGACGCGGGGGGAAGCGGCTGAAGATCTGGCCGTTGCTATCGAAGCCCTTGTTGCGGACTGCTTTGGCGAAGACATGTAGCCTTTAGCGCGTCGGCACAGGCGTTTCGCCGCGATAGTCGTAAAAACCACGGTCCGTTTTGCGGCCAAGCCATCCCGCTTCAACGTATTTTGTCAAAAGTGGACAGGGACGGTATTTGGTATCCGCGAGGCCTTCGTGCAGCACATTCATGATCGCCAGACAGGTATCCAGACCAATGAAATCCGCCAGTTCAAGCGGGCCCATCGGATGGTTCGTGCCAAGCTTCATCGCGCTGTCGATGGACGATACGGACCCAACGCCTTCGTAAAGCGTATAGACCGCTTCGTTGATCATCGGCATCAGGATGCGGTTCACGATAAAGGCGGGGAAATCTTCGGACGTCGATGCTGTTTTGCCGATCTTTTCGACCACACCAAGGCAGGTCTTGAAGGTCGGCTCGTCAGTGGCAATGCCACGGATCAATTCGACCAGCTGCATCACCGGCACCGGGTTCATAAAGTGGAACCCCATGAATTTCTCGGGCCGATCCGTGCGGCTGGCAAGGCGGGTGATCGAGATAGACGAGGTGTTCGAGGTCAGGATGGTTTCCGGTTTCAGGTGCGGCACCAAGTCCTCGAATATCGCGACTTTGACGCTTTCGCGTTCCGTTGCGGCTTCGATCACAAGGTCAGTTTGGCCAAGATCGCTTAGGGCCAGCGTCGTTTTGATCCGGCCCCTTGCCTCGTCGCGCACGGCTTGGCTTATCTTTTCGCGGCTGACCTGACGATCGAGATTGCCCTCGATCAAGGCCATCGCGCTGTCAAGAGCGTCGCGGCTTACGTCGTTCATCAACACATCATATCCGGCCAGCGCAAACACATGCGCAATACCGTTGCCCATCTGCCCTGCACCGACGATGCCGACTGTCTTGATGTCCATGCCAAACCCTTCCGTGACGTCGCCAAACCATAGGCGCAGGGCCGTTCGGGGTGCAAGTGGGCTTGGCGTCGCGACCGCTCGGAAATGCGGGAATTAGGCAAATATCAACGTCCATCTGCGAAGTTTGATTCGTGAGAAAGATGGGAACGGATCTCGTGTCATACAGTGAAACACAACAGTCCGCGTTGGATTACGACTTCTGCACCTACGGAACGTCGCGTGTCACATTCCGTGGACCGAAACGCTGTCTGGATGGACCTTATGTTGCCGTCGTGGGTGGCAGTCAGGCGTTCGGGAAATTCGTGGCCCAACCGTTCGCTGACGCGCTTGAAGCACAGATCGGTGAACCGGTGGTCAATTTGGGTGTCATGCAGGCAGGATTGACGTTGATCGTCGACGATCCGGCCATTTTGCGGACGGCGTCCAATGCACGCATGACCGTGGTCGAGGTGTTGGGCGCACAAAACATGTCGAACCGATATTTCTCGGTCCACCCGCGTCGCAATGATCGTTTGATCGCGGTATCGGACGGACTAAAGCGGTTGTTTCCACATGTAGATTTCACGGAATTTCACTTTGTGGGGCATCTGCTTTCCTCTTTGAAAGAGCGGGATCAGGGCGCTTTTTTACTTGTAAATGAGGAGCTTAGAACGGCTTGGACCAGTCGAATGCAGCTTATTGTGGACCGCATTCAGGGAGAAAAGGTCTTGCTTTGGATGGCGTGGCGGCGTCCCGAAGACCCCGGTGATCTGTCGAACCCGTTAGACCCGCATTTCGTGGATCGTGAGATGCTGGAGGCCCTGTCACACGGGACCGCAGGCGTGATTGAGGTGGTGGCGGATGACACCGCCAATTCCGAAGGTTTGGTCGGTAAATCTTTCCTTGATCATGAAGAACAGGCGGCCGAAGCAATGCCCGGTCCGCTGTTTCACAGTCAGGTGGCGACCCGCCTTGCGGATGTGATTGCCGACCCTGAAAGCAAGAAGCGCGCCGAAAAGCATCGGCGCGCTTCTTAAAACCCTGCAATTCAAGATCAGAGTTTCTCTATAAGCTCCGGCACTGCGGTGAACAGGTCAGCAACAAGTCCGTAATCAGCGACCTGAAAAATAGGTGCCTCCTCGTCTTTGTTGATCGCGACGATCACTTTAGAATCTTTCATGCCAGCAAGGTGCTGGATCGCGCCGGAAATACCGACGGCGACGTAAAGATCGGGGGCCACGACCTTGCCGGTCTGTCCGACCTGCCAATCGTTCGGGGCATATCCAGAATCGACCGCCGCGCGCGACGCACCGACCGCCGCGCCAAGCTTGTCCGCCAGTTTTTCGATCAACGCAAAGTCTTCTTTCGAACCAACGCCACGTCCACCGGACACCACAACGCCCGCGCTGGTCAATTCAGGACGGTTGCTTTCGGCAACTTTGTCTTCGATCCACTCCGACAGACCCGGATTTGGAGCCGCCGCGACCGTTTCGACCGTAGCATTTCCACCCATTTCGGCGCCGTCAAACGACGATACACGGATCGATACGACCTTGATTGCGTCAAGCGACTTCACCGTTTGGATTGCGTTGCCCGCATAGATCGGGCGCTCGAACGTATCCGCATCGACCACGCCCGAAATATCGGTGATGACCATGACATCCAAAAGGGCCGCAACCCGTGGCAACACGTTTTTGGCGTCCGTCGTCGCAGGGGCGACGATATGGCTGTAATCGCCCGCAAGCGAGACGATCAACGCGGCCGTTGGTTCAGCAAGACGGTGACCAAGCGACGGGTCTTCTGCGACCAACACTTTGAAAACGCCGTCAATTTTCGAAGCCTCCGCGCCAGCAGCCGAAGCCGAAGCCCCTGCGCACAAGACCGTGACGTCGCCCATCAACTTTGCAGCAGCGACAGCTTTCGAGGTCGCATCCAACGACAATTCACCGTTGTTTACCTCGGCTAAAAGAAGAACGCTCATGCGATGGCTCCCACTTCTTTAAGTTTCGCGACAAGCTCATCGACCGAACCGACGATCTCTCCGGCTTTGCGGGTGTTCGGTTCACTTGTGGTCACCACCTGCAGCCGAGGGCTGACGTCGACGCCGTAGTCGGCGGGCGTTTTCTCGTCCATCGGCTTTTTCTTGGCCTTCATGATGTTCGGCAAAGAGGCATAACGCGGTTCGTTCAG
>RCMY010003947.1_pt1 | contig 12984 bp, 10 predicted proteins | sample 2041341 | NCBI WGS metagenome assembly RCMY01 (sample SAMN09708234, study PRJNA481090) | Marine sediment metagenome, whole genome shotgun sequencing project. | reverse complement strand
GAACCAGAACGCCCACTTCACCTTCAACGACGTGGGTGTTGTCTCGCTCTGCCGGATCGAAGCTCCGGAGGTGGTCACCTCCGACGAGGTGGATGAGCGGCTGGCACCGTTCTATGAACGAACGGGCAACCCTGCGGGCCTCTTGAAACGCCTGGCCGGTGTTGTCGAGCGGCGGCAATGGGAGCCGGGTTTCACTTTCGCCGAGGCATCGGCAGCTGCGGGCCGTAGAGCCATCGACGAGGCCGGAATCGACCCATCGCGAATCGGACTCATCGTTGATTCCTCGGTCTGCAAAGCTCGGCTGGAGCCCTCCACCGCCGTCACCGTGCACCATCTCTTGGGTCTCTCATCGCACTGCCTAAACTACGACGTTGGCAATGCATGCCTGGGATTCGTGAACGGCATGCACCTGGCCGGTCTCATGATCGACAGCGGCCAGATCGACTATGCGCTGATCGTTGACGGCGAAGGAACGCGCGAAATCTACGACAACACGATTGACGACCTCAACGAATCCGGCATGCATCGCGACGACTTCGCAGAGAACTTCGCCAGCCTTACCTTGGGCTCGGGCGCCGCCGCCATGGTGCTGGGTCGGGCCAGCGGAAACGATGGCAGCCACCGCCTGGTGAAGGGCTACTTCCGGGCCGACAGCTCTTATCACGAGCTTTGCGTTGGCACGCTTGAGCACATGCGCACCGATGCCCGAGCTCTGCTGGATGCCGGTTGCAGTCTGGTAAAGCTCTCGTGGGACCAGTCGGACTTTCCCGACTGGGAAGACATGGACCGCTACATCCTCCACCAGGTCTCGCGGGTCCACACCAGTGCGGTTCTCGACGTATTGAATATTAACAGTGACCGCTGCCCCCTCACGTTCCCGATGTACGGGAATATCGGCCCGGCGGCCATCCCGTTCACGCTCGCCCACACCGCTCACACGCTCGAGGTGGGCGATCGGGTCCTGTGTATGGGAATCGGTTCAGGGCTTAACACGGGCGTGCTCGAAATCAACTGGTGAAAGCCCAGCTCCCCCCGGAGTCTTTCCCCGGCTATGACCCTGCCTGGTCGCGCTTGGTCAACATCCCCGCTGGTGATCAGACCGGCAACGGTCCAGAAACCATCACGCTACATGTCCTCGATCACTGCATCGGCGAGCCGGAGCTCACGCTGTTCTGTGTTCACGGAAATCCGTCGTGGAGTTACCTCTGGCGCAACGTCATCGCTCAGGCCCGTCCGGGGGTGCGCGTCATTGCTCTCGATCAGGTCAACATGGGCTGGTCGGATCGAATTGGCAAACCGCGAATCCTGGCCGAGCGAATCGCCGACCTGGGTGCGTTGACCGATGTTCTCGGAATCGATACGCCGGTGATCACGCTGGCCCATGACTGGGGCGGGCCTATTTCATTGGGCTGGGCTCAGACGCACCTACCGCAGTTGGCCGGGGTCATTCTCACCAACACCTCGGTCCACCAACCCCCCAACGCTGCGGCGCCTCGTCTGATCACCGCCATCCGAACACCGGGGGTGATTGGAACGATGACTCAGCGGACTCCGGCCTTCATCCGAGGCGGTCTTCGGCTGTCCAATCCAGAACCGCCGCCCGAGGTTCGCCATGCCTTTCTCGCCCCGTACCAGACGCCCGAGCGTCGAGCGGGGGTTCGAGATTTCGTGGAAGACATTCCCTTAGAGCCGGACCACGTTTCCTTCGATGCCCTCCAGCAAGTGGAAGCCCGCATGCCGGAACTCGCCGACGTACCGGCGCTGCTTCTGTGGGGGACGCAGGACCCGGTCTTCAATGAGCTGTACCTCCGGGATCTCGAGGTACGGCTGCCTCATGCCGATGTTCATCGATTCACCTCGGCCAGTCACTTCGTTAGCGAGGATGCCCCAGTGGCCGAGGCCGTCTGGGCTTGGATCGACGGTTTGCACAATCGCCCCGAACCAGCGCCGGTTGCGCCGTCGGTGGTAACACTTCTCCCGGAGCTGAGTACGCCCGAGCCGCTGGTCACCGAATGGTCTGATGGTGCCTGGAAATCGATCGGAGGCCGAGACTTCGTCGATCGGGTCTATCGCATCGCTCGCGGGTTGGTGATCGCAGGAATCCGTCCCAGTGACCGTGTTGCCACCATGATTCCGCCCGGAATCGACCTCACCGCGGTGGTGTATGCGTGTTGGCAGATTGGTACGGCGGCGGTTCTGGTGGACGGTGGGCTCGGTGTCCGGAACATGCATCGGGCGGTCAAAGCCGCCGATCCTCGGTGGCTCATCGGGATCCCCCCTGCCATGGTGGCGTCCAAAGGGCTCGGGTGGACCGGCAAACGCATCGTTGCCGGAGAGATGGATTCCCGCTTGCGGAGGACGCTCGGTGTGTCGCATTCGCTTCGGGAGATCGAATTGATCGGCGAAGGTGGTCCGCTCACGGCTGCATACCACGATCCACTTGCCGCCATCCTTTTCACCTCCGGTTCCACGGGCCCGTCGAAAGGGGTTTGCTATCGGCGTTCTCAGCTGGCGGCTCAGCGCGACATCATCGTTGACCTCTACCAGATATCGCCTTCGGACCGTCTCGTTGCCGCCTTCGCCCCCTTCGCTCTCTACGGGCCGGCCATGGGCCTGGGGTCCGTGGTGCCCCAGATGAACGTAACGAAACCGGGCACTCTTACCGCAACGGCCTTGGCTGACGCCGTCGGTCAGATCGATGCCACGATCGTTTTCGCGTCGCCCAGCGCATTGAAGAACGTAGTTGCAACTGCGAATTCACTTTCCCTTGTTCAGAAGCGAGCGATGGAACGGGTTCGGCTGGTAATGAGCGCCGGTGCCCCAATGGCCGAGGAGCTCCTCGCTTCTGTAGCAACGCTCTGTCCCGCCGCCGCCGTTCACACCCCGTACGGGATGACCGAGGTCCTTCCCGTGGCGGATATTTCGTTGGCCGAACGAGTCGCGCACGGTCCGGGCCCTGGCGCCTGCGTTGGGCGGCCTCTCGCGTGGGTTGATGTGCGGATCGACCCGTTCGAAACGCAAACTGGCCACGCCCTCCCAGGCGTTCCCGGCGAGGTGGTGGTTCGGGCGGCCCATCAGAAGCAGTCGTATCATCGGTTGTGGTGGACCGAGCAACAGAGCCGGACCACCGATGGCTGGCATCGCACCGGCGACACGGGTTGGATCGACGGGGACGGCTATCTGTGGATCACCGGGAGAGTACAACACGTGATCTTCGCCGCCGATGGCCCCATCACGCCCATTCCCATTGAACACGTTGTTGAACAGCTCCCCGGTGTAAAGCGGGCTGCGGCGGTAGGGGTGGGTCCCACCGGTGTTCAAGTGCCGGTGGTGGTCCTGGAATTGACCAGACCCCGCCGCGGCCATCGAGCGGCGCCAGAACTCACTAGCCTCGTCCGCACCGCGCTGCGGGAGGCATCATTGGCAGAACCCGCTGCGGTCCTCGTTGTTGGCGAGATACCGGTGGACAAACGGCACAATTCCAAGGTCGACCGTTCCCGGGTTGGTGTGTGGGCCGGCAAGGTCTTGGCTGGCAAGACCTGGGTACGGCTGTGAGGGTTCTGGTCACCGGGGCGAGCAGTCTGATGGGGCGGGGCTTGGTGGAGCAATTGATGGTTCGGGGCGATGCGGTGGTGACGCTGCAACGAACTGCGGACAACTGGCCGGCCGGTGTTGAGGAGTACCTCGGATCCGTTGCCGACGCTGACCTCGTGCGGCGAGCTGCTGATCATTGCGACGCCGTGGTGCACTTGGCCGCGAAGGTGGGAATCACGGGTGCTGCTCACGAGTTCACCGAGGTCAACGTTCAGGGGACTCGAAACGCTCTGGCCGCTGCCCAAGCGGCGGGCATCCGTCGCTTCGTCCACATCTCGTCGCCTTCGGTTGCTCACGCCGGCGAGGCTTTGGTGGGCGCACCCGCCGGTCGCGCTGATCCTGCAACAACCCGAGGCCACTACTCCATCACCAAAGCAATCGCCGAACTGGACGCACTCGCCGCCAACTGCGCTGACCTCGCCGTTGTCGTCCTGCGGCCACATCTGGTGTGGGGGCCTGGCGATACCCAGTTGGTTGGCCGGATCGTGCAGCGATCTCGGCAGGGACGGCTGGCCTACGTTGGTTCGGGCGCCGCGCTGATCGACTCCACCTACGTCGCAAATGCGGTCGATGCGATCGTGGCAGCTCTGGACCATGCCGTCGAGGCAGCCGGTGAACCTCTGGTCGTCTCCAACGGAGAACCACGACCGATCGGCGAACTGATCGACGGCATTCTGGCCGCACACGGCCTGAAGCCGCCTGGCCTGCGTATTCCCACAGCCATAGCCAAGGGATTGGGCTGGATAGCCGAACAGGCCTGGGACCGCTTCGATCTGCGTGGTGAGCCTCCGATGACGGTTTTCACAGCCGAGCAGTTGGGGACCGCCCACTGGTTCGATCAACGACGAACCCGGCAACTACTCCAATGGCAGCCTCAGGTCTCCATAGACCAAGGGTTGGAGGCCTTGGCGTCGGCTTGGCTATAAGCGGATCACGTTGGCGACCACAGCCGGAGCCGTGCCCGCAAGCACGCTCTGGTAAACGATTTCGGCCGCCTCGATGCCGTCGTGGTGCCGTATGTCCAGCGAGGCTGTTGCCATGGGCACGAACTCTGCCCACCGATCGTTGATTCGCTGCTGCAATTCGGCACCGCCCCACTGGGCGGTGCGTTTCTCTACTTGGGTAGGGGCGAAGAAGAACTCTTGGCGGGGCCCGGGGTGATGACCGGCGGGACGGTCGGCATCCCAGTGGGTGCCGCCGATCGCCGCGGAGTGCGTCAGCGAATCGCCTAGGTGTTCATGGACCGCTCGAACAACGTTGGCGTTGCCGGCGAAGTCCAACAGGACCGAGGGTTCCTGGGCCATGCTCGGCACAGCATCGTAGGTAAGGACCTGGTCATAACAGCCCAGCGATTTGGTGAACTCGGTGTTAGCGGGCGAAGTGAGGCCCGTGACGCTCACCGAACCTCGCCGATGAAGAAGCTGGGCCGTGCCGAATGCTGTCTTGGAGGAGGCGCTGGTTGTGATAACCCTCGTGGCCCCGAAGAAATCATTGTCCTGCAAGAAATCATCGATAAGGAACGACGTGGTGAACAGTGGTTGGAGCAGCATTTGCACGTCCTCACCCTCCACGCTGTAGTTGGAGTCGCTGGAGCAGCGGACGTAGGAGTTGTAGGCGCTCGGAAGACTGGCTCGATGGGGGCTACCGTCCACAAATCCACGTGATCTGACGCGGGTTGGCGCTGCAATGAGTTCCTCGGCCATCGGGAGATAGCCGTAGAATCGTTCGCCAACGGCCAGCCCTTCCACCGAGGATTCCACCACGTCGGCGAATCCCCACATCGGAACAACACCCCAATCTGATCCGCTGGGGGCTGGAAAGAAGTTCCAGTACTGCATCGCTTCACCGAAGACGGCGTAGGTGACGTTGTTTGCCGTGAGCCCGAAGGCAGCGATCTTCAGCCGGACCTGGCCCTCCGCCAGGTCTGGCGTAGGTGCCACGACGATTTGGGTGTCCTCAAGTTTGGATCGGCGGACTTCGATTACTCGTGCCATTCGCTGAGACTATTCGCTCAACGAGGCGTGTTGGCAAAAGCTTCCACCGAATCAGGGTTTGCAGCCCTAGTTGGCCATCGGATAACGATCGGCACCCTCGGAGGTCCACCACGCCACTGCCTGAGCGCGGTTGGCCACCTTGAGCTTCCGAATCAGGTTCGAAACGTGGGTGGAGACCGTGCGATCGCTGATGAACAGCTCGGTGCCCACGGCTTTGTTGCCAAGACCGCGAGCCAAGCCATCGAGCACCTGCGCCTCACGCATGGTGATCGGCAGGGGCGCCGGCAGGTCGATGCTTTGGAGCGACCCGCTGGCGAAGTCGAGGACTTCTTCTGTAATCCACAGGGCCCCCATGGAGCGAGCCTTCATGGACACTTCCGCCTCCAGCCCTGGGACGTCGGCCGAAGCTTTGAGCGCGGAGAGCTGCGCCCGTAGCGCTTCGTAGTGGTGGTGGGCTTGCGTCATGTGCTGGGCCGCCCGCAGAAAGTCGTTGGCGTCGCCGCTCAGCTCCGCCTCGATAAAGGTGCTGAAAGCCCGGCCCGCCGGATGATCACCTGGATTGGGGTTCACGGCTCCCTCGGGCAGTGGAAGCCCGGCGGCTTGAAACGATCGAGCGGCCTCTAGAGCCGCACTTCGCCACATGGCTTCGTTGGCCGAGCCTGTCAGCCACCGGAGGGCCCTGTAGCTGCAGGAGACCGCCTGATCGATATCACCCGTTCGGCGGTAGAACTCGGCCCAGAGGCGGTATTGATGGCCGGTGTCCTGTGACGTTCCCAGCCGCTCGGCAACCTCGTCGGCGGCCCGCAGATAGTTTTCCGCCTGCTCTAGATCACCGAGGGCGAGCGACAGTTCGGCGCCGAATTGATTGGCATCGAAGCGGTCGGTTCCCTGGAGGGTTTGGCTCTCCAGCCGATCGCGAGTTTTGCTTGCCTCGTTGAGCAAACCGGCCTCCAACTGCGCTATTCCCAACGAGGCCAAAGCGAAGCTGAACTGGTCCAGCGCAGCTCGGTCCTCCGCCAATAGGACAGCCTGGGCTAGATACTGGAGTGCGGTTGGATCAACCCCACGATCGCTGCATCGGGCAACACCCCGCGCCGTGAGGGCTCTCACGGCTGGCCGCCACAAGTGTTGTCGGCGGGCCTGAAGGTAGATGGTTGCAAACCGTGTGTCGGCCGCCGCGAACTTGCGCTCACTCAGGAGTACGAACGCTTCGCCGGTTGCTGCGAGCAGCTCAACCTCCGGTGGATCGTGGTGCTCCGGCGAGGCCCGAGTTGCCAGGAGCCGAAGGAGTTCGGCGTTTGTATCAAGCAGAGCGTGCTCGATGGTGACGCTGCGGAGAAGGCTCACATCGTGGGAACTTTCCGAGACCAGCGACTCGGCGTCGGCCAAGAGAAGCTGGGCACGTTCGCTATCGCCCATCTTGCGAGACGCCTTGCCGCGAAGTGCAAGCAGGGTTGCTTCGTCTCGGAGTGTCTGGAATCGGTCAGGGTGAGCCACTTCGTGAAGGAGGAACTTCTCGGCTTCGGCAAAGGCACCAGCCTCCAGAAGTGTGGTGCCGCGGAGGAGGACCAGTTCCTGTCGAACCGCATGGGCGGCTGGAGTCTCCGACGCCATGGAAGCAAGAAGGTCCGAGAGTAGACCCTGCACTTTCTCGGGTTTTCCTTCGGCTCGCCAGTAGTTGGTGAAGAGATGAGCGGCGGCGACGCTAAGTACTTGGTGTCCTTCTGTGGCGAGCCGGCGGGCGATCAACTCCAACAGAGGGCCCCCGGAGTGACTGCCGGCAGGCTGACGGAGTACGTACAAGGCTCGGACCAGGACACGAACGTTGTTGTTCCATTCGTGACTCTTCGTGAGGTCGATCGTGGCGGCGCCCGCCCGTAGGTCGATGAAGGGGGTGCCGAGTTCGCCAAAGGCCCGCTCGAGCCGGTCCGTCAACCATCCAGGAACGTCGTTGGTCCCGAAGGCGGCATGCAGCGCTCCGGCATCGAACGCGCAGTCGTTGTGTTCACCGGTCGAAATCTGGTCTGCCTCCATGGTCTCAAGCTACCTAGGTGACGAAAATACGTCATTTGACGTATATCGAAAGCCTTGGATCCCCAATAATATTCCGCCCATGACAACTCTCTGCGAGGTGCGCCACTAGTACCCCACCAACTTTCCTGCGGGTGAGCAACGATCTACTTGGCGTAGATGTGCTGGTAGAAGGATGAGGTTCCCAGCGGCGGGTTCCTTGTCCCTAAGCCCGGTCGGCCGCGACGCCGTGTCATCACCGCTGTCGCCCTCCCGGCCGTCACCCGCAGGATTCTGTCGTTGCGACGCACCAATCTCGGTAGCTTGGGAGTCTTATGACGAGACCGATCGCACTCTCCGTTCTTGATTTGGCCATGGTTCGCCACGACGCATCGACCCACCAGGCGTTGGAAGAAACCGCAACCGTGGCCATGGCGGCCGATCGCCTGGGATATACCCGCTTCTGGGTGGCTGAACACCACAATATGCCTACTGTCGCAAGCACCAGCCCTGCGGTTCTGATCAGCCATCTCGGGGCTCGAACGAAACGACTACGGCTTGGGTCCGGCGGCGTAATGCTCCCCAACCACTCACCGCTCGTCATCGCTGAGCAATTCGCCATGCTCGAAGCGCTCTATCCGGGCCGAATTGACCTGGGTCTGGGTCGCGCTCCGGGAACCGACCGGGGAACGGCCGCGGCATTGCGCCGCAACATGGACGGCGAAGAGGACGAACGCTTTCCGCGCGACGTTCTCCACGTAATGAGCATGTTGGGCGATCACCGCTCCGAACACTCACCGCCAACGGGGCTCGTAGCGACCCCGGCAGCCGCGTCATCGCCGGCGGTGATGCTGCTGGGATCCAGTGCGTTCAGTGCCCAACTGGCCGGACTCCTCGGTCTGCCCTTTGCCTTCGCTCACCATTTCGAGATGGGTGGCACCCTAATGGCGGCCGAGGTGTATCGCGATTCTTTCCAACCGTCGGCGGTGTTGGCTGAGCCGTACCTCATCGTCACCGCCACCACGGTGGTGGGGCCGAGTCAAGAGAAGGCCGACTGGCTGGCAGCACCGAGCCGTCTCCGGCGAGCCGGGCTCCGGCGCGGCGAATTGCACCCCCTCTTGCCGCCCGACGATGCCCTGCTTCACCCGGCCTTCCCCACCGATTCTTCGGCACTCGCCGCAGGCCTGGCAGGGACCGCCGAGGTGGTCTCCGAAGGCTTGAAACACTTGGCTGATCAGACCGAGGCGTCGGAGCTGATGCTGTACCCGGTGGCCTATGACGTAGCGGACCGGATTGGAACCTTGGAAGAGTTGGCCGCCGCCTTCTCACTCACTCCCGCCGGGTGACCGACCGTCAGAATCGGCCCCCGTCCACCAGGAACTCTTGGGCCGTACAAGCAGCGCCGTCGTCGGCGGCGAGGAAGAGCACCATCTGGGCGAATTCGGCAGGGTAGATCCGACGCTTGATCGCCTGATCCCGCAGCGTTCCTTCCTCGCCTTCGGCGGTCCACCACTTGGTCAACTGCTTTTCGGTTGCCACCCAACCCGGAAGCACGGTGTTCATCCGGACACCCATCGGACCGAAGGTGCGAGCCATGGTGCGCGTGATTCCCGAGACACCGGACTTCGCGATCGCGTAGCCGGGAAAGAAGTCCTCTTGCATCATGAAGCTGGACGAGCCGATATTCACGATCGATCCGTGTCCGGCTGAGATCATCTGCGGCGCTACCGCTTGGATGGTGAAGAAGTAGTGGCGCAGGTTCACGTTCAGCCGATCGTCCCAGTATTCGGGCGTGATCTCTTCCCACGTGTGTCGATCATCGCTGGCGGCGTTGTTGACCAGAACCTGAATACCGCCGAGGTCGGCGATCACTTGAGCCACCACGGCCTGAGTAGCCGGAATATCGGTGAGGTCTACCTGGTAGAAGCGAGGGACAGCGGAGGGATTCAACGCCGTACAACGGGCGATCGTTTCGGCGGCCTTCTCCGCATTGATGTCCAGAAAAGCGACCCGGCTGCCTTGTCTCACGAACTCTTCAACGATGCCGGCGCCGACACCGTCAGCGCCACCGGTGACCAGTACCGACCGATCGTGAAGCGATGGGTACGTGGCGTAGTTGTGTGGGGGAGCAGCCGTGGGGTCCATCGCTCGATTCTATGGTCCGGCTGGTGTCAGCGATGAGGTGTCATGAGGGCGATGGGTAAGGAGATCCCGAGCTCTCGCGTCCGGATGGCGCAAATTCGTCGTCCCGGTTGTACGGCATCCCGGGGCTTGGAGCAGCGGTCGCCGAGCAGCGCTGCCGCCCTCTCAATGTCGTCGACGACCAACGCCAAACCCCAGAGGCTCAGTGGGCCGGGATCGAGCTCGGCGGTGCGGGGCCCTACCAACTCAAGAATGGTTTCGCCTGCCCAGAAAAACCGTTGCTGGGTAGCCCCATCCTGGAGGTCTCGCGTTCGCCGGAGATCGATACCAATTCCAGACAGTGCCGCCGTTGTCCGGTCCAAGTCTTTCGAGGCGATGACCACATGATCGACCCCGGTCGCGCCGTTGGCGTGCGCCGCTGCTGGGCAGGTAACCGAAACGCGTGTTTCCAAGCCGTCGAGCTCGTTGGCTTCAATTCCGTGGAAGGCCCACGCTCTCTGTCTACCGTCCTGGTCAAGGATGATCCCCACCGGACCAATCCGGACGGCGTCGTCAACTACGGAGAAGCCCGCCTCTCGCCATGGTTCCGGTGGATCGGGCAGAAAGAGATTGGTGAGCTGGGGCATTGGGATCGGTTCCTACGCACCGGTACGGGCTCGACGCAGGCGGCTGACGAGAACCGCCTCGGCAGCAGTGTCCAGATCTCCGGGTCGGTTGTGGAGGGCAGCCAGCCTGGCCAAGTTGCCATGTACCTGATCGAAACTCTTCCGTTGCGCCTTGGGGAGGCGTTTACGGGTGTTGAGCATGGTGCGCCACTGACCGAAGATCGCGATCTCCTGTGCCGTGAGACCGTATCTGTTGGCCAGCATCGGAACAAGCCGCAAGAAATGCCCCCGTTCTCGTCGTCGGATCATGGCAACGGCGATGCCAGCGCTGAAGAAGAGAAGCATGAAGCCGGGGATTGCGACGAGGAGAACAGTCTCGTTTTCTTCAGCCACCGTTAGGGCACCGTTCCACGCTCCATGGCTGAGGATCGCCAAGGTTAGACCCCAGCTGAGCGAGGCCGCTACAGACTTTCGCCGGGCCACGGCCCACCCGATCGCCAGGCCCGACCACGCTGTAAAAAGCGGATGAGCAAAGGGCGTTACGAAGCCACGAACGATGACGGTCTGAACGAGCGCATCCTGGCTGGCAGCGTCAGAGAAGTAGAGAAAGTTCTCGACGACGGCGAACCCGAGTGCCACCCAGCCTGCGTACACCACACCGTCCATCACGCTGTCTATCTCCTTGCGGCGCAGCGCCCAGATGATGCCAAGCATCTTCATGATCTCTTCTGTCAGCGGTGCCGAAAAGACTGCGGCCACGTTTTCGCTAGAGGCCGCGAACACGATGCTGTTGATCGTGCCGGCCACCACCCCCGAGATTGTGGCTCCCCAGAGGAAGGCGTGAATGCGGGATTGGAGCGGTTCGGGCTCTACCCGGTCCAGCCACCACAGGACCGGGCCCACAATGAACAGTGGAATGAAGGCCAGGACAACCGCTAGCGGGTCGCCGAATGCGATGTAGATCGTGAGCGGCGCGGCGAAGAGCAGCCCCACAACCACAGGCCACGAGAGCCACGCGGGTAACTTGGGTTTCTTCTCAGCGTTTCCCGAAACGTGCCCGGTCCAGGCCCAACCGTCCCACCAGCGCCACTCGGTGATGCCCCACGGGTCGCTGTACCAACCCGCCGGTGTGTTGGGCACGGCTGGCGGTGCCGGGAGGTCCGGCAGGGGAGGGAGGGTTCGAGCAGAGGGCCCGGGTGGGGAGGGTTGCACCCTCTCAGGTTAGGCGACTCGTGGGGATGAAGATCTATGTGAGCAGTTCGCGGACGCGGTCTTTGGGACGCCCGATGATGGCCTTCGTCTTGGTCACCACGATCGGCCGCTGAAGCAACTGCTTGTGCTTCAAAAGGACGTCGACGATCTGGTCCTCGGTTGCTACGTCCTGGTCCGTGAGTTCGAGTTTCTTGAACTTGGAGTCCCGGCGAACGAGCGCGGTTGGTTCGTCTTCCAGCTTGCTGATGATGTTCCGCAGGGCCTTCTCGTCGGGAGGGTCCTTGATGTAGTTGATTTCGTCGAAGTCAACACCCAATTCTTCTGCAATGCGCACGGCATTGACCGAAGAGTTTCAATGACGGTTGTGATAGATCTTTACGTCAGCCATAGGGCAAGACTAGCGGCGTCTTAGTTGCCGCCCATGTCGAACAAGCTGCCGCCGCTAATGCCTCGAGCGTCCTGCTTGAGCGCGGTATCGACCGTAACCGCCGAGGCGTACACCATTTGGCGCAAGGGGTCCGACAATGGTCGATGGACCTGTAAGACGTAATTGTCTGCGGTGGTGAACGCCGTCTTGAGGAGGCCCTCGAACGTCTTTGTGATCCGGGCAACCTCGGTGCCGTTGGCATCCTTGATGGCGAAGTTCCAGGCTCGCCAGTTCTCGGCGAAGATCCCGCCCACTTCCTGGCCATTCACGATGTACATGAACTTGATCTTGCCAAAGACGTTCTTTTGCACGATCTGTCCGACCTCGGTACCGAGTCCGTCTTGAACGATGACCCGCGATTTGATGAACTTGGCCGGGCGGGTGATCATCAGTTGGGGCTGTCCGCTCATGTCGACCACCTGATATTTGTGGGTGAAGTATTGGTCGATGTCGCCGAGGAAGCGGATGATCTTTTTGAACGTGCTCTGACCCACCTGGCGAACTGCCCCAACCTGATTGCCATTTGCATCGAAGATGGCGAACTCGGTGTTGACCTCGATCAGCTTCCACTTCTGATTCACCACCAGAATCGGCTGGTCCAATAACCCGCCACCGCTTGGCGAGGCGGGCATGGGGGCTCCCCGCTTCTGGGCCTGGTTCATGTGCCGCTGCACCTGGTCTTGGATCTTGGCCGAAGACTGCTGGGGTGCCACCGTCTTGGGGGCGTTCTGGAAGGAGTCAAGCGCCTGCCGACCGTGGGAGGACACTTGGTCCGTCCATGCGTTGCCGTCCCACCATCGGTATTCGTGGCGACCGGCCGGGTCCGGATACCAATTGGCAGCGGGGAGATGAACATCGCTCATCACCGCAGACTATCGCTCTCCTCCGCAGCCGACCATCCGGGTTTCTCGCCCTTCTTGTCAGTCCAGCGTGAGACATCTTTTGAAATCCCTGATCTGAGTATTAGGGCGGAGGAAGATCTAGCTAATGACTGAGTACC
>RCMY010003946.1_pt1 | contig 12986 bp, 12 predicted proteins | sample 2041341 | NCBI WGS metagenome assembly RCMY01 (sample SAMN09708234, study PRJNA481090) | Marine sediment metagenome, whole genome shotgun sequencing project. | reverse complement strand
CCGAAGACCGACTCGAGCGTGGCGAGCAGGCCGGTGACCCGGCTTCGTTCCTCGCCGAGCCGAGCCGAGATCGTTCGACGCGCCGCAGCATCGAACGACAGGCTCGATGCCGCGAGGTGGGCGTCGAGCCACTTGCTGGCCCCAGCGCCGCCGGGCACCGTCGCGTCGACCGTCGTGGCGCCGGCCGCCTTGAGTGCAGCGGCCAACGATTTCGGGACCCCTGGGAGGCCTTTCTGCGTCGGGGCAATGCCTTTCTCCCACACCAAGACCAGACGGGTGGTGTCGAGCGGCGCCTCCAGGTAACGCACGAGGGCCGCAACATCGTCGGACTTGCCGAAGCGGCCGAGGTGGCGCCCCACCACCACGCGGTAGTCGGTGAGGAACGGGGCCGTTTGGGCCGCGTCGACCAACCGGTTGATCTCGAAGGCATCCTCGACGCGGTACGCCTCTTCGTTGAGTTCCTCGACCACCAGCGTCCGGTCGGCGTCACCGACGAATGCGGTTACCGCGGCGAGGGTCTCGTCGTTGCGGACGATCTCGTCGCTCCCCTTGATCAGGACGATCTTGGCGCTCATGCCGCACGCGCCCGGAGAATGAGGTCCATCATTTCGACGACGCGACGATTGCCACGCGCATCGTGGCTTCGCAATATGCGACAGCCCAGTCCGATACCGAGGGCGTGGGCGGCGAGGGTGGCCTCGTGCCGGTTGTCGACCTCGGTGCCGACGAGTTCGCCCAGGAACCCCTTGTTGGATGCGGAGAGAAACACGGCAAATCCGAGACCGACGAGGTCGTCCGAGGCTCGAAGCAATTCGGCCGACATCGCCGGCGTCTTCCCCAGGTCGAGCCCGGCGTCGACCATGACGCGTTGCCGCGGAATGCCTGCGTCGAGCGCCCACTGCGCCCGGTCGCGAAGGAATGCACGGACGTCGTCGACGACGTTTGTATAGGTCGGCGTGGGATCCGGGACACGAGGCGCAAGCCGCACGTGACACGCCACGACCGCCGCATCGTGTTTGGCCGCCACGGCGAGGTAGTGCGGATCGGCGAATCCGCTGATGTCGTTTCCCACCGACGCGCCCGCCCGACACGACTCGTCGAAAACCGAGGCCCGGAACGTGTCGACGGAGATCGGGAGGTCGAAGCGCTCACGAAGCGCAACGACCGCAGGCACGACCCGATCCATCTCTTCGGCCTCGGTCACCTCGGGGCCCGGTCCGGCCTTCGAGCCACCGACGTCGAGGAAGTCGGCCCCATCGTCGACCAATCCCTCGGCCTTACGAACAAATGCATCGAAGTCGAAGTACTGACCCCCGTCGTAGAAACTGTCCGGGGTCCGATTCAGAATCCCCATGACGAGCGCGCGAGTCGTGATGTCGAAGGGGAATCCGGCGCCGAGTTCGAGTTGCACGATGTGACGCTACCCGATGGCTTTCGTCATGGATCGGCTCCGGCGACAGTCGTCACAACGACGGAGAGGCCGAGCGGGCCCTCGATGACTTCGAGCAGTACGTCGCCGACCAGCGTTCGCTTTACGGGGTTTGTGGGGTTTGCGGGGCTTGCTGGGTTTTCCGGTGCCGGACGACTGCCCCACGACGTTGGCGGCAGGGACCACCGCAGCTCGGGCCGGTAGCGTTCGCCGAGGGCTCGCGCGGTCGCCAACGGCAACCGACCGCCGTCGCTGAGGACCAGGCCATGTACCGCCGAGATCCGATGCTTTCGAAGCGCTTCCAACGCCGCCGCCGGCCTGGCGGCGGCTTCGATGACCACCACCACCGCATCGCCCGAGCGCCAGACCCGCACGCCTGGCGACAGTTCGGCTCCGGCGCGATCGGGTACGGGCCGCAACGCCGGCAGGAACAGGGCGAGGGTCAGCAGTGCCAAACCGAGTCGGCGATGGCGTCCGAACCAGAGCACGCCCAACGCAACGACGACGAGGCCGAGCGGCGCCGGCGTCAACTCGCCCAGCGGGGCGCGGGCAGCCGCCCGCGCCACCAATTGCACCCACCCCAGCATCAGTCCGGTTGGCGCGTGCAGGAGGGCCGCAGTCCTGCCACCGACGATCCCCGCAACCCATCCGCCGGTCAGCCCCCACGCGGAGATTGGCCCGGCCATTGGGGCCGCAGCGATATTTGCCGGAATCGCCGCGACGGGGACGCCGCCGAAGGTTGCGACGAGTAGTGGGGACACCCAGAGTTGGGCCGCCACGGTGACGGCGATGGCATTGGCGAGCGGCGAGGGCCCGGGCAGCGCGGCGGCGATTGACGGGCTCATCCACACGATTCCGGCCGAGGCCAGGACCGACAGCTGAAAGCCGAGCGAATGAAGAAGCGGCGGCGAAACAACGACCAGCCCAGCCGCGGCGAGAGCCAGGAGACGCCGACCATTCGAGGGGCGTCCCAACCCTGCCAAAACCGCTGCGGTACCCGCCATCACCGTGGCCCGCAGCACCGACGGCTCGGCTCGAGTGAGCAGCGCGAAGAATGCGAGCGCCGCCAAGATGCACGGCACACGATATGGCAGATCGAGGCGGGCGATGAGCGGGGCGAGCAACGCCAGCAGAAACGCGACGTTCGATCCGGACACCGCCAAGAGGTGACCAAGCCCGGCACCCCGAAAATCATCGGTGACGAGGTCGTTCTGAAAACGATCGTCGCCCAGGACGAATCCGGCGAAGAGCGACCGCTGATCCGGGGGCAGGGAGACCGCGCCGGAATCGAGCGTGCGCCGCAGGGAGTTCGCCCACCCGACCGCCGGGGCACCGGCGGTCCACCACGCCACCGATGTGGTGGACATCACGCCGACAACCCCGCGTCGACGCAGCCAATCGAGTCGTTCGGGGAGCTCGCCAACCTCCCCCTCAACGAAGATCCGCTCGCCCGAGAGCCGACGCAACAAGGCGGTAGCAGCACCCGACGTCGCCTCGAGCTGCAGACGGTCACCGCCGATCTCGATGATCGCCCGCGTGGCGTACGCGCCTGGCTCGGGATCCGCACGCAGCGTCGCAACACCCTGCACGGGTCCCATCGCCTCGGGCGCCCCGTTGTTCTCGGAGCCGATCGAGGTCAACAGCGCCACCAGCGCGACAACGACGATCGCAAACGCGGTGACCGCGAGGTCGATGCGGGTTGCCGGCCCCAATCTCATACGGACACCAGGTCGCGGAGGGCGGCAAGTTTTGCGTCGCCGATACCGGGCACGTCGAGGAGGTCGACAACCGACTCGAACGGGCCGTTGTTGTCGCGATGCGAGACGATGGCGGCAGCCGTCGCCGGACCCACGCCTGGCAACGCCTCGAGTTGTTCGGGCGTTGCGGCGTTCAGATCGACGGGAGCGTTTCCGCTGCCGGCCGCACCTCCACCGCCCGAGACGACCGCGGGAACCGCCGGGTCGTCGATGGTCGGCACGAAGAGTCGTTGTCCGTCGATGACCAGTGCCGCGAGGTTGATGCGGTTCACGTCCGCCTGGTCGGTCACCCCGCCGGCTGCCTCGATCGCGTCGATGACCCGCGCTCCCCCGCCGACGACGACGAGCCCTGGTTCCCGCACCGCACCGGCGACGTGAACGAAGGTTGCTGCGGCGGTCGTCTGGGTCAGCGGCTGCGCGCTGCCGGCCGCATCGACGCCGCCCTCCCCCGCACCGATACCTGCGCTTACCCCGGCGCCGACCCCCACGTTCTGGCTTGCCGCCTCTGGAGCGGCCACCGGTAGTCGGGCCTCGACCGGTACCGAGGGAGGGCGGAGGGACCACCACACCAGCCCGGCAGCCACGAGGCACAGGGCGCCAAGTCCAAGAGCACGTCGTAGACGCGCCAGGTCGACGCGCCGCGCCCCCTCCAGCCGTCGTACGAGGCGCTCTCGCCATGCGGGCGGGGACTTGGGCTCTCGTAGCAGCGCCAACGGATCGTCGGACGACGACACGGCTTCCTCCAGGATGAATCAACCGGAGGGGAAGCCAGTAGCTGCGACACTATCGCCGCGGTCCGACGCTCACACCACACCAGGTCACGCCATGCTGCGACGAGACATCTCGGCCGGAGTTAGTACAACGCGCTGGTGAGTCGCTTGCGGAACGTGGCGGTGCGGGGGTCGTCAGGGCCGAGCAGATCGAGGGTGTCGACGAACTGCTGGCGGGCCTCTTCGTCGGTCTTCACCTTGGTCAGCAGCGACTCGAGCTTGGCCTCGACGTCGTCGCCGGGGCCCTCGCCTCCGCTGCGAGCGAGCGCAGCGATCTGGCGGGTCTCCATCGATTCGGGAATGCGGGCCAGCAAGGCCAGCGCCTCTTCGCCCCGGTCGGTGTAGGCGTAGGTCGCGGCGAGTGCCGTGACCGCGCCGACGTGATCGGCCTGCAACTCGAGCGCCGCTAGCAGCGACGCTTCGTCACCGGCCTCGACGAGTTCGTCGATCGGATCGACGGGGGCTGCAACGGCGTCGGGAGCGGCCGCAGGGGCCTGGGCGAGCAACTTGTTGACGAAGGCCGTCACCTCGGGTTCGCCTTGTGCCCCCATGAAACTATCGACCACGGCACCGCCGCTGAGGGCGTGCACCGCCGGGATCGATTGCACCTGGAAGGCCTGCGACACCTGCGGGTTTTCATCGACGTTGACCTTGGCCAGTTCGATCCGTCCGGCGGTGGCGCCGATGACCTTTTCGAGGATCGGCCCGAGGGTTTTACAGGGACCGCACCACGGGGCCCAAAGGTCGACCACGACCGGAACGGTCATGGAACGCTCGATGACATCGGTCTGGAATGTTGCGTCGGTTACATCGGCCACAGTGAATCTCTTTCAAAACAGTACTTCCGAGGGTTTCAGGCTACGTGGTGGCAAGCGGGTAGCGTGCGAACGGTGGAAGACATCACAGGTATCAACAGCGCAAACGTCTCTGCGTGGATGCATGACGCCCTGGGCGGCGACCCCGGCCGCCTCTCGTTCGAACTGATAACCGGCGGCCACTCAAACCTGACCTTTCACGTTCGTTCGGATGACGGCCGCCGCTGGGTGCTGCGCCGCCCACCGATGGGCCAGGTTCTCGCCACCGCCCACGACATGTCGCGAGAGCACCGGCTCATCGATGCGCTCGCCACGTCCGATGTTCCCGTTCCGCCGCTGGTTGGCCTGTGCACCGACGAGACCGTCAACGGGGCGCCCTTCTTCGTGATGGATTTCGTCGAGGGCACCGTCGTGCGCACCGGGGCCGTGGCCGAACAGCTCACCTTGGAGCAACGCCGAACCGCCAGCCGCGACCTCATGTCGGTGATGGCCAAGCTGCACGCCATCGATCCCGACGACGTCGGATTGGGTGACCTCGGCAAGAAGGAAGACTATGTCGGCCGCCAGTTGCGGCGTTGGCTTCGCCAGTTCGACAGTTCCACCGCCCGTGAGCTACCGATCATCCACGAGGTGCACTCGCTTCTGTCGGCAAAACTCCCCGAACAGGGGCCGGCGGGCATCGTTCACGGCGACTACCGCCTCGACAACTGCATCCTCGCCGACGACGGCACCATCGCCGCCGTACTCGACTGGGAGCTGTGCACACTCGGCGAGGTGCGAGCCGACCTCGGCCTGTTGATGGTGTACTGGGCCCAGGACGGCGACCCCGTTCAGCCGCTGGAGAATCCACCGACGATGGTGCCCGGTTTCGCCACCCGCCCCGAACTCGCCGAGTGGTACCAAACCGACACCGGCCGCGACCTGAGCGACCTCGACTACTTCGTCGCGTTCTCCTACTGGCGTCTCGCGTGCATTCTCGAGGGCGTGTACTCCCGGTACGTCGCCAACGTCATGGGCGACCACGTGCCCGCCGATCTCGAAGGCTTCGGCCGGCGGGTCGTCACCTTGGCCGAGCTCGCCCACCAGAAACTGCTCGAGGCCTCGTGAGCACGCTGCACCACCGCCATCCGGGCGGCGCCGACCTCGACGCCCCGGTGCTGTTGATCGGCCTCGCGGGCTGGATCGACTCCGGCGAAGGGGCGGTCGCCGCCGGCAACTACCTGCTCGACCGGCCCAGTGAACCCGTGGCCACGTTCTCCGCCGAGGAGCTCCTCGACCATCGGGCCCGCCGCCCGATTCTGCGGATCGAAGACGGTCTGTCGAAGGGTCTGACCTGGCCCCAGATCGAGCTCACGGCAATCCAGGACGACCGCGGACGCGATGCGCTGGTGTTGCATGGCGCCGAACCCGATCATCGTTGGGGGGCCTTCGCGGCCGACGTTGTTGCCTTGGCCACCGAGCTCGGCGTTTCCATGACCGTCGGCCTCGGTGCCTACCCGGCGGCGGTTCCCCATACCCGTCCGTCCCGACTCTCCTGTACGGCGTCCACGGCATCGCTGCGCAACCGACACCCCTTCAGCCGCAACAGCATCGAGGTGCCGGCGGGGATTGCCGCCGTCATCGAGCACGCCATGCACGAGCGTGGCGTGCCCAGTATCGGACTCTGGGCGCAGGTGCCTCACTACCTCGGTCAGATGCCCTACCCCGCGGCGAGCGCGGCCCTCGTCAGCTGCTTGGTCGATGTCGCCGGCCTACGATTCGACACCGTTGCGCTGCAGGAGCGGGCGATCGCCGCACGAAGCAGAGTCGACCGACTCGTCGAGCAGAACCCCTCGCATGTCGAGTTGCTGGCCGAGCTCGAATCGTCATACGACGCGTCGATCTCAATGGATGAATCAGCATTGCCCTCGGGCGATGATCTGGCCGCAGATTTCGAAGAGTTCCTGCGCGAGCAGGACTAGAAACGGAGCCTCATGTCACGCGATTCCGGCCGACCCAACCCGCTCGATCCCCTCGATCTGCTTCGCTCCGCGCGCGAGACGTCGGCGCGCATGCAAGAACTCATCGTCAAGGCGACGCTGCCCGCAGAACAGCGAAAGGCACTGGTCGAAGGCGTCTCGAAGCTGGTGCTGCCCGGCGAGCAGTTGCAGGCGATGATCGACTTGGCCGAGGCATTTGGCCCTCCGCAAACCCAGATCGCCGAGATCCAAAAGACCCTGACGGCCCAGCGCGAGCACCTCGAATCGATGCACGCCGAACTCGAGCGGGTCGAGGCCGGACTCGAGCGGCTCGCCGCTGCCACGGAGCAGATCGCCCTGTTGCAGACCCCGCTGCGCAAACTGCTCACGTCGATGCAATCACGCGACGCTGACGAACCCGAAGAGTAAATTCCCACCGACGCAGCACCGTCAGGGTGCCGCTCCGTCAGGGAGCACCCGGGGTTTCAGCGCACTGGAGCGAACTCGTACCGCCAGAGCGGATCGTCGACGCCGAGCGTGACCCAGATACCACCCGACTCCTCGATGGGCTTGTCGAGCACCTCGATGAGTGCGGCGGCAACGTGTTCGGGCGGAGCGAAGGTGTAGCCGGCCTCACGAAAGTCGGGCGGCACGAGCGACGTGTCGACGCCGCCCGGGCACACCGCGCCGATCGTGATTCCTTTCGGGGCAAGCGACGGGCCGAGGCTCCGGACCAGGCCCACCAGGGCGTGCTTGCTCATGGCGTACGCCGGATCCTCCGGTTGGGCGACGAGTCCCGCCATCGAAGAGGTGACGGCGATCGCCCCGCCGGTGGCCTGCAGCGCTTCGACGATCGCCATGATGCCGTACGCCACGCCGTCGATGTTGACGCTGCGCACCAATTCGTAGCGTTGCGCGAACCATGGAAGCGGATCATCGGAGCCCATTGGTTCACCCTTGGGCCTGCTCATGACTCCGGCATTGAGGACCACCACGTCGAGGCGGCCGCAGTCGGCAACCACCTGCGAGATGGCGGACCGCCATGCGGGCTGGTCGGCGACGTCGAACGCAATCGGATGACCGCCGAGTTCCGTGGCCAGTTCCTGTGCAGCATCCCGGTCGATATCGGCGACGACGACCATTGCCCCCTCGGCGGCGAGTTGTCGACACACCGCGGCACCAACGCCGGTTGCTCCACCGGTCACCAATGCCACCTTGCCGGTTCTTGGGTTCTCCACCGTCGCCACTGGCTATAGCCCCGAGGTACGACGGAGTGCGATGTCTCGCAACGTCGTGGGGGTGAGCGGGCCGGTTAAGGCGTTGAGATGGGCGTCGAGGCCGACCGGATACCGCGCCTTCGGCGCTCGGGCGTCCGCCGCCTTGCCGACCACCTTGGCCACGGTCTCGGCATCGGTCATGAAGCGTTCGGCCTGCTGAAACAGCTTCTGGCTGGCCAGGTACGCGTCGCGATACGGCGAGTCGTCGATATCTCCCGCCGGAGCAAATTCTTCGGTGAGTTCGGACTTGAACAGTCCGGGCTGGATGAGCACGACGCCGATGCCATCACCCGCAACCTCGAGCCGCAGCGCGTCGGTAACGCCTTCGAGCGCCATCTTGGCCCCCTGGTACCAACCCATCAACGGGAACGTCGAGCGAGCCGATATCGACGAGATCTGGATGATGCGACCCCAGCCCCGTTCGCGCATGGCGGGAAGGCTGAGACGGGCCAATCGCGTCGGGGCGATGGCGAGGGTCTCAAGCAATGCACGGGCGTCGTCGTCGGAGGCCTCCTCGATGGCCGAATACAGCATGAATCCGGCGTTGTTGATCAGGATCTCGGGGGTGACCTCGTCGATCACCGCGGCGCAGGCGTCGGCGTCGTTCACGTCGAGCAGCACCGTCTCGACCTCGACCCCGGCCGCTTTCGCGGCCGATTGCACGACCTTGGCCTTGGCCTTCGATCGAACCGAACCTATCGACCGATGTCCCCGCTTTGCCATTTCGACGACCGTGGCGAGACCGAGTCCGCTGTTGGCCCCGGTCGTCAAGGACACTCTCGGCGTCGCGCTCATTTGCTGCCCGATTTCGCCGTCGCCCGCTTCTTGCGAGGGGCTGGCTTTTTCGCCGCCGCTCGCTTCTTGGGCGGTGCCGGAATGGTGGCGACCAATTTTGCGAGTTCCGCCTCGATGCCGTCGGCCAACTCGAACGGCTCGTCGAGCGCGTCGGCGCCGGCCAGGATGCCGATGTCCATCTGATCCATGTAGCTCATCGCTCCCACGAAGAGCCCCGCTCCGTCGTACACGATTCCCATCGAGTGGAACGCCTGAATCGGTGCGCCCTGGTTATAGAGCGGTTCACGCGGTCCGGGCACGTTCGAAACGACCACGTTGAACATCGGTGGCAACCGTTTCACCAGTTGGGTTCGGGCGTAGGCCCGCGCGGCCAAGGCCATCATGGCCGGCGGTGGCGTGTCGGCCAGATTCATCAACATCTCCGCGCCCATCGCCTGCTGCATTTCCTTGGACGCCATCGTGTTGGCGTGTATGGCCATCAGGCGTTCGAGTGGATCGTCGATGTCGGTCGCCATGGATGCGGCCATACCCGAAATCATGTTGCCCGACGACGGCGAGTCGTCGGTCCGGGCGTTGATCGGTATCGATGCGACCAGGGATTCGTCCGGGAGCTCACCCCGGGCGTCGAGGTAGTTCCGCAGCGCGCCGGCGACCATCGCGACATACACGTCGTTGACCTTCACGCCGTGTGCGTTCTTGACCGCCTTCATGTCGCTCAGCGACACCGTCGTGTACGCCCAACTGCGCCGCTGGCCGACCGGATCGTTGAACCGGGTCCGGGGCACGTCGCCGTCGGGCGAGGCGTTGCTACTGGCCCTGACGATGGCGGGCAGCTGTCGTCCCATGTCGAGCATCGACCGGGCGGTGCGAACCTGCGCATTGACGATGGCCGGAATCGAGTTGAACAACACGGTGGACCCCGACGGGATCTTTTCGCCTCGCCACCCGTCGTCCTCGATCGTGTCGGGCGGTGTCCAGTCGGGGTCGCTGTCGAACATGATTTCCTGCATGCCGGCGCCGGCCATGCCGTCGATGCACGCGTGATGGATCTTCCAGAACAGGGCGACGTTGCCGCCTTCGAGGCCTTCGAGCACCCACAGCTCCCACAGCGGCCGACGCCGATCGAGACGATGGCGATAGATGTCGGTGGCCGTCGCTGCCAGCTCTTCTCTCCCGCCCGGCGACGGCACCGAAATCCGGCGAATGTGCCAATCGAGATCGAAGTCGGGATCCTCGATCCAATGCGCCCGTCCGAGGCCGAGCGTGGGTTGCATAACCCTCCACCGCAGCGGCGGCAGTAGGTGCAGTCGGGCGGCAAACGAACGTTTCAGGACATCGACGTCGAAGCCCCCGTCGATGTTCGAGGGGTCGAAGATGGTGATGCACGCCACGTGCGCCGGCCACTCCTTCGTCTCGGAGCTCAGGAATGCGGCATCGAGCCCACCCAGTCGTTTCATGCAGAATCCCCTTGGTTTGAACTCGAATGAGCGTGTACGGCCGGTGAGCCGCCGATCTCTCGCAGAGATCGATCGACGAACCGGCGGACTTCGCGCGACCACGCGAACGACACGTGCGCACCGCGGTACCACAGCACCGACGGCTCGTCCCAGTGGGTCCACAGGCGGTACGCCTGACCGGGGGTGGCCATACGGTCCGCTACCCCGGCGTAGATGAAGCGACGCTCTACCGGGACGTTTGGCGTGAAGTCCAGCGGCGAAATGACCGAGTGGATTTTCTGCGCCCGCTCCCCGAGCAGCGACCGCTCGTCGAGCGCGATGCGTTCTTCGTCCGGCGTGTGACGCTGCATGACCCAGGCCATGTCGACGGTGGGCACGCCGGTGATGACCGAGTGAAGATCGGGTGCCAGGCCGGCCAGCAGCGCGGCCAGATAGCCCCCCATCGACACGCCGTGGATGGCGATCGGTCGATCGTCCTCCCGGGCCCAGTCGAGCAATTGCCGAACGTCCCACACCGCTTGCGAGACGGCATGAACGTTGTTGAGGTAGTCGAGCGTCAGCACCTCTTCGCCGCTGACGCCGCTCGAACGCGGTCCGTGCGACGGGAAGACGGGGTGGATGACGTTGAATCCGAGATCGCGGTGAAAGTGCAACGACCGCATCGCGATCAGGTCGGTCGGCTTGCCCATGCCGAAGCCGTGGAGTTGCACGAGCCATGGCCGCGGCTCGTCGTGACGCAGCACGTATGCATGCGCAACCTGGTTGGCGGCGTGTGACTGCCACCGGGTGGCTCCGGGGAGTTCAATCGTGGGGTCGTAGCCGCTTTCGTAGGTGACGTGTTGGTACGGAATGCCGCGGTAGCTCGCGGATTCCGACGTCATCTTCGGGGCTCCGGTCGGCTTTCGGTGGGCGACGGTCGGATCTTTGAATGCCCCGGCGGCATCGAGCGCGGCGATGGCGGTTGTGACTTCTTCGCTGATCCGGTCGAGATCGTCGTCGGTGGGATTGAGCCGCGTGGTGGCCATGAACGCGAGCATCAACTCATCGAGCCAGACGCCGAAGGCGGTGCCCATGCTCGGTGTACGCGTGGGAATATTCGGATGCGACATCGCGCCGGGAAAGCGAAGGTTTCGTGTGGTCGACCGAGCGAGGAACCGGGCCGCCCGCGGGCCCGCGGCGAGCAACTCCATCACGGGTATGGCCTGGGACATGGTGGCGAGGTAGCTGATCTCGGCTTGCGCCGCAGCTTCGGTGCTGGTCTCAGGTAGCTTGCTGCTGGCGGCCATGAACTACGACTCTACGTTGTAGAACCGTTCCGGTCACGCCCTCGTTCCCTTCCAGGAGAAGTACATGCGCCTCGATGGCGGACTCACCAACCACCTCGGCGAGACCGCCGAGGTGGCCCGCAAGCTCGAGGCGCAGGGGTACGACGGTGTCTTCACCGCTGAACTCAAGAACGATCCGTTCCTGCCGCTGGTGCTCGCGGCGCAAGCGACCTCCACCGTCGAGCTCGGCACGGGTATTGCGGTGGCGTTCGCCCGCAACCCGATGACGCTGGCGAACACGGCATACGACCTGCAGACCCATTCCCGTGGACGTTTCATCCTCGGCCTCGGCTCGCAGATCAAGCCCCACATCACCAAGCGCTTCTCCATGGAGTGGTCGAGTCCGGCTGCGCGCATGCGCGAGATGATCCAAGCGCTCCACGCCATCTGGGATTCCTGGGAGGGCGACGGCACACTCGACTTCCGCGGCGACTTCTACCAGCACACGCTGATGACGCCGATGTTCAATCCCGGTCCCAACCCGTTCGGCAAACCCAAGGTTTTCCTCGCCGCGGTCGGACCGCTGATGACCGAGGTGGCGGGTGAGGTCGCCGATGGGTTCCTGGCGCATGGTTTCACCACCCCCGACTACATGCGCGACGTCACCCTCCCTGCGCTCGCCGCAGGCGCAGCAGCAGCAGACCGCACGATCGACGACATCGAGGTATCGCTGCCCCTGTTCGTCGTCGCCGGCGAGACCGATGCCGAGCGCCATGAACGGGCCAAGGGCGCTCGTCAACAGCTGGCCTTCTACGGCTCCACCCCCGCCTACAAGGGTGTGCTCGAACACCACGGTTGGGACGACCTGCAACCCAAACTCAATGCGATGTCAAAGCGCGGTGAATGGGTCGAGATGGCGGCGCTCATCAGCGACGACATGCTGCACACCTTCGCCGCAGTCGGGTCGATCGCCGAGATCCCCGATCTCATCGGGTCCCGGTATGGCGACATGTTGGATCGTGTCCAGTTCCACGGCGGCGATCTCGAACCCGATCAACTCACCGAGTTGTCCACCAGAATTCGCGCGCTGTAGTCGGTCCGCCCGGGTGAGCTAGCCCTGGCTTCGGCGTTTGACAAACTCCCTGATCAGGCGATGGGCGATGCTCATCTCCGCCGGCACCCTCGGCAGGTCGTCGTAGCGATACCAGTCCGCCTCGAGAATCTCGACGTGGTCGGGCGTGATGTCGCCCGACACGTACTCGGCGAAGAAACCGAGCATCAGCGAATTCGGGAACGGCCACGGCTGCGAGGCGAAGTACTGCGGCTCGGCGACGGTCACCCCGACTTCTTCGAAGACCTCACGCTTCACCGCCGTTTCGAGAGTCTCACCTGGCTCGACGAAGCCGGCCAGCACACTGAACATCGGGATCTGGAACTGCGCGCCGCGGGCCAAGAGAATCTCG
>RCMY010003945.1_pt1 | contig 12989 bp, 8 predicted proteins | sample 2041341 | NCBI WGS metagenome assembly RCMY01 (sample SAMN09708234, study PRJNA481090) | Marine sediment metagenome, whole genome shotgun sequencing project. | reverse complement strand
ACGACAAGTGTTCCGCCGAGCAGCACTCGGTAGATGACGAAGGGCATGAAGGACCTCTTAGATATGTAGTTCATGAAGAACGCGATGACGGCGAACCCGACGGCGAACGCGACGAGGGTTGCTGCCGCGGTTTCCCATCCGTTGAAGACTTCGGGAACGCACCCTAGTGTGGCTCTCTCGCAGGGATCTTTGATGGTTTTGAATAGCTGGAAGAAGCCACTTCCGAACACGGCGGGGATGGCGAGCAGGAAGGAGTAGCGTGCGGCGGCCGGGCGCTCGTAGCCCATGAAAAGCCCTGCGGTGATGGTGCCGCCCGAGCGGGATACCCCGGGGATGAGCGCCGCAGCTTGGGCGAGCCCGTAGATGAGGGCGTGCGGCCACGTGAGTTCTTTGAGGCGAAGTTCTTTGCGTCCGACGATGTCTGCTGCGCCGAGCAGCAATCCGAAGAAGATGAGCGTGAAGGCGACGATCCACAGTGACCGCAGGCTGGTTTCGATGTGGGTCTGGAACACGAGACCGAGAAGCACGATCGGGATGCTGCCGAGGATGATGAACCAGCCCATGCGGGCATCCGGGTCGCTGCGAGGAATCTTGCCGGTGAGGGATTTAAACCACGCGCCGATGATGCGGGTGATGTCGTTCCAGAAGTACACGACGACTGCGGTTTCGGTACCGAGCTGGGTGATGGCCGTGAACGCGGCGCCCGGGTCTGCCCCCGCTCCAAGGAACTCCCCCACAATGCGCAAGTGCGCGCTGGAGGAGATGGGCAGAAACTCGGTGAGCCCTTGGATGAGCCCGAGGATGAGCGCCTCGATCATTCCCACTTCGGTGTTTTCTTTCTAGTAGTTCAACAGCAGGTCTGCGAGTACCCGCCTGCCAAAGACTAATGCGTCGAGAGGCACTCGCTCGTCAACGCCGTGGAACATGGCCGGAAAGTCGAGGTCTGCGGGCAGTTTGAGCGGTGCGAATCCGTACCCCGTGATGCCGAGTCGGGCGAGCGCCTTGTTGTCGGTACCCCCGGAGAGCAGGTACGGGAGCACTTCAGCTTCGGGGTCGTGTGCGAGAAGTGTGCGCGTGATGGTGTCGATGAGGGGTCCGTCGAAGGAGGTTTCGAGGCCGATGTCGCGGTGCATCGTCACGATCTCGATGTCGGGGCCCACGATGTCCGCGATGTGGGCGAGTACGGCATCCTCTTCACCTGGGAAGGTGCGGACGTCGATGAGTGCTTCCGCCGTCTCTGGGATGACGTTGTGTTTGTAGCCTGCCGTCAACAGCGTGGGGTTGCTTGTGGTGCGCAGCGTTGCGCGGATGAACCCGGCGGCGGTGCCTGTCGCGATGGCAAGTTCGTCTGGCGACACTTTCTGCGGATCCTTGCCGAGGATGCGCGCGACTTCGCCGAGCAACTCGGTGGTGGTGTTCGTGAGGGTGATGGGCCATTCGTGCTGGCCAAGCTTGGCGACAGCTGCCGCGAGGTTCGTGATGGCGTTGTCCTGGATGTAGCGGGATCCGTGTGCCGCCGTGCCTTTGGCGATGAGTTTGATCCAGAGCATCGCTTTTTCGCCGGTTTGGATGAGGTAGGCGCGTTGCCCTGCGAGGTCCACGGAGTAGCCGCCCACTTCGCTGATGGCCTCAGTAGCGCCGGCAAACAGCTCAGGATGCGTGTCGACCATGTATTGGGCGCCGTACGTGCCGCCGGCTTCTTCGTCGGCGAAGAACGCAATGATGAGGTCCCTGGCCGGTTGTTTGTCGGCTCCCAGGATGTCCTGGAGCGCTGTGACAATCATGGCGTCCATGTTTTTCATGTCGACGGCACCTCGGCCCCACAGCATGCCGTCTTTGATGACGCCGCCGAAGGGGTCTACTGACCAGTCTTCCGCGACGGCGGGGACAACATCCGTGTGCCCGTGGACGACGAGCGCAGGTTTGGTGGGGTCGGCGCCTTCCACACGCGCGACGACGCTCACGCGCCCTTTTTCGCTCTCGTACATGCCGGAGTCGAGGCCGAGTGCGGTGAGTTTTGCGGAAAGGTATTCGGCTGCTTCCACTTCGCCGTTCGATTTGCCTTCACCAAAGTTGGTGGTGTCGAAGTGGATGAGGTCCCGCGCAATGATGGCGGTCTCATCTAGGTTGTCGTCAGAGGCGTCGTTGCCTTGCTCATCGGTCATGCCCCAACGCTACCCTTTGCGGCGCGACTGGACTTCGCAGGCTCTCGTGACATGCTATTCTCGTGTGTCGGTGCAGGGTTGCATCACATCCTGTCCGGATGGCGGAATTGGTAGACGCGCTAGCTTGAGGTGCTAGTGCCCGTATTAGGGCGTGGGGGTTCAAGTCCCCCTTCGGACACAAAGGGCTGCTTCAGAGAATTGCTGGATTATGTTCAGACAATTGAGTAAGAAGCCATTTTCGATGGCTCTTCGGGCCATTTTGGGCGTTCGTGCGATCTCAGGCCGGTTGGCTCAGCAGATCAGTGGCATTCGATGGCGCTTTGAGGCCGTGTGAGGGCGACCCGTGCCCTCCTCGCTTCCTCTAGAACCCGTGCTCTTTGAGCCACGACAGGAGTTCGTCTTCACGTTTCGTGGCGTGAGCTTCACTCCATGTACCCAGCTCACGCGAGTCAAGGAGTAGCCCATCACGCAGGTAAATTACTCGGTCGCCGCGGGCCGCACAGCCAGGATCGTGGGTCACCATCACGATGGTCGTTCCGCTCGCGTGGATGTCGGTGAGAGAATCCATAACGTCCGTCGACATGCTGGTGTTCAGCGCGCCGGTGGGTTCGTCGGCAAACAGCACGGTCGGTTCTGAGGCCAAGGCGCGGCAAATTGAGGCTCGCTGCAACTGCCCGCCAGAGACCTCGGTAATGCCGTGCAGTTTGACTTCCGCAATGCCAAATCGTTCCAAAAGGGCGTCAACTCGCTCAATGGCGGCATCCGTTGCCCGGGGTGCCGCCTTCAGAGCCGGGAGAAGGATGTTGTCTCGGATATTCAGGTTGCCCAAGAAGTATCCCTGCTGAAAGATGAAGCCCATTTGCGTCAGCCGCACCTGGCTCATCTCGGTGTCGCTGAGTGAGGTCAGGTCCTGACCTTTGAGGCGGACGCTCCCACTCGTGGGGCGATCCATGCCGCTAATGCAGTAGAGGAGTGTTGATTTGCCGGAGCCGGACGCTCCCATCACAACGAGGAACTCGCCATCTCTGACGGTGAGGTCGATCCCGTTGAGTACCGTGGCGGGCGGATCCGTGGAGTAGAAAGTCTTCGTCAGATCCTCGCACTCAAGCGTCTCGTAAATGGTGTTTGACATGTTCACTCCTGTCGTCCTTTGAGCCATGCGCTCTTATTGGGAGTGCGCAACCTCAAGGTCAGTGCGATTGCCCCGGCGTATCCGGCCGAAATCAATATCAACGGATAGGCCAAATAGACCAGCCAAGGATTGGGGATGAAGTCCAGCCGCGCGATCCCGAGCCCAGCTTGGGAGATTGCAGCACCGACCAGCCACTCTCCGACGGTCGCGGCGAGAATACTACCGAAGAGCGTGCCGACGACAACAGTGAGTAGAACCTTAAGCCTGACTTGGAAGGCGATCTCGCGGGACGAGAAACCGATGGCGCTCAACACGCCCATTTTTGTGCGTTCCCGCGTGAGACGGAGTTTCAGGAACAAGATCGTGATTAGCAGGGCGACCCCCACGCCGAAGACTCCCGCCAAAATGGCGGCATTGCGAAACGCAGTGGTGACGTAATCTAGCGTCTGTTTTACGTACTCCTGCATCGGGATAACGGTGGCCACTGGGTTGTCTTCGCTGTACCCCCGTGCAATCGCTGCCGGATCCTCACCCTCGGCGGTGTCGGCATAAATCACGTAGCCGGTGGCACCCGAGGCCACCTCACCCTTCATCTTCGCTGTGTGACCACCGCTGGTGACATCTTGGTAGATTCCGCTGATTACGACAGTTTCGGTCGCGTCCCCCTTGCCGTGTCGGAGAGACATCTCATCCTCGACTGAGAGCTGATACTGCTCCGCGTTCAACACCGACAACGCGATCTCGCCCACTTGGGGTGCTTGACCGCTAATGAAGGCGACCGTGCCGCCGGAGTAGTCACCCACTTCAACCCGCAAGCTCTCCCAACCCTCTTCGCCAGGAGTCTCGTAGAGCACATTCGCATAGTCACGCACCTGGGTGAGGCGATCGTCGGCCCTCATCCTAGAAAGGAGTTGCTCATGGGCAGCATCCACATCATCAGAGAACTGCAGATCGGCGCGCAAATCGCTTTCCGGAGCGCCCATGTTCGTGACGAAGCGCGGACTCTCGAAGGTGGTGAGCAGGTTCGTGGGAATGACGATGAGAAATATCGCCAACGCGAAGACCACTGGGATTAGTAGCCACTGGCCAGCCTCGGCTCTCAGGTCGAGCAAAGCCAACCGACTGTTCATGTTGCCGCGGCTCGCGGTCGCCAAATTGGTTCGCCGCGCACGCCGCGCCAGCCGCTTTGCACGACGCGCGGTCTGTTTTTCGTCCAGCGTGCTACCGTGCACGAGCGCATTAACAACTTCAACGTTTCGGACCCCACGCAACACACCACGACACATAGCAATCACGATCAGGTAGACAACCAGTAATGCGAGCACCGGCACCAGGAACGTTAGAGGCCCCACGGGTGCTTGCGCATAGTTCGCCTGGACGTTTTGAGTAAGAAACTGCGTAGCGATAACGGCAAGCACCCCACCGATAACGCAACCCACCAATGTCATCACGCTGTACTTGGCAAGGTAGAGACCCGAGATCGCCTTGTTAGGAAGGCCAATCGCTTTCATAACACCGATCTCACGAACCTCGTCTTCCAAGGTGCCACGGATCACAAACCGCAGGTTCAGAAGGGCGATAACCACGAGCAACCCACTGACGAAAACCAACGCCAACGCAACGAGCCCGTCACTGAACGCATTGATGATCTGAATCATCTGATACGTCACCGCCTGCCCGTTCTTTGGCAGCGCATCGTCAGACTCGTACGATCGCTCGAACTGCGATATCAGGGACGTATCGCTCAGTCGATACTCGGCGATGATCTCCGGATCACCGCCACCAGCCTCAGCGAGGTTCTGGAAATCTGTGTCAGAAACAAGGAATCGTGTGGCTGACGACAGCGACGACGCCATCTGCGAGTCGCGGACGAAACCCCCAACGGTGAAGGCTTGGTTCCCGAAATCCGTGCGAATTGTTACCTTGTCGCCGATCTGCAACGCGAATCGTTGCTGGTAACCAACCGGAACGAAAACCTTGCCCGTCGATGGGTGTGGAATCGCGCCAGAACCGTCGATAAGAAAGTCGAAATCGTCATTCTGTGTCACGAAAAGGTTGTCGATGAGACTGCTCGAGAAATCGCCGGATTCACCCGACGACGGCTGGCTCCACGCAATGCTGCCGCCATCGAATCCGAGCATTTCCTCGATAAGCCAGGATTCAATCTCCGGGTGGTCGTTGGCGAACTTGTCCAATGCTTCCCGGTCGTAGTCTCCCTTGTGCATCTGAAGAAAGTGGGGCGGTTTCGCCTCATCGAGGAGTGCATTGACCGCACCCACCGAGCGTTCCATCACCATTGCCCCTGTGGCCATCAGGAACGCACTCATAATCAGGATGATCAATAGAGCTACATTGACGCCCTTGTTCTTAATCAGGTCGTTGTATCCGTATCGGAAGTACAAAGAACGCTTCATTCAGCGCTCCCCTCGCGCGATAAGAGTTCAAGCCTATTCGACTGCCCGGATTGGGTGAATCACCATCTTCCCAATCTGCGATCAGCACCGATACTTGAATCACAAACGGCGGCCGATTTTGTCGCTCATCACTCTTGCCAACGACCCGTCGAATCTCAAGGCAAGCCGATCCCGCAAGCAGGCGGCTCTAGCGTCGGACCTTACTGACGACTCTCTTCTTTTCTGAGTCTCACCCGTTTATCCCTCTACCATCGTCGACTGGAAGCGAAAACTGTAACTGTTGGAATCCCCGTTCGAGATTAACCCCTGCGATCACTTGGTACCGCTTCACATTCGATCTTGGTGAACCAGATCAGCTCCCCATGGACGGTCTCGCGGAATTTGATCTTGAAGCATTCTGGCTTCAGTTGGCTGCCGCCCCTGGTCTGGCAGGTCAGGAGGGCATATCCGTAAACATCAGTGTCGCTGACTCGGGGTTTGAGCGGCGAAGTCTGTCGGACAAAGGGCTGACCGTAAGCGAGTTGCAACGAATTGAGGGGGTCGTGGAATTCTTCGAGCTGACCGACCTCGACAGCAACAAGATCGGTTTTGTCACCGAGTTGGGTTGACGACAACTGTGCGACGGGCCAGCCCGTTAGACGGTCCTTTTCCGGTGATTTGGCGATCACACATTCGTTGAGTCGCCGTATCAATGGCCTAAGACGGTGCTTTCGCGTCGAGTTTTAACGAAAACAGACGTGCCCGATGATTTTCGGGCACGCCTGTTTTCGTGGCTTTCGTGTGATGGGTGTTGGCGCTGGATACTGCTTGGTATCAGCAGCGTGGCGGAGGGTCGACTTCGACTTCGACCACGACAGCGCTGGTTACTGGTTCCCAGAAGTTGACGGCGACGTCTTCGTTCTTGGTAGTAAGAGGAACGATGGCGAGTTGTTCTTTGAGGAATGTGATGATGCGCCGTATGTTCTCGCACACTGCGGTCGGGGCCGCGACGAGATAGGTGAATGTGTTGCGGCGAACGTGCCTGCGGTCGGCATTGGCGAGGTCCTCGGATTGGGCTCTCTTGACGTTGCGGTTGACCGATTCAACTCCGTTGCGCAATCCATACACTTTTCGCCACTTTTCGTTCCGTAGACCAGGTGTTGCTCGTACCGTAGCCCTACCGGGTTACCGTCTTCACCGACGTCGGCAGCACAATCGACCGGTTGCCGACTTTTGAGCCTGGCTCCATGGTTCAGAATGTGCCGCTGAGTCAGACGACCACCTTGGCGATGGTCGCTGGTCAAGGGATTGAACTGGCAGTTTCCAGGCTCAGACTAATTGGTCTGATCATCTCGATGCTTTTTGCGTGGCGCCCTCGGAAGTCTCCGCGCTGATGCATGCCGAAAATGTCGTCTGCACTCAGACTCTTACGCGATGATGTTCCTTCAGGCGGAATCGAGACTTTTGATTCCCGGGAAGAACCGCGCAATCTCAACTTGTTCATGGAGGATTACCAATGTCAGATAGTACCGAACGCGAACTGACTTTGACCGCTACTGATGCTTCCTCGGGGTGCGCATGCTGCTCCCCCAGCACCGAGGTGAATCAGGAACAGGTGGAAACCGCGGACCAGCAGTCAAACACCTACCAGGTAGCGGGGATGACCTGCGGCCACTGCGTCTCTTCCGTTGACGAGGCACTATCGAAACTACCCGGAGTCACTTCTGTAGCGATCGAGCTCAATCCAGGTGAACAGTCCACCGTCACTGTTTTCAGTGAGGACCCAGTCAGCGCGGCATCGGTGCACGCCACCATTGCCGCAGCAGGGTATGAGGTAACCGCGTCCTGAATTAATCTCCTCACCATCCGTAATCCACTGCGGTAAGGATTCCTAGTGCATCTCGATCACCTGTGGCCAACCCAACCCCGCGCGAGTGGCGGTGCGCTCTCCGGATATGCCGCCGTGCTCTTCGACATGGACGGAGTGGTCACCGACACCGCGGGGGTGCATGCGACAGCGTGGAAGGCGCTCTTCGACGAGGCTCTGCACCGAATCAGTGACACGCAGGAACCCTTTGACGTGGAGCACGACTACCTCGCATTCGTTGACGGGCGGACCCGGGAGGATGGGGTGCGAACATTTCTGGCGTCGCGGGGAATCCATTTGCCAGAGGGTTCTGTCGAGGATGGGCCCGAGCAGCTCACCGTCAATGGGTTGGCCACTCACAAGCAGGATTTCTTCAATGCAGCGTTGGGCAGCGGGGGTGTGAAAGCTTTTCCCGATGCACTCGCGTTACTGCGGACCCTGATTGCGCGACAAGTACCCGTTGCGCTGGTGACCTCCAGTCGTAACAGTGTGGCTGTCCTCGACTCTGCCGGAATCACAGACCTGTTCCCGATCCGGGTCGACGGGACGGATGCGGTCCAGATGGCCCTGCCGGGAAAACCAGATCCGGCAATGTTCCTGGAGGCGGCTCGTCGCCTCCAGGTGGAACCGGCCGACGCTGTCGTAATCGAGGATGCCGCCGCCGGGGTCAGGGCCGGCGCTGATGGCCAGTTCGGCCTGGTCGTGGGTGTGGACCGCTTCGGCACCGGGGAGCAGTTGGTCGCGGCCGGCGCGGACATAGTGGTGCGAGATTTGACCGGTCTATACCTCGCACTCCCCGATCGCGTTGGCCCTCTCGCGAACGACGATGAATTTTGGTGCGGTGGTGCAACAACTCGAGTTCTGGGGGCGTGGAACTTGGTTTATGACAGTTTCGACCCCGCGCAGGAAGGAATCAGAGAGACGCTCTGTACTCTAGGCAACGGGTATTGGGCCACCCGCGGCGCGACGCCCGGCAGCATCGCGGATGACGTGCACTACCCGGGAACTTACTTGGCGGGGATTTACAACCGGCTGAGCACAGACCTCAACGGGCGCACCGTCGAAACTGAGCACCTGGTCAATGCTCCGGACTGGACTTTCCTGACTATTCAGCCCGCGGGGGGCCCGGCCCTGCGACCGGGCGCCGCAGAAATGCTCAGCCATCACCAGGATCTGGATCTGTATCGCGGCGTGTTGACTCGCATCAACCGTTACCGCGACGATACAGGCCGGACCACCCGGGTCACCTCTCGGCAGTTCCACTCCTTGGCAGAACCGCACCTGGCGTCCATGGAAGTCACCATCGAGGCCGAGGACTGGTCGGGCGAAGTGACCGTGTGCTCGGCAGTCAACGGCGCTGTGGCCAACCGCAACGTGGTCGCAGACTTCGAACTGGCCCACGAGCATCTGGTGCCGACCGGACTCACGGAACTAGACGGTGACACCGTGGTGTACGAGGCGACCACCAACCAGTCGAGAATCTCCATGGCCACCGCTCTCCGCACGCATGTTGGAGACGACGTCGACGTCGCCGAGCGCCGCGTGATCAACGAGAAGGCGCGCACCGGGCACGAGATTGTTCTTCGCCTAGCACGCGGAGTACCGGCGACAATTGTCAGGACCGCCGCCGTGGCGACCTCCCGGGACCGCGCCATCTCCACCGCCACTCTGGAGGTCGCTCACAGAATCAGGCGAGCCGCCAGCTTCTCGGAAATGCTTGCCAACCACGCGAAGAGGTGGGATGAGCTGTGGAGCCGGTTTGGTATCCAACTGCAGGCAGGATCCCGGCAGTCGCTGGCCCTGAACCTGCACATCTTCCAGGTGCTGCAAACCGTCGCTGCCGCTCATCCTGACCTGGATGCTGGACTGCCGGCCCGAGGCCTGCACGGGGAGGGCTACCGAGGTCACGTTTTCTGGGATGAGCTGTTTGTCTACCCAATGCTGACCCTGCGGCGTCCCGAGCTGACCCGGGCACTCCTGCTGTACCGGTACCGTCGGCTTGATGCAGCACGGTTGGCCGCCCGCACCGAAGGCCTCGCCGGAGCAATGTTTCCGTGGCAGTCCGGCAGCGACGGCCGGGAGGAGACCCCCCACGAACTGTTCAACGTTCGCAATGGGGTGTGGATGCCGGACAACTCCCACCGACAACGCCATGTCGGCCTGGCCGTGGCGTACAGCGTTTGGCAGTATTACCAGGCCACCGCGGACACGGCATTCCTCACCGACTACGGCGCCGAGATCCTCATCGAGGTGGCTCGACTGTTCACCTCTCTGGCTGTGTACGATCCCGTTGATGACCGTTTCGACATCAGCGGAGTGATGGGCCCCGACGAGTACCACGACGGCTACCCCAGTGCTCCAGGTCGAGGGCTGCGAAACAACGCGTACACCAATGTTCTGGCCTCATGGGTTCTGGCCCGGGCCGCGGAGACCATGGAACTGTTGGCCGGCCACGACTGCGATCCGCTCCGGCGTCGACTCGACCTTGGGCCGGACGAACCGGCACGCTGGGAGCACATCAGTAGGCGGCTTCGCCTCGCCTTCCACGCTGACGGCATTGTGAGCCAGTTCGAAGGGTACGAGCAGTTGGAGGAGTTCGACTGGGACGCCTACCGGACCCGATACGGCAACATCGGTCGACTGGATCTGATTCTGCAGGTCGAGGGCGACACCACCAACAGGTACAAGCTTTCTAAACAAGCCGACGTCCTGATGCTGTTGTACCTTTTCTCTGCCGAGGAACTTCGCGAAGTCTTTCACCGCCTCGGCTACGAGCTGCCGCCAGATATTATCCCGGCCACCGTTCGCTACTATCTGGCTCGCACTAGCCACGGGTCGACCTTGAGCAGATTAGCCCACAGCTGGGTGTTGGCGCGCACGGACCGGCGACAATCTTGGGCCATGTTTGAACAGGCACTAGAGGCGGACCTGGCGGACACTCAAGGCGGAACCACCCGCGAAGGCATCCACCTGGGGGCTATGGCCGGTACCGCCGACATGGTGATGCGCTGCTACGGCGGGGTGGAAACCCGGGATGACACCCTGGTGTTGCACCCGGTGCTGCCCGCCGATCTGGCTGGAGCCTCCTTCCAGCTCAGGTTTCGAGGTCAACCAATCAGTGTCTCCTTGACCCACGGCCAGGCTCGGCTGCTGTTACATCCCTGCTCTGCTGCACCAATCAAAGTTTGCGTGGAGGGCATCGAGCGAACGCTGAGCCCTGGTGATGTCTGGGATGTGGCTTTGCCCGCCGCAGACCTGCATATCGTGTCCGATTTTTCCGCCAGCACCTCAACTGCTGGGGATCCTCACAAAAACAGCCACGAAGGGAATGAACATGCCGAAAAGCATTCGGGTCGCAGTTAACGGTTATGGGGTCATCGGCAAACGCATCGCCGACGCGGTGCGTGCGCAGCCGGACATGGAGCTGGTCGGCGTCAGTGATGTGATCTCTGACTACCGGATCAAGACCGCCGTGACGCTCGGCATTCCGGTCTATGCCTCAACCACGGAAGGGTCTGCCGAAATGATGTCGGCCGGGCTGCCAGTCGCCGGTGGGTTGCACCAATTGCTTGACGCGGTCGATGTCGTGGTGGACTGCACGCCAGCCAAGATCGGTGCCGGCAACCTTGACCACTACCGCGAACACGGGGTCAAGGCCATCTTCCAAGGTGGCGAAAAACACGGACTCACCGGCCACTCGTTCGTCGCCCGTACCAACTACGCCACCGCAGTGGGTCGGGACTCCACCCGGGTTGTCTCCTGCAACACCACCGCAACCGTTCGCACACTGACAGCGCTGAAAGAGGCGGGACTGCTCGATAAGGCACGCGGTGTCCTCATCCGCCGGGCCACCGACCCGTGGGAATCCGACCATTCCGGGATCATGAATACCATCGTGCCCGAAGGCAGTATTCCCAGCCACCAAGGACCAGACGCACAGAGCGTGGATCCGGAGTTGGACGTCGTCACCATGGCGGCCAAGGGATCACACACCCAAAACCACATGCACTTTTGGACAGTGGAACTAACACGGTCTTCACACCGGGAAGAAATACTCGATGCGTTGCGAGCGGAGTCACGGATTGCCATGGTGCGAAAGGCAGACGGCGTCGTGGCACTGAACAGCACCATCGAACTCATGCGTGACCTAGGCCGGCCACGCGGAGACATGTATGAGGTCGCTGTTTGGGAAGACATCCTCACTGTCCAAGGCAACGAACTCTTTTACACCTACACAGTTGATAACCAAGCCGTCGTCATTCCCGAGAACATCGACGCCATCCGAGCGCTGGCGGGAACAGTCACCGATGCTGCGGAATCAATCCGCCGCACCAACGAAGCCCTTGGTGTACGTCAGGACTTCACCCAGATTGCCGAAAATACCTAGACGGCAAGGGGTGGCACGATAGCGTGGCAGTTCTTGGCGATTGCGACAGCCACCGATTCCACGCGTTCTGCAGCAGCTCCGCGAAGATGTCCTTGTGCTTGCGGGTTAGGCTCGTCTCCCTGATGGGTGGCCTGCAGCTCCCGGTTCGGCGGGTAGCGTGATCGAGAAAGTCGAACCTGCGCCGGGCCCAGAGCTTTCCACACGGATGCGGCCACCGTGCGCCTCGACCAGGGCCCGTGTGATGGCCAGACCTATGCCGCTGCCTCCCTGGGACCGAGAACGGCCGGAGTCGACGCGGTAGAATCGCTCAAAAATCCGTGGCAAATGCTCGGCCGCGATGCCTTCACCAGTGTCGGTGACGCTCAGCTGTGCGGTGCCGTCCTTACATGCTGCACGCAGCGTTACCTGGCCCCCAGCCGCAGTATGGCGCAACGCGTTGTCTAACAGATTGGCCAAGACCTCCTGGAACCTATCCGGGTCGGCCATCACCACACAATCATGGGGGATATCGCACGTCAGCGTCACACCGTGTTCCTGAAAGGACCCGAAGGCAGAAGCTCTGGCGGTCGCGAGCAACTCCTTGATGTGGACCCGCTGCAGCCGAAGGTCGTAGCGCTGTTCCTCTATGACCGAGACGCGGGCGATGTCGCCGACCAGTCTTTCCACGCGGCTCAGCTCGGCCTCGACCAAAGCGTAGGTTTCTGGGTCGGCGTTCAGCACGCCGTCGGCCAGCGCCTCATGGTATCCGCGGATCGTCGTTAACGGAGTCCGGAGTTCGTGGGCCAGGTCGCGCAGCATCTCCGCGCGTGTGCGTTCGGTGGCGGCGAGAGCGTTGGCCATCCGGTTGAATGCCTGGCCGACTGCGTCAAACTCAACTCCAAGCCCCGACTCGGCTACGCGCGCGCCGTAATGGCCTTCTGCAACCTCCGAAGCAGCCTGAGCCATCGCTGTGATCGGGCGCACCACGCGGCGGGTGACGTACCAGCTGACCGCCAGTCCGGTAATGATGGCCGCCATGATGCCGATCAGCAACGAGGTCAGTGTC
>RCMY010004856.1_pt1 | contig 12991 bp, 15 predicted proteins | sample 2041341 | NCBI WGS metagenome assembly RCMY01 (sample SAMN09708234, study PRJNA481090) | Marine sediment metagenome, whole genome shotgun sequencing project. | reverse complement strand
AGGAATCAGCGAAAGCGAATTGCTGCGGGACGTTTCCGCCTTAGAGCCACAATTGGAACATCCGCTTGCCCATGCCACCGTGGACGGTGCGACAAAGCGCGGAGTCGCGCCAAGCACCGTGGAAGAATTCGAAAGCGTCACCGGCAATGGTGTCGCGGGTTTTGTCGATCGCCGCCGCGTGACCATCGGAATCCGCGCCATGATGGAGCCAGAGGATGCCAATCCATCCGCTTTGGTGGAGGCGGCGGATGCCGCCCGTACGCAGGATCAAACGGCGATGTTTGTTGCGGTCGACGACAAGGCGGTCGGCCTCATCGCGGTTGCGGACCGGATCAAGTCGACGACGTTCGAGGTAATCCGAGCGCTGCATGATGCAAGGTCTGCGGATCGTCATGCTGACGGGCGACAATGCCATCACCGCCAAGGCCGTCGGAGACGAACTCGGAATTGACGAAGTCATCGCTGACGTGCTTCCCGAGGGCCAGCACGCCGTAATCAAGCGGCTTCAGTCGGAAGGCCGTGTGGGTGCCATGGCCGGTGACGGCGTCAACGATGCCCCTACCCTCGCCGCCGCCGATGTCGGTATCGCAATGGGCACTGGCGCGGATGTCGCCGTCGAGAGCGCGGGCGTCACGCTCGTACGGGGCGGTCTTCCGGCGCTTGTCACGGCGTTGCGTCTGAGCCGCGCGACGGCCGCCAACATCAAGCAGAACCTGTTTTTCGCCTTCATCTACAACGGTGCGAGAATATTTGAAGTGCTACAAAGTCTTGAGGCGGCGCTTTGAAGTAAGTCCTCTAAATAACCGATGCGGCAAAATGACTTGCCCACCCGATATGCGTCTGTCGCAAATTGCCACCATCGCGCTGGACGAAAAGGGCGGACAGTCCGTTTTCCTCAACCAGGATCGCCCCCTTTTGCGGCCCAGAAACCATCAGGGCCGTTGCCCAAGCATCCGCTTCCATGCAGGATTCGGTCAGAACCGTGACCGATGCGGGTGCATCCGTCACGGGGCCGCCGCGCGCCGGGTTCATCGTATGAGAAAGCCGTTTCGACCCCGCTTCGACCCAGTGCCGATAGTCTCCGGACGTGGCGACAGCACTGTCGGTCAATTCAATGATCGACAGCGGTGCCCGCGCCTCATAATCGGGGCGTTCCACAGCGACAGTCCACGCGTGCCCATCTGGCCGAGAGCCACAGGCGCGCATCTCGCCATCGAGGCCCACGAGGGCGTTTGCAATCCCGAAACTGCGGAGAACTGTCATCATCTGGTCGACGGCATACCCCTTGGCGATCCCCGACAGGTCCAGCGCCATCGAGGCCAGTTTGCGGACCTGCAACGTATCGAAATCAAGCTCCACAACCTCATGTGCATGGGCGCGCGTTTTGCCCAAAGCGGCGCGTATCGCCTCGCCATCCGCCTCTTTAGGTCCGAAGCCCCAAGCGGTCACGACATCGCCCATGCCGATGTCAAAGGCCCCATCAGAAAGGCGCCCGACCTTCAGACCCGTCTCAAGCACCTCCATCAATTCTGAGGCCACGGGAACCCATGTGCCGACCGGTGCACGGTTGAGGCACATCAGATCGCTGTCGGGTTTCCAGGTGGACATCTGACGATCCACGACATCGACGCTTTCGGCAAGCGCCGCGCGGATCGGTTCCGGATCGGTCATTGCTGGGGCATAAAGCAGCACCGACCAGCGGGTCCCCATTGTCGGGCCGCTCAGCGCGTGGCGTGTAAGGTCAGTAGGTATCTTCGACATAACGTCCCTCCGCTTTCAGCAAGGCAGGTGTTAATCCGGTGGGTATCAGAATGTCAGCCAATGCATCGGCCACCCCTGTGGCCATGTCGCGACCGCCGCACACCAGAACTTGCGCGCCCTCGCTGATCAGCTTGGCAATCCGATCTGTATCGGCGCGCAGGGCATCCTGCACATAGGCGCGTGCGCTTGTGCGGGAAAAGGCGGTCGTGACAGAGGCAAGGCTCCCGTCTTTCTGCCAGTCCTGCATCTCTTCCTCGTAGAAAAGATCGCAGTCAGGATGCCTTACACCAAAATAGAGATGCATTGGACGCCCCGCATGGTTGGCCCGCGCAAAACCCGCCAGTGGCCCAATCCCAGTTCCTGCACCGATCATGATGACGGGTTTGCGGTTCTTTTCAGGTCGGAAATCAGGGTTGTGGCGTACAAAGCCCTTCACGCTGTCGCCGATGTCCAGATCCAGAAGTTGACCCGAGCAAAGCCCACCGGGATGTCGGCTGACGCAGATTTCAACGAAGCCGTCACCGCGTCCCGAGGCCAGCGAATAGAAGCGCGGCACATGTGAGCCTTCGGGAATGACCCCAAGCAGATCACCGGACGAGAACCTGCCCAAACCGCGCCGTGTCAGCCGCGCCCAAAGCTTGGGCTTAGGGGTGGCGAAGCGCAGGATCGCGGCAGGGGTTTGCATCTCGGCACCATAGTCGCGGCGCGAGATCAGGGTCAGCATATGGCTGCGCGGGATCGCCGGGCTGTGTGACAGATCCAATGGCTGACCGAGGGCCGCGCCCAGATCACGTCCCCAACGGGCGAATTCCTGTGGCGACTGGCGGTCTATGTTCGCCATTGGCAACAGTTGCACCCAGCCTTTTTCCTCGGCGATACGGGTCACATCGGCGGCATAGGCGCAAAAGTCCGGAAACTGCCTGTCGCCGAACCCCAGCACAGCCAGCGGCATATCGGGGGCCTTTGCTAAAGCTGCCAGCCGATCAATGAACCCTTTTGCCGAGGCCGGAGCAGTGCCCTCGCCATAGGTGGCGGCCAGAACGATCACGTGTTCCGCCTGCCTATAGCGGTCCGGTGAAAACTGCGACATCGGCGCGGCATGGACCTTGTGCCCTGCCTGGCTCAACGCCTCGTGCAGTGTCGCGGCAAAGCCCCAGGTGCTGCCGCCTTCGCTGCCGACCAGCAGAATCTTATCTGCTTGCCCAGCCGCAACATTGCCTTTGATCCGCGGCCGCGCGCGGCGGGCTTGGGCCCACAGGATCACGCCCGTTACGGCCATGAACGGCACGCCAAGTGCCATCAGCCCGAGGATGATCCCCAGCCAAGCCATGCCTTGCCCGGTGTGCAGCATGTAGATGGTTTCCGTCAGCCGTTGCCAGATGCCGGCATCAGCCCAGATCAGCATCGCCCCGGTGCCCTGATCGAGATATCCCTCTCCGGCTTCCGTTTTCAGAGTGAACACATCCGTGGGGTCACCCGGATAGGGAAAGGTAAACTCACGCAGAGTTTCCACCGGCGTTTCGCGCAGCAGAGCCATGGCACCGGGGCTGGCACCGGTTTGCCCGCTGACCTCGGTTGGAAACGCTGTAGCGCTGCCTTGAGGGAGCAAGTCAAAGGTGTTGGCGGTCATGAATAGCGCGGTGGCCGAGGACAGCAGCAGGCCAGCAACGGTCACCCGCGCCACTTCGACATGCAATCGCCCCATCAGCGGCCCGCGCAAACGTGAGAAGAAGCGCCGCCAGCCCCCTACCCGCCGCGCGGTCAGCATCAGGCCCGAGATCGACAGCACCAGAAGCGATGCCGCCCCTGCCGCTGCTGTCAACCGCCCCACATCGTCCAGAAATAGCGAGCGGTGCAGGTTAGTCATCCAGCGCTGGAAGGCGGAAGGCTCATACGCCGCCACGCCCACGCCGGTGGCGGGGTCGATGACCACTGCACCGGGCTGGCCGGCATCGAAGTAGAACGCGGTAATCCGCCCCGACGGCGCGCGGCGGATCTGTTCGACACCGGGATAAGCGATGGCGACGCGATCGGCCAACGTGGCGACTGTCAGGGTCGGCTCGGATTGCGCCGGGGCCTGCACGGTTTCCAGTGCGGGAAGAACGCTCAACACCGCACCGCTGAGCGTCATGACGACGATCAGCAGGGCCGCAATCAGGCCGGGAAATTTGTGCAGCGCGCGCAGCATGGCAAGGCTCCTTTGATCTGGCTTACATGTCGTAGGTGAAATCGTGGATGTAGCGGCGGCCCGATACCGGCTGACCCGCGCCCGTCGTTGTCAGCGGCACAACCACTTCGGAAGGGCTGTCGCGCATGTCTTCGACCGACGCATCGATATGCAACTCATAGCCGGCATCGAACAAAGCATCCTCCAGATCGAGCGTAATTTTAAGTTGCCGCCCCGCGCCAACGCTGGCTCCGGTGATCCCGTTGATCTCGGCCGGATTACCAGCGGTCGCACGATACCAATCGCTCAGATGCTCGTAGTATTTCGACTTGCCACCCGCTATCCACAGGCTGCCCATATAGCTCCCCTGTGCATCCGTGACGTAAAGCGCAAGGTAAGCACCATCGCCGCCATACTGGTTCATGTTGGTGGTTAGGGTGACCGGCTTGGCACTTGCCAGCGCCGGAACGGTCAGGGCTGTGGTAAGCGCCAGAATAGAGAGTAGGGATTTCATGGGGTGTTCTCCTGTATTGAAGTTTCATGTGAGGTTTGATGGCATCGCCTGATGCCTGCCTGACGAAAAACCAGAAACTGCTTCAGCCTGTCGTCAGGTTCGATCCTGCGACAAAAAATCCCGCCGCGCGGAAAGTCGCGACGGGATATAGAAGGCAACCGAATGGTCTGCGCGAAACGAGCGGCAGTTACTCTATCACGGGGCGGCTGCCAGGCGTGAAGAGCCCGTTGGCAGGCGCCTTTACCGTGCCGGTTGGTGCTGCATTTCTGTTGCGGTCACGATCATCATCGTCATCATCCTCATATTCAAGCTCGACCACGGCCAGCGTGGCAGGATCGATCTTGACCTCGATTTCGCGACCAGTCGCATCGCGGCCCTTGATTTCATAACAACCATCGTCGGTCTTGATCCGACGCACGGTCCAGCCTTGAGCTTCGGCCATTTGTTGCACCGCCTCTCGCGGTTGCCAGTCAGCCATCGGCACAAGGCAATCATCATCGTCGGCAAGGGCGACACCTGCCGCACCAAGGCCAAGTAGAAGGGTTGTGGCAATCAGATATTTCTTCATTGTTCCATCTCCCGAAACCTGTGTTGATGACGCTTTGTCCCCTGCCCACCTGACGCCGACCTGAAGAGCCGCGATTATCTGCTTCAGGTGCGCGTCAGCTTTGTCGGTGATAAAAGGATCACAAACGGAACAGGAAAAGACAGATATGCGCGTACTGCTGATTGAGGATGACACAGTGCTGGGTGCCGCCGTGCGCGACCAGATTGCCGCTGACGGGCATTCCATCGACTGGGCCGCGCGGCTTGATGCAGCGGGCGAATATCTGGATGTTGCCGCCTATGATCTGATCCTTCTTGATCTGATGTTGCCAGACGGGCGCGGCCAGCCGTTTTTACGCGCACTTCGTAGGCGAGGTGATGTCACCCCGGTGATTATCCTGACCGCGCTGGATCAGATCAGTGACCGGATTGAGGGGCTGAACGCGGGTGCCGATGACTACATGGTGAAACCTTTTGATTTGGCCGAACTATCGGCGCGTGTTGGCGCGGTGGCACGGCGCTATTCGGGCAATCCCAATCCGCTGGTCACGCTGGGTGATCTGGATGTCGATCTTGCAGCGCGCTCGGTTTCCCGTGCTGGCAAACCTGTGCCGTTGACCGCCCGTGAATGGGTGCTGTTCGAAGCCTTCGTGCAACGGCCGGGGCAGCTTTTGTCAAAGGCTCAACTGGAAGAGCGGCTGTATTCCTTCGATACCGAGATCGAGAGCAACACCATCGAAGTTCATGTCAGTCACTTGCGCAAGAAACTGGGGCGCGAACAGATCGAAACGGTGCGCGGTTTGGGGTATCGGCTGGGGGCCGCATGAGAATGCCCAGTTCTTTGCATGGACGGTTGGCGCTGGCACTTGGGTTGGGGCTGACGGTGCTCTGGCTGAGCACAGCATGGGTGACGGCAACCCTGCTGCGCAGCGAAATGAATGAGGTTTTCGATTCCACGCTGGAGGAAACCGCACAGCGCATTCTGCCATTGGCCGTGCTGGACATCCTCGATCGGGAAGAAGCAGGCGTTGGCCAACGCATCGCCACGCTACGTCAGCACGAAGAGTTCTTTACCTATATCGTGCGAGACGATCAGGGGCGCGTCCTGCTGCGCTCGCATGCCGCCAAGGATGCGGATTTTCCGGCTTTTGAGGGGATGGGGTTCCGCCAGACCGCGACGCACCGACTTTATTATGACGCGGCCCTGCAAAGCACGATCACCATCGCAGTTGCCGAGCCGCTGAGCCACCGCGTTGAGGTGGCGCGCGAGGTTTTGACCGGCCTCGCCCTGCCGCTGATTGTCGTCATTCCGTTCGGTCTGTTTGGCGTGTTCTGGATCGTTCGGCGCAGCCTGCGTCCCGTGCGGCGCTTCAGCGATGCGCTGGCCAGTCGCGGCGCGCGCGATCTGTCGGCCGTGGTCGATGGCAGTCTTCCCGATGAGATCAAGCCCGTGGCGGACGCCGTCAATGATGTGTTGGACCGACTAGGACGCGCGCTTGAGGCCGAGCGCAGCTTTACCTCCAACGCCGCACATGAGTTACGCACGCCGCTGGCGGCAGCACTTGCCCAGACCCAACGGCTGATGGCCGAAACCACCGATGCCAGCGCAGCTCAGCGGGCGACGGAGATTGAGGTCGCACTAAAGCGCCTGACCCGTCTTTCCGAGAAACTCATGCAGCTGGCACGTGCCGAGGGCGGACGTTTGCGCCGCGACACCGTATCGGATCTGCGCCCTGTGCTGAGCATGGTGCTCACTGAATTCGACCGGGCGGCAGGACCAGCGCGGATCAATAGCGAACTTTCGGCCGACCCGGTGTTGTCCAACCTCGATCCGGACGCCTTTGCAATCGTCGTTCGAAACCTGATCGAAAATGCGCTACGCCACAGCATCGGTGACACCGCCGTTCAGGTGCAACTGACCGTGGACGGCACGTTGCGCGTGATCAATGATGGCCCACCGATTGCCCCCCAAACCTTGGCGCAGCTGACTGCGCGGTTCGAGCGCGGGCAGACAAGCGCGCGGGGCAGCGGATTGGGTCTATCCATCGTTCAGGCGATTGCCGACGGGGCGCAGGCAAAGCTGACCCTGTATTCTCCCGCACAAGGCCGGGCCGAAGGGTTCGAGGCGGTGTTTGAGCTGCCGGTCGGTGCGAAAAAAGGTTAGGCATCGCATTTTTCATACCTTGGATGCCTGTCTCATGTGCTGCCAAGCCACAACCAAGCCACAACGGAAATGACCGCCCAGACGCCTGTTCTCAGGATCATCGCATCGACGGTTCGCATCTCGTAAGCGCCGCCCTGCACCATGTCGCCAATCCTTGACCCGCGACTCAAAGGACCGCATGACGGTCGGCTTTCCATTACGGAAGCGTCGTTCAAACTATATGTTTTACCATCAACACCTAACCCTGACTGGAGGATACTCCTGCCAACGATCTACGAGGCCATCAAGAAAGACCATGACGAACACCGCGAGCTTCTGGCAGAAATCGCTGACGACTCGAAAGACGTGGCTGATCGCAGGCAAGCTTGGGATCGGTTCTATCATGACGTCAAAGCGCATGCCGCCGCAGAGGAAGAGGCCTTCTATTCCAAGTTGATAACTTAGACTTGGGGCCAGGATACCGCCCGGCATTCCGTGCATGAGCACAAAGAGCTGGACGACCTGATGGAAGAACTGAACGGCATAACGATGGGTGCCACTGATTGGTCAGACAAGTTTGACAAGCTAAAGCACGACTACAAACACCATATCGACGAGGAAGAGGACGAGGTCTTTACCCCCGCACGGGAAGTCATAGACGATGCGGAAATCGAGGGCTACGGCAGCCGCTTCTTGCAGCGCAAATCTGAAGAGGCAGAGCTGATTGTCGAAAAGCGGGCCGACAGCTTGGAAAATTGAGGCGGATGCAACCTTGTCACTTCAGGTAAAACGAGTGCGTTTAGGGGCGAGTAATTTGGACTCGCACCGGCCATTCGTGGCATTGTTTGCCAAGCCAAGGTTTGGAATTTTCTGTCCCGCAATGCGCTGCGCCATGTCAAGCAAAGCGCAGTGCGGGGTCGCCTATTCCCTTGTCCGCAAGACCGCCGCCGAGTGTGGGCGCGCTGGTGCTGCGAGGCAGTGCCCCTTGATATTTTCCGCGCTTGGCAAAGCCCGCTGACGAACCCTGAAAGGACGGTCCCATGACCACAACGAGCTTTGAGGAAAGACTGTTCGACGCGTTAACCGACGATACCCATGGCGCCGGCGGCTTGTCGGAGGTGCAGACGCGACACGAGCCGGGCAATTTCCTGCGCCATGCCGGATCGCTTTCAATGACCAAGATCGCCGATGGGCTGATCGACCCGAAGCTGATCCTGTCCTGGCTGCTGACCCATTTGGGCGCCTCTGCGGTCTTCGTCGGCCTGCTGGTCCCTATCCGCGAGGCGGGCGCGCTGCTGCCGCAATTATTCACAGCTCCGCGGGTGCATGCTATGGCGCGGCGCAAGTGGGCCTGGGTCGCGGGCAGCGTTGGGCAGGGCGTGGCAGCGGCGGGAATCGTGCTGGCCGGTCTGACGCTGGGCGGAGCCATGGCGGGGGTTGTGATTTGCGCGCTGCTGGCAGTTCTTGCCGTTGCGCGCTCCCTATGTTCGGTCAGCTACAAGGACGTTCTGGGCAAGACTGTGGGCAGGTCGCGGCGGGGATCGGCGACGGGTGTGGCCAGTTCGCTGGGCGCGGGGGCGGTCGTGATCTTCGCGGTGGTGCTGATGACAGGGCTGGTGGACCGCGCAACGCTGGTGCTGGTGGCCATTGCGCTGGCGGCACTCCTGTGGCTAGCGGCTGGCGCATTGTTTTCGACCCTACGGGAGGAGCCAGCGCCGGGAGAGATGAAAACGGCGGCCTTGGGTCAGTTGAAGCTGCTGCACTCAGACCCGCAATTGCGGCGCTTCATCTGGGCCCGCGGGCTTCTGACGGCGACGGCGCTGGCCCCGCCCTACCTTGTGCTTTTGGGTGCGCAGGCCGGCCATGGCGCATTTAATCGGCTGGGCGCTCTGGTCCTAGCCTCTTCCATCGCGTCGTTCCTTAGTTCTTGGGTCTGGGGCCGGATGGCGGATAGATCCAGCCGCAAGGTTCTAATGCTGTCGGGGCTGGTGGGGGCGTTAGCGCTGCTGGCTGCCGTTCTGCTGGACTTGGCCGGGGCGTTAGGCACGGTCTGGGCGCTGCCGCTGGTGCTGTTCGTGCTGATGATCGCCTATCACGGCGTGCGGCAAGGACGGTCAATCTATCTGGTGGACATGGCGCCTGAGAACAGCCGTGCTGCCTATACTGCCGTCTCGAATACGGTGATCGGGGTCGTGCTGCTCGGATCGGGTCTCTTCGGTGCGCTGGCCTCCCTCGCCGGCACCAAGGTGACGCTGGCTATCTTCGCCGCGATGTCGTTGGTCGCGGTCGGGGTGGCTAAAGGGCTGGATGAGGTTGAAGGGTGAGCGTGAGCCATTGCTCTTGACTCGAGAGTGTCCGACCTTCTGTGTAACTGCGCTTTGATCCATGCTTCCTGAGAGGAGCAGAGACAATGACGATTTCCAGGGAATTACTGGACGAACTGCTGAAGGGCTGCGAGCGGCCTGGAGATCTGCTTGGCGATGCCGGGCTGATGAAACAGCTAAAGATCACTCTGATGGAACGGATGTTGGGAGCCGAACTGACGGCGCATCCAATGCCCGAGAGGGTGGGCTACGAGGACGGCAGGGATGCGCCATTGGGTCAGTCCAACCGGCGCAATGGCAGCGCCAGCAAGCGCCTGAAGAGTCAAGATGGCGAGGTGCCGATTTCGGTGCCCCGCGACCGGGACGGCAACTTCTAATCCGAGCGGGTCAAGAAAGGTCAAAACCGGATTGAAGGCATCATTGACAAGATCATCGGACTCTATGCGGCCGGCCTGACGGGGCGGGACATTCGCGCCCATCTCGAGGACGTTTACGACCTGCTGGTCTCGCCCAACCTCCCTCTCGGGCATTGCGGCGCAATACCTTGCCGGGCAGCGGATCAGCCGCGTTGCCGACGTAGTGCTGGGCGAGGTCCGTGAATGGCAAAGCCGAGCGTTGGACCGGATGTATCCCACCGTGATATTCGACGCGCTCCGAGTCAAAATCCGCGATTCTGCCTCTCATGTATGAAGGCATGCACTGCCGACCAACGGACACGGAACTGGCGCGGGAATTGGCGGCACGGGGTGCCCAGACCAGCCGCGGCAATCGGGTCGACAAGAAGTTTATCTACCGGATGCTAAACAACCGCGCCTACATCGGTGAGACGGCCCACAAGGGGACCAGCTATCCCGGCGAGCACAAGGCGATCATCGACCGCGCGGTCTGGGACCAGGTCCATATCATTTTGACTGAAAGTCCCCGCAAGGGCGGGCAGCTGTACTGCTACTACGTCAGCCAAACGGTTTTGAAGCACGGTGCTGGGTCTTGCCCCGTTGGCCGGGTGCCTGCTGGTGAGATCGAGGCGGCGGTCATCGCCCAACTTCGCACCGTATTCCGCCAGCCCGAGATCTTGGCAGGCACGCGCAAAGCGGCAGGCGCGCAGGACGGCGACATCGCCGAGGCCGACGCCCGTGAGGCACTGACCCGCTTCAACCCGCTCTGGGACAAGCTCTTCCCAGCCGAGCAGGCGCGCATCGTGGCGCTGCTGGTCGAGCGGATCGATATCGGCACCGGTGGCCTGAACGTCCGGCTCCGCCTCGTGGAGCGCGGCGGCCGTAAGGAGATGCAGATGCCGGATGGAGCCTCCGACCAGCACCCCAGACGGACAACACGTTGGTCGAGGCTCTCGCCCGCGCGTTTCGCTGGAAGCGAATGCTAGAGTCGGGGGAGTTTGTCACCATCGCCGAGCTGGCCCATCGAGAGGGGATCGCGCCGTCCTACATGACGCGCTTATTGCGTCTCACGTTGCTCGCGCCAATCATCGTGGACGCGATCCTGAACGGGCAACAGAGCCCGGAGATGACGCTCGTGCGACTGCTGGAGCCGTTCCCTGCAATCTGGACGCAGCAAATGAAACTGTTCGACTAACACAACCAGCCCAGAGCCGTCATTGATGCAAAACACGTCTAACGACCACTCCCATCCCTGACCTGCCGTTCGCACACGGTACGGAATAAGGCGGTATGAATACGAAGTTACATGCCGTCACTGACACCACGGTCGCCCGATCCGCTTCTTTATCACCGCCGGTCAGGTTAGCATTACATCGGCGCTGCCGCATTACTGAACAATCTTCCTGAAGCTGAATAGCTGCTGGCCCCTCTCATCGTTTGCAAGCAATCAACTGCCGGGCAATGGACAGAGGATATGACGCCGATTGGTATCAGGAAGCGTTGATTGCAAAGGGAGTTACGCCCTGCATCCCTGGCGGCAAGTCGCGCAAAAACCGTTCGATACGACAAACGCCGATACAGACGGCGCAACAGGATCGAGATCATGTTCGGCCGCCTGAAAGATTGGCGGCGTGTGGCCACATGACACGATTGATGCCCAAAGGTATTCCTCTCCGCCATCGCTTTCGCTGCAACCGCAATATTCTGGATATGAGTCCTGAGCCTAGCATGGCGTTGTAACTGGGCCAGTTCGCCATTCGATAGCGCGCGGGCAAGAGCTTCGTCATGGAGCCATTCTAAGCTCATGGACTCAAGGTGTGAGCCGTTCACACGTCGAGTTGTACAACATATGTAACCGCCCTCAGCGCAAGAGGGAGTTTCAGAGCTGACTTTGGCACGTCGTCGGGTGCTGACATATGTCCGGCCTCATGATGCGACTTCACAAATGTCGCGGGTCCGTGTGGTGTTCGAAGATCAGGTCCAGATCAAAGCCGCGCGCTCAAAGGCACTCTGTTGCACAGTTGCACACTGGTTCTCCCAATCCCGTCTCACGACTATTGCGCCAAACTGCTCCTTGCCGTCGTCCGCTTCGACGTCGTCGCGACTATCGGTCGGCTTACGCCGCTGCAGCCGGTGCCCTGTGAACTTCACCCTTCACCATCAGCGCCCAGACGATCCACGCCATCTTGTTAGCCAGCGCCACATGCACAAGCATCGGTGGCTTGCGTCTAAGCATACCATCCAGCCATGTGCCCGGTTGCGCCGTTTTGTGAACATGCCGTTTGATGATGACGCTGTTGGCGCCAATAATCAGCAAGCGTCGCAGGGATCGCTCGCCTGTTACCCGTCAGGCGCCTGACGGTGAATGCAAGCATTCACCTGACCGCTGCCTGACAGGGCATGTTCTTACATCCCCGCGAAGGGGCCAACGGATTGCGCAGCAATCTGCCGTCAGGGCATCTTTGTTGTGGCACCAAGGCGCTGCTTGCCACCTGTCGAATGTTGTCGCGGCACCAGCCCGAGCCAGGCTGCAAAATCACGCCCTCGGCGGAAGGTCTCGGGGGGCGGCGCGAGGGCAACCAGAGCCTTGGCGATCAACGGCCTGATCCCCGAAACCGTCATCAGCCTGCGCGCCACCCCATTGTCTTTGGCGCGCCGACTGATCTCAGCGTTAAGCTTGGCGATCTGGTCGTCGAGACGTATGTTTGTCTCGATCAGGACCAGCAATGTAGCTCGTGCTTCCTCAGGCAATCCGCTTGCTGCGTCCTCTACGATCGCAATCAGGCGCGCGGCATTCGCGGCCCCCTGAGGAACCGCCCCTCCGAACTCCGTCAGGTGGCCGAGCGTCACGCCTCTGGCGTGACGCGCATCGACGGGCGCACCGCCGCTTCACAAATCGCTTCAGCATGTGCGGCGTCGTTCTTCTGGCACTTGACGAAGGGTTTGACGTAGGCGGGCGAGATCAGTTCAATGCACCTGGAATACATTCTTCGCCAACCTCTCGGTGAATGTGCGCATTTACCTGCCGGTCAGTGAATCGAGTCCGACCGTGATAACATCCGACATGACCGCTCTCCTTTTGTGGATCCGGGCAGACCCGCCTTGGCACATCGATGCCGTCGGGGCGCGGTTACATCATCA
>RCMY010003944.1_pt1 | contig 12993 bp, 10 predicted proteins | sample 2041341 | NCBI WGS metagenome assembly RCMY01 (sample SAMN09708234, study PRJNA481090) | Marine sediment metagenome, whole genome shotgun sequencing project. | reverse complement strand
AAAGTAGTTATCCATACAGATAACTTCATTACCTTCGTTCAACAATCGCTCGCACAAATGTGAACCAAGAAAACCGGCACCGCCTGTTACCAGTATGCGTCTGCCGCCGATAGTGTCCCCAGTGGATATCGCGTCACTCATTATGAATATAAAATTCCGTCAGTTACTGTTGATGTCAAATATGACATGAAGGCCTTGGGCCTCGCTGAAGGTCTTGCTCCTCGCTGGCAACATATCTACGAAATGAGCAGCAGCACAAACCCGAAATACCAAACTGGGATTCTATCAGCCTACGACCCGACTCATGCAAATTGCAGGCCACAAACATTGTAAAAATGCTCCCAACCCGACCGCCGCCAAAGCCAATCAACCAACACAGTCTGACGGAAAACTGTCACACGGTCCGAACAAGCATTCATGATAGAACGTCAAGCTGCCACCTCGTGCTTTTTAGAAGTCGGGCGAAGTCCCGGTTACTACTACAGCCCCAAAGGGACCACCAGTGCCAGAGAAACCGACTGTAACTTCTCTCCCATTCCAGCCAGAGAATGGGAGTACACGGCACGGTATCTGCTGAATCGATTAGCTAAGGGCTCGAGAAACAATAAGGTATCCAATTGCACATGCTACAACCCATCATGGTGAGAACATTCGGCCGTACTGGCTCAACACTATTGATGCAGCTGCTGGGCACAAGTGACCGGTTATTCTTTGAGCGTGTGTACCCTTTCGAGCACCGCTACCTAACCTACGTCCACAACATGAGTCGAATTGCAGGCTCGCCCACAGTTGATGAGGCGATCTGGAACAACGACATCATGTTTCAGGGAAAATCGAACACTGTTGGTGCTCTACCCTACGGATTGATCCGCGCTCTGGACAGGAAATCACTGCAACAGCAAACATTTGTTGCACTTTGGCAGGCATTCTCCGAAAACATACGCAAGCAGACAGGATTGACCTCCGGACCAGGCTGGTATGCGGAGAAAGCACCCGAGGAGGTTGCGACCATGGCAGTTACCCATCTGGACGCCAAAAGCATCTACCTGTTACGAGACCCCAGGGATGAGATGATCTCCATCAAGAGCTTCAATAATAAACGTGGATTCAATTCCTTCGGTTGGCACGAAAATGACACTGATGCGATCTACGCGACAAGACTGTGTGAAAACCGACGTAAGTTCTTGCAGAAGCTTATAGATTCCGAAACCACTCCCAAGGAGATTCACGTTCGCTATGAAGATCTGATTCTGAAGGGCAAGCAGGAAGCTGCTCGCCTGACGAAATGGCTGGGCACTCCTCTGAATATCAAGGCAGCAATGAAAGACAAGAGTGTGATAAACCGCCATATGACTTCCAGAAACCCTGAGTCTTCAGTGGCCCGATGGAAGAACGAAATGGATGATGATATCCAGGCTATCTTCCGTAAACAGCTTGGCACTGAACTACAACAACTGGGCTACGAACTCTAGCCCGGATAACTCAGGATTCAGGTTGATGGACTACTAGACATCATGTAGTGACCTGTCCATCTCAAGCATAACCCACGTTCTTGAGATGGACAGGTCACTACATGATGTCTAGAAAGCCGTTCGGGAACTTGAATACCTGAAATTCTGGCTGTCATGTTGTTGATTGATGCTCAGCAATTCCCTTGGGGCATGCGCATTGCGTCAGTATCTGATGCACTACTTCGCTATCCTGAGCGATTCTGAAAGAAACTCTCATCGGCGATGAACGTCCCTTTCAAACACTATAGAGTTCCAGAGGTTTGACGTAGACTCGGTTATCGCCACGATCGCCCTACCAACTGATTCAATCGAGTGAGTTGATTCTGGCAACACTCTTCTCTGCCAGCTCTGGCGCTTCTGCCCAGCAAAGGAAATTCTACTCCTGCCTGACACCTTCCCGAAGCTGATCCTTGATCTGCTCGTTGCTCTTGAGGGGCAGGTCCTGACCACTCAAACGACATAGTACCACCACTGCGAATCCAGCTCCAGTAAATGAAAGGCACCCAGCAAGGTCTTTCGCAAGGTCCCTGCTCCACCCCAGCCAATATTCGAGTCTCACACCAGATAAACATTCGGCATTGGTGCAAATCGATCCAAGGGTGCTAGATCAGGATTCTGACCATCATCGATATCAATCAGAAACACGTCATCCGGATAATAAAGTGCACCTATCTGCAGGGCAACCTGTTCGAAATTACCATGACATAACAGATGACAGGCAATCATACTCAGCCGGTCGCCCGCAGAGACCCGGGCTGAACATCCTGCTCAATGCGTTCGTTTAAAACAGCCACCTCTCCTTTGTCATTGCTGACTGCTTTGGTGAGCTCCAGATACAGATTCCGATGCTCTCGCAACGGCTTGCTGCCCGGATAGCTTTCTGCCATGTTTCTCGCATAGTCGTCCCGTAAATGACGATTCTCAACCGCCCAGGTAATCTGTTCCGCCAGTGACTCTGACCGACGTGCCAGAAAATGCCGTCCATTGTACCCGTGTTCAATTTTCTCCCGCATTCCTCCGATATCCGAACAAATCACTGGGACTCCGTATTTTTTTGCCTCAAGAATGACGACCGGCGAATTTTCCCACCAGACTGACGGCACAATCATCCAGTCAGTGGCACTCAGCAGGTTAGGCAATTCGCAACTCTGATATCTGCCGCGCATCGAAACTGTCTCGCCCAACGATTTCAAGGCAGTACGAATGTTATCCTGAAAGGCTTCAACCTGGCGCTCAAGGCCACTGCCATTGACAGAAAGGTGTACCTGATTCCGGATACGTTTCGGCAACCGACTCATGGCATCCAACAATATTTCCAGACCCTTGAATCGATTTATCTGTCCATAGTAGGCAAGTCGAAGTGGACGTTGATAATGTGAACTCTGCTTCTTACTTGATACAGACTTGGCATCACTTTCAAGATTGTCGGATGCAACTTCAAGGGAAGATGATATCGTCCTGAATTGTTGCATTCCTGAAGAAGACAGAGCGCCGACAGGAACTGGATCGCTCTCCAAAGTCGAGTCATCTGCGTATTCAGATTCCAGCAAATTCTCTATTACTACAATGGACTTTTCCTCCAGCCCCCAATCCATGTAGCGCTGCTTTAGAAAGTTACTGGGAGCAACGAAGCGATCGACACACTCGAAACAGGATTGAATGAATTGTCGCCTCAAGAAAAAATCCTGGCTTGTACGTTTCTTGAAACAAGTTGCACAAGCGGCTGGTGATGATTCGTAACACAACTCCCCACTATTTACCTTGAGCATCTGTCCTTCGTTGTTACAAATTGCCATGTACTCATGCAATGTCAGTACAACACGAATATCCGGATTGACATTCTTTACTTCACGCAGCAACTCCAGCCCCAACTGAAAGTAATGATGAAAATGAACAATATCAGGTTGGTGAAGTTCCAGAAAACCGCGAAAATCTCGCCAGACCCTGGCTTTGTCCGGTTGAGAGAACCTGAACCAGTCAGGCATGCTGCTATAGAAAATGACTTCACCGGGACGCCCCGTTCCGGCAAATGGGGTACCTCCATGTACAAGATCTTCTTGACCGTGTCGAGCAAAGAATACCGAATCGAATTCGACTTCTTCGGTCCCATTGACGCTATCTCCAGCACTATCTGTCAGCGTAGAAACTGGTGTCCCGGAGCATCCGCCATTAAGTGCTTTGTGAAGCTGATAAGCAGCTATTTCTCCCCCGCCCGGATTAAAGTCAGGATGACCATGGGCCACCATCAGAATCTTCTGTTTTCTAGCCATGGGACCCTGTAGCCTTCATAGATTGTATGTTCTGGTTCCATCTCTCATGATGTTGCCAGCAGTTGAAGTACGTCAGTTCCTCCTTCCAGCGATCTGACGTAAGCAATGACTGTGATTGTCGTTCCAGGTGATATAGAGAAATACCGGTCAGAAGCTGCACTCTCAAACCACTCTGACGCGCCTTCATGCACAGATCAGAATCTTCGAAATCACCAAGAATATAGGATTCCTCCAGACCTCCAATGGCCAGATAGTTATTACGACTCAGCAGCATGCAAGCCCCGGTTACAGCTTCGCAGCTCACGGCAGATGGTGCACCCGTAAACAGGTCGCAAGGCATGCCCTTTCCAGGGTGGATATTCGTCCACAACCCTTCAAAAAATGGTGATGCAAAAAACTCCATCCCCTCGTGCTGAACCGTGTTGTCCTCATATACCAGCCGAACACCACTGATGGTCGTGCTCACATCACTACCAACCTGATTCACCAACTCGTGCAACCAGCCAGAACTTGCCGGCATGACGTCCGAGTTCATCAACAGAATGCTATCGCCCCGGGAATGTTCGACTCCAACGTTATTTGCTCCCGCGTATCCCATATTCCGAGACAGAAACAACACGGTGAACGGCAATTTGTATATGAGTGAGAGTGTCTCGCAGCTTTGACGTATTTCACCGCTCAGACGAGGATCATCAATGACATAGATAATCTCATGTTTCATCATGTCCGGATCGTTGATGAATACACTGATCTGATGCTCGATGAAATCATAGCGCCCGTAGATCGGGATTATCAACGAAACCTCAGGTTTATCACTCTGGAGTTGTTCGTTGTACTTCTGAACGTCAACAATTGGCCTATTGGCATCACGCAGTGACCAGATTCCCTGTATGGCAGGTCCGAACGTCGTATCGAACAGAGCGCGTTTTCCTGCTAGCCGGGCTGGTATTCTTTGAAGAATGCCTTTGATATCCACCATGGGGTTTTTACTGGCATCACTCAGTTTCAGGTCATGCTCAATTAGCTTTCCACCTTGTAGATTCAATTCGAGACTTCTGGCTTTTGCTGGCCCTTTCCCTGTTGCACCCTTAACCTGGGGATAGTCAATCCAGGCAATGAATCCCGGCGGATCACCCTGTCTGTTACTTGCTGCTGCACTGAAAATGGGGGCACCGGGTATCCGTTGCACCGCGCTATCGATCGGTATACGATCACCATTGCTCATGATGACGTCCATTGAAGATACTCTGGAGTGAACATCAATCAGAATACCCTGAAGATACACTCCCCTGCCATCCACATGGACTGCCTTTTCCAAACTGATTCTGGGAGCTCGCCTGAATTTCAATCCGGTTCTGGTAACTCCAATAGCCAGATTACGAGCACGTTGTTCACCAACTTTTCGTTTCAATTGACGAAAAATCTGCTTTTTTATTCTGTTGACGACAGCCATGATTTCTATATGATTATTAGCGAGACCTGGGAACGGATGTTAACTAAACGGTATACCCGAGCCCTTCAAGCTCGACACCCAATTTGTCACTGAATATCTGCTTGGCACTGTCACTGAGTTCATTACGCCAGCGCTCAACGGAAGAACTACCATCGGAACTCGTCATATGCACTGCCTGAATTCGGGAATTACTGGTTAGCTCATCCGTACTCAACGGTAAACCCAACCACTCAGACAGTCTGCTGACCTCTGCGCTCTGCTTCCTGATGAGATCTTCGTAACGGACATAGATTCGCCTTGGATTTGTTTCAAATTCCAACATGTTCTGCATGAAAGCCTGCCGGTTTGCGCACATTTTCAAGGCGTACGATTCATCTGTATCAGTATCCTGCCAACCGAACGAATTGAACCCTCGTTTCAAATTGAAACTTTTAATGGACACCATCTCGTCTCTTGGATCGCGTAATAGAAAAATGTTCCTCGCTTTTAAAAGATCATTGGCTGGTTCTGCAAGGTATGGCGGTATTTTTTCAGCATAGTAGGCTGTTTCATGACGCTCAATACCTGCTGATTCACGCATCTGTTTGCTGAAATCCTTCCAGACTGATACAAATGCATCCTGCGCCAGAGCTTCAATATTCAGCGATGGGGTCTGTCCATAGGGAAGACAACCAACCATGCGGTGTTTCCCCTGAAACAACACATCATTATTCCAGGGCTCGTCAACTCGCGCCGGCAATCCTATGACCCGCGTCAGGTTATATACGTAAGACAGATAACGATTCTCGAATGGGTACAATCGTTCGAAGCAGACATGCTTGTTGGATCCCAGTATCTGCATCAACAGGGTCGACCCAGTTCGACCAAACGTTCGTACCATCAGTGGTACCAATTCACTCACATTGCACCTCGACACTCAAAGTCACCAAAACGGTTGGCATGGAAGACCCGTCTGTGTATGAAATCACAACGGTTCACACAGGATGTGCAATTATCAAGCCTGAAAAAGAGCTGATCTGACTTTCAAACGATTAACCACATTATGAATACCGTGATACAAGAGCTTAATATCATGTCCCTGATCAAAGCCCTGCGTGCAGTCTCTCGCGGATCTGGCGTATCAAGCTCAATCACAGGCAATACCGACTCTTTCTTCGTTCGCGAAGAATCAAGTATTTCCTGAGTCATGTCCAACTTGACACCCGAAGCTAGCGCATAGGCGACGAACGTGTTGATGACCAGTTCTCCTCCATCTCCCGGATTCTGCCGAATCATATTGGTGAGCGAATTCAACGCTGGTATCATCATTCCCGATTCACGTGCAAGCTTACGAGCATGAGCCATATCCCTTTCGAGTTCTGTTAACTGTAGTAGCTGTTGACGAAACTTGTCTTCGATTGCGGATTCGACAATACCATTGACTTTGCTTGATTCAAGACAGGATTGAATCATTTTCTCCTGTTCATCATGTCTACTATTGAATCCTAATTCAACCAGCACACCAACTGTCTGAAATGGCGCTCCCAAAGCAATAAGATTCTCTCGAACATCATGCATTTCCCGGTGTAAATAGATGAATTCTTCGACCGTTCTCAATACACGATTGTCATCTGTTGATGTTTCAGAAGTATCAGATGCTTCTAGTACTTCACTGTTCTCCTCCACGTCACTAGCACCAGCTTTCACTTCATCAACATCAGCGTTCACTACCAGTACGAGATTATTTCTGGGAGAGTCCCCTTCAGATTCCGTCGACTGTATTTTGCCAGATTGCAATGCCATGAGCTTAAAGCTGAATCGCCACAGATGCTGCAACAGCCACCTTATAGATGATGTCTACTATGGTTGCGGCTATTTGTAAACTCTTCACAGGCACTTTAGGCAATACCATTATCTCGTCTCCCTGGCGAACTCTCGGATTTGAACCGGTTGATACTTCACCATTGGCGTGAACTATAACCAACCTCTTGGTCTCGGCCTGACGTGTAAAACCTCCCGATCTTTCAATATATTCACGTGCTTTTCGTCCCTGGGTATACAACATCGCCTGAGATACCAACACCTCTCCGCCAAGCAATATGGAATCGCTCTTCGCAGGAATAGTAACGGTGTCTCCCTGCTTGAGTACTACGTTGGCAATACTATCGTTACTGGCAACAACCAATCGTCCATTAGGCACAACCTTTCGTGCACGCTCGACAAAACGACTGATCAGCTCTGCTTCCTTGACACGAATCGCAGATTCTTTGTCTGTTTGCGACGAAGCGGTCAGATAGCTGGATTCCAACCGACGCAGACTTTCCTCAAGGGCTTCCTTCTGACGTACGGCTATAGCCAGGCGTTTCAATGAAATGGATCGAATATCTGCCAAGACAGGATCTACTTCAACATAGTCTAGAAACTCATTCAAACGAGTACCTGTAGGCACAGAGAAGCGGGACGGCCCAAGATGACTTCCTTCAACAGTAACTACAATCTGCCGATCGTGCTGGTCCGCCTGAAAATTTACAGAGTCACCGTTATCCAGTTTGATTGAACTGAAATCGTCGAGTGTCATATACAACGCAATGGGCTTACCTTCACGAATACCGGACAAGCCTACGTAGTTGACCCCAACATCAACTTGCGCAAGTTTCAGCGCATCAGCCCCCGAAATACTTTCCTTGTTGAACTCGAAGGTGGCAGCATTCGCAACATTTCCGCTGACTTCAACGACATCTCCTCTAGATCCTACGACGATTGTATCGCCGTCCTGAAATTGAACATCTGGCAAGAATCCGTCAAGCATGAATTCGTAGAGATCAACTACAGCCAGATCCTTGCCATTTCTAACTATACGAATACTCCTGAAGCTCCCCCGTAGTGAGTCCACACCACCGGCTCGGTCGAGGTAGTACAGTGCGGAATTCGACGGTATGCCTGCAAACCTTCCGGGGTTCCTGACAAATCCGGTTACAAAGACAGCAACCGGCTGTGTCCCATCCAGATTCGTGTACACCTTCACATCATCCGTAAACACCTTGCCAACGGCACTTGCCACCCGCTCATTCAGCGCACTATTGGGTATTCCAGCAACCTGAACTGGACCAACAGATGGCAGAAATATATTTCCCTGATGATCAACTGTCAGTTGCTCATTGAATTGGGTGGCTCCCCAGATTCGTACTGATACACGATCGCCCGGCTGGACTACATAGTTTCTGTTAAGTCCATCTTCACCATCACTACTGAATCCTCCTTTAAACAATAATGACCCAAAAGGCTGAGAAGTACCATCATCTCTCAAGCGAGCCGCATCGTGTTCCTGAATAAGTTCACTTGCCTCGACGACCGATGCGGCGGCACCAATTCCAGAACCACCAAGTGATTGTGCAAATGTCGATGGTACTAGTAAACATAGTCCGAGATACAGTCCAGCAACGCGACCTATCAGAGAAACCAATTTTTTCATGAACATTCTATTGCTCCGATTAAACACGTATGTGATCACGAAGTGCCGACCACATCAGTCCACAAATCAGATAAATTATCAGTGACAAAAACAGTACCGTAAGCACTTCGAAAAACCTTCGAGGTTCAACTGCTTCATCAGGAAGATTAGGCAGGATGAACGCTATCAGATACTGCTTCTTTCGCTGAGCCTCCAGTCGCGCCATTTCCAGTGATGTGAGTGCAGACGCGTATTGTTGCTGTGCCATTTCCTTTTCCAGTGCCAGTGGTTGGTAGACATCAATCAAACCACTGAGAAGTACACCTGATTCTTCACCCGCTACCTTTCCTCGTTCGAGGCTGAGTTGTCGATTCAATGCATTCAATCTGTTTTTAAGTGTAATGATCTCTGGTGCTGTAGGTTTCATGTAAGCCAATTTTTCAGACAACATCGTGCGTGTCTCAGACAAGCTCGCTTCGATACCCGACACTAGTCCCATGACGAATGCAGTTTCCTCTGCTGGATCAAGCGAATTGTTTTCATTTCGAAATCTGGTAATAGTTTCGCTTGCGACCCTTATGCGATTTGCCAATCGATCCACTTCTTTCATGGCCATGGAAAGGCCATCCGCCTCAATTCGATTGGACATGCGATTGACAAGCTCTTCACTCAGCTCTATGATCAACAAAGCCAGTTCTTGTGAAAACTCTGCATCATAGGCATGTACTTTCAAGGTGATGACATCACTTCCTGTGTCATGCAGCAATTCGACATTCTTCTGAAAATGTTCAAGCAGCTCTTCATCTGTAGCGTCGACTTTCAGACGCGAAAGAAAATCACGCTCAGGATCTGAATAGTGCTTGCGCAAGTTCATACTCTCCTGAATACGGCTCAACATATCCTGTGACATGACATAGTCTGTCACTATTACACTCTCCTGCCCGCCCGAACCAATCATGGGAGACGAAAGAAATGCCGCCAGCCCGGAACCGGCTCCACTTGACTTGGATGAGCGTATGGCAAAACGCGCCTCAGACACATAGACATCTGATGCAATTGCACCGAAATAGATACTGGCAACCAACGTTGGTATACCGCAAACAATCAGAAAACTCTTCAGGATGGCATTCATTATCGGACTGCACGAGTTTGCAAATATTGGTAGTACTCAAAGGCCTCTTTAAGATCATCGTACATGGTTAGTTTTCCTTCATTCAGAATCGCAGCCATATCGCAATTTCTCCTGATAGTTTGCTCATTGTGCGATACCAGAATGACCGAAGAATCAGCTTTACGTTCTTCAAAGGCCAGTCGAAATTTTTCTTTGTATCTTGCGTCACCAGTCTCAAGAGCTTCATCCACCAGATAAAAGTCAAAGTCGCAAGCCAGGCTTACAGAGAATGCAAATCGACTCCGCATTCCGGCAGAGTAGTTACGTAACGGAACATCAAAGTAGCTTCCCAACTCTGCAAATTTCTCGGTAAAACGTTCTATTCGCTCTGGAGACTCACCATAAATTCTGGCAACGAACCGTGCATTGTCTCTACCTGACAAGTTAGCCTGGAATCCCCCGGTGTAGCCCAAAGGCCATGAGATATTTCCCTGCCGTCGTATGGAGCCTGAATCAGCTGATTCTGCATCGCCTATAATTCGGATAAGCGTGGATTTCCCAGCCCCATTCAGGCCCAGAATTCCGACACTTCTACCCATAGGGAACGTAACTGAAACGTCATCCAACACGACTTTGGGAATAGAACCAGTGTAGTAACGCTTACACACGTTCGTCAGAGTTATCATGAATCTTCTTTCAAATAATCAACTATTCGCTTTCGACAAGAAGGCGCGCGGATATTCCTGAATTAGCTGGACGTGACTGCAACAACACTGCTCTTGCGACTACTCATTCCACTAGTAAAAAAACATTTTATCCAATATTTCGAACTTCCTGATTCTCAATATTTGATCTAAAAACCACTCATCCATGACCCTCTTGCATATCATCTGACCGATAGAATTTCGATCAAGATCGAACAATTAAATACACTCACTGCTACTAGTCGATATACATGGAAAACCAGTTATTATTTAAATTGCATCAAGACAGTTACCTGCACCCATAGTAACGAAGGTATGAGGTTGTACCTGTGCCATCTACTTCAAAATGTACTGGGTTTGGAATATTGACTCCATAATCTTTGCAGGGGACACATCTCCAGTGGTCTAACAAGTACTCAGGAACAAGAAGCAAATCAAATATGCAGAAGAATATCCAGCAAATATAAATACACATCGCAATAACTGTGCCGTATCAATTTCGGTATTCTGACAAGCGATCAGCAAAAATCTCGAGCAAACCGCCTACTTTTCTGACACTTTCCTGACGACAATCCGCGACCACAGGTGCACGTATCTTATACTGCTGCATCAGTATCTCAGCTACAGAAACCAGAGCGCCTGCTGCTATCGTTACGTGCACAGGAGTCACGAGATCTCTAACAGTCTTATCCTTTATGGATGGGTCCAGAACACAAGAATGGATCTTTGGCATACTCAAGAGCGAAAACGTCCTTTTTTCTTGCTGAGCAACAGACATCAGGGTATCGCCATTGCAGATATATGCAATCGAGATAGCAAACTTCAGGCCAGACGGCAACCGCCAATCTGCATCAGATGATGCCCGTATCCAACACAAGCGATTCACCCGCTCACCCCCCACAAAGCAGTGTCGCAATACTCACATGTTTTAATTATGGCCCCTCCAGATCTGACACTAGCGCCCATCAATTCAGCACTACGGATATTCAGAGCAACTTCAAGAGTCCAACGGTCCTGTAGGAATATATTATCAACTTCAGAATGCCGCTGAAACGTCGTGAACGATTACGAGGTATACCTGACGGGATTCTACTGTTATTTCTTGCTCTACTCACGAAGATGCAGTAGGAGCATTCACTCTGGTACAAGATTCGCTAGTCATTATCTGATTACTCGGTCAGCTCACAGTCATCAGATAACCTCATCCCACATGCCTACTATCAAAAAGACACAGTCTGAAGACGCTCAATACGGTTCAAGACCTAAAGTGGACATTGCCAGTATCAATCAGGCTTTAGGCACTCAATTGATAGTAATTTACGCCTTGATAATGCGAGAAACCAAGACCCGTTATGGTGATCACAAGATCGGATTTCTCTGGGCGTTCATCGAACCGATGACGTTGATTCTCTTGATTTCAGGTATATACACTGCCATGGGAACCAAGGCACCATCAGGTATGCCCCTGATTTTATTCATGACCACCGGCTACTTACCGTTCATCGTTTTCCGAGACACCATGAACCAGCTTCTCAATTCTATCTCAGCAAATCAGAATTTACTCGCCTTTCCTCAGGTTACGACTTTCGACGTAATCCTGGCTCGGGCTTTACTTGAGCTCGCAGTTCTAATAACCGTATTCGTTATTCTGCTCTTTGGAGCTTCCATCTTCGGTAATGATATACGCGTCGAGAGCCCACTTGGCGTAATCGCAGCCATTGGACTTCTCTGGATTACTGGTTTGGGTTTGGGATTCATGCTGGCTTGTTTGTCTCCCATACTCCCCTCAGTCAGGCAGATTGTGACAGCAATTCTGGGCCGTCCCATGCTCCTGGCTTCGGGAATATTCTATACTTCTGAATCTCTACCTCCGCCTATCAGGGATCTGCTGTTGCACAACCCACTGCTGCACATGATTGAGTTGGGGAGATCCAGTTTTTTCTATAGCTATGAGTCCCGCTATGCCAGTTGGACTTACGCAAGCTTGAGTGCAATTTTCGTGTTAGCTTTTGGTCTGCTAGTACATCAAGCAATGAGACGTCGCGCCATTGTAGGCTTGTAACATCCGGCCTCACCAGACTATCTTTCACAGACTTGACTATCAGCTAATAACGTTCATCAGTACTGTTGGAGTCGCCCCCAAATCCATCACGGCTTTTCCAGAAGGAATCAAGCATCACACCTGTGCAATGAAGTATTCGTTGACACGGAAGGGCACAGCTGACATTAATACCGCAGCTGCTGGAACGGGAGGAAGACGTTCACGGGAGAGGAGGCCTGGAACGACGCTTGGGCTCGGCCTACTCGGGTTGTCAGTCAAGGCCTTGGCAAGCTTTGACTTGGTGTCGCCAGAGTCCTTCGAAAAAGACAACGGTTTACAATTTTGGCTCCTCAAAAAAATCTGTGGGTAGTTTTAGGCACAGGTAGGTCTCCCATGGCGTGATATAGCGCTATTTCCAGGCCTCTGAAGGTCCGGAAGCCGTAGGACTTTCTCATAGTGAGTTTCGCCTTGTT
>RCMY010003943.1_pt1 | contig 12993 bp, 4 predicted proteins | sample 2041341 | NCBI WGS metagenome assembly RCMY01 (sample SAMN09708234, study PRJNA481090) | Marine sediment metagenome, whole genome shotgun sequencing project. | reverse complement strand
TCATCTCCCTTGTTCACAGTCATCCTGTGATCTTATCGGGAGCTCGACCTCACAACAGAGGGCAGCCCAATTACGCATGCTCTGAGCCCGTCTATGACATGGGTGATGGGCGCAGAATCCGACACCGAGGGCGAGAATTTGCTGCGTGTACTGTATGTTCCCCGCAAGCCTCTCTCTAAAAGACCAAAGCCGAAAAAAGCGGCGGCTATTTGATCGAACCTGGCCTTTGGGCTCGGTCAGAAATAGAAAATCCTGACGCTCAACTCCCCCAGCCAAAGAAGCCGTGAAGGTAGCGTTAGAACTTGGCAATTAAATTCAGAAAAATGCCCTGCCCTTCGTAGTCAATATTGGTCAGATCATCAGACACTTCACCCCATTCATAGCCGATACCAACTTTGGCGTTATTGCCGAAATGACGGTAAACACCCAGCACGGCACCGGTCTCGGTGACGTTAGTGTCAGTCGACTTCAAAATGCGGCCTTCGGCCAATACATCCCACTTATGGACAACGTGCCAATCAAACCGGATCACCCCCAAATGGGCAGCGTTATCGACAAAGGCGTTTGTGCCGCGTGGCGCGGTCTTGGCCACCCGGTAGCCGTATTTACCGCCGATACTAAGCTTTGGTGTTAGGTCATATATCGCGTCGACGGACAGAACGTGACTGCGTTGCTGCGCGCCGTTTGTATTGCCTGTGACTGTCACCTGATCCGCACCCGGAAGGTCGTGCAGGTAGGAGTAGCGGAACAACATGTTGAGACGCTCGTTGTCGATTGGGCGGTAGGCATAGCCCAGGCTTGCTTCGATATATTCGCCGTCGCGGAACGATGATTGATCGCTGTCGGATATAAGCGCGTCTAGGTTAAACAGAAGTCGCCAATCGGGGTTAACCTTGTGGGAGTAACTCGCGGTCAGGGCCCATGTATCGCGATCTTGGGCGATACCAACCCCGTCTTCGGTGCGGTATTCAAGACGGATGCGGGCGTCTTGCAGATCCTCGTAAGCATAGGCCAAGCCAAAGGAAATCGCGTCGCGGTCAAAGTTTCCGGCCACGGAATCGCGCACCCGACCGCTTTCAATACCACCTGAATAGGTCCATTGCGCATTGGGCGTGTATTTGACGCCATAGGCGCGAGTCAGAGACTGGCGGTCACCAAAAATGTCCCAGTTGTTTTCACCGTAGACGCTGACGGTCTCAGAAAGCTTGTAGCGTGAGCCAATGGTTATTTCCTCGGTTGCCGCAGACCCCAACAGTGACGAATTGTTGAAGCCCGTGCGGGTTGGATCAAGGGTGTAGCCAAGATAAACCTCGTTATCCGCGGTCGGGGAATAGGATAGTTTAACCTTTGCCCCGAACCCTCCGCTACCGTCGGAAGCTTCGGCAGCCAGTGCCAGTTTCTCGCTCAGGCGACCGTCAAAGCCAACGCCGATACGATTGTTGGCTGCGACCCCACCCGAGCGGTCAACTGTGCCCTGTCCGTAGACATAGTAAAGCCTATCCGGATTGTCCTGATAATTCAGGCGCAGAGCGACGTCGGTGCGGCTGCCAGAATTGAGGGCGTTTCCGGCCTCAAACTGATCAAGGTGGGCAAGGGCCGCCTCGACCGACAAGGTGTCGTCGATCTGGTAGGCAAAGCGAATTTCAGCTGTGGTGCGCTTGTCGCCACCTGCCTTGTCAAAATCCTCGTAGTCGATGCCAATGGACAGATCAGAGGAGACATCGAATTTGGCATTAAGTCCCCAAAGGGTTTGATCCTCAGTGATGTTTTCAGCCAGCGTGGAGAAACCGTTTTTCTTGTGGTCGTAGTAAAGGCCAAGGGTGCCCGGCATGGTAAAGCCTAGTTCTTCGAAATCGAAAGCGGCATCAAAGCGGTAAGCGCGGGCGCGGCCTGCGGCGACCGGGCCACTGTTAGTCAGGGTCAAGCCACCATCAGACGACAGGGTGCGGCCAAATCCAGGGCCTTCGGTTTCGGCGACCTCAAACTCCACATAGCTATGCTCGCCCAGTTCATATCTAAGATCGACGCTCCTCATCTCCTGATCAGCAATTCCAGTGTTTTCGCTCATCACAGTGGTACCAAACCGCAGATGGTCCGTCGCCCATACTTCAACCCGCCCACCGATGGATGCACCATCGAGCGAGCCTATGGTGGGGGTGTATTCGTATTGTGAGACAAGATTTACGTCGTAGCTGCCGACGTTGCCCGAACTGATTAGACTGGGGCCAGAAGTAGAGGAACTGAGTGGATTATTGAGGAGAATTACACCCTGAATATAGTCGATTCTATAATCGACACCTTCGGTCAATTGCTGGTTCGAGATTACCCGGTTTGTAACGGGGTCAACGACCTGAATAGCAACAGTTTCAGAGCCGCCGTTGATGTCCTGACGGCTGAGAAAATAGATCGAACCACCCGTGCCGCGCAGGATGTCGCGTTGCGGCAGGGTATCAGGAGATGCAACGTAGGCGGTCACAGCAAGCCGCGCATCGCCATCGGTGGTAACGTTTTGCGATTGATGGCGAACCTCAAGCCCGTAAAGCGCGCGGGTCGATGACAAAAGATCAGTTCCGGTGATCCCTGCCTTGAAGTCACCCCATGTCAGGCGAGTATTGTTACGCTCAACACGCGCATAGATACGGCCAGATGTGGGCGCATCGTCATAGGCGCTGCTGTCGTCACCGTAAGTGGGGTAGACGTCATCCGGGTCCATCCGTTGGATCACGCGGCGGGGGTCTTTTTCATCGAGGCGCTGAAAGATTTCGTCCAGCGGACCGTTGCCGGTATCCGCAGACAAAGAATAGCGATAGCCACGTTCCGTTTTGCCGGTGACATAGCCCGCGATGCGGCCTTCAGAATAGGTACTGTCATAGTCAGGGTTTGCGCTTGCCAGATCGTCTTTGAGACGCTTGCCAAAGGTCAAGTCAATCAGACCGACGCCAAAGATTTCTCGATGCGGGATTTCCACGTCGCGGATGATGGTTTCGGTGCGACCATTGCGCGTGATCTGGACTGGGACGGTATAGGTGCCCGCAGGCAGGATACGGCTCGACACAAAACGCCCTGACGCATCGACAGGGATGTTTTCGCCCAATATGCGCACGGTTGATCCCGGTGCAACAGTACCGGTTGTGGTGATGCCGCCACTTCCAGTGGGGATGTTGCGAATGCGGGTACGGTCTTCGCCCTCGCCCGCTGCGATGATATCGCCACGCACTGTGGAATGAGTCTCAAACGCGCGATCGGTTCGGTTCAGTTCCAACGGTTGGGTTTCGTCATAACGCCCCTTCCCGTCATAGACGCGTAGGACATAGGCCAGTTCGCCAGTGCCATTTTCAGGCATTACCCAATTCGCGGTGCCGTTGGGTGAGATGGGCACAGTCGCCACCACAGGGCGACCCCGGGCGGAGCGATCAATGATGCGCAATTCAGCCCGTTTGATGTATGCCGGATAATTGGCCGAGGCTCGGAATGTGACCCCCTCACCTGCGCGGTAGCTGGCCCGCAAATCATCGGTCGACACATTCAACAGGCGGCGCATATCTAGACCATCGTACCGAAGATCGATATCACGGGCGGCATTGCTCAGATCCGCTGTCCGTCGGGCCCCGCGCGGAGCAGGTGCGCCAGCCACGGTATCCCCGTCAATCGAGATCGAGAACCCTTGCGCTCCAAAATCTCCGCCCGGCGCACTGGTCACCAGTTCGGTGTTTGCCCCGGTGGGCATTTGCACAACAACATCACTGTTAGCGCGCTCGCAGCCCGCTGGCTGAGGCATCAAAACGTCAGAGCATCCATCGTCCTGAGCTACGGCGGGCAAAGCGAACCCGACCAGAAAGACAGAGGTCATGGCAGTTGATCTCCGCAAGAGGTTGCGGGTTTTTGATGGTGTGGGGTAAGGCAAACACAACATGACAGGCCTCCTTTACTGGCCGGACCGGACAATTGTCCGCTCGACGGTGAGTTTCACTTGGCCGACGTCACGCCATTGTCGGCGGATGTGGCGTTCGACCAGGCGCATCAACTTGCGGGCCTGTCTGATCTGATCCGCACCTGCCCCTTTTGGTAGGTGGTAGGCGAGGCGGATATTGTGTGCCTCGTTTGCGATTTGAGGCAGTAGTTTACTGATCCCGGCAGTCAGCGCAGGTGACAGCGTTGCCCGACCATTGCCGTTTGTGACAAAGGCATTTCGATTTAGATCGACGCGCACAATTTTGGTGATAGCAGCGCCAAAGTTCATTTCGGTCATTTTGCCGGGGGTCAGACGGACAACGCGGGGGTTTTCAGTGGTCATGCGGAACCCTGCGGGCAAGGATCGCGTATCCAGCTTGAGGATAAAGTTCGACCCACGATCATCTGGCAGCATCGCGCAGGGCACGTGGAAGCGTCCGTATTGGTCGGTGGTGATGATTGTGCCATCCACCCCGACCAAACGCACCGCAGGTATGCCCGGTTCAACCCGGCCATCGACGTTAGACGTCGCGCGGCGTTGTTCCTCATCTGCTTTGCGTGGGGCGTTCTGATAACCGTCACGGTTTTTGTCGTCAAAAACCTTGCCGATGACATCACCGCAGTCAAAGACCGCTTCGGGCGCGATGCGTACAGTGGCGGTGGCGACAGGCGGCAGTAATGCCCCAGTCAAAGGGTTGCGCGCAGAGGCCGTATTGACGTGTTCACCAGATTGCGCGCCGTCAGTGACACGGGCTTGAAGTGTCGCTGTGACGGTTGTCAGAGGAGGCACTGGAATACCGGGCCAAGTGATTGTGCGTCCCGACACGGTTGTTGCGAACGGCGCCCCATTGAGAGTGGAGCTGCCCGGCACATAGAGAAAGCCCGGCGGCAGCACGTCAACCAGATTGAGCGAGCCTGCGACCACGGGATTATCGTTACGGATGGTGATGGTGTAGGGCACCACCTGTCCGCGCACAACGACACCCAATGGTGTTGTTTTGGTCAATGTCAGACCAGCTGCCGCCAATGAAGGCGCAATAGCCAGAACCGTTGGGTCATCAACAGTGTTGCCATCGCTATCAATGCCGTCGTCAGACACGTCCTGAATCGTGGTGGGAACGCCTGCAACACCTGGCGGAATGACAGTAACGCCTGAACCGGTCGCAGTGTTGCTGAGACCACCTTCGGTCACGGCCAGAATGGTCAGGACGTAAGAGGCCGTATAGGTCGCTGTTTCACCAATTTGCAGCGCACCCTGAGCGGAACCGTTGTCAGAAGACACATAGGTTGGTCCTGAATCCAGCGTCAGAGTAGTGCCACCCAGCGTTGTCAGCGTATCAGCCACACCTACGCCAGATAATGCGACGTTGCCGGTATTCTGAACGGTGATTGCGTAGGTGACTGTATCACCTACACCAGTCACCCCGTCGCCATTGTCGGTCACGACTTGCGTCTTGGTCGTCTCAATCGAAGGCAGTGCGGATTGTTGCACAGTCTCTGTGGCCGTCGCGCAAATTGTTGGATTGGCCGCATCGCAGATCTGGTAGGTCACATTGTAGCTGCCAGCCGGATTCCCCGGTGCAAGTGTGATCAGCCCTGTCGTCGTGTCCAATGTGACGCCCGGGTCAGCAGAGATCACCGTCAGGATGACATTGGCCAGCGTTGCAGGTTGGTTCTGCACAGTATCCGAGGCCAGCATAGACGTTGTGGTACCGCCATCAGTGGCGAACGGTGGGAAAATCTCGGGCACCGCAAGGATCGGAATCAGCATCGCAGTATCGGTGCTGTCATCCGTGACTGTTTGCGGCGCGCCACCGCCATCGACGTAAGTACCCGTAACGGTGGCGGTGTTGATCACCTGCCCTGCCGCGACATCTGCGGCAGTCACTGTGTAAAGCCCAGTGATTGTTGTGTTGTCCGTCACAGTCGGGGCGAGGCTGGCAATCGGTCCACCAGAAACTACCATGCCCGGCAAAAGATCAGTCACAAAGACATTGGTCAGGGTTTGCAAGCCTGTGTTGGTGATTGCGAATGTATATGGGACGGTATCGCCCGGCACCGCACTTGCAGCCAGAAACGCACTGTCGTCTGCGGTTTTAACAAGATCAATCGAAGCACCTTGGCCGATGGGGGACACTTTTGGTGTGTCATTGGAATTGTCAGTACCAGATTGGTCCGACACATCGGGGCCACTGGGCGGAGTACCAGTCGCTGTCGCCTGGTTTGTCACTTGCCCATTGTCCAGATCGGCCTGAATCAACTGGTAGGTGGCGGTATAGGTTGTGGTATCAACTGCGCCCGGTGCCATGCTGGCAATCGGCCCACCACTGATCACAATGCCCGGCAGAATATCCGTCAGAAGCACATTGGTGAGCGTGACGTTACCCGTATTTGTAATCGTAAAGTCATACGCAATGGTATCGCCGATGACTGCTGGGTTTTGCACTGCCGTCAGATCAGCGCTTTTGATCAACGCGATGGATGGCCCCAGCGTGAGCGGAGTAACCAGCGGCGTATTATCACCATTGGTGGTGCCGGATGGGTCAGACACAGGTGTATCAAGCGGGTCTATCCCGGTTGCGGTCGCCTGGTTAGTGACCATTCCCATGTTCACGTCATTTTGGGTCAGCACATAGGTGGCCGAGAAGGTTGAATTATCAATCCCGCCCGGCGCAAGACTGGCGATGGCCCCCCCAGTTAGGACGATACCAAGCAAGGGGTCGTTCAACGTGATATTCGTCAGAGTTTGATCGCCGGTGTTAATGACGGTGAAGTTATAGGTGATCGTCTCGCCAGCAACAGGGGGGGCCGACAATGCAGCGGTATCAGCCGTTTTGATCAAAGCAATGGCAGGCGCAAAGGCCGGGTTGACCGGTGTTGGGTCATTTTCGCCAGCCTCGTTCGCGATACCGTTGCCGTTGCTGTCGGCGGTGGCACCATTGTCTGATTGGTCCGTAAGTTGCGGATTGGTTGCCGAAGTTTGGCCAGACAATGCGCCTTCACCCGTGACGGTCGCTTGGTTTTCATAACGGCCGCCAGATGGGCGCACTGGAGGCAATGGCACCTGGGGTTGCACCCGTACGGCGACGTCGATTACACAGCTGGTGCCCGCCGCAACCGTGAATCCGGTTGCCAACGATTGCGAGCCACTGCCATCATAACTTGCCTGCAAGCCGCCACACGACCCAGAAGGACCCGACAACAAAGTGAAGGTACCGCGTGCCATAGGATCCGTTGCAGGTGTACCAAGGGCCGCAAAGGCCCCAAAGCCCGGAGCATTGCCCAGCAAGGGATCTGTCACAACGACGTTGTTCAGCGCTTCAAGGCTGGGATTTTGTACATTCATGCGGAAAGTCACAACGAACGAACCATCGGCGGCGGACGTTGGCCCAGAGAGAACCGTTTTCGCAATCCCGATGCGCGCTTGGGGTACCAAAGGGAACAAGTAACCAGTCGCTGGCGTGTTTGCAGGTAAAGCGATGCCGCTGATTACGGTCGCGGCACCACCAGTGCCACCAGCCGAACCCGCAGTACTGGACCCATCAGTCAGATAGTTCTCAGCCACGGTGCCGCGTGTCACGGTGTAGGTGCCTGAGGGTAAGAAATCGAAATTGTAGCTTCCATCAGCCAAGCTGAGAACTGTGCGCGTGACCGAATTTCCATCAAAATCCGTACCCGTCAGCGTCATGGTAATGCCGCCGATGCCCGTGTCCGTCCCTCCGTCCAGAACATCATTGGCATTGAAGTCGCGGAACACATTGCCGGCGATGGACGATGACGCGACCGTTACGGTACCCGAATTGGTATCGTTGCCGGGGTTCACATCCAGCGATGACGTCGAGATCGTGGCTGAGTTGGTCAGAACCTGTGGTTGACTGGAGGTGGCAATAACTTCGACAGGGACAGTGATTTGCGCAACCGCCCCGCTGGAAAACGTGCCAAGGTCACAGGTGAACGATGTGCCGCCGACGCCGCCTGTACAGGTCGATGCTGTGGCGCTGCCCGAAGTCACAGCGACAGTAGGACTACTGGTCAAAACCGTATTGGCAGGCAATATGTCTGTCACCACGACATTGTCAGCTTCGGACAGGCCGGGGCCTGTGGGATTGTCTACGGTGATCACAAAATCAAAGTTGTCACGCAGATTGATCGTTGCAGGCGTCGCCACCTTGCTGGTCACGCGCACGTCAGCACGGGTGCGCACAGTTGTGTTTTCGGATTGGTTGTTATTTAGCGGATCGGAATCGAAACCAGCAGTGGTTTCATCTGAGCTGACGGTAACGTTGTTGGCCACAGTGCCCTTGGCCACGCCCGTCGCCACAAGCGTCACAGTGGCGGTCTGTCCCGCTGCAAGAAACGGGAAGTTACAGGTGATACTTGCGCCCAAGGTGCCCGGCGGCGGGGCGGCCGGACATGAGCCGCCTGTCGTGGTGCTTACAGATTGAAACGTCAGTCCAGTTGCGGGCATTAGATCAGCCACAACGATGTTTTCTGCCGACGACGGTCCAAGGTTATTGACCACAATCGTGTAGGTCACGTTGTCGCCAATCGCGAGTGGGTCAACGTCATCTGATTTGTTGACCAAAAGGTCCACGACTGGGTTTTGGACCGGGATCGTCGCAGAGGCTGTATTATTCGAGCCATCAGTCTCGGTTGTGGATGTCGAGATGATGGCGTTGTTCACAATTGATGTACTGCGCGTAATCGAATTGGGGCGCACCACGACAGTCACTGTTTGCTGTGCACCATTATTGATTGTGCCAAGATTACACGTCACAATATTGTTCGACGCTGCGCCAGTTGTGGTGTTCGCAGTCGGCGTTGTTGCGCAAGAACCTGACGACGGCGAAGCAGATATAAAGGTCACATTCGCAGGCAGAGTATCGGTGATAGTGACGTTGTCAGCCGCACTAAGCCCATTGTTCACGTTAAGAGCGGTCAAGACATAAGTCAGGTTTTGACCGGCGGTGGCTGGCGACGGGCTACCCACTTTGGTCATTTGCACATCGGCGCGTGCCTCAGTGGTGTAGGTATCGGTGTCTGCGTTGTTGGAAAGATTTGGATCAGCCGTTGAATTGGAAATGGCTCTCGCCCGATTAGTACGCAGAGCTCCATTGCCACCGACAGTGACATCGACACTTACGACGGGGCAATTGACGCCAGGCGTACAAACAGCCAGCGAAGCGATGTTACAGGTCAACCGGCGGCTCGTGCCACCACTGGAGGCCGTGCTACAGGCGAACCCAGGCGGGGCTGCGACACTAACGACGCCGTTTCCGACGCCTGTGTTGTTGTTTACCAGATTAGTAATGTTGTCCGTCAGGACAACGTTGGCCGACGTCAGAGGACCTGCGTTTACAACTTCGATCAGAAAGGTTTGCGTCTGGCCGATGATCACCGGGTCGACCACAGCTGTTTTGTTAACCGAGATATCTGCCGAATTCCCACCACCGCTAGACGTGACAGAATACGTGATGGTGTCGTTGCCAGGGTTCAGGTCTGGAATATTTGCATCCGGCGAACTGACCGTCATTGAATTTGAGATAGTTCCAGTTGCTGTCGCTACTGTTTGCAAGGTCACAGCAGAAGACGTGGCCCCAGCCGCCAGCGGCGCGCCAGCAGTATACGTCCGGCTACAGGTGACCGCCACGGCACCACTGACTGGGGCAGCAGGTAAGCAAGACCAACCGGCAGACAGGCCATATCCTGTCACATCCAGCCCGGCGGGTACGTTGTCAGTCATAACCAATGTGCCAAAGAACGGGGCGGTTCCAACGTTACTGGCACTTATTGTGAAGTTATAGGGATTGCCGACAACAACCAAAGCTGGATTGGGACCAGATTTATTGGCACTCAAGTCAACGGTCGGATCGAGGATTGTAGCGCCACCGTCGGTATCACTGTTGTTAGCAGGGTTCGGGTCTGACGGTCCAACCGCAGATATATTGGCCGTGTTCGTTGCACTTCCAGATGACGCGACAGTTGTATTGATTTGAACGCTGCCCAATGACACGTTCGCTCCGGGGCCTGATCCGCTCGTCAGCGTACATGTTACCGTTTGACCCACAACTGTACACAGCCAACCGCCTGCAGGTGCAACGCTGTCAATTGTGTAGTTGACGGGGATCGTATCCGTGATTGTCAAAGTGTTTGGATCATCGCCTGTGTAAGCTGCGCTAAGCGTAAAGACCGCTGGATCGCCGACCAACAATGGGCTGCCGCCTGCCCTGCTTTTGCTGATTGAAACATCACTGCCACCGCTGATTGTGGTGTTCAGGTTGTCGGTGTCATTGGCCGGGTTCGGATCGGGAATGGATGCACCGGTCACGCTGGCCAATGCAGTCACTGTCGAACCAGATGCCGCACTGATCTGGCCATCAAAGCTGATCGTCGCAGACCCACCAGGCGCAATTGGTCCCGCAATCGTGCAGGTATAGGTAGACCCCGCAAGCGAACAGCCAGCAGGCGGCACAACATTGATCAACCCCGTTGGAATTGGGAACGACACCACAACATTTGACGCAGCATCTGGCCCAGTATTTGACACTTGCAAGTCATAGGTCACGACACTGCCACCAGCGGCCGTCGCAGGCCCCAGGATAGTAATGTCAAGATCTGCCCCTTGCGTGATGCTCGTGTTCTCGGAATCGGCATTGTTCAGAGGGTCAGTATCGCCTGCTGTGGGCATACTGGCTGAAACGGTGATTGTACCCTGTTGTGTAGTGTCCACATCCAGCGCCAGCGATGCGGTGCCACCATTCGCTGCGAGAGCGGGCACGTTACAGGTAATCGTTGCTGCCCCCGTCACAGGTACCGGAGCACAACCCGTAATGGTGCCCGAGAAACCGCTTATGGACGTGCTGGCAGGAATGCTGATGTCGATTGTCGTGGCGGGCGCATCTGTCGGACCAAAGCCATTGTTGGTGACAGACACGTCATATGTAACCGTCACCCCAGCGGGGCTTGGATCGAAGCCCGTATCATCAAGACTGAGCAGCCAATCGACGTCTTGCGCCTGCGCAGCACCGGCAAAAACAAGGAAGACCAGAATTCCAACAAGCGCTTTTGCCCGCATTTTGGCCTGCACTGCAATGTTTTTTGCTGTGCGAACGACAGATACATCCGTCATGAAGCCCTTACCTCACTTAAATCATTTCTTATGGGCAACTTGATAGGTGCAATATTATTTCACAGCGAGGGGAACTATTGAAATTATCCGTCATTTTTCGGGAGACATGCAATTGCGCCACATTCAAGTTGAAAAATTTTCGCCCTAAGCGGGCGCAGTCAATAAGTGATTGAAATAAAAATTTCGACCCCATTGTGTCTTCCACGGGGTTGATGCTCGAAATTGCTGCGCAAACATTCCACAGCCGGACGATACAGTTCAATTACTTAGGTTAAGAATTCATAGGCGAAAGCAACGAAAGATTTGTCCGCAACGCGACTATCAGTAACGTCTGGGGTCAATTTCCACTTCTTTTGCGTCTTCAATATTAGTTCGAAGTGCAGCGAAGGTTCATTCAAATCCTATATCCGATGCAAACTACTGCACTGTCAACGACAGACATCGGGCAACGGCAGCTTTGTCCCATCTGCAGAGCATCATTACACGTAACTTGATGCTGCACGACGCACGAATGGCCGCTCTGGTTAAGCTGCACCTCAGCGACGAAACCCTCTGTCTATGGCTGCTAAGGGCCGGGCCTGTCGCTCAGAGTGATCCGTGACAAACAGATCATGCCGCAGCGCGGAAGGCCGGTCTGAGCCCATACCTACCGAGGTTCTGTAATGTGGCGAATGTCGGAAATCGCGCCGGTCTACAAAGCGTTCACATCAATCAAAAGCAAATATCCTCGCTTAGCCAGTGAAATTTAGTTGCCTTTTACCGCGATCATTTCGATGGGCGAAATCCGATTTGCAACCAAATTTTCCACCATATTTGGGATTTTTTCTGCGCTCGACTGCTGCATAAGAACGTGCAAGCCCAAAGGTGGTGGGCCATCTGCGGCATCGCCTGCTGCCTTCATCTTCTTGAAAAACTCCATGGCAAACGCGCGGCGATTGTTTTCTTTTACGACGGCAAATCCATTGCCTTCAAACGCCGCTCGGTAGCCTTCAGGGCTCGCCAGCCAACTTGTCTCAGACGTGGTTGCCCAGGGCACGGGGTAAATCAGCTCTTCATCATTGGTCTTCATGACATCATAGATACCAAATTTCGCTCCGGGTTTGAGAACACGCGACACCTCCGCAATCAGGGTCTGCTTGTCTTGAATGTTCATTCCAACATGCATCATGAACGCACCGTCGAAACGCGCCGCCTCAAACGGAAGAGAGAGTGCACTTCCTTGATGAAGTTCAATGCGATCGGACAGGCCAACCCAATCGCAAAGCGCTTGTCCCGTTTCGACGTATTCTGGCGTCAAATCGAGACCCACTACCTTTGCGCCGTAAGTTTTTACGGCAAAACGCGCTGATCCCCCCAAGCCACAGCCGATATCAAGGATCGTCTGAGAAGGCTTTATTTCAAGTTGATCCAGAAAATGTGCACTCGCGATCCGCCCACCGATATGAAATTCATCGACCGGCCCGAGATCCTCAACACTTGCATTTTCTGGCTTAGTGCCTTGTGCCTCGAGCCCCGCTTTGATGGCCGCCAACAGGTTTCCGTGCGCATAGTGAATGGATATTTTTTCAGCATAGTCCATGATGATCAACTTTCCCGACGTGCGACTGCGCACGTTTTATCAGAGGTATGGCGGATATTTGACAAACAGTGTGCCTTTTGTCCTTTTGAAGCAAGGAAGCTGATTGCCGACATTGGAATGGGCCCAAGGAACGGCAGCTTCGTCCGCACATCGACGTTTCAGCCGACAAAATGCTGCAGGATGCACGAACGTCAGCAATGCGAACGCTGCAGCGCGGCGCGAAACAGACTGGTGAATGTCGGCTCAGGGCCGTGAGCACCCTGTTCTAAACTTTTATGATAGGTGGCCCAACTGTCACACTAGTGAATCTGTTCCGGCTGCTTCCACAGTGCTT
>RCMY010003942.1_pt1 | contig 12994 bp, 10 predicted proteins | sample 2041341 | NCBI WGS metagenome assembly RCMY01 (sample SAMN09708234, study PRJNA481090) | Marine sediment metagenome, whole genome shotgun sequencing project. | reverse complement strand
CCCGCATCGTCGTCACACCGCTGACCGACGGCCAGAACGGCATGGACGATTTCACGGATCCGGTCGCACTGCAGGCACTCATCGACATCCGCCAGGCGGTGCTCGCATTGCCGCGGGTCATCGCCGCGTCGCCCGTCGAGCAGTCGATTGCGCCTGGCGGGGAAGTAGCAGTGATCACGGCGCAGTACCCGGTCGTCGAAGAGCTCAGCGGTGCAGACCTCGACGCGCTCAAGGATCTCGCCGCCGAGCTCCGAGCGTCCTCGCCGCTGCAGATCGAACTCGCCGGGGACCTGTTCTTCTCGTTCGAAGAAGGCGAGACGGGGATCGGGGAGATGCTCGGCCTGATCGCCGCCGTGGTGATTCTGCTGCTGGCGTTCGGATCGGTGATCGCCATGGGGCTGCCGATCGGGATGGCGCTGTTCGGCTTGGCTCTCGGCATCACGTCGATGAGCCTGATCACGTACCTCATCGACATCCCGAGTTGGGCGCCGCAGATGGGTTCGATGGTCGGGCTCGGCGTCGGTATCGACTACGCCCTGTTCCTCGTCACTCGACATCGCGAGTTCCTCGCGCGCGGGATGACCGTCGAGGAGTCCGCTGGCCGCGCCGTCGCTACGGCTGGGCAAGCCGTCGTGTTCGCCGGCGGCACCGTCGTCATCGCGATCCTCGGGCTGGCAGTTGCTGGCATCCCGTTCATGACGGCAGCTGGTATCGCGATTTCCGTCATTGTCCTCATCATGGTGCTGGCCTCGATCACCTTGCTCCCGGCCTTCCTCGGGTTGGCTGGCCACCACATCAACCGCTGGGGTCTCCACTTCTCGCGGCGCCAACACAACGGGGCAGCCGAGCGCTCAGCCGGTGCGGGCTGGGAGCGGTGGGGCCGCCACGTCGCTGGCCATGCCTGGCCGTATGCGATCGGTGTCACCGTGCTGCTGCTCGCGCTGACCGCGCCGGTGTTGTCGCTGCGCCTCGGGTTCCCCGACGACGGAGCGCTGCCCGAATCCCGAACGGAACGGCGTGCCTACGACCTCGTCGCGGACGGTTTCGGACCGGGCATCAACGGGCCACTCATCATTGCCGTGGACATCTCCGGCGACTCCGACGTCGTTGCTCCATTGGCGAGCGCGATCGACGCTGACGCGGGGATCGCCTCGCTCGGCGGCGTCGACGTGAACACTGACGCCGGTGTCGCGACCATCGTTGCCTTCCCGACGACGGCGCCTCAAGATGCGGCAACCTTTGGAACGATTCAGCGCCTCCGCAGCGATGTGCTGCCGGGCGTGATCGGCAACCGCGACGCCCGCGCCCACGTCGGCGGTCAGACCGCCAGCCTCGCCGACCTCGGGCAACGGGTCACCGACCGACTTCCGCTGTTCATCGCCGCGGTGATCGTGCTCTCGTTCCTCCTCCTCACGCTCGTGTTCCGATCAATCCTGGTCCCGCTCAAGGCAGCGCTGCTCAATCTCTTCAGCATCGGTGCCGCGTATGGCGTGATGGTGATGGTGTTCCAGTGGGGTTGGGGCAAGGAACTCGTCGGCCTCGAAGCAACGGTGCCGATCATCTCCTTCATCCCGATGTTCATGTTCGCCGTCCTGTTCGGACTCTCGATGGACTACGAGGTGTTCCTCCTGTCCAGAGTGCGCGAGCGCTACCTGGAGACCGGCGACAACGATGCATCGGTCATACATGGCATCGCCAGCACCGCACGGGTGATCACGTCGGCGGCGCTGATCATGATCTCGGTGTTCCTCGGCTTCGTGCTCGGTGAGGACCCGGCGATCAAAATGATGGGGCTCGGACTGGCCACGGCAATCTTTGTCGACGCGACCATCGTGCGGATCGTGCTCGTCCCCGCGACCATGACGTTGATGGGCGACGCCAACTGGTGGATTCCGGCGTGGCTCGACCGACTCCTGCCGACCATCGACATCGAGGGAGAGGCCGGCCTGCCCGCACCGGAAATGGAAGCGGCGCCGGTGCTGGCCTGAGAAACGGGGTGGGATGTGAGCGGCGCTAGAGGCCGCGGCTCTGCGGCCAGAGATCCGGGAAGTCGGCGTCGCGCTGTTCCACCTGGGCGGCGAACGCCTCGGCCATGTCATCGGTGTCGAACATCGACGCGTTCCAGTTCGCGATGTACTCGAGGCCGTCGGCGATCGTGTGCTCCTGGCTGTACTGCATCGACTTCTTCGTCCCCCAGATCGCCATCGGGCTCTTGCTCGCGATCTGACCGGCGATGTCGAGCACGCTGTCGAGCAACGTGTCGTGGTCCGGGTACAGACCGTTGACGAAGCCCGCGGCGAGTGCTTCGCTCGCCGTCCAGCGACGTCCGGTGTAGGCCAGTTCGCGGACGATGCCCTCGGCGACGAGGCGCGGCATGCGTTGCAGTGTGCCGACGTCGGCGGTCATGCCGATGTTGATCTCGGCGATCGAGAAGAACGCCGAGTCCGTCGAGTACCGCAGGTCCGCTGCCGACACCATGTCGATGGCGCCACCGACGCAGGCGCCCTGAATGGCGCAGAGCACCGGCATCCGTGCGTTCTCGAGTGCGGTGAACGACTCCTGCAGCTTCATCGCCGTGCTGCGGAACCGTTCGCCCCGCCGACTCGGGTGCTTCGGCCCGTTGCTGTCCGACAGCGTCGGGTCCGACGCAAACACCGAGAGGTCCATTCCGGAGCAGAAGTGCTTGCCTTCGCCGGACAGCACGACGGCACGGATCGAGCCGGACGCAGACATCTCGTCGACGATGGTCGGAAGGTCGTTCCAGAATGATGCGACCATCGAGTTCGCCTTGTCCGGTCGGGTCATCTTGATGTGGCCGACCTTGTCGTTCACGTCGACGTCAAAACATTCGTATCCCATGCCCTGGAGCTTGGCAGAACCATGCGGCACCGAGCAGATCGCACACGCAGGAAGCGCCGTTGCCTGGTCTACCATCGCCCCATGGAGTCCTCGACGATCGACAGTGCGGCGGTGCGCGATTCCTTCGTCGAGCCGATTCCTCCGACCTCCACCCATCTGGCGGATCTGTCCGACCTGGCCGATCTCGACCGTGCCGCGGACGCAGACCCGCTCCGGTTGCTGGTCGACATCGATCGGCTGGGGTGGAGCGCACTGCAAGGATCCCGCCAGGCACTGTGCGTCACCGACGCGCGGGTGGATCTTCCCGGACCGCGCATCTTCTACGTCAACGACGCCTACACCAACATCTTCTGTTGCGAGCGCTCCGATGTGATCGGTCAGACTCCGCGTCTCGGGCAGGGCCCGCTGACCAATCGCCACGTGCTCGATCGACTTCGCACCCATCTCGAAGCAGGCGAATCGGTACAGGCTCAGGCGATCAACTACCGGATCGACGGCACCGCGTTCCGGTTGCGTTGGAGCATCGACCCCATTCGCAGTGACGGGGTGGTGGTCGGGTTCATCGCCTTCATGCGTGACGTCACCGTCGACGACCGGATGCGGCGTCGCCTGGCGGCCCTGGACACCTTGATGGATCGAGGCAGAGCGGCCTCGGAACTCGACCGGGCAGATCGGGACGAGTCGGTGTCGATGGCGTTGGCTGCGGCGCTCCGGCCGATCGTCGCTGAGATCGGTTCGGCGAGCGTGCGGGTTGGGCAATCAGTCGAGACGACGCAGATCGATGCAGACGTCGTCGGAGCCGACGCCGTCAGCGCCGGGTTCCCGATCGGATCGGCCGGATCGGTCGAGGTGGAACTGCACCCCGACGCCGAGGATCTCTTCGATCGCCTCGCCGTCTCGGAACTCGCCGAGCATGCACGATGGCTGCTCGAGCTGGGCGACCCGCGCTGACGTAGCGCGCATCGACTCAGCGAGCGCGCTGGTTCACAAGGTCTGCCGGTTCACACGGCCCGGCGAAAGCAGCGGATGTGCTGTTCGCCATCGACGTCGACGAGTTCGACTGAATCCATGAGGGACGAGGCGATCGCGAGACCGCGGCCACCGAGCATGTCGGCCGAGGGAAGTGATCGCCCTGTGACGTCGTTGAGCGCCTCGGCGTTGGACACGTCGAGCATCCACCCGGCAACAACGCGTCGAAAGACGACCGTCAAGTGAGTGGTGTCGGTGTGATTGATGACATTGGTGGCGAGTTCGCTGACGGCGAGTTGGCAGTCATCGCTGATTTCTTCGGTTGCACCCGTCGCTCGGGCGACCTGGGCGACCTGGCGGCGCAACCCGGAGAGCTCGGCCGGGTCGGCCGTCACGGTCACCCGGAGGCCCGGGTCGTCGGTCAGTGAGATGTCCGCCACGGCTCCCTCACGTGTGCGCGTCGTCTGACGGTCGCACCGTTTCGCTACTGAAGTGGCCGTGCTGGTGGCGGCGGATCATGCGGATCTACGCCAGGCCTTGACCTGGTCGTGGGCCTGCTTGACGTCTGCGAACTGACGTTGGATGACAGCCCGGAGCTCAGCGGAGATGTCGGCGTCGAGTGCCTTCTGGTACTCGGCAACGGCGTGGTCTTCGCCCTGTTCGGCGGCGTCGAGGACACCATCGGGATCTGCGCCCGACAGGGTGTCCTTGACGGCCATCCAGCCACGGTGGACAGCGGCCAATACGGAGCCGTCCTCGTCGATGTCGTCTCCGTAGGCAGCTGCCATCGCCTCGAGTTCGGCGGAGAACGCTGCGCGCTGCTCAGACAGGGCGACGAAGGCGCTGCTGATATCGGCACGATCGGTGTCGGCGAGGCGTTCGGCAGCGGCCGCGAACCCCTTCTTGCCGTCTTCGAGGGTTTCGATCAGGTCGGTGGTGATCTTCTTGTCGGTGGACATGATTTCCTGTTCTCCTCGTTCTTCCGAGGTGTCGGGGGGAGCTCGTGATGCATCGAGACTTCCCACCGCGTCCGGCTTCAAACCGACGATGCGCTTGCTGAACTCTTGAAAGAATTGTCGGGCACGGCGGGAACCGGACGACGAGACTGGACGTCCAATGACCATGCAGAACGAGAGCGTGCAGAACAAGAGCGTGCAGAACAAGAGCGTGCAGAACAAGAGCGTGCACCCGCGGAAGAACACACAGCGAACACTTGCGCTGCCGCTCACGGCGCTCGCCCTGGTCGTTGCGGCGTGCACCAGCGGCGGAACATCGACTGGCGAACCCGTGTCCAGCAGCGCCGGTGTCACCGAACCGGACTCGACGCAACCCGATGTCACCACGCCCGGCCGCACCGACGAGGGGTCCGGTGGGACGACTGGTCCGATCGGATTCGCGCCCGCTGCGCTCCAACAATTCGGCGATTGCGCAGCGTTCATCGATCATGTCCACGCAGTGGGTGTCGAGCGCGTCGGCCCGTACGGTTTCGGAGGCGGCGGCTACTTCGGAGGCCCGGTCTTCGCCGTCGACGAAGCCGAGGGGGACGTCGCAGCCGACGACACCGCAGACAGTGACCTGGCCTCGGCGCCGGCGGAGACATCGTCGGCGTCCACCGGAGCGACGGAAGAGCGTGCAGCGTCCGACGGCCAGTCCAGCGACGGTTCGTTCTCCACGACCAACGTGCAGGTCGATGGTGTCGACGAGCCCGACATCGTCAAGACCGACGGCGATCGGATCATCGCGATCGCCGGGAGCACGTTGCACTACGTCGACGTGGGTGCAGACGGCACGACCGGAACACTGCGCGGCTCGATCGAGCTGAACGACGACGGCAACGGCGACTCCGGCCGGTTCTCCTACGGCCACGAGATCTTCCTGGCCGGCGACCGAGTCTTCGTCTTCGCACAGGGCGAGGGCAACTACTACTTCGATGGCGGGCCGGTGCCGGTCGATGTCGAGCCGGGTCTGATCGAGGACGTCATGGTCGATGACGCAACGGTCGACGAGGTGACCGTCGAGGACGATGCAGAAGCCGGCTTCGTCCGGACCGAGCCAGCGCAGAGCGAACTCCCCGTCCCACCGCCGATCACCGACTACGTCGGCCCGCAGACGCTGGTCATCGAGATCGACGCATCGAACCCGGATGCACTCACCGTCGCGAACACGATGCGAATCGACGGTCGGTACATCAGCGCTCGCTCGATCGGTGAAACCGCTCGTCTGGTCGTGACGTCCCCGCCGCAGGACCTCGGGTTCCTCTACCCGTCGAGCCCGGAGACCGAAGACCGGGCCGAAGAGGTCAACCGTCAGGTGATCCTCGACTCGACGTCGGCCGACTGGATCCCCGACTACACGCTCGTCGACGCCAACGGCAGCGAACAGACCGGTGAACTCGCCGACTGCAGCAACGTGCACGCACCGGCCGACTTCAGCGGTTTCGACATGCTCTCGGTCGTCACGATCGACCTCGGCGGTGGTCTCGTGGCGCCTCTCGGCGGTGCCGCCGTGATGGCCAGCGGCGAGACGGTCTACGCGTCGCAGGACCGCCTGTACGTCTCCACCAACATCTGGGAACCGATCATCAACGAGCAGACCGACGAGTGGCTCGACGAGAACTATCAGACGGCACTGCACCGCTTCTCGATCGCCGGTGATGCGCCTGCCACCTACGAGGGTTCGGGTTCCGTCGAGGGTCACCTGCTCAACCAGTTCTCCATGAACGACCGCGACGGCATCCTCTATGCCGCGACGACGACGGGAGCACCCTGGGGCGGCGGCGACTCGGTCAGCCAGATCGTCGCACTCGAACTGAACGGTGACCAGCTCGAACAGATCGGCAGCGTCGGCGGGCTCGGTGATACCGAGCGGATCTTCTCGGTCCGCTACGTCGGCGACACCGCCTACGTCGTCACGTTCCGCCAGACCGACCCGTTCTACGTCGTCGACCTCGGCGACCCGCGGAACATGGTCGTCCAGGGAGAACTCAAGATCCCCGGCTACTCGTCCTACCTCCACCCGATCAGTGAGGACCTCGTGCTCGGCGTCGGCCAGGACGCCACCGACGACGGTCGGACGACCGGCACCAAGGTCTCCCTGTTCGACGTGAGTGACCCGGCGAACCCGCTCGAAGTCGACGTCTGGGCACTGCCCAACGCGTACAGCGACGCCGAGTTCGACCACCGCGCCTTCCTCTGGTGGGCGCCGACCAACACCGCCGTCATCCCGCTGCAGTCCTACAGCGACCGGTTCGCCGGTGCCGTGGTGTTGCAGGTGCAAGACGGTGTGATCACCGAGCAGGGTCGCATCACGCAGGCCGACGCCGAGGAGGGCCCGGTCGGCCAGACGGACTGTCGGATTCTCACCCGAGACGACCTCGGGTCAGATGACAACGGCGAGCTGGACTGGATCTTCCAGGAGGGCAACCAGGTCAACCTGTGCACCGCCAACCAGGCGGGTGGCGCGACGGGGATGTACTGCGACACCGTTCCGACCGACGACCTGCAGTACTGGTACAGCGGTGAGCCCGAGATCGACGTCACACAGTTCGACCGGATCGAGTTCTGCTCGCAGAACTGGGACGGCTACCGCATCGCCGTCCAGCGCACGCTCGTGATCGACGGCAACCTGTGGACCCTCTCGCCCGAGCGGATCCAGAGCAACGACCTCACGACACTGGACCGCACCGCCGTCATCGACCTCACCTGAGCCGTTACTTCGGGGTCGGGAGCAGCGGTAACTCGGCTCGTTACTTCGGGGTCGGGAGCAGCGGTAACTCGGCTCGTGTCGATCGTCATTCGCCGTCGTGTTAGGCAACCCGAACATTACTGGTTAGGGTTGCCCCGATGGAGGTCCTGAGTGGTCCGCAGCTCACCCGGCTGACCGACCTCGACGCGTACCGGCGCCGGGGCGATCGACCGGCGTTGTTCGACGGCGACGCGGTGATCTCACACGCCGACATGGCGGACCTGATCGAACTGCGTGCAAGCCGGCTGGGATCGACCCGGCGAGTCGTTGCAGTGCACGCAACCAACACGATCGACACCATCGTCACGTACCTCGCCTGCCTGGTCGCCGGCCACGTCGTGTCGATTCGCAGTGACGGAGGGCCGGACCCGTTCGTCGCAGCACGCCCCGACGAGCTCCATCCCGACCTCGCCGCGCTGATGAGCACGTCGGGTTCGACCGGTGCATCCAAGTCCGTGCGACTCTCACTCGGCAACCTCGAGTCCAACGCGATCGCCATCGCGGACTCACTGCATCTACGCGCCGACGACGTTGCAATCACATCGCTCCCACTGCACTACTGCTACGGGCTCTCGATCGTCACGTCGCACCTCGCAGCTGGTGCGTCCGTCGTCGTGACCGACGCGTCGGTCGTCGATCCGTGCTTCTGGAACCTCGTGGAGGAGCGGAGCGTGACGACGCTGTCCGGTGTGCCGCACACCTTCGACCTGATCGACCGCCTCCCATCGAACCCACTGACGACGGGTCTGACGCACCGCTCGATCCGTCGTGTCACCCAAGCCGGTGGCCGCATGAGGCCCGACGACGTCCGGCGTCACGCTGAACTCGGTCAGCGGCATGGCTGGGATCTCTTCGTCATGTACGGCCAGACCGAGGCGACCGCCCGACTGACCGTGCTGGACCCGGACCTCGCCCGGCAACATCCGACCTCGATCGGTCGACCGGTGCTGGGTGGCTCGATCCGCCTCCAGCCGGTGCCGGTCGACGACCTCCCCCCGGAGCTGCACGCCGAGGTCCGTGACGGTGTGGTCGGTGAGATCGTCTACACCGGTCCGAACGTGATGCTCGGTTACGCCACGGAGCCTGCCGACCTTGCCCTGGGCCGGACCGTCGAGGAACTCGCAACCGGCGACATCGCCCGGCGCACCGAGAGTGGCCTGCTGGAGATCGTCGGACGCCGATCGCACTTCGTGAAGATCCTGGGTCACCGGATCGACCTCGACGAACTCGAGTCACGGTTGGCGAGTATCGATGCCGTGATCGCCGGAGACGACGAGCGTCTCGTGATCGCGGTCACCGGGCAACGCACGGCTGACGTCCAGAATGCGATCGACGCCCTGCGCATCCCGGCGAGTGCCGTGCAGGTCCACGAGGTCGACGAGCTCCCGCGACTCGGCAACGGAAAGCTCGACCGCGCCGACATGTTGCGTTGGCCGCCTCCGTCGGGCGCAGGACCGGGCTCGGGATACGACGGAGATGGGTCCGTCGCTCAGATCTACACGACCGTGCTCGGTGGCGGTGCCGTGACCCCCCAGAGTACGTTCACCTCCCTCGGCGGCGATTCGCTGTCGTACGTCGAGGCGTCGATCCGGCTCGAGCGGCTGCTCGGAGAACTCCCGATCGGCTGGCACCTGCTGCCGGTCTCCGAACTCGACGACCGGGCTCGACCGGCCGCGCTGAGGGCTGGGCAGCGGGGACTGCAACGCATGCGCCAGGTCGACACGAGCGTCGTGATCCGCGCGATCGGTATCTGCGTCATCGTGGCGACACACATGGGCATCGCCCGCTTGGCCGGGGGAGCGCACACGCTGCTCGCCGTTGCCGGTTACAACTTTGCTCGCTTCCAGCTCGGCGCGATCGACGTGCCCGGACACCTGCGGCGCGGGCTGGCCACCGTGGCCCGTGTCGCCCTGCCAGCGTCGTTGTGGATCGGTGTGCAGATGGCGATGGTCGGCGGGTACAGCGCAGGGTCGTTGTTCCTCGTCAACAACTACTTCGGGTCGGCGTGGCGTCGCGATGGTCGCTGGGAGTACTGGTACTTCGAGGCGTTCGTCCAGATCTTCCTGGTCCTCACCCTGCTGTTCGCACTCGGCCCGGTTCGCCGCCTCGAGCGCCGCTGGCCGTTCGGATTCGTTGCGGTGGCGCTCGTCCCGGCGATGATCATCGGCCTCGAAGTCGTCGAGGTCGCCGACGGATACAACTCGGCCTTCCGGCCCCACACGACGGTCTGGTTCGTGTTGCTCGGATGGGCTGGTTGCCGCGCCACGTCGTCGCTGCAGCGACTGTTCGTGACTGCGGCGTTGGTGGGCGGATCCATCGTCTTCTTCGATCGATGGCAGCAGACTGCGATGGTCACGCTGCTCGTCGGTGCCCTGCTGTGGATGCCGACCGTCCGTCTGCCACGACTGCTCGTTCCCGTCGTGGGAGCGCTGGCGGCGGCGTCGCTGGTCACGTTCCTCATCCACTGGCAGGTCTGGCCGATCTTTACGAGTGTGTTCGTGCGCGAGGTCGCCTACGTGCTCACGATCGCGACCGGCGTTGCAACCTGGGCGGTCGCGCAGCGGATCGGCCGTCGACTGACAGCCTGATCGGCCGCGCCTGCAGCGTTCAGCCTGCTCGGCACTTTTCGCGGGCGCAATCGACGTCGCGTCGGAACTTACGCAGCGGCCGGTCGTCCAGGTCGTGGTCCATCAGATCGCGGTCGACGAGATCACGTTCGAATGCGACGAGTGGTGCGGCGTTGACGCTGCGCCACAACACCGCGAGCGCGCCCAACTCGATGATGCCGAGCCTGGTCCAAGTACTTCGATTCATGTGTGACTCCCACGTCACCGCCCGCTGTGGTCAAGTGTCGCAGATGAGTGACCGTTTCGCCACTCAACGTACGAATCGTCAGTCGGTGTGCCACAGTCGGGCCGCACGAATCGCTGTCCTCCCGACGCTGCCCGGTGTTCACATCGTGGCGGAGATCTCCGATCGGTTTTCGTGAGCTTGTTGCAGTCACTGGCTGCAAGAAGCTCACGAAAAGTCGGCGGACCGGGGCTTGGCTGACGATCACTCGCGTCGATCTGGCTACGTTCGGACTGGAGGCCAGGGCCCACGGTGGGTCGGTCGCACCAGAACATTGGAGAGGGAACGATCATGGAACTCGGACCAGGCAAAGTCGCCGTCGTCACCGGTGCAGCCAGCGGAATCGGGCTCGCGCTCGCGAATGCATTCGCTGCGGCCGGTTGCTCGGTGGTGTTGGCCGATGTGCAAGAGGACGCCCTCGAAGCAGCGGCGACAGAGGTGGGCGCGCACGGAGTCGAAACGTTGACGGTGATCACCGACGTGAGCAAGGTGGAGCAGGTCGAGGCACTGGCCGCAGCGACGATGGAGCGCTTCGGTGCCGTCCACATCGTCTGCAACAACGCTGGTGTCGGTGGCGCTGGTGACCCGTGGGTCGGACCGATCGAAGTGTGGGAGTGGGTGATCGGGGTCAACATGTGGGGTGTCATCCACGGCATCCGGGCCTTCTTGCCGCACATCGTCATGTCGGGCGGCGGCCACATCGTCAACACCGCGTCGATCGCCGGGCTGTACCCAGGGTTCTCCCCGCCGTACGACGCGAGCAAGCATGCAGTCGTCGCGATGACCGAGGGTCTGTACACGTCGCTCAAGTCGGCCGGGATGCCTGTCGGTGTGAGCTGTCTGTGCCCGGGCTGGGTGAAGACCGGGATCGCCGAGTCGGAGCGCAACTGGCCGGCGGAGTTCGGCGCGGCACCCGAGCGCGACGCCGGTGCGGAGATCTCACGGGGCTATCTGCAGCGGGCAATCGACGAGGGCATGCCTCCGGCAGCTGTTGCCGACCTCGTCGTGAACGCGGTCGGCGCCGATCGCTTCTGGGTGTTTCCGCACCCGGACTTCCTGGAGATCGCGATGGAGCGATTCCACACCGTCGGTGAGGGACTGAACCCCGAGCCGCCCGAGGAGTTCCCCGGCATGCCGCCGCGCTCGCAGATGATGGCCGAGATCATGGCCGCCATGCTCCCGCCCGACTGACGTACGTATGGTGCCTGGCACACCACGTACGCGCGACTGGTTGCGCCGCTGAACGCCCCCTTGCGATGCGGACATCGTCGGCGCAGGGCGCCCGGTTCGACTTGCGCCGACGATCGCCACGCGCTGAAGGGATCTTCGTGGGTGGAACTCAGCGCCACATGCTGGCCATGTCGGTGACCGACACGGTGAGGCGCTTGTAGCCGTAGTGCTCGCCGTCGAGCCAGGCGGCAGCGCGTTCGAGCGCTGCTGCTTCGACCTCCGATTCGGTGACGGTGTCGTCGGGATCAGCCGGGTCGTCGGGCACGAACCGCATCTCGTAGCGGAGGTTGAAGGCGACCAGCTGCGGGTCGTAGGTGAACGTGCCGTCGGCGGTGAACGCCGAGTCGAAGTAGGTGTGCTGGTCTGCGTCAGCGATCAACGATGCTCAAGTCGCGTCGGCGAGTTCGCCGAAGTGGCCGCGCACCACCGTTCGATAGATCTTCGTCACGGCGGTCGATCGTAGGCGGCACGCAGGTGGACATTCGGGAGAGTTCGGCAGTTCCCACAGCAGCGATCGCGCAGCTTTGCAACAGTGCTGTCGCGCCAACGTCACGTACAGGCGACAAGCTCATCAACACCTGAGGAGGTCTGGTCCATGCGTTCATTCCCTGAATCCGACACGGTCGTCGCCGACGACAGCATCGCCCCGGCCGTGATGGTCTCGATGCTCGACGACCACCTGGTCATCTGCGCCCCCGACCATCTGGACCTCGAGATGACCGAAGTCCTGGTCTTTGCTGCGGCCTCGGCTGTCGCCTCTGGCTCCACCGTGATGATCGACCTCGACCCTGACATCGCCAGCCTTGATCTGATCGCCCGGCGTCCACTGGGTGGTGTCGAATCGAGTTGCCTCGTCGGTGACGGTCGACCCGTCAGCGTGCCGGGTGCCGGCTATGTACGGCTTGCGACTCGCGATGCGTATTGGACCATCGATCTGGCCCACGGCAGATTGTGCTGCTCGGACAGGGCGATCGAACCGCACTTCGTCTGCTCCGCCGACTGGACTCGTGTTCAAGCGATCTGGGTGACGCAGACGAGCGTCACCGCGCTCACCGCCGACGACAGGTACCTGTCGACGCGCGCTGCATGGACTGCCTGAACCTGGACGTCACCTCCGGACAGTGACGGTTGTTGCGAGTCGCTCCCGGTCCCGAAGTAGCTCGCGTCAGGCCTGGGTGCCGACCTTCAGCTGGTTGAACGGGACGCCCTTGTCGACGGCGGGTTCGCGCGGCAGGCCGAGGACGCGGTCGCCGATGATGTTGCGTTGGATCTCGTCGGTGCCACCGGCGATGCCCGAGGCGAAGGTCCGCAGCATGATGCTCTGCAGGTTGCCGCCGCGCGG
>RCMY010003941.1_pt1 | contig 12995 bp, 12 predicted proteins | sample 2041341 | NCBI WGS metagenome assembly RCMY01 (sample SAMN09708234, study PRJNA481090) | Marine sediment metagenome, whole genome shotgun sequencing project. | reverse complement strand
AAGGCTTCTCGGATCAGTTCGCTGTCCGTGCCGTAGTTACCCGTTGCCATTTGCGCCTGTATCCAACGCTCTTGTTGGTCGGTCACGGTAATGCTTTTTTTCACCATTGCCATAGGAAGCCCTCCAAAAGTAATAAAATATACTACTTTATCTTACTATTAATTTTCTCCATTGAAAAGCAATCTTGTTGACTTTCTTCTTCACCATTACGGCCAGTTGCGTCTCACGCTCAAGGAAAGATCGTGGCTATTCCACGTGTCGACGGCCTTTATCACGGGGAACGTCAGCATTTGGTCCGTTTTTTGGCGTTCAAATCGGAGAGCGATTATTGCTGCGATATTGCTTCGTTTAGTATGACTTTTGGGGTGCGTTCCTCTGCTAATTGCTAGCGTGCTTTCACATAGAGATATTCAATTAGAGCCTGCAAATAACGACACTGTGTTCCGTAGACATGCAAAATATTTGCGGCTATATATCATGTGATATACTAACGGTGTATCAGATGAAAAGTGAATGTTATCATGTCGTCTCAACATATTCGAGCGTACACACCCGTATCGGGCAACGAATCTAACGCCAGCAAACGAAAGCTAACAGCCACGATTCGCCAGCAGGAAGCGAACGACAGCGGGGGGTATTGGCGAAAGATCGGCTTACCGCCGCGCGGTGCCAAATTGCACGATGCCATCAACGAAGGCTTGCCTTATAGCATCTATAAAAAGCTCGCGAAACTCACGGGGATCGACCAAAAAGCGCTGGCCGTTATCGTGAGTATTCCGCCCGCCACGCTACAACGTCGCGCCAAAACTGGCCGCTTCAATCGCGAAGAGAGTGACCGACTGTTTCGCTTGACGGAGCTATTTAAATCCGCGACGGACCTATTTGAAGGCAATCACGAAGGGGCTCGACAGTGGCTACTAGAGCCTGTGCGCGGGCTGGGCGGCCGGCGGCCGGTGGACATGCTTCGCACATCGGTCGAGGCCCGGGCGGTGATGGAGTTGATCGGCCGGCTGGAGCATGGCGTGACGGTATGACGGATGCGTTAATTGGCTATCGCATCGTCAAGAAAAAGCACCAGGCGACGTGCTTTAGCGGTGAAGGCACGCGTTTGTATGGGGGCCGATGGAATAGCCGTGGCAAGCGCTGCACGTATCTCGCCACCTCGGAATCGTTGGCGGTCCTTGAAGTTATGGTGCACTTGGCAGACTATCGGCTACTCAGGCATTACGCGCTATACGAGGTTCCGTTGCGGCCCGTCGATATCCGTTATCTGCCGGACGACTTGTTACCTAAGGGCTGGGCCAATGATCCGGCACCGCCCCAATCCGCCGCCATCGGCGACGGCTGGCTAGAGAGTGGAGACAGCGTGGCCCTGTCCGTACCGAGTGCGGTCATCCCGCGCGAGCGCAACTACGTGCTCAATGTCGATCACGCTGACTACGACCGGGTCATTGACCGGGCGCGCTTGCTGGCCTTCGCGCCGGACCGCCGACTGGCGAAATAACAGACTGTTGGCGGATGGCCTGATATATGTCCTATCGTCGTGTTTCAAATAACCTGCTGGTGCAGCCTGTTAAGGGTATTGTCTTCCTGTAGATAGAACAATACGCCGGCAGTTACGTCGCATCCTGGCCAATAAGACATCTATGCGTTGATCGACACGGAAGTTGATCGAGGCTCCAGTGCGCGAGCTGTTTAAGCGGCTGCTTTCGTTTCAGACAGGTTGTTTGCTCAACCATTTGGTAAGGAGAGCGCTGCGAAAATGCCTACGCTGTTTCGAACGATTACTTGTTCACAGAATAGGTGAACAAGCTGGGTATAAACCATGTATTCAACCAGCGTCCATCGTTGACCAGAAATCTCTCCACTTTAATCATCTTGGATAGTCCTCACTAGAAAATCTATACAGAATGTTTCTGCTTGATGGCCATCTTAAATCAGCCCACTTCGGGCGGGTTCTACAAGTAGTCCACTTTTAAGGAAGGTGGAGATTGGCTGTACTTGCTTTAAATCGGACGTTGGCAACATCAACCAGGCACTATTCTACAATTGCTCCACTTTTCGGCAGTTGCGCTATGCCAAGCATGGTTTTAGCTGATTGGCTTCAAACACGAAGAAGCGCACGCGGTAGGTGCGTGTGTGATCAGGCACTATCACCAAAACTGGGATTGGAACAGTCACTTGCGCTGTTCGATAGATGCGATGCGGTCGATCTGCTCGAATTTTAGAACCAAGCGTTGGGTTTTCACGGCAGCCGGATCGCTTTCCGCAGAAAATCGCTTGCCTCGATATGTATTCGAGCACCGTCAACGCACAGTGCAGTATTCACTGCTCACCTATTTCCGTGAAGTGGACTGTGCCACCTTCTTGCGTCGAGCCAACCCTTTCGGGGTCAAGCGGTAGTAAGGCCAGGTCTGGATGTAGGGTTCCGGCTCACTGAGCAGCGCACGTTGGCGCGGCGCGGCGGTGACTTTTGGGGGATGAATATCGGGCGGCACCATGCGGGCGGTGATGGGATACAGTATGGGCACTTCCGCGAGGATCATTCGCGCTTTCTGTCGATCGGTGTTCGGGTCAATCTCACGTAATTTCACGTTTGCCCGCATGCGCGGATACAAGCTTTTACGATCAATCAGCCGTTCGTTGGCGTCTTTTAACGCCTTCAAGCGCGCGATGTCATCGGCGGCGATGGTGTCATGCGTGGCCGCATCGACGCGCCGCGTCAGCGCTTCGATCAACTCGGCCGCCGATTTCGTCGGCACACTGCGATTGTAGCTTTCGGTAAAGGCGATCGAGAGCGGCGTGGCATCGAAAAGCCGTACCTCGCGGTAGGCGGCCAGGCGGTTGACGCTCGATGACTGCAGCTGACGCAGAATTACCGTCGCGATCGCTTTGAGCTCAACGACAGGAAGGTTATTGCTGTCCCGTCCTACAATACGTACACGCTTGTTGGCGATCTCACGAAAGGTCGCCTTGAACTTACTCTTCTCCCGATTCACTTGCACCGCAATGTTCATGAGGTGCCGCGGTACCCCGACGGCGCCATAGCACGTCAGGGAGCGATTGACCCGATCGGTCATCCCGTAGTCAATGGTCCGGTAGGCGGTCACGGCGGCTTCTACCGACGCAGCAAAACCTAGCTCGCGATACCCTACCGGTCGAATACCATTATCTTTGTCGGCGCCGACCGGTTCGAAGACAACGGCGTGCAATAACTCGCCTTCCAGCGCACCACCGAAGTCCTCGAGGACGTGTTGTAAGCTGCGCAGCGCTTCGGCAATGCGCGGTTTGTAGGTGTTGATCAGTGTCAGAGTGGCCTTTGAGCCCATAATTTTCATGCGCCTTCCCTTCTCAAAAGCTGGTATAGTCGTAATATTATACATACTCCGTACAATAATATAATAACAATCAAAACAACAAAACACACTAATTTAAATATTGTCTTCTCAATTCCTACCATCGACCACTTCAATATCACGGAGTACGGAGTATGTATATTGAATTCGGGCTGATAGCGTGCGCGTTTTAGCCACCTATCGACGCGTTGTAAAACAACACGGCGGGCGTGCTGAGCTCGCACACGATTGAAAGCCACCCCAGAAACGAGTCAGCCTCTTTCCTTGAAGAATGTAGAAGGAGCCGAGGCTCTCACCGTGGGCAACCTACATAACGTTCCGGGTCAGGACGTACAGGCCACTATCAAGAAATCCAAGACCGATCAGGAAGGCCACGGCCAGGTAATCATGCTGCTGGAAAGCGCTGACGGCCGTGAGCCAGTGGTTAACTGCTGCCTATATCGTACAAGGCTCCCTCTTCCTCCGGGTGCGCAAAAGCGCCCCGTCAATCGCTATGCGCTGCTATCGTTCAGTAGGCTTGGAAAACACAGTGGCCGGTAGTTGGTACTGAGAAAGTTACATTTACCGTCATGCTGCACCGTTTCCGGAAGCGTCAGTAGCGACCAGGACTGGGATACGTTGGTGCGCGAACCCGCAGTGTAAAGCTACGCACCGCTTGGGACCGACGGTGATCCTGGCAATCGTGCGGATTTTCCTACAGTGACGAATGCATCGACGTGACGGACATCAACCCTGATCCGGGTCGTACCCCAGACGTTGCAGTAGGCCTTCGAGCACATCCATCCGGCCCGAGTAGTCGATGGTGACCTGACCCTTCGCCTGGTCAACCGCAAAAGGACAGCCGATCAACTCGCCCATGACTTGCTCTAAACGCAGCGTGTCGGAGTCCTTGGCTGGCGCTTTTACCGCCGCTACCAGTGGTGCACCGCGCACTGCGCTTTTGACAAGCTTATCAAGCTGGCGCACCGTGAGCGCACCACCTACAGCGCGATTTGCCAGTTCATGCTGACTAGACGCTTTTTTCAGTGTCGCCAGAAGATGACCATGACCAGCGGTAAGTGCGCCTGCGCGAAGGTGATTCTGCACGTCCGGCGGGAGGGTCAACAGGCTCAGCGAGCGTGACACGTGCGACCGCGTAGTCCCGGTCAGTCGCGCTACTTTGGCCTTACTCGCCGTGTCGCCCTCCCCTGCTTCGATCAGCCGCTCCTGAAACCATTCGGCCTCATCGATTGGATTGCCGGCCTGGGTAGTGTGTTGATCCCGAACAATCGCGCTGGCTTGCTGATCGTCGAGGTCTTCTCGCACGATGACCGGCACGTCGGGAATACTCAGCCGACCGGCCGCGAGGACGGCTTCCGGGTTACTTAGGATCTCGTACATTCCGGGCTCGTGGGCGGGCCGCACCACAATAGGTTCGATAAAGCCGTGATCTTGAATACGTCGCATGACATCGTGCGACGCCTTGGGGACGGCACCGGCCTGGCGATACCGCGAGAAAGAAAGCTGCTCAATACCTAGCGTCTGCATACGGGCGTCCTGACCGTGCAACGTTGCACGCTTTCATCCAGATACTGGGATAGATGCGCTATTGTGTCAAGCATTGAGCAAGTTGTGCGCCCCTTATGGCCCCACCGATCAACACAGGGGCAGCAACACGGCAAACTTCACCAGCGCTCCCTCAACACAATGACATTGCGCCTACAAAAAAGAATGCATTTTTGCACCTTTTTTAAGAGTCTATTTCTTTAAATATCAATAGGTTATCAAATTTTTCGCACTGTGCAAAATCAACATCCCAACACTTTTTGCAGCGCCTTATGCAAGGCCATCAACTCGGTATCCGAAACGTTAAACAAATCCACCTTGAATTGTCCTTCGTTGCTACGATGAACACCGATTACCGCCCTCTTCTGTCCATTTTCACCGAGAATCTCAATTCTGGTATTCTTGGTCGGTGTCGGTGTCGCAGGCTTGGGTTGCGCCAGCTCCTTAATTGCTTTAACCAACATCGCCGCCGTCGCATAAGGCGCTTCTCGCGTTAGTGACGCCAGCAGCGTTTCTTTCCTACCCGGTGATAGAGTCTTGAATGCCTTAAGCACCTCGAGGCCCGACCGCAGCGTGATCTCAGCCGGTGAAACGACCAGTTTCACGGTCGCCTCGGGCAACTGGGCCAACTGCAAGTATCGATAGACGCTGCTGCCGTCAACGCCCTCAATACTGGCAACGGCCTCCAGGCTTAACTCCGGTCGATCGTCCTTCAGTCGCTGATAGTATTGCGCTAGCTCCCATGCTGAAATATCTTGCCGATCCGAGTTCTCGCTATCGGCTAAACGCTTGGCATCCGGATCGGTGATTTTATTGCTCACCCACGCTTTGAGCTTGAACTCTCCTTCTTCTCTGGCGATCAACTCCGCGACGAAGCGACGGCGGGTACCATAGACGATTTCATACCGCAGTTTATCGGTGGGCTTGGCGACGGGCCTTATCAACACCGGGTCACGCTGCCCTTCTTTCTGGACACTCGCTTTTAACTGCTGAATCGCCGGGTCGTTGGCGGACAAAAGTGACTGAATCCGTTTGTTGAACGGCGATGCAACACACTGTGTCGGATCGAGCTCCATAAGTTCGCACTCCGCGCGAGTCCTGGACACCGGCAGATCCAAATACAGACGCTGAATACGTTGTGTATTTTTTGACATACCCGGTGAGTTAATCGGCGAGGACATCGATTTGCTCTGCACTGGCTCTTTCGGCTGAGACCCCACCGGCGCGCTTTTTTTGTTTTCCAGTGCCTGGGATAGCGCGTTAACGCCGAAGGCTTTTTTAGCCATTAGTAAATCCCCCTGACTTCAAGCATGGCTTTTTTGGACGGCCAGTGTGGATAGACCGCCCTTTCGAGTATTTCATCAAATACAGTCACAAAGTTTGACATTGCACGTTTCCTGGCATCGCGGTTGACGTTGCCATCGGTTGGGTTGATATCGAACACTGTGCGCCGCATCAGGGACAAATTGCTGACAACGGCTTCATGCTTCTTGATGACCGATTGCATACAGGACGCGCCGAACGTCTTTCGAATCTGGCTCAAGACGAATTCACTTCCTAGCGTGGCGGTTTTTTCCGAAGGCGAAAAGCGCGTCGGGACATAGAGCATATCCGGCAAATCCACTCCATCACCGAACACACGGCTAAGTGATTCAACCTGATCGCGGTAGAGATCGCCAAACGCCAACGTCGAGGCAAAATCGGTGATCTCGGTCGGCACTGGCACGACCACTACGTCAGACGCGAATATGATATTCAACGGCAGCAGGCCCAGGGATGGCGTACCATCCATGATCACGATGTCGTAGTCCTGCTTGACTAGGCTGATGGCATCACGCACACGGTGAAACCAATGTAGCATCCTGGTGACACTGTCTTCGCTGTTACGCGCTTCCACGATGGCATTCGACAGCGCGTATTCAACCCCTGCCAATTGCAGGGTCGATGGAATGATCTTCAGGTTGCTCAAATAGGTATCCCTAACCGCGTTTTTCGCCCATGCCTCCGGGAAGCCTTCTTCCTCCAGAATATAAGGGCCTAACGACTGTTCATGCGACGTTTCAAAGTCCGGCAAAATGCCACAATTCAACGTGAGCGATGCCTGCGGATCCAAGTCGACAAACAACACACGGTAACCCAGATTTGCGTAATAGGAGCCGGCATACCAGCTGGTAGTTGTCTTCCAACAGCCCCCTTTAAAGTTGGTAAATGACATAACCACGGGATCTTCATCGTCGCGCCGCCGCGGTGTCGTGTCGAAATAGGATTGCATGTGCAGCACCTGATCCAACGTCGCGCCAAGGCGACGATGCGTGTCAGGATCAACATCCGGCGCGGGAAGTCGACCCTCCTTTTCTGCCATATAGATGGTAGATAGTGATACACCGACCACTTCAGTAAGATCTTGGCCTCTGAAACGGCGAGGCGGCATTTGCTCCTCGGCAATTTTCTTGATGTCATGCGTAAGTTGGTGCCCGGTTGCCAGGTACCCTTTCAGTTGGGCAATCGTCTCAGTTACACTGCTCATTTGATAAATATCACTCTCTGACGTGCGGTTTATATAATTTGGTCAAAAATTATAACAAAATATAAAATGCGCAACTAGCGCGGTATAATGCTTTTCAAAGTTTACGTTCATTTCCTCAGTGCAATTTCACCCGACGTACAATGGGCCGCCGACACCGTTCCAGGTACACGTTCGGAGCTTAAATCGCTGGAATTACCGCTGAAAGAGGGTAGTCGGCAGGTTTGAAGCACACAATATTGTTGAATCCACCATAGTTATGCACAGTGAACTTTGCTTTAAGGACAGTGAACTTTACTTTAAGGACAGTGAACTAATGAAAAGCACAGTGAAGCATGAGGAAAGTACAGTGAATATTCCCTGGGTACAGTAAACTATCCTGAAACCACAGTGAGCATTCGGAAAAGTACAGCGAACTTAAGCAGAATTGTAATAACACATTGTTTTATAACATAATTTCTACCTATATTCATTGTATTCATACTATTTATGGTGAGCCGTCATATTCATATCGAGTCAATCGACTCCTTAACAAATTGCCGTATCAATCTGAAAAACAAATCATAGCGTTGCGACTGATTGGATTGACTTTCGCAACCTCAACATATAGATTTCATCCTCATGGCAAACATTTCATCCTCATAACAAATAATGGCCCAGCAGAAAATCTACTTCACGGTATCCGACCAGGTTAGAGATAACGTGGATGTACTATTTGCCAATAACACCATTAATGAAAAATTTAGAGAATTTATCTTTGTTCTGGCTAAAAGCTGCATCGACGCGGAGCAGGGGAGAGTGTCTCGAGCTGAATTTATCGATATCCTGAAAGAACGCCATATGGCTGCTAGTGCTGGCATCGTAGGCCGACGCTTGAACGAACTGGATGCACTCGGGGTGTTTGCCAACAGTAAAAGAAACATCGCGGGCCGTGCCTGCAAGATAGTTGAACTCACATCACTGCAGCCCATCTTTAGTTATTTTGCAAACACGCAGCGCCGCTCTTTGATTCCATCGCACAGACCCTTAAAGAATCAGCTTTCGCTGGAAATTGACAAGCTTGAAAATGACGGAAGTTACCTCTCTTTCAATAACACGGTGCCGCCGCGAATCGAAAGCCTGTTCTGTATTCTGGACGCCGGGATGAAACTCTCCGGTAGGGACAGACGAAAAACGATTGAGTGTAAATACACATTTTTTGAGAACGACAATATCCACATTCAGACATCGACGGTCACGCGGCAGGCAAGCAACATAGCGTATCTGTCAGACGAACGTGTGATGCGTGCTTTGAATGGCATCCTCCTCGATGAGCTCGAAAATAAATTTGGTTCCCTGGATAACCTCAATATCAATAATCTAGCGATCAAGGACGAGTACTTCTTTTTTGACATTTACGACCTGTGTCGTCGAATGGGACTGAGACCGAATGATCAGAACCGGAAGATTGTGCGGGGTATGCTGGAGCGCCTACGCGATACCGATTTCTTGATCGATGCGTCAAACTCGCCGTACTTTCGGGAAAATTACTCGTTAGGCGCAGAGACCGCCCAGTACCGCTATATCACCGAGTTTTTTGCCAAAAAGGAGTACGTGACCGATACCAACGGCAAGCAGCTGGTGAGCTCTGATCGCTATTACCTTGTGAAATTTCACACGGCCATTCTCACCAATCTGATTTCAGTCGGGCGGTCTTTTATTTCTCATGACGGATTGGCATCGGAACGGTCCGGACTCGCGCATCGTCTGAATAATTGGGCAAAGGCAGTCATCGGCGTCCGGCGAAAGCAGGTTGGTCGACCGTTCCAGTATCCCTTGGATGAATTTCGTGAACGTGTCATGCCATCTGCGCGAATGGATAACTTTGAGCGAGACCTGTTGAATCTGATGCGCCGGCTATGCGATGAACTGATCGACGCAGAGGAAGACGCTGAGCATGCCGAGGCCACGGTGGGATGGCGCGGGAACAATCAAGTAAACATCGCTTGGTTATACGGCTACTACTACAAGATTGAATGGGACGAAGCGAAGGCGAAAGAGCTCAACAGAATCCGGCGACGTCGATACCGCTCCACCAAGCAATATCCGGTCATTACCATATGGCGCGACGTTGAAGATTTCTACGTAGGTGACAACAGTGACCACAACAAAGCCTTGCGGCGGCAAGCAGCAACACTTTTGGGTGCTTCAACATAATGCAGTGGCAGCCCAGCCAAAAGACGAGACTCACGTTGAAGCAGCTCGGTTTTTCACAGGATAACGTGCGAAACAGATTAAAGCGCTATAGCAATGTGAGCGTGGAACCCAATGACAGAGATTTCTTGCGCCTGTTCATCGGATCCCCCGTACTGGATAACAGCCATTATCGGTTGTTACATCAGGCTGCACAGTTGCCGTTATTTTGGCAACCCGAAAGAGACCTGTGCAAGTCACTTCACCGTGCGGGGTACACGGCTGATGCGATAAGCCACTACCGAGATCTATTTGTCATCCGAGTCAGAGAGGAGGGCAGGGTGGTGGCCAATCCCGACACAGAATTCCGACGCTATTGTCAGAGTCGCCCTAAGCGAATCGTCTCACCTATTCACGATGATTGGCAACCGGATCGCGATACCCTTCATCGACTTGTCCAACATAACATCAGTATCGCTTTTTCACTCAGTCTGGTTCCTGAGTTTATTCTATATTGGAAAGACGTAGGCCGCATCGAATCGAATTGGCAGCCTGTATTTTTGAAGCGAGTACTCGCTTACGCTGTAGCACAGAAGAATTATGGAGAAGAGAGTGCTCAAATCGACAATGAGCTACTAGAGCGCACTGGGTCGAGTGAATCTACCTCCGGGTCTCATGTCGCATGATTGCGGATAGTTTTAATTAATCGAAAAATTAAATCGAATATGGGTTCGATGGTTTTCTCGATAATCCTAGCGGGAACGTGCGAAAGTTAATGTTCTGCTTTTGCCATGGAGGAGCGAGGGCACTCTAATAATTTAATCAACTGTAGACGTTGTTCCGTGGATGTAAGTGAGTGTTCACCTACACCAAGGTACCGGTGGTTAGGTGTTTCCTTTAGCCCAATGCATCTTTTAGGCCTGTAACAAAGCGCTTGCCGGTGTTAGACAGTTGTTTACCAGCAAATGATACTGGCTGTGAAACACTTACAATCTGTGAAACGCCATACAAACATGTCGTGCAGTTCACTGGTAGTCGACTCTCTAGCTAGTGTCCGTCCATAAACCTATAAACGCCTGAAGCGTCAGCTATTTTTTTGCGAAAGTTGTAAAAAATCCCCTTGGTTTTTGTTATGTTTAAGTTGCAGCAAAAACAAACCAACCAAGAGGATTTTCGCATGCGAGAGACCCGCAATGCTCAAGCCAGTATATTCGATTTTTTTGCCAAACACGAACTGGGTCAGCAATTAAAACATCTCTCGGAATTGCTCGACGAGTACCCCCAAATTCTCACCTGGGTTGCGCAGGACTTCGACAAAGCCAACGTGGCCAGCACCGGTCGGATTGAGTCTTGAGAGTATATTTCGTTGTATTCTGCTGAAGCAAATAACCGGGTTGAGTTACGAGAAGCTGGCGTTCCATCTGAGCGACTCGCCCACCTACCGTGCGTTCGTGCGATTGAAACCTGGACAGTCACCCTGCAATCCACGGTGCGGCGAGTTCAACCGGAGACGCTTCAGCAAATTCACCAACTGCTAATGTCGGACTGGATTGATCAGGGCACGTTGTCATTGGATAAGCTGCGCATTGACAGCACGGTGGTTGACAGTAACATTGCGCCACCGCTTGATAGCCAGCTGCTTGATGATGGCGTGCGTGTACTGAGTCGACTGATGGCGAAGAGCAAGCAGATCACCGGTGTCAAGCTATGTTTCGTTGATCAGCGAAAGCCGTCAAAGTCATTGGCTTTCCGTCTGTTTCACGCGAAAAAGCCTGAAAAATTCGCACTTTATACCAACATGCTTCGTTGCGCTCAGACTACCTTGAGACAAGTCAGCAAGGCTATCGACAAGGTGCGTCTGGAAGCCATTGATAGCCTACCAGCGCAACAATGGAGACAGGAGGTCGAACACTATCGCTCCTTATTGCTCAAGGTCATCGATCAAACTGAGCGTCGCGTGTTCAACGATGAGAGCGTGCCGGCGGCAGAGAAAATCGTCAGTTTGTTTGAACCCCACACTGACATTATCGTGAATAGGCAGCACATTTGACTCCTCCAAATAGCCATCAAAAAGCTGCCCGTAAAAGACAGACCAGATTTCCACTATTGATGAAATAGACGATAATGACGGTTACCTTCTCAAGCCGAAATACCGACATGACGCAATGTCTGGCGTCAACTATCATGGCCGGTTTGGCGTCAATTAGGATGGCCGGTCAGATGTCTTTCTCCTGCCTGAGTCAGCGCAGGCGAGCTGGTGTGCTTTGCGGTAGCTTTCTCCTTCCAGTTCGATGATGCTGGCGTGGTGAATGAGTCGGTCAACAGCAGCGACTGTCATCATATTGTCCGGGAAGATGTGATCCCATTCGCTGAACGGCTGATTTGCCGTGATAATGAGGCTGCCGCTTTCATAACGGTGCGCGATAAACTCGAACAATACCTGCGTTTCGGCGTCGGTTTTTTTCACGTAGCCGATGTCGTCCAGAATGATCACTCGATACTTGTCGAGCTGAGACATGGCCTTCATCAATTCCAGATCGCGCTTGGCAAGCTGTAGCAGCTGGACCAGGGCAATGGCAGTGAAGTGTTTGCAGCGGATCCCTTTTTCGATCAGGGCATAGCCCAGCGCGGCGGCGATGTGTGTTTTCCCGGTGCCACTGGGCCCCAGTAACAGCACATTGTCGGCGCTGTGCGACCACTCCATGTCTTGTTGTAGTTTGGCCAGCTTGCCCTGGTTCGTCTGAGTAAAACGGCCGATGTCGAGCGCGCTGAAGGTCTTGCCGAGAGGGAGCTGGGCTTCCCGCGTCCATTTCTGCACGCGTCGCTGGTATCGGTCAGCGATTTCATAGTCGCAGAGCGCGGCCAGATACTCGGGGTGCGACCAGCCTTTCTCAGCGGCGGTCTCCCATACCGACGCATAGTGCCGACCGAAGGCGGGTAATCGCAGTTCTTTCAACAGCAGTGCCACACTGTGGGTCATTGTGTCACCTCCTGGCGGAGCGGCTGTGGCGCGCCGGTTGAGACCAATAGCTCATCATAGTCCGCCAGGGCATGCTGCGGCGTGGTGCCTTCGTGGTCGGCTAACAGACCTCCAGGACGGAGAAACCGCGCCTGGACGTGCTTGATATCCGGCAGCTTACCGTCCAACACCTCGCGGAGCAGCTCGGCACCTAACGGCGACTCGCAGTCGTACTCGTAAGCGAGCCGCAGCACGGTCACCATCCATTTGCAGGCGTCTTGTTTCGACAGTAGCCGGTCGACATGCGCCCACAGTGTGCGGTAGGTCTGGGTCGGCAACAGATCGTCGTGTAAGGGCCTGCAAAACAATAAGTTACCGAATTCAGTTATTAGAAGGGTAGGATTTGGTAATTCCATTCGCCGTGAAATGTGTTGCGTTT
>RCMY010003940.1_pt1 | contig 12996 bp, 12 predicted proteins | sample 2041341 | NCBI WGS metagenome assembly RCMY01 (sample SAMN09708234, study PRJNA481090) | Marine sediment metagenome, whole genome shotgun sequencing project. | reverse complement strand
GCGTTGACTCAAGCCGGGCTGACGCTCGTCCAGCCGGACGATCCCACGCGCTATCCGCTGGTGCTGATGCTGCCGCCGCGGCAACGGGAGGAGGCGCGCGCGCTGTATGCCCGCGCGATCGAGCGCGTCGCTCCGGGCGGTCGGGTGGTTGCCTGCGCCAGCAATACCGAGGGCGCACGGTCGGCCCAGGACGATCTGCGCAAGTTGACCGGCGCGGTGGGTGACATGACCAAGAACAAGTGCCGCGTCTTCTGGAGCGCGCCGCTGCATGTCGAGGACAGCGCGGCTGTGCTGGATACCGCATTGCAGGAACAATGGCGGCAACTGGATGCGCCGCGCCCGGTTGCGGGCGGGCGCTTCATCAGCCGTCCCGGCGTGTTTGCCTGGGACCGCATCGACCCCGCGTCCGCGCTGTTGGCCGATCACCTGCCGGCGGATTTGGCCGGTGTCGCGGCGGATCTGGGCGCCGGTTTCGGCTACCTGTCGGCCGAACTGCTCGCGCGCTGTCCGGCGATCACCGCGCTGGATCTTTACGAAGCCGAAGCCCGTGCGCTCGAGTTGGCCCGGATCAACCTGGGTTCCGTCCAGACCACCGCGACGTTGGACTTCCACTGGCACGACGTGACGGCAGGCCTGCCGAAGCAATACGACGTGATCATCAGCAATCCGCCGTTCCACACGCAGGGCAGCGCCTATCGCCCGGATATCGGTCGCAGATTCATCGCCGTGGCTGCCGAATCGCTCAAGCCCGGCGGCCGGCTGTGGCTGGTCGCCAACCGTCACCTGCCTTACGAATCGGTCCTGACCGACAGCTTTGGCAGCGTCCGCACGGTGGCCCAGAACGACGGCTTCAAGATCATCGAGGCAGTGAAAGCGCTGCCTGCCAAGCCGGAGCCGAAGGTCCGACCGTTCAACCGCGGCGAGCTGAAAAGAAGCGTCAGATGAAGCTGGTCAAGCTGATTGGCAACCTGGGTTATGGCAGCCGCAAGCAGGTCGCGTTGATGTTCCGCGAGGGACGCATCTCCGACGCCGACGGCGAGGTGCTCTACGCCGATGACAAGGTCGACCACGAGACCATCCGGGTCGACGGGGAACCGCTCGACCCGCCGGCCGGGCTGGTGCTGATGCTGCACAAGCCGGTGGGCTACACCTGTTCCACCAAGGATCCGGGTCGGGTGATCTACGACCTGCTGCCGCCCCGCTTCCGCCTGCGCTCGCCGCTGCTGTCGCCGGTGGGACGGCTGGATCGTGATACCAGCGGCCTGCTGCTGATGACCGACGACGGCCAGTTGCTGCACCGGATCAGCTCGCCAAAAGCCGGTCTGTCCAAGGTGTACGACGCGACATTGGCTGGGGATCTGCGCGGCGACGAGGAGGCGATATTCGCCAGCGGGGCATTGATGCTGGAATCGGAAACCACGCCGCTTCGTCCCGCGGTTCTGGCCGTTGACGGGCCGCGCCGTGCCCGCCTGACCCTGACCGAGGGGCGATACCATCAGGCGCGGCGGATGTTCGCTGCGGTGGGTAACCACGTGGAGGCGCTACACCGCAGTCAGATCGGTGGATTGGCGCTGGAGGCGTTGCCGGAAGGGGAGTGGCGGTTGCTCGGTGCGGACGATCTCGCGCGCCTGTTTGCTGGCGGCGCTGAGTAAACCGGGCGTGGTCTGACGGGGACATCACGGCAGGAGGCGGATGATCGAGGCCTTGTCCCCCACATGCCGAGGTTACCGCGATGGCCAGCAAATCCCACCCGAAGGGTACGTCTCCAAAGTCCGCGCCAGCAGGCAAGGCCCCGCCCGGAAATGCAGGGGACGAGGCGCGCGGCAAGGGCGACGAACCGCAGCAGATGGTCGCCGGACAGCACGCCACGATGACGACCAACCAGGGTCTGGACATCAGCGACAACCAGAACCAGCTGAAGGCCACCCCGCGCGGCCCCGTGCTGCTGGAAGACTTCATTCTCCGCGAGAAGATCCAGCACTTTGACCATGAGCGCATTCCCGAGCGCATCGTCCACGCACGCGGGTCGGGCGCGCACGGGCACTTCAAGCTGACCAGATCGCTCGCCGAATACACGACGGCGAAGATCCTCACCGAAGTTGGCGAGACGACGCCGTTGTTCACCCGTTTCTCGACCGTTGCCGGCGGCAGTGGCTCGGTGGACACACCGCGCGACGTGCGCGGCTTCGCGGTCAAGTTCTATACCAAAGAAGGCAATTGGGACCTGGTGGGCAACAACATTCCGGTGTTCTTCATCCAGGATGCGATCAAGTTTCCTGACCTGATCCACGCGGTGAAAATGGAGCCCGATCGCGGTTACCCCCAGGCCGCCAGCGCGCATGACACGTTCTGGGATTTCATCTCGCTTACGCCCGAAACCTTCCACACGGTCATATGGGCGATGAGCGACCGCGCGATCCCGCGCTCCTTCCGCATGGTCGAGGGATTCGGTATCCATTCCTTCCGTCTGATCAACGAGGCAGGCGACAGCACCTTCGTCAAGTTTCATTGGCGACCGCTGCTCGGTCTCCAATCCACGGTCTGGGACGAGGCGGCGAAGCTGCAGGCGGCCGACAACGACTTCCTGCGCCGTGACCTGTTCGAGGCGATCGAGGCGGGCAACTATCCGGAATGGGAACTGTCGGTGCAGTTGTTTACCCAGGAGGAGGCGGATGCATTTCCGTTCGATCATCTCGATTCGACCAAGTTGATCCCCGAGGAGCTCGTTCCACTGACCGTCATCGGCACCATGACGCTGGATCGCTGGCCCGACAACTTTTTTGCCGAGACCGAGCAGGTCGCGTTCTGCCCGTCGCATATCGTCCCGGGCATGGACTTCAGCAATGACCCGCTGCTGCAGGGTCGTCTGTTCTCGTATCCCGATACGCAGCTCTCGCGGCTGGGATCGGTGAACTTTCATCAGCTCCCGATCAACGCGCCAAAATGTCCGTTTGCCAACCATCAGCGCGATGGTCACATGCAGATGCAGGTCCCCAAGGGACGCGTCGCTTACGAGCCCAGCTCACTGGATCCGACCTCGGCGCGCGCCACTCCCGACGGCTTTCGCAGCTTTCCCGAACGTGTTGGCACCGGCGAGCCGGCCGATGCAGGCAAGAGCCGCGTCCGCGCCGAGAGCTTCGCTGACCACTACACCCAGCCGCGGATGTTCTATCGCAGCCAGACGAAGTACGAACAGGCGCACATCGCGTCGGCATTGGTGTTCGAGAACTCCAAGGTCGAGACCCTTCACGTGCGCGAGCGCGTCGTGGGGCATCTGCGGCATATCGATGAGGACCTGGCGAAGCGTGTCGCCGACGGCCTGGGCATGGACACCCTGCCCGAGGCGCCGCCCACCGCGGTCCCGGCCCGGGACATGCCCGAATCGCCTGCCGTGCAGATCATCGGCAAGATGAAGCCGACCCTGCAGGGACGCGCCGTCGGCATCCTGATCAGCGACGGAAGCGCGGCGGCGACGATCCAGTCCATTCGCCAAGCCGCAGAAAACGAAGGGGCCACGGTCAAGATCGTTGCGCCGAAGGTCGGTGGCGCCAGGCTGGATGACGGAAACAAGCTCGCGGCCGATGGCCAGCTCGCCGGAACGCCCTCCATGGTGTTCGATGCCGTGGCCATTGTCCTGTCCGAGGACGCCGCAAAGATGCTCGTCAACGAGGGTGCCGCCATCGACTTCGTGCGCGACGCCTTCGGTCATCTCAAGGCCATTGCGGCGGACGCCGGCGCGCAGAAGCTGCTCGACCGTGCCGGCATTGGCAAGGATCCGGGCGTCGTCGCCGCCGATGACGTCGACGCGTTCATCAAGGCTGCCAAGACCCGCCAGTGGGAGCGCGAGAAGAACGTGCGCATGCTCGCCTGACCTTGCTCGCGTCAACGCAGCTCAGAGCGGATAAAGCGAAGCCATTCAGGGCGCTGCGATACAATTCAGGTTCCGAATCGTCCTGCGCCTTCCCTTCCCGGGAGGGCGTTTGGCCTTGTGAGCCCGTCTCGCGAACGCCTCCAATGAGCTGATCACTGCTTTGACCGAACGATCCAACCACCTGGGGGTGCCAGCTGAGCCGTCCGCGGTCCAGCGCTACGACGCCTCCGTCCGTTTGTCTGTCGCCCCAATGATGGATTGGACGGACAGCCACTGTCGGGTGTTCCACCGACTGCTGGCCCCGCATGCCCGACTGTATTCCGAGATGGTCCATGCCAATGCGGTGATTCACGGTGACCGTGAGCGCCTGCTGGCGCTGGATCCGGTCGAGCACCCCGTTGCACTTCAGCTGGGTGGCAGTGAGCCGGACCTGCTGGCGCAGGCGTCACGCATCGGCGCCGAAACCGGGTTCGACGAAGTGAACCTCAACTGCGGCTGCCCGTCCGACCGCGTGCAGGCGGGCCGCTTCGGCGCCTGCCTGATGCGCGAGCCCACCCTGGTTGCCGCGTCGGTGCGGGCTATGGTCGCGGCGTGCGACGTACCGGTCACGGTCAAATGCCGGCTGGGCGTCGACGATGACCATGACTACGGTCGCTTCCGTGAATTCATCGACGAGATTGCCGATGCCGGCTGCGCCATGTTCGTCGTGCATGCGCGCAATGCCTGGCTGAAGGGCCTCTCGCCCAAGGAAAACCGCGAAGTGCCGCCGCTGCGCTACGACTGGGCGTATCGGCTCAAAGGCGAGCGTCCGGACCTGCAGGTGATCGTCAATGGCGGTATCAATGATTTCGATGAGGCCAGCACGCACCTGGCCCATGTTGACGGCGCGATGCTCGGTCGCGCGGCGTACCACGATCCGTATCTGCTGCACCGGCTGGACGTGGCCTGGTTCGGCGGTGAACTGCGCTCCCGCGCCGCACTGCTGCGGGAGTTGCGTCCCTATGTGGAGGCGCAACTGGAGCGCGGTGTCTATCTGAAGCACATCGTCCGCCACCTGCTGGGATTGTTTGCCGGCCAACGTGGTGGGCGCGCATTCCGGCAGGTGCTGAGCGAAGGCGCGCACAAGCCGGGCGCGGACTGGGCTCTGGTCGAGCGCGCGTTGGCCATCACCGAATCCTTTGAACACGAACCGGCGGCCTCCGCCAACGCACTACGGATGTCCAACGCATGATTACCCGCGATATTTCCCGCTTTCTTGACGCCGCTGCAGCCGCTCGCCCCGATTTTGGACGGCCGACCGCGCGCGCGGCGTTCATGGTCGCTCCCGATGGCTTCCAGCTGGCCGAGCAGTCGGCCGCGGACAACCGCTACATGGCACCGGCCGATGACTTCGACGCGGCGCGCGCGTCGGCCCAGCATCGTGACCTGCAGCGCGCTGTATCGCAGGACCTGCCGACCGTGAGCTTCGCCGGGGACCCGGCAACGCCGGACGCGCTGTTCCCCAACAACGTGTTCGCCACCGCGTGCGTCGAGGGGCATTCGCGCTATATCGTCGGGCGCATGCGCCACCCGGTGCGGCAGCGGGAAGCCGAGCGCGGTGACATCCGTGATTTCTTCGGCGATGTGCTCGGCTATGCGCCGGTGGACCTGTCGAACCAGCCGCATGCCTGCGAACTGACCGGCGCGCTGGTGATTGATCGTGCGCGCGGACTCGGGTTCGCCGGACTGTCTGAGCGGTGCGACGAAGCGGGTGCCCGCCTGATGCATGAAGCATTCGGCTTGCGCGCCACGCTGATGTTCGACCTGGCGCCGGGCGAATACCACACCAACGTCGTGCTGGCGGTACTGGCGGGACGCGCGGCGGTCATCTGCCCGCGCGGCTTCGCCGATCCGGCGGTGGTCGCCGCGATCGGATCGATCTATGCGCCGCACTCGATACAGCTCTCCCCACCCGAGCACGCGGGTTTCGCCGGTAACTGCATCGCGCTGTCCAGTGACCGTGTGTGGATGAGCGAGCAAGCGGGGAGGTCGCTGCTGCCCGCGACCCGCGCAGCGTTTGCCGACGCTGGATTCGCGGTATCGACCGTCGAGCTGGACGCGATTGAGGCCGGTGGCGGATCGTTGCGGTGCTGCATCGGCGAGATCTTCTGACCTGACCAGGCATCGGGGGATGATCAGACTGAACGTGACGTGGTTGTAAATAAAAAGTTCAGACCGGATTCACTGCCTCGTTGTGAGACTCAATGGCCGAACCACGCCGTTCCAGAATTCTTTTCGTCAGGACGTTATGCCGACACGCTCCGCTATCGCCGCCGCTTGCCTGATGCTGTTTGCCATGACCACGGCGGTCGCCGGCGTGGCCGAGGCGCAGACGCGTGACAAGGCACGCGAACCTGATCGTGACCGCGTCGATCGGGGTTCCAGCAGCGACAGCCATCGCGCGCTGTCCGACGCGGTGCGGCGGGTCGAGCGCAGTACCGGCGGCCAGGTGCTGAGCGCCGAGCGGGTCCCCTACGATGGAAGGGACGTCAACCGCGTCAAGATCGTCGATCCCAGCGGACGGGTGCAGGTGTACATCGACGATCCGGCGCGTGGGAGCGCCAAATCCGCAACCGGCGCGCGGGCTGCGTCTGCCCGGCCTACACGCCGCGACGACAACTGAACCATCACCTTGGGTGTATGTCCCGCCCGTTCAGGTGGGTAGACCCAGATGTCCGAAGGAGTATTCATGCGAATCCTGCTGGTGGAAGACGAAGCGCCGTTGCGCGAAACCCTGGCGGCCCGCCTGAAGCGAGAAGGTTATGCCGTGGATGCCGCCCAGGACGGCGAGGAAGGGCTCTACATGGGCCGCGAGGTGCCGTTTGACCTGGGCATCATCGATCTCGGGCTGCCCAAGATGTCGGGCATGGAGCTCATCCAGGCGCTGCGCGATGAAGGCAAGAAGTTCCCGATCCTGATCCTGACCGCGCGTTCCAGCTGGCAGGACAAGGTCGAAGGTCTCAAGCACGGCGCAGACGATTATCTGGTCAAGCCCTTCCATGTCGAAGAGCTGCTGGCGCGGATCAACGCGCTTGTGCGCCGCGCCGCCGGCTGGAGCAAGCCGACGCTGGAGTGCGGGCCGGTCACCCTGGACCTGGCTGCGCAGACCGTGAGTGTTGACGAGGCCAACGTCGATCTGACGAGTTACGAGTACAAGGTGCTCGAGTACCTGATGATGCACGCCGGCGAGCTGGTCTCCAAGGCCGACCTCACCGAGCACATCTACCAGCAGGACTTCGATCGCGACTCCAACGTGCTGGAAGTCTTCATCGGTCGGCTGCGCAAAAAGCTCGACCCCGAGGGCACCCTGAAGCCGATCGAGACCGTGCGTGGCCGTGGCTACCGCTTTGCCCTGCCGCGTACCGGCGAGTAAGTCGGCAACGGACCGCCCCGGCCGATGAGCCGGGCCCAGCCCACTTCGCTGCAGGCGCGCCAACTGCTGGCTGCCAGTCTCGGCCTGGTGGCGTTTCTGGCGCTGGCCGGCGTTGCGCTGGACCGGGCGTTTATTGAGACCGCCGAGAGCAACCTCTACCAGCGTCTGCGCAGCTATGCGCTGGCGTACGCGGACAGCGACTTTGCCCGCGACGGCACTTTTATCCCTCCGTACATGCCGCCGGACCCGCGCTTCGAGCGGCCTGGCAGTGGCCTGTACGCCGAGGTGGTGCTGCCCGACGGCCAGCAGTGGAGCTCGTCCTCATCGGTGGGTCCGCTGTTGCCGGGCGGCGCCGTCCTTGAAGCGCGGTCGGAGGTCTTCGAAGGCCCCCTGGAAATCACCGAGATCAGCGGCGACCCCGGCCAGGCCTACCGCTACGGCCGTGGGCTGATCTATGCCAGCGGCGACGATCCCGAGGCCGAAGTGCCCTATACGATCTACATTCTGGAAGACACCGCCGCGCTCAGTCGTCAGGTGGAAGTTTTCCGGCGGGCGTTGTGGCGGTATCTGGGCGGCGCGGGGCTCGTATTGTTGCTGTTGCAGGGCGCGATCCTGCGCTGGAGCCTGCAGCCGTTGCGGCGGGTGATCGACGAGCTCAAGCAGGTGCAGCGCGGGGTCACCTCGCGAATGAGCGAGCGGCATCCGCGGGAGTTGGAGCCGCTGGCTGAAAGCATCAACGCGTTTATCGAGAGTGAGCGGGAAAACCTCGATCAGCAGCGCAATACCCTTGCCGATCTCGCCCACAGCCTGAAGACGCCGCTGGCGGTGTTGCGCACGCGGCTCGACGACGACGCTCCGGAAAGCGAGCTGCGCGAGGATGTCGACACCCAGCTGCGGCGTATGAATGATCTGGTGTCCTACCAGCTGGCGCGCGCGGCTTCCGGCGGCCACGCGCTGTTCTCCGCACCCCTGGATGTGGAGCCGTATGCCGAAGCGCTGGTGCAGAGTCTTGAGAAGGTCTATGCGGGCAAGGGTGCGCTGTGCGAATTCGACATCGCCCCCGGCGTGCAGTTCCACGGCGAGCCGGGCGACCTGCAGGAGTTGCTTGGCAACCTGCTGGAGAACGCTTTCAAGTGGGCCCACTCAAGGGTGCTGTTGACCGTCAAGCCGGGCGAGACCGCACCCAACCGTCGCCCCGGGCTGCTGATCGCGGTCGATGACGATGGCCCCGGCATTGCGCCGGACAAGGTTGCGCTGGTGCTGCAGCGCGGCGTACGTGGCGACGAGCGCGTTCAGGGCCATGGCATTGGCCTGGCGATCGTGCAGGACATCATTCGTGGCTACCGCGGCACCCTGGATGTTGGCGCTTCCGAAGAACTGGGTGGTTCACGCTTCGAGGTGCGACTGCCGCCCCGGCTGTAGGAGACGATCCTGATCGCCGGCAAAGGGCGACGGCCCGTACAGACGCGTCAGGTGGCCGGCGACCTCCGGCATGGCTTCCCGCAGTCTGTCCGGGTCGCTGAAGTGGTACTCGGTGACTACGGCGAAGAATTCTTCAGGCGCCTCGGCGGCATACGGATCGACTGCAGTGTCCCTGCCAGCCTCAACGTTTTCGACCAGCGTGTCATAGGCCATCTGGAAATCCCGCGCCCATTCCAGCTGCCAGGCACGCGGCAACGGCGGGGTCCCGTCGAGCGTGCCGTCAAGCACATCGAGCTTGTGCGCGATTTCGTGTACGGCCACGCAGAACCCGGCTCGTGGATCAGCACAGTCCGCCATCACATCGGCCCAGGAGAGGATCACCGGGCCGGCGCCCCACGCTTCCCCTATCAGTTCATCCTGCCATTCGTGCAGCACGCCTGCGGCGTCAATGTGACTGCGCTCGACCCGGAAGGCGTCGGGATAGACGATGAGTTGAGACCACCCGTGCAGTCCCTGCTCGCCGAACTCGAGCAGAGGCAGGCAACACAGCGCTGCCAGCATCCCGCGCTGGAGAGGGTCGAGCTCAAGGCCGCCGACAGGCGTTATCGTTTTGCGATGCAGGAAGCGCGCTGCGAGTGTTCGCAGGCGCTCGTCGCGTGGTGGATCCAATGCCGCAACCCAGGGCAGGGCTGCGCGCACCTCGCGCCAAAGCGCGGTACCAACGGGTTCAGGCGTACCCCAGCGACGGCGCAACCAATGGATCACAACGGATCTATGCGCCGAACGACGCGGGGGGCAAGTGGAGCGCTGCGACGGCTAGCGAAACATGCCGGGCAGAAAACTGTGCCAGCGGGTCGATTGCGAGCGGCTGGCGGGCAGGTCCCCGTGAATGTCGGGAACCAGCTTGTTTTCACCGCGCGATGGCGCGGTCCGCTCGGTCGCCGCACCGGATTCACCGACGCGCGCCGCACTGCTGCCGGGCGGGCAGTCGCTGCTGTCGGGTGCCGTGACGCCGCCCTCCTGCGCAAACGCCGCCGGGCTCAACACAACCATCAACAGGAACAGGGAGATCCGCAACATGGGCACCTCGGTGGGCCAGGCAGGTCCTGACCAGCCGGTGACTATAACTTGAATCGGCTTGACGCCACGTGAGCAACCTTCTATGGATGGGCGTTGGCGAATCCACCCCACGAGCACAGCAGCGGCGGCAGTGCAGGGGACGCTCGCGCATAATCAACCGCCATGGTCGACCCTCCTGCCACTGCTGACCCGCTACCCACGGACCCCTCTTGGCCTGTCGTGCTCGACGAGCGCTCGTTGCTGGCGCGTCTGATCGAAGGCCCCGCGTCAGGCGCTGAACTCGCACGCGCCGTCGGCCACAGTCAAGCCGCGATAGGGACATATATCGACGGGCTGCGTGCGGCCGGAGTGCCGATCGATGCCCAGCAGGGGCCGTGCTATCAACTCACACCCCCCTTCGATCTGCTCGACAACGGCTCCATCCTCGCCGCGTTGCCGGCGTCGGTGCGAGCGCGCATGTCGTCACTGGAAGTCGCCTGGACACTGGACTCCACCAACAGCGAGCTGCAGCGCCGCCCCGCTGCGGCCGACGGTGCCGCCGCCGTGTTGCTGGCGGAACGACAGACCGGTGGACGGGGGCGGCGTGGGCGTGAGTGGAGTTCACCGCTGGCAGCCCATGTGTACCTCTCGCTGGCACGCAGCTTCAACGGCGACTGGTCGCGCCTGGGCGGGCTGAGTCTGGTGGCGGGGATTGCCACGGTCGATGCGCTGCATGAGCTGGGATACGGCATGGTCCGCCTGAAATGGCCGAATGATCTCGTCGTGGTCGCCGCAGACGGCACCCTGCGCAAGCTCGCGGGGTTGCTGGTGGAAGGCGCCGGCGGCCACGCGGGTCCGGCGCGCGCGGTGATCGGATTGGGATTGAACGTTCGGATGCCACAACGCTTCGGCATGCTGATCGACCAGCCGTGGTGCGATCTGTCGCAATTGCCGCCACCCACGCCGTCGCGCAACGCGATGGCTGCGGCCATCATCGCCCGCTGGGTACCGGCGCTGGACGAGTTCGACCGGACCGGACTGACGGGTCTGCTGGCGCGCTATGCGGAACTGGACGCCATTGCGGACCAGCCGGTCAATGTGAGCAGCGAGACCGATTCGATCCCCGGCACCGCGTTGGGGCTGGCGGCCGATGGGTCGCTTCGCGTGCGGCTGGAGGACGGCAGCGAACAGTGCTTCCACGCCGGCGAGGTCAGCGTGCGGCGAGCCGGGGATACCCGATGACGCTGCAGCGCTGGGTGTTCGACCTGGGCAACACGCGACTGAAGCTTGCGCCACTGGACGCGGACGGGAGCGTGGGGGAGGTCACCGCGTTGGCGCATCGCGACGGTGGTTTGGCTGCACTGGCCGAACACCTCCCGCAACGGGTCGATGTGGCCTATCTGTCCAGCGTCGCGGATGCCGGCTTGCGGTCCGCGTTGCTTGAGACCTTGACCTCGCGCTGCCAGCGGATCGCGATCGCACGCACCCAGCGGCGGTGGGGGAATTTCCGGATTGCCTATGCCGCGCCCGAGCGCCTCGGGGTGGATCGCTTCCTGTGCATGCTGGCCGCCCGAAACCACCGCGCACTAACCGATGCGAGCGCCCCGGTGCTGGTGTGCGGGGTCGGCACCGCGTTGACACTGGATCTGGTCGATGGCGACGGCCGCCACCTCGGCGGACGTATAGCGCCCTCGCCAACACTGATGCGCCATGCCCTGCATCGTCAGGTCAGCCAACTGCCCGCCGACGGCGGTGCGTACGCGGAGTTCGCCGACGACACCGCCGACGCATTGGCCTCCGGTTGTCTGGGCGCCGCGCTCGGCCTGATTGAGCGCAGCCTCGCCCACGCCGAATCGCGGCTGGGCACAGTGCCCGCACTCTATCTGCACGGTGGCGGGAGTGCGGAGTTGCTTGAGGCTTTGCCGCAGGCGCTCTGGTCACCCGGCCTGGTATTGGACGGCGTGGCGCAGTGGGCGTCGATCGAGAATGCCCGGTGAGTTCGTGGTCCCCGAACGGACGGCTACAATCGCCGCCATGCTGATACGTGGCCTTCTCATCCTGCTGTTGGCGCTCAATCTGGGCGTGGCGCTCTGGTGGGCACTGGGAACTGAACCGCCTGCTGCTGCACAGGCCGTTCTGCCACCCGGCGTGGCGTTGTTGCAACTGGTCGCAGCGGAGGGGGTTACGACGGCGGCGTCGCCGAGCGGGACGCTGGTGGCGGAACGCATCGAGCAGTGCGCGAGTTTCGGTGCATTTCCCAGCGGGTCGGCGGCCGAGGCCGCGGGCCAACGCCTGCATTCCGACGGTATCAATGACGGTGGGGAAGCCAGGAATGTGATTGTGGCGACCGTTCGCGAGATACACGTTGGCAAGCCGCGCAGCTGGCGCGTGCTGTTGCCCGCACTGTCGAGCGTGGAGGAGAGCCATGCGGTCGCCAAGCTGATCGCCGCGACCGGCTTTCGCGATTACTACGTGATCCGCGACGGTGTGGACGCCAACGCGATCGCGCTGGGGCTCTTTGGCAACGAGAAGTCCGCGAATGATCGGGCCGCAACGCTGGTCGCGGCCGGATTCGCTGCGGAGGCGCAGCCGGTCGGCGCTGGCCCGGTCGAGCATTGGCTGGATATAGCCGCCGATGGCCGGTTTGACGCCGAACGATTGCGCGAGCAGTTGGCCACCAAGCGTACCGAGCCGATCGACTGCGAAGGCTTCCGCGCCCGCACCGCCACGGTGAATCCGGATATGGAGGATAATTCCGCCCCGCGCTAGAATGGCGTCCGCGCTACCCCATCAGTGCATGGACTGCGGGTCGTGTTGGCCACGGTGTGAGCATCAGCGAGTAAGCCATTGCCGCTTTAGCTCAGTTGGTAGAGCAACTGATTTGTAATCAGTAGGTCGTCCGTTCGATTCGGACAAGCGGCACCATTGCAAAAAAGGAGGGCAGCTCAAACGGTTGCCCTCCTTTTTTTTTGCATCGCCCGTGGACGCCTTGTCGGGCAAGTCCGTCGCAGCCCCGCGAGAAATTGCCGCAACGGCACGCGTGGGAAAGCCGTCAGCCCAAGGGGCTCCGGCATCTTCGCTATTCCCGATCCAGCAACGCCCTGAACGGTTGCATCAACGGGAATGAGGGGGCGCGTTACACTTGGAAACCGTCACGGATTTGCCGGCCCGGCCCGCGCAGCGTGGGGGCACAATCGGGGGCATCACCAACAATGCCCGCTATCCAACCTTG
>RCMY010003939.1_pt1 | contig 12996 bp, 11 predicted proteins | sample 2041341 | NCBI WGS metagenome assembly RCMY01 (sample SAMN09708234, study PRJNA481090) | Marine sediment metagenome, whole genome shotgun sequencing project. | reverse complement strand
TTGTCACGTCGCAACACTTTAATATCATCTTCCGCCGCAAACGTGGTGAACCCGCCCGCCAGCGCCAACGCTTGAGTAACATCCGTCCGGCTGGTCATAATAAATTCGCCGGGCCTCGCTACTTTACCCAACACAAACACCTTATTGCCTTCAAGCTTTAAGGCCGAGACTGTAACAACCGGGGCATCGCGTAGAAACTTACTCAAGCCGGCTGATACCTTGGCGGCTAGCTCTCCTGGCGTGCTACCAATCGCCTGCACGTCGCCGATCATTGGAAAGCTGATCATCCCATCGGGGCGCACCAGTGTTTCTCTCGACAATTCTTCTTCATTCCAAACAAAAACCTCCAGAACATCGCCTGGGTTCAAGGTGTACGGCTCCGCAAGCGTTGTAAAGGAGACAGAAAACAGGAGTGCAGCGAAGAGACAGTGCTTCATAAAACGTGTTCGATTAGATTAATATTTACTAAACTGGCGCGGCGATAATCTTCTGTAATCGACGAGAAGACTGGCCAAATAAAGAACCGGTGGCTGGAGCACCACCGGCTTTGAGGTCTTAACTGCTTAAAGCTCTTAAGTGAAGCCGCTAAGCTTTTTTACGTCGCGCTACACCTACCATGGCGATGAGTGCCGAGCCAAATAACCAGGCAGCTGCAGGTATAGGCGTGGCTAAGATTTGGGCCTGAGCGCCGAGTTTTGCACTATACACGCCCCCTTTAACGGCTTGCGACAAGCCAGTGATTGACACGTTATATTCGCCAGCCTGCAGCATGGAAGTAACGAAATTTTCGCCCTCACTCGCTTGCGCAACAGTGTTGCCAGCAGAGTCCGTCATCGACAAGTTGAGTCTTTCAATGTTGAAAAGTGATCCGGCAGCTTTGTCTTGTAAATCGATGCTTACAGCAGAGTCTTCAGCCAACGTGAGGCTGTATGAATCCTGGAAATACCCGCTATTGCGATGGCTCGCGCCCGCAATGTCGCTTTCGCCAGCGGCAAGTTTCATCGACTTCAGTACTTCGCCCTGTTGAGCTTGCGCCGCTAGCCCGTTACCGCCTGCCACTGCACTGGGGTTGATCACCCAGCCTGATGCACCCCGGGAAGCGCCTTTGATTGGCGCAAGAAAATTGTCGCTGCCAAAATAAGCGGCGTTGGCTTCCGTAGTGGCTACTGCCGCTATGACTGCCATCCCCAAAATTTTACTCGATTTCACTGCAATACTCCTGAAGTGATGACCCCAAAGATAGGATCGGTTGGTGCAAAAAATTTAGTGAACGTAACTATATAGCAAACCCTTCGTCCCAAACAAGAGCGGATACGCTAATTACACCGCCAGATCTAGGTATTTTGCACAATTGAAATCGTCCAAAGTGTAAATCTACTCAACGCGCTATATTGTTCGTTTCTAGTGTACGTTTTAAACGCATGGAAGCAAGCAGCTTTAAGGCCACTGCCTGAGTTCAATTGCCGCCTTAATAAAAATTGCCAAGTCATTAATTTCGTTAGACAATTATAACGACAATTGCAAATTCAGACGTCATTTTACGTGCTTCACCCGGGCGCTTGCAAACGCAAAGTTAATGCTTACTGTAAAGCAATCCAAACTGAAGACGCGTAATCGGCCACCAGCAACGCCAATGACGCGACTTCTCGACTCCCAATGATTTTACATTGCGTCCGTTGTTTATAGCAGACGAGTACGCTCAAATACCCTGGGTGCCGACGCCAAATAGCACAATCGTTAGGTTTTACAGCGACCGGAAGCAACGGCACCAACCCTTTAATATTTATTCAATGAGGAAGAGAAAAACATGAGCATGATGAGCGAGTTTAAAGACTTTGCAATGCGCGGTAATGTGGTAGACATGGCCGTGGGCATCATAATTGGCGCGGCGTTCGGCAAGATTGTGTCATCTTTAGTAAAAGATGTGATTATGCCGCCCATTGGATATTTGATAGGCGGGGTCGATTTTACCGACCTCAAGGTGGTATTGAAGGCAGCAGAAGGCGAAGCGGCGGCGGTGACGTTGAGATATGGCGAATTCCTGCAGACCGTATTTGACTTTGTCATCGTCGCATTCGCCATTTTTATGGCTATCAAAGCAATGAATTCATTGAAAAAGTCGGCCGAAGAAGATGAAGCTCCGTCTGAAATACCTCAAGACGTAGCGTTGCTTACCGAAATCAGAGATCTGCTCAAAAAATAGGTTCTACCTTGGCTGCGGTAAACCTTACTATCTATCGCAGCCAATCTTACTTATTTACTGCTTTGCGACTGCCGCTTGCGGATCCAATCAACTACACTACAGCGTAGATGTGCAAATAGCCTGCCGCAACACCTTTTTCGGAGTTCAACTTGACCAGATCGATATGTTTCCTGATCCTTAGCGTCAGCATTTTGGCTGGCGCACAAGCCTGCAATGCCACTAACGATAGCAGCGCACAAGCGGGTATTACGTTTAGCAAGGCGCAAGCAAAAACCGCTAAAGAGATCATTGATCGCCTGGCGCACTACCACTACCAGGATCTTCAGTTCGACGACGACTTGTCATCCACGTTGCTTGACCATTACCTGGTCAATCTCGACCCGGGCAAAAGCTTTTTCACCCAACAGGATGTGGATAGCTTTGAAAAATATCGACTGTCACTCGATGACAAATTAAAAAAAGGTGACTTAACGCCAGGGGTCGAGATATTTAGCCTCTATCAACAGCGATTGGTAGAGCGGCTGGATAAAAACCTCGCCCAGTTAACTCAGCTAATCAAGAACTTTGATTACACAAAGGACGAAGCGCTAACGCTTGACCGAGCCGAACTACCGTGGCCGAAAAATGCGAAAGAGGCAGACGACATTTGGCGCAAACGCATTAAGGCCAGCGCGCTTAGCCTGAAGCTGGCGGACAAAACACCTGAAGAAATTGAGAAAGTGCTGCGCAAACGCTTTGCCGGCCAGGCGAAACGTTTACGGCAAATGAATAATGAAGATGTGTTCCAGGTTTTCGTTAACTCGCTCGCTCAATTATACGACCCGCACACAAGCTACCTGTCGCCGCGTAATTCTGAAAACTTCAATATTAATATGAGCCTGTCGTTGGAAGGTATTGGCGCGGTGCTGCAAAGCGAAGACGAATATACCAAGGTAGTACGCTTAGTACCGGCTGGCCCTGCGGACAAGCAAGGCAGCATTCAGCCGGCCGACCGTATTATTGCCGTAGGCCAGGGAAATAAAAAAGAAATGGTCGACGTAGTGGGCTGGCGGCTGGATGAAGTCGTCGACCTGATCCGCGGCCCCAAGGGCACCAAAGTGCGGCTGCAGGTAATTCCCGCCGGCGCTGCCAGCGAAGACGAGACCAAGCTGGTCACCATCGAGCGTAATAAGGTTAAGCTCGAAGAGCAGTCCGCTCAAAAAGAGGTCATTGAACTGGTACAGGGCGATCAGCTGTATAAAATCGGGGTGATAGACATCCCCGCCTTTTATATCGATTTTGAAGCACTGCGACGCCGCGATCCGGATTATAAGAGCACAACCCGCGACGTTAAGCGCTTGATAGATGAGCTGGTCGCTGAAGGCGTTGCCGGTATTATCGTTGATTTGCGCGACAATGGCGGCGGCTCATTGCGCGAGGCGAACGCCCTGTCGCGGCTGTTTATTGACTCTGGTCCAACGGTTCAAATTCGCCACGCCAATTCGCGCGTCGATCGCGAACCGAAGTCGCGCTCGAACGGTGCCTACTACGACGGCCCGCTTGCTGTGGTCATTAATCGTTTAAGCGCATCTGCTTCTGAAATCTTTGCCGCCGCCATTCAAGACTACGAACGCGGCGTTATTGTCGGTAGCCAGTCATTCGGCAAAGGCACGGTACAGTCGCTGAGCCCGCTAACCGAAGGTCATTTAAAACTGACCGAGTCGAAGTTTTATCGCGTCTCTGGCGACAGCACGCAGCACCGCGGCGTGATTCCCGATGTCTTGTTTCCAGAACTGTATGACACCAGCCAGGTGGGTGAGAGTGCGCTGGAAAAAGCCCTGGCATGGGATACAATTCATGCCGTACCACACCGCAATTACTACCCAATTGCCGGCATACTTGGCGCACTAAACGAGCAACACGGCGAGAGGGCGAAGACCGATCCTGACTTCATCTATTTACAAGATCAAATTGCGTTGCTGGAAAAAGCGCGCAAACGCAAAACGCTGTCGCTCAATGAAGCTGTGCGCCGAAAGCAAAAAGACGCCGATAAAAGCGCCGAGCTGTTAATAGAAAACAAACGCCGCAGCGCCAAAGGCGAGGAGCTTTTGACTGAATTAGCCGACGATGAAGCCGAGCAGGAAGATGCGGCTTCACAGCCCGAAATAGCCAACGAAAAAGACGATGATGAAGACGTGCCAGACGCGTTCCTGCAGGAGGCCGGCAACATTCTGCTCGACTCCATTATGTTATTTAAACAGCACGTTGTGAGTCAGTAACCGACGCACTAGCCGCGCATCCCTGCCCTCTGCGGCCCGGCAATGCAAGTTGCTGGGCCGCAGTGCCTACCGCTTCGTCAGTTAGTATTTGACCAGTAAGCGCTTACTGCATCCCCTTAATTAGTTTGCCCGCTGTCAACCTTTGGCGGTAAACTGACGTGAGCACGCTCTACAAATCAGCGCAATAACATAGAGGTGCCCTAAAAATACTCACACCACAGGACACTTCCCACTATGCCCAAACTTGACGACAAAGTGATCTATATTTTTCCCGGCCAGGGCTCGCAATATGTTGGCATGGGAAGCGATATATACGCCGACTACGCCAGTGCTCGCGAAGTGTACCAGCAGGCCAGCGAGACGCTGGGGTTCGATATGGCTGAACTGTCGTTTAAAGACCCCGAAGACAAGTTGAATCGCACCCAGTTTACCCAGCTTGCGCTGTTAACCCACTCCATAGCATGCCTGCGCGTGTTTGAAGAGCTGACGGATAACAAGGTGTCACCTTTTGTTTGTGCGGGGCACAGCCTTGGCGAGTATTCCTCGCTGGTTGCCGCCGGCGCGCTGACGTTTGACGATGCGCTGCAGCTGGTAAAGAAACGCGGCGAGTTAATGAGCGAGTACGGCCGCGGTAAGATGTTAGCCTTTCCAATGGACCTGGATACTGTGCGCTCGTTTGTTAGTAGCTACTACTGTGGTGTTGGCGGCTGCAATCTGCCGCAGCAAACCGTCGTTGGCGGCACCGAAGAAGACTTGCAGGCGGTCGCCGCCTACGCAAGCGAACACCTGTCGAAGAAAGGCACGTTGCTCAACACTGAAGGCGCTTTTCATACCTACCTTATGACCAAGGCAGCCGAAGAATTTCGACCGCACCTGGAAGCGACCCCAATGGTCGCGCCCAGGGTCAAAGTCGTTTCAAATTACACAGGCAATTATCACGCTGATGACCCGGCGCGTATTAAGGCGTTGCTGTTTTTTCAATTGTTCAATCCGGTTAAATGGATCTGGGGCATGCAGCGCGTTTTAAAAGACGACGTGCAAACCATCATTGAATTCGGCGGCGGTATCGGCGGCGGTGAAACACCGAATGACAAGCGCCCCAACCTGGCCGGTATTACCAAAAAAGCCATCAAAAGCGTCAATCGCTACGGCCGTTATATCCCCGCCATCAATAGCGCAACGCTGAAACAATGCGTATCAATAACCGAAGGCGTGGATGGCAAACACTATTATCTGCTAATTCCAAGCGAAAATGGCGAACTCGCAAAAAGCGATATGTCACTGGCAAACATGGTTGACAGACTAGGGCTGGCGACCAGTGTGCAAGTGATCTGCGCACCAGCAGAGCAGCATATGGAAACCCTTAAGCAGCTGGACCCAAAAGCCGAAAGCGCGCAAACATGCCTGTGGGTACGCGAAACAAACAAGGCGACGGGTGAGGCGCTGTTTGACGATCAAATCGAAGAGGCTTTAAACGAACTTAAGGAGCCCGTGGCCGCCTCGGCTTAAGCCTTCAGCCATCAAGTAAATCCTGCGGCTAGAGGGCATATTGTAATCTTGGTGTCCTGGCTGTTCGATTGCGCTACAGAGCCTATTCAGCAGGCTCAATACGCTCGCTGCGGGGTGCTTTCTGCCCTCTCAGCTCTTTGGCTCGCTCTATGTCAATGGGGTAAAACTTGCCTAACCCGCACGAAGCGCCGCGTGAAAAGCCGAAGCCTATATTGTCCAGTGTAGTGATGATGTCGAGGCTACACAATTGGCTTAATGTACTTTTATACATGAAGCTATCGGCCCGGCGCAAACCAGGACACCGGCGTGGCAACCTATTGATGTAGACTTTTTTGCCGCGCATGTAGAACAGTATATTGGAATCATCTAATACATGGGTGCGAGCGATCCGCATCAGACTAATGCAGCGTTCGCTGTTGTCTTCCAGTTGCTCATCGTTTTCAGCAGCAACGACTGCCATGCTGAGCAGCATCATACCGGCGGCGACGGTTAACAGTATGCCGGGCTTGCTTGCATTTTTCATTGCACTCTCGCTGTCTGTAATGCTCGGGCTGATTGTTGGACTAAAATAGTAGCATAGCGCAGGCTTGCCGCTGTCGATATTTTGACCGCAGCAAGCGTTGACCGCAGCAAGCGTCTATCAGTTCAAAAGTTAATGCCTTCTGCCGCCTGAATAATATTGCTGCGCATCAGTCCTGCAGCGGCTCAGACTATACTTGACTAATTTAGTAGGTTATTGCATTCTACCGTTTTCGGTTAACCGCTGAGTGCAGCAAAACCTATGCAATTAACCACTAAAGGCCGCTACGCAGTCACCGCTATGCTCGACCTTGCCTTACATCAAGCCGCTGGCCCGATCAGGCTGGTCGACATAGCGGCGCGGCAAGGCATCTCGCTGTCGTACCTGGAGCAATTATTTGCCAAGCTCAGGCAACAAGGTCTGGTCAGCAGTTTGCGCGGTCCCGGTGGCGGCTACCGTCTGGCCGACAAAGGCCTTGATATCAACATCGCTGAGGTGATTAGCGCGGTTAACGAATCGATCGATGTTACCCGCTGTCAGGGCGTGGGCGACTGCCACGGTGGAGAGACTTGCCTAACGCATTACCTATGGTTTGACCTTAGCGACAGAATTGACAACTTCTTAAGCAACATTAGTTTGGCTGATTTAGTGGCGCGGCAAGACATTAAAAAGGTATCCAAGCGCCTGGATGCGCTCAACGAATCCGAGGTTGACAACAAAATTCGAGTCAACGAACGCTGATCTACCTACATCAGCAATTCAACGCAGCTGGAAAGAATTGATTATGAATGAGCAAATCAACACCTATCTGAAGAACGACTACGCAGCCGGCTTCGTCACTGACATCGTGGCAGAGACTTTGCCGCCCGGATTGAACGAAGATGTCATTCGCTTCATTTCCAGCAAAAAAAATGAGCCGCAATGGGTTCTGGACTGGCGCTTGAAAGCTTACGCCGCGTGGCAGGAAATGCCCCACCCACGCTGGGCGCATGTGCATTATCCGGAAATTGATTTTAATGAAATTTCGTATTTCTCCGCCCCCAAGAGTTTGGCAGATATGCCGCAGAGTTTGGACGAAGTAGACCCCGAACTGTTGTCTACCTACGAAAAATTGGGCATTCCACTGCATGAACAAGCCATGCTGGCGGGCGTTGCCGTTGATGCCGTGTTCGATTCGGTTTCAGTCACTACCACCTTTAAGGAAAAGCTGCACGAAGCGGGCGTTATCTTTTGCCCCATATCAGAGGCGGTACATAAGTACCCGGAACTGGTAAAAAAATATATGGGCAGCGTAGTGCCGCAGAAAGACAATTTTTATGCGGCCCTGAACTCAGCGGTGTTTAGCGATGGCTCCTTTGTATATATTCCCAAGGGAGTGCGCTGCCCGATGGAACTGTCGACCTACTTTCGTATTAACGAAGCGAAGACCGGTCAATTTGAGCGCACCCTGATTATTGCCGAAGAAGGCAGCCACGTCAGTTATCTGGAAGGTTGCACTGCACCGATGCGCGATGAAAACCAGTTGCATGCAGCGGTAGTGGAACTGGTCGCGCTAAAGGGTGCCGAGATCAAATACTCGACTGTGCAAAACTGGTATCCGGGTGACAAGAATGGCCAAGGCGGTATTTATAATTTCGTGACCAAGCGCGGGTTGTGCCATGACGATGCCAAAATCTCCTGGACCCAGGTGGAGACAGGCTCGGCAATTACCTGGAAATACCCTTCCGTTATATTGCGCGGCGATAACAGCGTTGGCGAGTTTTACTCGGTGGCATTGACCAACAATTTTCAGCAGGCCGATACCGGCACCAAGATGATCCACCTCGGCAAGAACACGCGCTCTACTATTATCTCCAAGGGTATTTCAGCCGGCCAAAGCGAGAATGCCTATCGCGGCCTGGTACGCATGAGTCCACGCGCCAACGGCGCACGTAACTACACTCAATGCGATTCTTTGCTGATCGGTGACCGCTGCGGGGCCCATACCTTTCCCTATATTGAAAGCAAAAACCCCTCGGCCGTGATCGAACACGAGGCGACCACGTCAACGGTCAGCGAAGCGCAGTTGTTCCTCTGCCAACAGCGCGGTATCGAGCCGGAAAAGGCCGTATCAATGATCGTTAACGGCTTCTGTAGGGAGGTGTTTAAAGAGCTGCCGATGGAATTTGCGGTCGAAGCCGGGAAGCTGCTGGAAGTCAGCCTGGAAGGTTCGGTTGGCTAACTGGTTTGCCGGTTGCAGCCAGCATTATATGCCGGCAGTAGACTGCATACAGACAAACGCTGTGCGCGAGTTGAAGACTCCACCGGCTAAATCCAGATGTTTACAATCAATGTATTGAGTACCATATTTTATGTTATCAGTTAAAAATTTACGGGCGACTGTCGAGGGCAAGGAAATACTCCAGGGCATTACGCTGGACGTCAAACCAGGCGAAATTCACGCCATCATGGGTCCCAACGGCTCCGGTAAAAGCACGTTGGGTTACGCCCTCTCCGGCCGCCCTGGCTACGCAGTCACAGCCGGTAGCGTAACTTACGACGGCAAAGATTTGCTGGCCATGGAGCCTGAAATACGCGCGCGCGAGGGGCTATTCCTCGCGTTTCAATATCCGGTGGAAATCCCCGGCGTCAGCAATATGGAGTTTTTAAAAGCATCGGTTGACGCCGTCAGAGAACATCGTGGACTCGAAGCTCTCGATACGGTTGCTTTTATGAAGCTCGCGCGGGAAAAATCACAATCACTGGGTCTGGATATAGCGTTTCTGAAACGCGGCGTCAATGAAGGCTTCTCCGGCGGCGAGAAGAAGCGCAACGAAATATTGCAGATGCTGCTGCTGGAGCCAAAACTGGCGGTGCTGGATGAAACCGATTCCGGGCTGGACATAGACGCGCTGCAGGTCGTTGCCGCAGGTATTAATGCGCTGCGCCATGAGGACCGCTCATTTATTGTGGTTACCCATTACCAGCGGTTGCTTAACTTCATCGTGCCCGATTATGTACACGTGTTAGCCGGAGGCAGAATAGTGAAATCTGGCGGCAAAGAGCTGGCGTTGGAGCTTGAAGACAAGGGCTACGGCTGGATCGAAAAAGAGGTCGCCTGATGAGTGTTATCGAATCAAGCAAATTTATGCCGGGAGTGTTTAGCCCGGAGAATGCTGCCAGGCTCGCTCAGCAGGCCTCGGCACTGCCCTGGCTTGCCGATCAGCGTTCAGCAGCTCTGGCCAAATGGCGTGATACTCCCTGGCCAACGCGCAAAACCGAGGCCTGGAAGTACACCAGCCTGGATGCCCTGGCGCAGGGCAATTATCTGCGCTTTAGCGATGCGGTAGTAGAAGCTGCGATCTCCCCTTCGTTGTATACGATAACGGGCCTGGCGGCTAATCGGCTAGTATTTGTTAATGGCCAGTTTGCAAAGCAGTTGAGCAGTGACATCGACACGCCCAGCGCAGGGCAAAATGACACTGAAGACAGTGCTATTACGCTTTTTAGCGACGCGACTGCCGACCAGCGCGCGCTAATCGAGCAGCATCTGGGCGGCAGTGCCAGTCTGGAGACTAATCCGTTTACCGCGTTGAATGCCGGCTGGTTTGAAGACGGCGTGCTATTCCACGTACCCAGGCAGGTTAATGCCACGCAACCACTGCACATCGTGCACGTAACCACCGCGGCAGCGCAGCCTTTCTCGGTTCGACAGCGCCTGCTGGTAGTCTTGGAAGCCGGCAGCGCTGCGACGGTGATCGAGCATTTTGTCAGCACGGAGGAGCAGCAATCCAGCTTTGTCAACGGTGTGACTGAAATGCAGGTGGGTGCGGGTGCGCAACTGAACCACTACCGCTTACACCTTGAAGAAGAACACACTATTCATATCGGTGGCGTATATGCGCAGTTACAGCGTGACGCGCGGCTGGAGAGTTTTCTGCTTGGTCTCGGCAGTCAACTCAAGCGTATCGATTTGCGTGTACAGCATCAGGGACCAGGCAGTCATTGCCAGCTCAACGGCGTGTATCTGCCCAGGGGCCAGCAACATATTGATATCCAAAGCACGGTTGAGCATGAAGCGCCACACGGCACCACCGAAGAAGTATTCCGCGGCATTATAGACGACCACGCAACGGCAGTGTTTAACGGCCGCATTCATATTCATCCGCACGCGCAAAAAACGGTGGCGGAACTGAGTAACAAGAACCTGCTTCTAACCAACACGGCGTCGATCAATACCAAGCCGGAACTGGAAATTTATGCCGACGACGTGCGCTGTGCGCATGGCGCAACGGTAAGCCAGATTGAAGAGCAGGCACTTTATTATATGGAGTCGCGTGGCATTGATCGGCAGGAGGCAGAAGTCATGCTCAGCTTTGGTTTTATTAATGAGCTGCTAAATCAGCTGCGCCTGGAACCGCTTAGAGATTTGTTACGGCCGGTATTAACGACGTGGTTTGGCCGCGATCCGGCATTGACGAGGCATATCGAATGACCAACTTGAACCTGACATTGACACCCCACGCAGCCGCTGGGTCAAGCTTTGACGTAGAGCGCATACGGCAGGACTTTCCTATTTTGCACCAGCAGGTGAACGGACAGCCGTTGGTCTATCTTGATAACGCTGCGACGACACAGAAGCCGAATGTCGTGATCGATGCGATCAGCAATTACTACCGTACCATTAACGCCAATGTACACCGTGGCGCGCATACGCTGAGCGATCGAGCAACACAGGCGTTCGAAGGAGCTAGAAAGACAGTACAGGCGTTTCTCAATGCCCCCTCCTCCGCCGAGGTGATCTGGACCCGAGGCACCACCGAAGGTATAAACCTGGTAGCCGCCTGCTTTGCTCGTGAGCGCTTGCAGGTGGGCGATAAAATTCTTGTCTCCGCCAGTGCGCATCATTCCAACATCGTCCCCTGGCAAATGGCGGCGGCGGCATGCGGCGCCGAAGTCGTGCCGATTCCGCTGCAACAGTCGGGCGCGTTAGACATGCAGAGTTTTAAAACGCTGCTGCGCGACAAGCCTAGGCTAGTTGCCGTTGAACACGTATCTAACGCTTTCGGCACCATCCATGACATAGCCGACATTATTCACCTGGCGCACAACGCGGGCGCGCAGGTATTGATTGACGGCGCACAGGCAGTCGCGCACTGGCCGGTCGACGTGCAGGCGCTGGATGTAGATTTTTACGCATTCTCCGCGCATAAATTATTTGGCCCGACCGGCATAGGCGTGCTGTTCGCCAAGCGCGAATGGCTGGATGCCATGCCGCCCTATCAGGGCGGCGGCGAAATGATTGAGTCGGTCAGCTTCGCTGGCACCACATACAACCAGCTGCCGTATAAGTTCGAGGCGGGCACGCCGGACATTGCCGGTGCTATTGGCCTCGCTGCCGCAATTGACTATGTCAACTCACTGGATCGCGAAGCCGCTGCGGCGCACGAAGTCAGCCTGCTGGATCATGCGTTGGAACTCGGTGCAGCAATGCCCGGCTTTCAGCTGCTTGGCCGCGCCCCGAATAAAACCGGCGTGCTCAGCTTTCTACTCGAGGGTGGCCACCCTAATGATGTTGGAACGCTACTCGACAAGCAAGGAGTTGCCGTTCGCACCGGCCACCATTGCGCCCAGCCGATCATGGATCAGCTGGGCATTCCCGGTACTGTGCGTGCTTCGTTCAGTATATACAACACGCACGAGGAGGTTGAACGCCTGTTCACCGCCTTGAAGAAAGTCCAGACTTTTTTGTAAAAACCCATCTTCTTTGCAGAAGTAGAACATTATGACAGTAGAAATCGTACAACCCGGTCAACCGGTTATCGTCACCCGAGCAGCGGTGCAGCATTTCCGCGAGCAAATTCACGCCGGCAGCGCTGCGGGTATTCGCCTGCGCGTTAAAGAGAGCGGCTGTACCGGCTATATGTATGTGTTGGATCTGGTAGAGAGTAAACCGCAAGACGATATGGAAGTCGAACTGGCGGACGATGTTCGCCTGTATCTGGACACCGGCTCGCTGCCTATTTTACAGGGCGTAACGGTTGACTTTACACGCGAGGGAATCAATCGCGTGCTGAAGTTTATCAACCCGAACGCCGACAGCTATTGCGGCTGTGGTGAGAGCTTCAGCATTAATCAGGAAGCCGGCTGATGGAACGCACTGTTGTTGTCACTACTCGCGACTGTCCTGCACGGCTGGTGCCCGTTGGCACGCCAATCACGATTAACAAGGACACCTTTGTCACCATCACGCAGTCGTTAGGTGGAAATTACACCGTCACCGTAAACGGCAATATGGCCCGTGTCGACGGTACTGACGCCGACGCCCTGGGGCTGGAAGTCACCAACCTGCAGTTTGACCCTCCAAGCGACGATACGATCTCCGAAGATCAGGTGTGGACCGCGTTAAAAACTATTTACGACCCAGAGATTCCGGTAGATCTTGTTAATCTCGGCTTGATTTATGCTGTCGACATAGATCAGAACAGCAAAGCGGTAAAGATAACCATGACGTTAACCGCCCCCGG